>LWDU01033275.1_pt1 | contig 75047 bp, 70 predicted proteins | sample 727161 | NCBI WGS metagenome assembly LWDU01 (sample SAMN04566230, study PRJNA314399) | hydrothermal vent metagenome | isolation source: deep sea hydrothermal plume seawater | place: Mexico: Gulf of California, Guaymas Basin | collected 2004-07-11 | reverse complement strand
AAAGGTCCACTCATGCAGTAACCCACCGCTCCGATCCGAGATGCATCTGCCTGCTCCAGCTGATCTGCATAGTCCAGCAAAGCCTGTGTGTCTGCCATTATCAGCTCGAGCGACAGGTGCCGGGTCATCTCAAACATTGTCTTCATGCCGGATTCCGTTCTCTCAAAGGTGAATTCTCTGGTTTTTCGGTAGTAGAGGTTGGGTAAGATCACGCAGTAACCGGTAGTGGCTATTCGCCGCGCCATATCGTGCAGTTCTTCTCTTTTACCGGGCGCATCCATGTAAAACAAAACGGTGGGGAAGGGGCCGTTTTCTTCAGGATGGGTGACAAAGGTATTCATATCACCGTGCTGGGTTTTGATATCGATGTGATGTTCTATCATTTGCAGTAGCCTTAATTTTAGTAGCCTTAATGAATTGGGTTTGTCGCTAAAAATAGCTAACCAAGCAGCACTTTCAGAAGTGCATAGAAATCTGCTCCTCGGGTATTTATCGGTTCAATTGTCTTATTCCTGTGGCTCAGAATTGTCGAATTCGCCGGCAGACAGTCTTTGTATGTAGCGATGATATTCTTTTATGGCCTTGTAACCGAATAGCAGGGTGATCGACAGGCCGCTGATTAGAACCAGCCCGGTTCCCGTAGTTGTCACCGCATCGAGTTGTCTGTCAGTGGTAATAAAACCAAAAGTGGCGACAAAGGTAGCAAAGCAATAGGTTAATTTAAAGCTTAAAATCCCCTTACCTTTAAACAGGAAATAGACTGCTTGCTCGCCGTAGTAACCTTGTGCAATGATGGTCGAAATCGCAAAAAACCAGGCTGCTATTGTCACCAGGTAGATCCCTAACCAATCGTGGGTCTGATTAAAGGCATGCGCTGTCAGTGTGGCGCCGTTGTAGGATTTGAAAACGCCATTATCTCTAAAGCTGGGCGGGTGAAGGCTGGTTACGTTATTAAAAAGGGCTCTATGTCCGTCAGCATCGGCGACGATTTCTCCGTGAACTCGAATTAATTCTCCATCATCGATGGTGACAGCGATAAACACGGGGGTGATGTTCTGTTCTGAGGAAAAATTAGCGATAGGAACAGGCGGAAGCTGCCATTGCGTGGTTGAAATTTCTTCGAATTCAGGCAATTCATTGATTAGTCCGTCCGCTGACTGGTTCCAGACACCCGAAGACAGAATGATCAGGCCAGTGATGGTGCACACAACCAAGGTGTCTATGAAAGGCTCCAGGCCAGCAACGATGCCTTCTCGAACCGGTTCGTCAGTTTTCGCTGCGCTGTGGGCGATAGCAGAGGAGCCCAGCCCGGCCTCAGAAGAGTATAAAGCTCGTTTCATGCCCCACAGCATTGCAGAGCCCATAGTACCACCCACGAAAGCACCACTTGCCTGGGTTGGATTGAACGCAGAAGCGATAATCATAGAAAAAATGGAAGGCAGCGACGCTATATTCAGCACCAGAACGTAGGCGCCTGCAAGGAGATACATGACGCACATAACGGGTACGATGATCGATGTAACCTTGCCGATTCGCTTAATACCACCGATGATGACTAAGCCAACGGTGATTGACAGTATCGCCCCGACTAGCAGTCTCGGCCAACCAAAAAACGTATGGGTTACGTCGGCTACATTCCAAGCCTGGAACATATTACCACCAGTGAACGAACCAATAATCGTTGCCAGGCAATATAGTGAACCGATCAGAAGCCCTAGCCTGGGAAGGCCTAGCTCTGCGAAAGCATGTTTAGAGACCCACATGGGCCCGCCCCTGGGGTTGGTCGGGTCGTCCAGGTTGCGATACATCATTGCCAAGGTCACCTCGATAACCTTGAGTGCCATTCCGAAAACACCAACAACCCACATCCAGAATAATGCCCCTGGGCCGCCAAGGGAAATTGCGATGGCGACGCCGCCTATATTGCCCAGGCCGACCGTTGATGACATTGCTGTAGAAAGTGCCTGGAAGTGGTTAATCGCGCCGGGATCACTGGGGTTATCGTAACGTCCCAGGGTAACCGGTAAACCATGGGTCAGGGCCCGGTACTGACATAAGCCGCTCCAGACCGTAAAAAGAATACCTGCTGCCAGAACAACGTAGAGCACATTGTCGTTCCACAGAAAACTATTGATGTTCTGAATTAGCTCCATTTGCTGCAATTTCCATACATTAGTGCATAGCCAGTGTAACAGTAATCTCCTTTATTCATGGTGACTGAGAGATGTTAATGGCGGTATGTTTTTTGCCAAAAAAGGCTAAATGAGTTTTTGTGCGATGATGAAGGTATTCATAATAAACCATGTGCAGGAGAAGCATTGTGAGACTTGAAAATAAAGTGGCCATTGTCACCGGTGCGGGCCAGACGGCGGGGACAACCATTGGCAATGGTCGCGCGACTGCTATTTTGTTTGCCCGGCAGGGCGCAAAAGTGATGTTGGTGGATAGAGATGATGTCAGTGTTGAAGAAACCGCCGATCTGATTCGGGCCGAAGGCGGTGATTGCCTAACTAAGAGCATGGATGTAACCGATGCAAAAGCTTGCAAGGAGATGGCTGAGCATTGCCTTGCCTATTTTGGCCGTGTAGATATTCTGCATAATAATGTGGGTATTGGCGCGGGAGATCGTGGCGTGACCCATCTCAGCGAGGAAAACTGGGATAGAATCATGGACGTTAATCTGAAAAGCATGTTTTTGACAGCCAAGTATTGCATTCCAGTCATGCGGGACCAGCAGTCGGGGGTAGTGATTAATATCTCTTCAGTCGCGGCTATTGCAGCGACCAGTATGCTGGCCTACAAAACCTCAAAAGCTGGGGTCGTTGCTTTGACCCAGCAGATTGCCAGTGCTAATGCTCGTTTTGGTATCCGGGCAAACTGTATTTTACCGGGCCTGATGAATACACCTATGGCGATAGAGGGCTATTCTGCGCTGCGCGGAGTACCCAGAGAACAGGTTATTGCCGAAAGAGATGCCAGGGTGCCCCTGGGCGGGAAAATGGGCTCTGCCTGGGATGTGGCCCATGCCGCTTTATTCCTGGCCAGTGAAGAGGCAAGCTTCATTACCGGCGTTAATCTGCCAGTAGATGGCGGGCAAAGCATTAAAGTGGGTTAGTTCCAATGAGCGGTTTCATCCCGGACTGCAGTCGCTGCAGATTACCGGTTACTATCGGTGCTGAATTAAATTGAACTTTGATTGCGTGTGTGGCCGGTTAGAATTGATTGATATCGTCCTGCCCAGGCGACAGTCAGTGATTGTAGATGCTATGGCAGTCTCGCGGCGTCGAATTTGCTGTTGGTTGAAAATATGCGAAGATCGATGAATTACCGTTCAAGGGAGTTGGCATGTCTACATCAGAAAGCTTCAAAGGCTTTGAGATTGACAAGCAAGGTAGGGCCTACGGCCATCCAATAGCCACAAGCGATGAGGAGTTGGTGCGGGTCGGGCCAGGTACCAAAGGTGGAGAATTGCTACGCCGTTATTGGCAACCTTTTGCATTGGCAGAGGAAGCCACCTCCAAGCCAAAACACGTGAAGATTTTGAGTGAGAACCTCATTCTTTTTCGTGACGGGGATGGCGAAGCTGGACTGCTATACCCTCGCTGTATGCATCGTGGTACAGACCTGATTTACGGGAAAGTTGAACAGCAGGGTATTCGTTGCTGCTATCACGGCTGGTTATTTGGTGTGCAGGGCCATTGCCTGGAAATACCCACAGAGAAGAATGAAAAACTTCGCAGCAACATACGTCAGCCATGGTATCCGGTAAGGGAAGAGTTTGGTTTGTTGTTTACCTACATGGGACCACCGGACCGGGAGCCGTTATTTCCAACTTTCTCTATTGCGGAAAATCTTGGGCCCAGTGAAACAGTAACAGCCTTTCGCTCAGATTCAGGACCGAATGGTCCACATCCAAAAATTGCCGCCAGCAGTGATTACAACTGGTGGCAGATGTATGACAACTGGATGGATCCGTTTCACGTTTGTGTGCTACATTTTTCGATTAATGGGCCGCAGTTTTCGCCAAACCTGGGCATTATCCCCGAGGTGAAATTCGTGCAGACTAACGATGGTGTGATATCGATTCAAAAACGGCGTATCCCAAATGGCCCGGTGCAGCAGCGCATCAGCCAGGTGATTATGCCGAACATGAATTGTACCGCTGGTGTGACTGACGAAGACCTCGGCCCAGCCGGTATTAGCTGGACTTTGCCTTTAGATGACACCAGTTATGTTCTTTTCGGCCTGACACGCATTGACAGGGACAACCCGCCTAAGAGGCCTGCCATTCCAATGCTTGAGGACCATTGGGGGCCTGACCATGGCAAGCCATTTAGTGAATGGTCACTTGAGGATCACCAGGTATGGCAGACAGATTATGTCGCTCAGAAAGGCCAGGGAGATATCAGCCTGCATAGTGAAGAGCATCTTATGGCCGGAGACAAGGGAACAGCGCTCTCGCGGCGTATGTTTAGGCAACTCGCAGAGCGGGTTGCCGAGGGTGAAGACCCGTTCGGCGCTGGAGCGAATGAGCCGTACCGAGTGGAAATTCTGGCAGGAAATGCATTGCTGGATCCAGAAACGGGAGAATGTATTGCCGGCTATGCATCACGTACCTGATCTCTGGCAGTGCTAAAGGCAGCAATCGATGGCCTACCCGGCTGATCACTGTTGGGCAGGGTGTAGTTGAGGCGAGGGTGTCTTGCTTGCAGCTTTGGTTGATTCTTCATTCCGGTCGAAAACAAAAATGGGGCCATCCTGGTTGAGCGCAATTCGATCGCTCTTATTGGGTGGGTAGAACCTGGCTCTATTGGTGTTTAAAAAAATACTTTGTGATTCTTTCCTATCGAGCAGCCTTAGTTCAAGTTGTAGTACCCATATAAGATCTTTTAAAGCACGGGTGACTGATCGTGATCTGGTTCAGTAACCGCCTCAAAATCTTATTGGATGATGGTCGCGAGGTGATCCCGAGCTGGGAAAAGAGTAAGATACTCAAGCAAGTATTTAAGGTTTAGCGACCCTTGTTCGGCATTAAAAAAAAGGATGATAGACAGATTATATAGATTCCTATCTCAACCTTTTATAGTAATAATTGTAATGATTATTGCACCAATATTATCTATTGCTGATAGAAATTTTGGGTATTTTTTTGGTCTTTTTATAGCATTATTTCTGCTATGGAAAAGTGGATGGAACTGGACAAAATTTGGGTTTGGGAAAAAGATAAGTTTAAGCACAATATTAAAAGGTCTATTACTTGCGATTATCATATTTGTTATTGTTGACATCTGTATTCAACCATTCTTGGAAATCTATTTTGGTGAAATTGATTTAAGTTCGATAGATGATGTAAGAGGAGATTTTGCCAGCTTTTTTATTTTATTCTTAATAATGTGGGTATTTGCCGCATTTGGAGAAGAATTTTTATTCAGCGGTTACTATATGAAACATTTAGCTGAATTTATGGGGAATACTGACAAAACGTGGTTCGTATCAGCTATTGTACTATCTGTTTATTTTGGAGTTTCACACAACTATCAAGGAACATCTGGAATGATTGCTGTGGGATTAGCAAGTATTATATTCTTCTTTACATTTTACAGAAATAGAACAAATCTCGCTTTACTTGTTTTTAGTCACGGATTTTATGACACGATTGGTTTAACTCTAATCTATCTAAATAAAGACCGGACATTTTATAATTGGGCTTTGAAACTTATAAGTAACTGATAAAAAAACGCCACACAACTATGGCTTTAAATAATTGCTCGTTCTCGCCTACTTCTGAAAATCTTCGTGGATTTTCAGTTTGATGTGTACTAGCGAAGTTAAGTGCTAGCCCACGCAACTACTCATAGCCGAACCGCTAAAACTTCATAGCACAAGATTACAGTACGAGTACAAGGCTGTTTGCCGCCGCGAGGATGGTGTTAAAACGCAGTTATATTTCTGACCCAGAAAGACTCAAAGCCTTACCCAGCCTCCAGCGTAAAGGATTATGCATCGTTAAATTTAAAGCTGAAAATAAAGGTCGAAAGTGAACCCACCAGCACCTTTTCATGCTGGAAGATACCGTTAAAGAGTTAAAGGCCGATGGCGTCCCAATAAAACCAGCGGTCTCTAAAGTCCCAATAGAAGATTGGGTCGATCTGCTTGAAGCTGGTTGGAGGCCTATCAAAGAAACCCAGTTCTCTTACATTAAGGTGTCAACATCTTATAAGTATCCTATAGGATCATGACACCATAGTGGGTCTAAGGTAGGTGGGAGGCGTCCTGTTTTTACTCGGAACGATTGTGGTATCTTTAGCAATGACACCCCTCCCATTTTTATAATTCTACATGAAAAGAATGTAGACCATAGCTATGACACTACACAGCTTTCCAAAGCTGATACAGCCTGTTGTTTCATTGCTGCGTTACAACTCAAAAACTGCTCAAAATGTTAGAGGACGTGTATATATGGGGGTACGCAGGTGACCATGGGCCCCCTTGTACACTTATAGAGGTGGTCAAACATTTTGATGTCTTTTCAGGTTGTATAGTTGATGGGGATTTTGAAGGCACCTTAAGCAGACCGTGAATTCAGCAGCACCGAGGTTAGGCCAAATCCCATCAATGCCCAGACGATAACGGCGCCAGAAGGGAGATCCACCAGGGCGGATAATGCAAGGCCAAAGCCGTATCCCAGCAGGCCTATCGCAAAGGCAGCAACGAGTTTTTTCTTTCCTTTAAGTAACCGAGTCGCGAGCGCGGGAATAATGAGGCTGGCAAAAACCAGATAGATGCCAACTAGCTGAACTGACGCCGTCACGACGATGGCAAATAGTACGTAGAACCAGACCGTACCACGCTCGCGGGCATATCCAAACCATAACCCAAGCACCAGAGCGTACAGCAGAGCAACCGGTAAGAGTTGCTCGAATGTTACGAAGAGTATCTGCCCAACCAGAAGATCTCGCAAGTGTTCACCGCCGTGTGGATTACCAGCCAGCGCAATGACGCTTGCCGTGGCAGCCAGAACGAACAGTACCCCAATTAAAGCCTCCTGAATCTCAGCATATCTATGTTCCAGAGAATTCAGCATGAGGGCCGCCAGGATTGCTGCCCCTGTTGCGGCGAACTGGGTCGTCAATCCATGCATTGGCAGATCGAAATTTGCGGCGAGAATAACGCCAAAACCGGCGACCTGAGCTACCGCTAGATCGATGAAGATGATGCCACGTTCCAGCACGCGCTGACCTAAAGGAATGTGGGTACTAAGCACCAGCAAACCAGCACAAAAGGCGGGCATCAATATGGATGCACTGAGCGACGCCCAATTCAAGTGGAAACCTTCAGCAGCATCTCTATGGTGCGATCGAAGACTTCGAACAGATCAGCAGTTCCACCTCCACCGACGGTGTAAGGTAGCTCGAGCATACGCGAGTTCAATCGTTGGGCCAGCCACTTTGAAGATCTGGCGCTTGAATAGGGTGTGCGCAATATAGCTATGGGCGGATTCACTGAATAAGCAGAAAGTAAACTAGCAAGATGGGCTGCGCTGGGTGGCAGGCCAGGCTTCGGTTCGAGGTCGGCAAGGCGATTTAACTTTAACCAGTCAATCAGGTACGAAAACGAAGTGTGATGAACCATGACCCGGATCCCTGTAAGGGGTTTTGCTGCCATACGCCATCGGGCTGATGCTTTATCCCAGCGACTCAAAAAATCAGTTTGGTAAATGTTATAGTCGTTACTGTTGGCGGGATCCAGTTGAGCAAGTCGATCACCTAGTACCTGCGCTATGCGGCGCACATTGGCCGGGTTTAAATGTACATGAGGATTGCCTTCAGGGTGAATATCACCTTGACGACGGTCAACGCTTTGCGGCACTTCGATTCTTCTAACGAGCATCGCCGCAAGAACGTGTCCTGGGCTACCGGGCTGAATCGCAGCATTGCCGGATCGTCGCAACAAAAGTGGTAACCAACCGACTTCGAGTTGGGCACCTGAACACACGAGTAGATCAGCATCCCTAATGGCAGCGATCAGACTAGGCTTTGCTTGCAGGTAATGGGGATCCTGTGCTGCGGTGGATGCTGTGGTAATGCGAAGGTGTGAGCCACCAAGTTCAGACAACAAAGATTGCCATTCTGGTTCGCATACAAAAACATTCAGATCAGCCAATGCACCCTGACAAAGCAGCAGCGTCATGAGAAAACTGCAAGTGATTTTCATGTCTAGCACCTAAAATCGATGAGCGCCGTGAGCGCCGATGTTGATGATATATTCCAGAGACAACAGATCCTCGTCAAATGCAGACTTGTCCCTACTGTACTGCAGGCGGACTCGACTGAATTCGCTGTTAAGCCATTCCATCACAATGCTGTTACGGTACAAATCTCGCCCCATCGGATCCAGTTCGGTATCGGTCACTCCGGTGTTATCTGCCTTGAGCTGGTCATAACGATATCCGAACTGCCAGCCCGTTCTAAACTGATAAATTCCCTGCAGGTACCAGCCAACCTGATCACCGCGATATTCGCTGCCATCGAACACACCTTTTTCATCGCGCGAGAAATACTCTCCCTGCAACTTAAAATTTCGTTGCCTAGGGTTTCCCAGGGGCGCCCATTTGATGACAAAGTCGAAACCAAACAGGTCACTGTCGCCATAAAATTCACCCGAACTTATGTTTGATACCCGACCTACAACGTCCGTGCTTAGGTATGATACCCCGGCCTGCCACGAAGTGCTTATACCCATGTCGCCGCCGATCTTGCTGAACAAAGTCCAGGCGCCTTGCCCGTTTGCTGCACCGGCAGATGGAAAATGATTCCCGCGCAGTAGTTCACCGCCTACTTCTAGATAGAAAGCTGTTGGTGCTAACCAACTGAGTTTAAAACCGTCATCCAGATACTGGCCACCAAGAAAAACCTCGTAAGCTATTGGACGATCCACGAATTCGTCACTATGGCTGTGAAAACTATTCAAGTATCCCACGCTTGAGAAGAACCGACCTGCTGTCACGGTAAGTTGACGTGGTAAGGCGAGACTTTGGATATAAGCTTCTTCCAGTTCGATTGCTACTTCTCCGTCTTCAAGGCCAAGCGCAACGGTTAGATTTGCAAAGAACTTATCGTCAGCATTGGCATTGAAGTTTATCTCTGTCTCGCCGAGCGCGAGGCCGTCATTAGATGGACCGCTTGCCTCACCCAGCTGAAACCCGGGTAGCGAATAGGTCCCAACCGAACCGAAATCGTGATAGCCACCGACTAAGGCTACTCCGATGGACGGATTGAAATCACTCAATGCTGACGGAGAGTTTGACCCAGGGGCGGTTGCAACGTCCTCGGAAATCGTGATTGCTCTGCCAGCAATATCAGTTGCTTGTTGAACCTGTAATTCAGCTAATATGAGGCGTTTTTCAAGTTCTCCTATCCTGGCTTCATACTCGAGGCGCAACGCCAGTAGCTCTGACTTTATCTGCAGGAGCGCCGTCGAGTTGTCCGCGGCATAGGTAGAGCTCCAGCTAAGACAACTGATCACAATCATTAAACTATGTAGGTTTTTCATCCTCTCCTCCCATGTAATAATCAGCTGATCGTAAAGAATCAGCATCGTAAAGGTCCATCTAGGGAGTTGTCGGAGGCCCTCTACTGGGTGGCGATGGAGGAAAAGCATCAACTGTTCGGCGAACTGCTATGTTGGGTAGCGTCGGTGATGTTCGCTCAGCTCTGAAGTGAGATCGAATAGCTGGGTCCAGAGGCGTGTCAAAGGTATTTGATGCAATGCAAACAGTGCAAACTTTCGCCTCAGCAGACCAGGCGTGATTATCTATGTGAGCAAAGGCAATACTTTGGGCCAGCATCAATGCTAGAACCAACAGTCTAGTTTGATGTGCTTTTACACGAGCGAATCGATCCATATCATTCGATAAAATTGAGGAAACCACAATATACCATAGACTAGGAATCAATATGAATGGTTCGCAGTCCGTGCGCAACAAAAGGGCAAACAAATGGGAGTCGACCTGGGTTGAATAGGTAAGACGACAAAGGATGCTGAACATCAACAACCAGATCATCTACAAGCAAGCCAACGGCTTCTGAAAGCCTCATCCCAGTGTCGCTGATCAAAGCCACCAGCCAACGAATATCGTCATCTAAACGAACACATTCCTTTTGCAGCTGTTTTAGTTTTGCATTCTTTATAGGAAGTCGTTTTTTGTTAACTTCAGAGGGCAGATAAACGCCAGCAAATGCGTTCTTACACTCTAAACCCTGTTCTTTGATACTGAAATTAACAACCGCTTTTACAACGCCAAAGATCCTTTGCAATGATGTGTTACTTAATCCTTTATCAATTAACCACTGTCTGAATTTAGCCGCATCAGCGGTGCTATAACAATCCAAAGGCCGTGAACCCAGACAGGAAACAAGATAACAAATATTTCTTTTAGAGTGGCTAAAGAAGAGCTTTCCTTTTCCTTGGCCTTTAACCGATAGGTATAGGTCTAACGCCTCATCTATGGTTGGTGACTGTGAATCAAGCTGCTTTCTAGGAACTATTAACAGATGGGCTGCTGGAACATCAACACGTTGTAACCGCAAACCCAACCAGTAGTCTTCGAGCTTTGCTGATAATGACCTTGAAGCGATCTTTGCCCGATGGGCTGACTTTGTACGCAGTGACTTAATAATCCTTGGTCTAGCGTAATAACTAGCTAAATCTTGGGGGATTGCTTTAGAAAAGTAATAAACACCACCTTTACGGTAGGTGTAAGAAGGATGTTTGAGTGTCTTCAGTTTTGTCTACTCCAAATGGCCAGTTTCGGAAAATTCCTAGACTTTTCAAGGCAGTAAACAGTTTTAACAGTTGAATATGGTGGGCCCAGAAGGACTCGAACCTTCGACCAATGGATTATGAGTCCACTGCTCTAACCAACTGAGCTATAGGCCCGAGACACGCATTCTACCGAAATTCAGCCAGGAATGAAGATTTTTTTGGAAGAACTGTCTTCAAGGTTGATCTGATCGAGCAACTTTCTTAACATCCCAGTTCTCGACTGAAGCAGTTTGCCAGGTACGGGTAATTTTCGAAGTTAATGCATTATCAAAGGACTTGATCCTGTGAGGACAGGTACCATGAGAAATAACGCTGCCGCCGGCGTATCTTTTACTTTCCGTCTGGTGCGGGACCTAACAGCTTCACTCTGGCTGTTTCCCTGGAGTCAGGCCGGTAAATTCAGGGGGCTGCAGGGAATACTGGAGACTCGTTGTTGCCTCGGACCAGCTGATTCCCCCAATAAAAACTATCTTGATTATCTTCTGAGTGGCCATCCATGGACTCATTTGCTGTTATGTCGCCATTTATCATTCTCGCCTGTATGCCGGCACGGCGGTCAGCATGATGCCGTTATCCTGGAGGGGATAAAGAATTTTACGGTCAAGCAGAGCTTGTTGCTGATTGGGTATGGTGATCTGCCGGGGGCTTACAATAGCCGCACATTTAACCGCTTGGAATTACTGGCCAGGCGGTTTGTCAGTGAACCGGCTCCGCGGGTAAAACACTTTGTAAAACAGGTAATAGGGAGGTGATGTCATGATATTGTGCCTTGATGTCGGAAATACGCAGGTCTTTGGTGGGGTTTTTGATTCCGGTAATCTCATTTTTCAATTTCGGCGTACATCCCAGTTACGCAGCACGTCTGATGAGCTTGGCGTCTTTTTTCGGAGTGTACTGCGGGAAAATGAAGTAGAGCCTGCTGACCTTACCCAGATAGTCATTTGCTGCGTGGTGCCTGATCTCTTGTATTCCCTGCGTGCCTGCGCGCAGAAATATTTTCGCATTGAACCGCTGGTTCTGCGCCCTGGGGTTAAGACGGGGTTGAAGATTCAGTATCGTGACCCGAAGGAAGTGGGCGCTGACCGAATTGCTGATGCGGTCGGTGCGATCACTTTATTTCCTGATCGCAATTTAATTGTCGCTGACTTTGGTACCGCGACAACCGTTTGTGCAATCAGTAAAAACAAAGTTTTTATGGGCGGGAATATCCTGCCGGGCGTTCGTTTATCCATGGAAGCTCTGCAAATGCACACCGCACAGTTACCTTCTGTAGAAATTAAGCCGGTGCGTACAGCGTTGGGCACCAGCACTGTCGAGAGTATTCAGTCCGGGTTGTATTGGTCAAATGTGGGCATGCTCAAGGAAATAGTTTCAAAAATCACAGAACAGGAATTTTCCACCGAGTTGCCGCTCGTGGTGGGTACCGGCGGTTTTGTTCATCTTTTTGATCGTCAGAAGATCTTTGACCATGTTGTGGATGACTTAATCTTAGTGGGTTTGCTGGAAATCAACAGGTTAAACGCTCGATGATCAGGAATAAGTAGGTTGCAACTCGAAGCAGAGTGCAACAGATTGCACGCGTTTTGAAGGAGCTTGTAACCGAGTGAATCAGCTTTGAAGTAGGATGCAAGATCATTACACTGTGAGTCAGGAGCAAATCCACCTGAGGTGAGGGCTGAATCCCTAGCCGACGCCGCTGCCGTAAACGGCTGGCACCATCTGTAGGTAGGGGTATCTGATTTGCTCAACGCGAAAATTTTCAGACGAAAAAGGAAATACCCGTGCTGTTGAGAAATGTAAAAATTTGGGATGGGGTCTCCGAAGAAATTTCCTCGGATTATGATGCGATCCTGATTGAAAACGGCAGAGTCAAGCGACTCACCTCGGCAGATGAAAAAATCGCGGCTGTCGCCAGTCGAGACTATCAAGGTGCTTTTGTCGTGCCTGGGCTCATTGACGCGCATATCCATCTTTGTCTTGATCCAGCGGTCCAGGATCCTTTTGCCCACGGTAAAGTACCTGTTGAAGCACAGCTCCAGCATATGGCTGATCGTGCTGGGCAAATGGTCAGGGCTGGAATTACCTCCGCTCGTGATCTTGGTGGCGGCCGCTGGCTGGAATTGAAAATAAGAGATCGTATTAACAGGGGTGAAATCCAGGGTCCTCGACTTCTGTGCGCGGGTCAGCCGATAACTTCAGTGCAGGGGCATTGCCACTTCTGGGGTGGAGAATGTTCAGACGTTGCGTCGGCTCAAACCGTGATTGATCGCCAGATTGAGGCAGGTGCAGACTTGATAAAAATTATGGCGACGGGTGGTAACATTACCCCAGACAGTAGGCCGGTAGATGCTCAATTTGATGAGCCAACTATGGTGGCCATTGTGGACAAGGCAAAAGCGAAGGGATTTCTGGTGGCTGCACACTGCCATGGGGTCGATGGAATACATCATGCGGCTGTGGCCGGAGTCAATACAATAGAGCACTGTTCCTGGGTAGGGGGCAATGGTTGGGGCGCTAACTATGACGAAGGTGTCGCAGAGCTGATTGCCCAAAAGGGGATATGGGTATCGCCTACAGTTAATACCGGCTGGCGCAGGCACATAGGCAATGTGCGTACGGAGAAGGCGTTAAAAGAACGTTTTACGAAGATGCGACTAGCAGGATGCCGCTTGATTGCATCTACCGATGCGGGAATTCCAAACGTGTGGCACCATCAGCTGAGTTCTGCAATGGCGGTTTTTGCGGTCGTTGCTGGATTAACCCCTGCTGAGACGCTGCGGGCTGCCACCAGTGATTGTGCAGATGCTATTGGCTTGAAAAATGAAACGGGACAGATCAGAGCAGGCCTGTCTGCTGACCTGCTTTTGTGTGATGGCAATCCCTTGCTCGACTTGACCACCTTGCAGCAGCCGGTGGAAGTATTTAGCCAGGGTATTGCACAACTGAGCTAAGGGCGTGCGGCAAGCAGATACGGTTCACCAATAGGCGACCCCTATTGATTATAGAAGCCGCAGGCCAATTGAGTTAGACCTGCTGCTGGCTCCTGAAATAAGAGGGCTTTTTAAGTCGTATTTATTGTTTATGGCCAATACTTGAAACTAGTGAAAACCCTGCTCTGTTGGCTGTTACTGGACTGGGAATTTGGATGTGGCCAAAAGGGCAGGCCATGAGAGATTTCAGGCAAAGGTTTACTGGAAACCCTGTTTTCCGAAAACTTAAGCAGTTACCGTATGTTGCCTGATGCTATCCACAGTATAATCAGCCAGGTATTGGTTGTGCGTCAAGGCCTGTTAAGGCGTTTGGAAACCGGTGTGCACAGAATTATCTGATTTAAATGGGGAAAAGGTGGGTTATGAATGAAAGTAAAACAAGCAGCAAAGTTCTGCTGTTAACGGCTGTTTGCATGGTGATTATTATGGTTTTCAGTCCGCTTAGTTACCGGTTTGGGTGGGTGCCGTTGATTCCGTCTCTGGGTAGTCTGATGGTCGCTGTGCTCGGTTCGGCCCTGGTGTGGTTGTCTGGTCTGATATTGGTTTTTACAGCGGTGCGTCAAAAGCGAGCCTCGGATCGTAAGCTTTTGCTTCTCTCTATGGTGGTGGCAGCTGTACCCTTCGTCATTATGATTCCGCAGCTGGTGAAGGTGGGGGATGTTCCTCCCATACATGATATAACCACCGATACGGTGGAACCGCCTGAATTTAACCTGATGGTCAAGCGGCGTGTACATGCCATGAATGATCTTGTCTATGCTGATGCCGATCACACAGCAGAGGAAATGGCGGAATTGCAGATGGCATATTACCCGGATGTTCAGACTCTGGTCAGTGACCTGACGGCGATGCAAGCCCAGGCCAAAGCGCGAGCCGTTCTGGAGGCTATGGGCCTGGATATTGTATCTGCGCGAAGCGATAGTCTGATTGAGGCAACAGCAACGACTTTCTGGTTTGGCTTTAAAGATGATGTGGTGGTTCGCATTCGCGAAGAAGGCGCCAGATCAATTGTTGATGTGCGGTCGGTGTCAAGGGTGGGGCAGAGCGATCTGGGCGTCAATGCTGCTCGTATAATAGATTTTCTGGAGGCGTTTGGGGATGGCAAGTAGCGCCTGGCCTTTTATCAAGGCACAGATTATCAAGGCACAGTCAGACGGTTTCCTGGAGCAGTCGCTTGATGATGTTATTAACCTCTTGAGGATTGGCCTTGCCTTGGGTCTGTTTCATGACCTGACCTACGAAAAACCCCATTAATTTATCCTTGCCGGATCGAAGTTGCTCCAGTTGCTTTGGGTTTGCCTTCAGGATATCAAAAATGAGGGGTTCGAGCGCTGACGGGTCGGATAGCTGATGCAGGTCATGCTGCTCAATATAGGTTGCTGCTGAACTAGTTTCGCCGGTCCATAAAGCTGCGAAGACGTCCTTGGCTATTTTACCGGAGATGGTCCCGGCCTGAATCAGGGCCACCAGGTCACCTAGCTGAATTGCTGAAACTGGCGAGTCCGTAATACTGACAGCGTCTCTGTTCAGATGGCCGAGAAGTTCTACCTTTATCCAGTTTGCAGAAAGAATCGGATCCTGTGAATTTTTTATCGTTGCTTCAAAGTAGTCAGCCAGATTGCGGTCATTAGCTAATAAAGCAGCATCAGTCGCCGCAAGGTTAAAATCTTCAATAAATCGCTGCTGCCTTTGTGTGGGTAGCTCCGGCATCTCAGCTTTTATTTTTGCAATGGTTTCATCGGTAATGATAACGGGTAGCAGATCAGGCTCAGGAAAATAACGGTAATCTGTTGCTGTTTCCTTGCTGCGCATGGGTCTTGTTTCATCTTTGTTGTGGTCGTAAAGACGCGTTTCCTGCGCTACGCTCCGGCCTGCTTCAAGTCGATCTATCTGGCGGACAGTTTCATAGTAAATAGCTCGTTCCAGAAAACGAAACGAATTTAAATTCTTTGTTTCGGTTCTCACTCCCAGGGTGTCTGAATCTTCCCGTCGAACTGAAACATTGGCATCGAATCGAAGGGATCCTTGGGACATGTCACCATCGCATATATTCAGATAGGTGACTAATTGATGTATTTTTCTGGCGTAGGCGACTGCTTCAAAAGCTGATTTTATATCCGGCTCAGAGACTATTTCTAAAAGGGGCGTGCCTGCACGGTTAAGATCTATACCTGTATATCGATCAAAAGCTTCGTGGAGTGACTTGCCAGCATCTTCTTCCAGGTGAGCTCTGGTAATTCGAATTCGTTTTTCGGTACTATCCTCTAGGAGAATATCAATGTGACCACCAGACACAATGGGCAGGTCCATTTGCGTGATCTGGTATCCTTTGGGCAGGTCAGGATAGAAATAGTTTTTTCGATCAAAAGCCGAAACTCGGGATATGTCGGCTGAAACGCCCAGGCCAAACCGGACTGCCTTGGCGTAGACGGCTTCATTGACAACCGGCAAGACGCCAGGGAGTGCCAGGTCAACTGCGCTGGCCTGGCTATTGGGTTCGCTGCCGAAAAGGGTGCTGGCGCCGGAAAATATTTTGCTTTTAGTATTTAGCTGGGCATGAATTTCCAGGCCAATATCAATCTGCCATCCAGTGGGAATATTCATAACAGGTTGCTCTGTGGCTGCTGTTGGTGCCAGTTAGTCTGTTGCTGAAACTGGTGAGCCACGCGGAGAAGTTTAGCTTCTTCCAGATAGTTGCCAATGAGTTGCAGTCCGACAGGCATGCCTTTGCTCAAGCCCACAGGAATGCTGATAGCAGGTACACCTGCAAGGCTGGCGGCAATGGTATAAATGTCCTGGAGGTACATGGAGACAGGGTCGTTTGTTTTTGCTCCCAGTGGGAAAGCGGTTCCTGGCGCAGTGGGTCCAACGATGACATCCACCTGCTCGAATGCCGATACGAAGTCATTTTTGATCAGTCGCCTGAGTTGTTGAGCCTTGCGATAATAGGCATCGTAATACCCTGCACTGAGAGCAAAAGCGCCCACCATAATCCTCTTTTTCACTTCGCTGCCAAAGCCCTCGCTGCGTGATCTCTTGTAGAGGTCTTCCAGATTCTCAGGGTCTTTGCAGCGATAACCATACCTGACACCATCATAGCGGGATAAATTGGCAGAACATTCGGCCGGTGCGATGACATAATAAGCGCTGAGACTGAACTTAGTGTGAGGCAGCTCAATTTCTACAACTTCGGCACCCATCTTTGCTAGTTCTTTGATGCCATCCATAACCAGATTTTCGACTTCTGGTTCTAGCCCTTCTTTGAAATAGTCAGAGCAGATACCGACTTTCAGCCCGGCCAACGGCTCAGAAAGCGCAGCTGTAAACTCTGGCACAGCAAGATTCAGGCTGGTTGAATCCTTACTATCATGACCTGCCATGTGTTCTAGCAAAATGGCTGCATCTTCAGCTGTCCGTGTAAAGCATCCAGCCTGATCCAGGCTGGATGCAAAGGCAATCATTCCCCATCTTGATATTCGTCCATAGGTTGGCTTTAGGCCGGTTAGTCCACACATGGATGCAGGCTGCCGAATGGATCCCCCTGTGTCTGTTCCAGTGCTGGCTACACACAAACAAGCAGCCAGACTTGCAGCTGATCCGCCTGAAGATCCGCCGGGTACCTTCGTTTTATCCCAGGGGTTGTGCACCGGGCCAAAATAACTGGACTCATTGGAGGAGCCCATGGCAAATTCATCCATGTTAGTCTTGCCCAGTGTTACAGTGCCCGCGTGACGCAGTTTTTCTATGCAGGTGGATGTATAAGGTGCGATAAAGTTGGCTAACATCTTCGAACCTGCCGTGGTGCGGATATCTTCGATACAGAAAATATCTTTATGGGCCATGGGGATGCCAGTCAGCATGGTATGCTGTCCTTTAGCCAGCACTAGATCAGCGGCTTTGGCTTCCTCTATCGCGACTTCAGGCGTGATAGTGATAAAGCTATTGATCTCGCTGTCGTTCTCAGCAATTCTACTGAGGAAGTGCTGGGTTAACTCTGTTGCGGAAATCGCCTTATCCGTCAGCAGCTTATGTAGTTCCGTGATGGTGGCGTTATTTAGGTTCACTCGATAACCTTCGGTACCAGATAAAGGCCTTCTTTAAATAGAGGTGCTGCCTGACTGAACTTGGCTACCTGGTTGACCTCGGTGACTTTGTCCGAGCGCAGCAGTTGTTCAGCTTCAAGTGGATGGGCTAACGGTTTTACGCCTTCACATTCAGCTGTATTCATGATTGCCACAAGTTCGAGAACTTCATTGATTGCCCGCAGCGTGCTGTCCCGGCTTTCTGGATCCAGAGACAGCTGCGCTAAGTCGCCTAGGACGCCAAGCTCTTGCTTAGTTATCATAGATAAAATCCCAGATTTTGGTGGTTTAAAAACGTGAAATGCTAATGCTTCTGGAAAGGATCTGCAAATCAAAGCCCTAATATTAGCGTTATTATAAACTAGTCTGGCTTCAGAACATCTGGGATTGTCCGTATTTGACTAAAAATATCTTCAATAACAGTGTCTTAAGGATGGTTTCCCTTGTACCTGGCGGCCTGTAAATGATACAGTTCACTGCGAAGCAAGGCCGTTTTTGTAGTGGCTCTGCAGTAATTATCTAAGCTTGTTAATCGCCGTTTCTTCATTCGAGTTGTTTCATGTTTAAAAAAATCCGTGGGCTATTTTCAAATGACCTCTCCATAGATCTGGGTACAGCTAATACCCTTATTTATGCTCGTGAGCGAGGCATCGTACTCGACGAGCCTTCGGTGGTGGCGATAAGGCTGCACAATAACCAGAAATCGGTGGCAGCGGTGGGCAATGATGCCAAAAGAATGCTGGGTCGAACGCCTGGCAATATTACCGCGATCAGGCCTTTGAAAGATGGTGTTATTGCAGATTTTCAAGTCACGGAAAAAATGCTGCAGCACTTCATCAGAAAAGTGCACGAAAACAGCTTTATCAAGCCTAGTCCCAGGGTGCTGGTCTGCGTTCCCTGTCAGGCGACAGAGGTTGAAAGGCGGGCTATCAGGGAATCCGTTATAAGTGCGGGTGCCAGAGAGGTGAGGCTGATAGAAGAGCCCATGGCAGCAGCGATAGGCGCCGGTCTACCTGTTAATGAAGCGGTAGGCACCATGGTAGTTGATATTGGCGGTGGTACCACTGAAATAGCGGTAATATCTCTTAATGGTATAGTCTATTCTCAATCAGTAAGAGTGGGTGGAGACAGGTTCGATGAGGCTATCACAGCTTATGTCAGGAGAACCCAGGGCAGCCTGGTGGGTGATGCAACTGCAGAACGCATTAAGCAGGAAATTGGTACTGCCTTTCCAGCTTCAGAAGTCAGGGAAATTGACGTTACTGGGCGTAATTTAGCAGAAGGGATTCCCAGAAGTTTTACGCTGAATAGCAATGAAATCCTCGAGGCATTGCAGGAACCTCTGCACCTCATTGTCCAGGCAGTCAAGACTGCACTTGAGCAAACACCACCAGAACTTGCATCGGATATAGCCGAATCTGGTCTGGTTCTGACTGGTGGCGGTTCGTTACTCAGAGAGATGGACCGACTGCTCTCACATGAAACCGGTTTGCCCGTGATTGTGGCAGAAAACCCCCTGGCTTGCGTAGCCATAGGAGGTGGGAAAGCTCTGGAAATCATGGATGACCTGGGCGTGAGTGATATCTTTGCAGTATAGATAATAGTTCCCTTGACATCGCTCGAGGCTCATATGATTAAGGCTTTTCTCAAGCTGAAACAGGTAGGGCGATGAAACCTCTTTTTCAGAAACGCGTTGGTATTGGCGTTAAAGCCAGTGGGCTTATTTTTGCCTGCGTAATCCTTGTCAGTGTGGATGCTTCCACATTGTGGCTGAAATCCTTCAAGACGCTGGCAGGTACCGCATTGGAACCAGTGTTGATGATATCTCAGTGGCCGAATCAGGCAGCGGATAGTTTTTCTGTCTTTTTCACGACTCGAAAGACGTTTAGGGATGAAATCGAGAGATTGAATTTACAGATATTAACGATGCGGACAAGCACCCAGAAAATGGCTGCACTATTGCAGGAAAATAATCGCCTAAGGCAACTACTGGGTTCGTCTGAGCGAATTCAGGAAGCGGTCCTGATTACAGAAGTTATTGGGGTTGATCCTAACCCAAATCATGCTCGGATCACCGTTGATAAAGGTACCAGCGACAACGTTGCCATTGGTCAGGCAGTTATTGATGACAGAGGTCTAGTAGGCAAGGTCGTAGCATCGACCCTGGGTACCAGCACCATTTTACTGATCACGGACCAAACGCAGGCAGTGCCGGTCAGGTCTCTGAGAAGTGGTCTGCAATTGATTGTTGAAGGTGGCGGTGGGTTTGCCGATCTAGTGGGAAGACATGTGCCCGGTACGGCTGATTTAAGGGTGGGTGACACTTTGGTGACATCCGGCTTGGGACAGGTATTTCCCAATGGCTATCCAGTGGCTGTAGTGAGCCAGTTTGAACAGTCACAGGGTAATCCCTTCGCAACTATTCAGGCGAAACCATTAGCACATCTTTCTGCCAGGAGTCATGTGCTGATTCTATTCTCGACCGCAGTAATGCCTGAAAATTATTCGAATGGAGCCGCCATCAATGGCCAGTGAGGCTTCAAGCAAGGGCAGTTGGGTCATATTGAGCAGTCTCTTCATGGCGTTGATACTTACTATCCTGCCTTTGCCAGAGGGTGTGCCTATGGAAATGGGTTATCTCAGACCTGATTGGCTGGCTCTGGTGATAGTGTACTGGACGCTGGCGCTGCCAGACAGGGTTGGTCTGTTGACTGCTTTTTTTGTCGGCCTGCTAGCGGATGTCATCAGTGGTTCACTGCTGGGTTTGCATGCTATGGGTTTGGTCATGGTGGCCAGTTTTGCTCTGGCCGCTTACCAGCGAATTCGAATGTTGGCAGTATGGCAACAGGCGACCATAGTCTTTCTTATTCTGACATTGCTTCAGATCGTTAGTGTGTTAATAACCGTACAGTTATCGGGCAGGGCGTTCAGTTGGCTGACCTTTCTGATTCCGCTGGTCAGTGCCCTCGTTTGGCCCTGGATCTTCCTAGGATTGAGAGCATTGCGAAGACGCTTTATTAACTGAATCTATTGATCAAGTGCTACACATGGTTTTTTCAGCATGGTCATCGGTTATCCTGTCCTTTAGAGAGCAAGAGAATATGGTGGAATTAATACTGGCATCGGCTTCACCGCGACGCGCGGAACTCTTACAGCAAATTGGAATCAAATTCAGGGTTGAAGCAGCGGCTATAGATGAATCCAGAAATGTTCAAGAGCAACCATTTGATCTAGTGACGAGACTGGCCGGCGAGAAAGCAAAAAGCAAATTGCCTTGTAATGGTGTCGTGCTGGCGGCTGATACCATTGTACTCGACGATGATGCTATTTTGGGTAAACCGACGGACAGAGATCATGCTGTTGATATGCTGAGAAGATTAGCGAACAGGACCCACAGAGTGGTAACAGCAATCTGTCTAACCGATAACTCTCGTACAGTTACAGACGTAGTATCGACGCTTGTAACTCTGAGGCCCATTACTCAGGCTGAAGCCGAATTCTACTGGGAGTCAGGTGAGCCACTGGATAAGGCTGGAGGGTTTGCAATTCAGGGGCTCGGGGCTGTTTTTGTGAAGAATATCCAGGGAAGTTACAGTAATGTGGTTGGTCTGCCATTGTTCGAAACGGCTGCAATGCTGGATAGTTTTGGAATTCAGACACTCAATGCCACACTATAGAAAAGAAAAAGAAAGAAAGAGAGAAAGAGAAAGAAGTAAGATTCGCTCTGGCGGTATGCCCGAGTTCTTGTAGACAGATATTGTAGGCTGGTCTCTGGGTTAACAAAATGGTCATGCTATGACGAAAGAAATACTCATAAATTCCTCGCCGGCAGAGTGCCGTATCGCGCTAGTTGAAGATCGTGTGCTTCAGGAGGTATTGATTGAGAGGCGTCATGTTGAATCGATGGTGGGTAATATATATAAAGGCACGGTTCAGCGGGTTATCAGGGGAATGCAGAGTGCTTTTGTATCGATTGAAGCGAATCGAAATGCGTTTCTTCATGTAACCGATATTGCCATGGAATTGGATCCGGACCAGAATGCTGACCGGTTGGATGGCCGCATAGAGGAGAGAACCAGGCAGGGGGAACAGTTGCTGTTACAGGTAACCAAGGAGCCCACGGACAGTAAAGCAGCAAGAGTGACCACGCGTATCACGCTGGCATCGCGTTATCTGGTGATGACAACGGGAACAACACAAGTTCGCGTATCTCTCAAGATTGAAGATGAAAATGAGCGAGAGCGTCTCAAAGATCTTATAACGATTTGCCAAGGTGACTTTTCTGCCGGGTTTATTGCCCGGACCGCCGCAGACGGCGTTGAACTGGATAGTTTGCAACGGGATGCGGGTTTATTGAAAGCCAGATGGCAAGATATTACGCGACGGTTCCGTCTCGAATCGTCAGGTTCCTTACTTCATCGGGAGTTACCAGTTCTGCTGAAAGTACTGCGCGATATTGTCTCCGACGATCTAACGAGCATAACAGTTGATGATGATCGGGCACTGGTGGAAGTGCAGGATTTTTTGGCTGATTTTTTACCAGATCAACTGGGTTGCCTAACACGAGCCACTTCAGGACAGAATCTTTTCGATCGATATGGCCTGGAAGAGCAAATTCAAGCCGCATTAGAACCGCGGGTGGCTTTGAATTCAGGTGGTTATCTGGTTATCGAGCAGACAGAGGCCATGACCACAATAGATGTCAATACGGGATCTTACCTTGGAAGCAGGCATCTGTCAGAAACCATTTTCCGGACCAATCTGGAAGCCGCCGAGGCTATACCAAAGCAGCTTAGATTACGAAACGTAGGTGGCATTGTTGTTGTCGATTTTATTGACATGAAGACAGAGGATGACAAGCAGGAATTACTTGACTGCCTTCATGCCGGGTTATTAGAAGACCCTATTCCTTGTGGCCTTTCGCCGGTTTCAACCCTGGGTCTGGTAGAAATTACTAGGAAGAGGTCAGGTAAAAGTCTACAGATGATGCTTTCCCAGCCTTGCTTGCATTGTCACGGGCTGGGTCTTGTTAATTCAACTGATGCCCTTGCAGCAGCGGTGTTTCGTGAGGTTTACCTGCGAAGGCGTGAATTTGAAAACTCAAGTTGTTTGGTCTTAGCAGGACAGAAATTAGTCGATAGGCTACACACTGGCTACCACAAGGAAGTGCAGGCGATGCACCGGGATCATGCTGTTGTTTTGAAGTTAAGCGTGAGCTCTGAGCTGTGCGAGGATGAGTTCCGGTTAATCCAGTCTGCAGAGGTGCAATAGGCCTTTATGACCAGACAAGTTTTTTCCAGATTATTCCAGGTCCTGGCCTTTTCGGTACTGCTTTTGTTGGCTTCCTACGTCACGCTGGGAAGGCTTGCCATAGGTTTGGTGAGTTACTTTCAAGTCGAAGTGGAGGATCAGATTTCAAAGACTCTGGGTGTGGGTTTTAGAACACGATCCATAACGGGGCAGTGGAACATACTGGACCCTACCATCGTACTGGTGGGGCTTTCTCTGGGCGGGGCTGAAAATGCGGCTATTTCGGCGCAGCGTGTAGAGTTGAAGTTAAGTTCGTGGCGGTCGTTAACAGAATTTTTCCCTGTACTCAGTAGAGTGGTAGTCAACGCTGTTTCATTGCAGATAAGCAGGAAGGAAGATGGTTCCTGGGGTATCTCGGGAATCCAGGGAACTCGCTCCCAGGGTTTGTCCGATTTTACGAGGTTGCTGTCTTATGCAGATGTCCTGCAGATATCAGACCTGGAAGTTAAGATTGATACGGGCCAGGGTATTTTCTTGTTTACCACTGCTGGGTCGAAAACAGGTATTGAAATCAGTGCAGATGAAGACGGCGGTGTATTTGATGCAGCGCTGCAACTGGCAAACGAGGCAGCATCAGGACAGCGCGGGCCACCGGCGAAGATGTTTTTGTCAGGTTCCTTCCAGGGTGAACTGAGCCCGATCAGTTCTGCTTCAGTGAGCGCTTTTGTCAGCCTTGAAAATCTAAGACTGGCAACGGCTTATAGCAGCTTCAGAGAAGATAACAGGACGGCAGATGCCGTGTTAGCAGGTCAGGCCTGGTTGCAATTAGATAAAGGCGGCATTGCATCACAGGTTAAACTTTCCGTAACGGACCTGAACCTGACAGGTAAGGGAAGTTCTGTGCTTTCGACTGGGTTTGCAGTATCGGGCAATATGGCAGATGGAACTGCCTCGGTCCTGGTTCCGGAAATGTCTGTTATTGGTTCTGGTGAGGCGATTAGAATAAAAGGATTGTCCCTGGCCGTTGAGGAAACATCTCAGGGAAGTTTTGAAGTTGCTGCAGTCCTGCCTTCTCTGAGGCTGGATAATCGCATTTTACCGCTGCTATTTGATTTGCAGTCTGAAGAGGGTAACCAGAGTCAATCCGGTAACCGGTTAAGTGCTATGGAGCCTGTTGCTTTATTAACTGACCTGGGTCTTTTTGTTGATTCCGGAAGCATCAAGAACTCACTCAGGTTTATGGCAAATGTGGATAACCTGCAGCTGAGACCTGAGTACGGCGTGCCTGGGTTACAGGGAATTAAAGGTTTTGTGAGTTTGGGCCTGGAATCAGGTTTCTTTGACTTGCAGAGTGGCCAGAGCCAGATTCATTTTCCGACTGTTTATGAACTGCCCTGGCAACTGGATACCAGTTCTGGGCGGTTAGCTTATCGTATTCATGATCACGGCATGCAGATTGTTTCCGGACCACTGACAGTGACATCGGGTGAACTGGTGGCCAGGGGTAAGTTATTGATCGATATGCAGCAAGAGAAATTGATGCGGACCTGGGGCCTGTCAGTGGGACTGCAGGATGCCAGTTTAATAGGGCTGGAGCCCTTCATTCCGCTTACTGTTCCGGAAGAAACAAGAAATTGGATATCGACCGCTATTCGTTCTGGTGTGGCTGGTAAGGCCGGCTTGGTGATTCATGGTTCGATTGACAGATCTGCTGCTAAAGTAGAAAAGAGCTATGAAATCCAGTTTGAAACAATGGATGCCGTGCTCAAATATCAGCCTCTCTGGCCAGAAATCGCAGGGCTCCAGGGAACCGTGTATATCAGTAATCGAGGCGTTTTTGCTGACGGGCTTAAAGGAGAGGTATTCAATACAGCAGTTAAGGATCTGTCATTGAGAATCCACCAGGGGGATGATAACCCGCCAGAATGGGTTGAAATATCTGCCGATTTATATGGACCTTTTGCCGACCTTTTTAAGGCTTTTCAGGAGACACCGCTTCGAGATAGCATTTCACGGGCTGCTGATAATTGGACCGGTCATGGTTTCATGAAAGCCGGCATTGAGGTCTCAGTCGGCATAGGTGCATCCGCAGGGGCGCCGCCTCGGGTTGATACAGTAGTTGAACTCGCCGAAGTTCAGTTCGACTTAACCGATATTGACCTTGTTATTGAGGATTTGAGTGGCTCGTTCAGATATCAGTCAGATGCTGGATTAACCAGTGAATACTTCTCTTGCGACTTGTTTGATGGACCTGCGACAGGTCATATTGGAACTAATCAGTTGGGTCAGTCCGGTGCTTTTCTGGTTTCCCTAGGCGGGTCTTCAGAGGTTGTGCAAATAAATAAGTGGCTCGAGTTGCCGCTGCTCAAGTTCATTCAGGGCACCACTGATTACCAGGCCATATTGACGCTGCCGTATGGTGGCAGGGATAACAGGCCGATGATTGAGGTATCAAGCCAATTAGTGGGTATTAACATTGACATGCCGCCACCTATTGGCAAGATCACAGCTGATACGCAACGTGAATTTAAGTATCAACAGGTGCTTGGCCCTGATCCGTTAATAGCTAGTTTTTCGTTGGAGCAAAGTGTGACCGGTAACCTGAAATTGATGAACGGATCTGTGGTTGGTGGTCGCATTAATCTGGGTGAGTTCAAGAATGAAGCCAGTGCTTTTGATGCGATTCGAGTGACCGGTTCTTTGCCCTTTCTATCCTTGTCGGAGTGGGATCTTTTTTTTGAGGAATTGGAAAAGAAAACGGATCTGTCGGTACAGTCAGAAATAAGAAGCCATTTGAAGTCCATCGATGTAATGGTCGATAAATTAAATATCTATGAATTTGAGTTAGATAATATTGCGGTAAAGATCACACCGCTTGAAGAGGCCTGGAGGGTCACGCTGGAGAACGAACAGATACTCGGTGAATTCGTCGATTTTGATGATGAACTGGAACCGTTGGATGTCCGGCTCAGTTACTTGCGCCTTCAATCAGACCCAGCGGATGCCGGCCTGGATCCATTATCATCGGTTTCACCGGAAATGTTTGTTCCACTTCGTTTTCAGTCCGAACAGGTGGTTTATGATAATGAAGATTATGGGTCCTGGTCTTTTTTATTTTCTCCCAGCGAAACCGGTGGGGATATAAAGGAATTAAGCGCGCGGGTTAAAGGTATGGAAATTGATTTACCTGAAACCTTTCAATGGACCAATATTCCTGGCCAGGAAACCACCACTTTTATTGGGGATATTCGAGTTCCTGAACTCGGTGACAGTCTTGAAGCATGGGGTTATGCGGCAGGATTAGAAGGTCAGGGGTTTAATTTTCAATCCAGATTGAAATGGCCGGGTTCGCCATTAAATGTGGGTATTGAGAATTTGGGTGGGCAATTGAGCTTCAAGGGGGGTAAAGGTCGTATTGTCCAGGTTGAAGCCAACAGCGGTCCCCTTAAATTACTGGGCATATTCGATTTTGCTGAAATAGCGAAAAGATTCAGGCTGGATTTTACTGGATTGTTGGCTGAGGGCCATTCCTTTAATTCCGTTGCCGGTGGGGTAACTTTGTATGATGGCAGTATTGATGTAACAGAACCGATTGTCATTGTAGGTGCAGGCAGTCAATTTACGCTGGCGGGGAATCTGGACCTGGTCAGTGAAAAGATTGACACCGATCTGATCGTAACATTACCGGTGAACAAGAATCTTCCCTGGTACGCGGCTTATACCGCTTTTGCAACAGGCCCTATTACTGCCGCAGGTGTTTTTTTGGCCCAGAAAATTTTCAAGAAACAGATTCGGGACATGACCAGTTTAAAATACGAAATCTTGGGGACCTTGGAGGAACCCGAGGTGAATTTCGTATCGATGTTCGATGCCTCAGTTCGAGCATTGCCTGAGCAGAGCGCGGAAACCCAACAGTGAGCCTTTCGCGCATAGCAGTAGTGCAGATGACCAGCAGTATTGAGGTAGAAACCAATTTACAGAAACTGGTTGTGTTGTTTGAAGCGTTGCAAGGAGAGTCGGTGGTCGCTGTTTTTTTGCCCGAGAACTTTGCGGCTCTGGGTACAACTCAGGCATTAGAAATTGGCCTCGGTGAACAGTCAGGGAATAGCCGAATCCGGACTTTCCTTGCAGATCAGGCAATTGCTCTGGACTCGTGGATATTCGCTGGAACAATCCCCATGGCGAGTCGACCCGATGGCGAGCCAGTAGGTGAGGGCCGGGTTAGAGCTGCATCCCTGGTAATTGATCAATGCGGACAGCAGATTGCGCGTTACGACAAAATTCATATGTTTGATGTTGATGTTGACGATAAGCAACGTCGATATCGAGAATCGGATCGTTTTGAACCCGGTGATGCACTCGAAGTTGTCAATTCCCCTCTCGGCCAGGTTGGATTGAGTGTTTGTTACGATGTTCGTTTCCCTGAAATGTATCGTCGGCTAGTCCTGGCAGGGGCAGAAATTCTTGCCGTGCCCTCTGCCTTCACCCGGGTAACCGGCCAAGCTCATTATCGGGTGCTGATGCAGGCCAGGGCGATAGAGAACTTCTGTTTTGTGGTGGCGGCATGCCAGGTTGGTTATCACGATTCTGGAAGGGAAACATATGGCCATAGCATGGTCGTTAATCCCTGGGGTAAGGTTATTGCGGAACTGCAGGACCAGGAAGGTATTTTATTTGCCGATATTGATCTGGAAGAAGTAAATGATTCAAGGATGCAGGTGCCAGCCTGGCATATGAGAACGCCTTAAGCCAAGTCATCCAAAGTTTTCAGGTATTGAAATATTTTCCTGAATGAGGAGGGAGGTATGGCGGGATCTGTTTCGCGCAGCAGTGCTTCTCTGCCAGCTTCTTGGACCAGGCGCCGAAGTGCCTGTCTATCGAAATTTGGATAGTCCACAGCGATCTGAGCAAGGGTCGCTGTTTCATCACTGAGCAGTCCATCGCGCCAGGATTCAAGCCGTTTCATTTTGAGTAAATGAGACCGGCTAGAACTGTCATAACGTTCGATAATGCGGATAACAGGGTCAAGGTCGACATTACGGAGTTGCTTACCAATATACTGAAGCTGCCTTTTCCGGGCATTACCCTTAGTGATTTTCCGATATTCTTTGATTGCGGTGAGTAATGCCGGGTAACGTAGCGGAATGAGTTGCTCATCTGTAAGTTCACATAGTTTTTCACCCAGAGATCGAATTTTCCCAACTTCTTTTTTTCGCTGGGTCTTGCTCGTTAAGGATTCTTCGTGGTTGGCTTCTGGTCTATTGTTTTTTTTACGCATAAAAGTAAGTCGCTAGACCAAGGAAGGATAATAAGCCGACGACATCGGTGATCTAGAGACTTTAGAATGCCGGGTAATAATGCACCGCTCAGAGCCGCTACCACGAGATTAATGACAAGGGCGAAAGCAATGATGGCGCCGAGCCTAATATCGTCAAAAACACTAGCGGTTACTATGGCCACGAGTAGGGACCAGAACAAGCCATTTAGACCGGCTACTGCCAATTCTCTGCGTAGTAACCAAGCGGTGTTGCTCGCATTCAGCGTGCCCTGTGCCATATTGCGAATAACCAGCGTTAGCGTCTGGCTACCGGCAACCCCCCCCATGCTGGCAACAATTGGCATCAGGATTGCCAGGGCAATTACCTTTTGTATGGTATCTTCAAATAGATTGATCACTGCAGACGCGATAAAAGCAGTGATCAGATTGGCGCCCAGCCAGAGCGCTCGGCTGCGAGTGGTCTTCATAATTGGGGCAAAAGGATCGCTGTCTTCGTTCAGACCTGCCCTGCCAAGAATGGAATGGTCAGCTTCGTCGAGGATAACATCGACGATGTCATCGATGGTGATACGACCCACCAATAGACCCTGTTGGTTGATCACTGCCGCAGATATTAGATCATATCTTTCAAATAGCCGGGCTACGTCTGTTTCAGACATATCAGCGGGGATGCCGTCTACAGATGTTTTCATGCAGTCTGCAACGGAAGTCGCAGGATCGGATATTAATACGGTAGTGAGCGGAAGAACGCCGATATACTTTCCTTGATTGTCAACAACGAAAACCTTGTCAGTGGTGTGCGGCAGGATATCGTGTCGTCTTAGATATCGAAGGACTACGTCGATCGTCACCCGCGGGCGAACCGATATAACCTGGGTATCCATGAGGCCGCCAGCGGTGTCTTCATCATAAATGAGAAGGTTCTCGACTCTTTCCCGGTCCAGGCTATCGAGCACCTTGAGGACTTCTAAGGTCAATCGATCTGGCAGACCCTGAATAATATCGGTTAAATCATCGTCAGCGCTGACTCTTTCTATAACATGTGCAATTTCTTCGGCTGTTTTGTCTGCGAGAAGATCAGCCAGAATTTCCTGATCAAAGTAGCGTATGATTTCGCCCTGTAGCGTTTCATCGAAAAACTCCCAGAGTACGCGTCGCTCCTTGGGTGGTGAGGATGACAGAAGTGTGGCTACATCTGCAGCGGGAAGAGACTCTACTAGGCCTCTGATTTTATAGAGAGTGCCGCTTTCTATGAAGTCGTGGAGTAGCTCGGCGGGTAAATAGGGGGAAGTAGTCACGACGCTATTCTTCTTCTTCCCCAAATCCGTTTTCGACCAGACAAACAATGGTTTTCATCGCCAGTACTTCATCTTCACCAGAAACCTGGACATTTATCTTGCTGTGGAACGAAGCCTGTAGCAGGAGCAGTGACATAATATTTTTGCCATTTGCTTTAGCATATTGACTTGTAATACGGATATCAGACTGGAATTTCGATGCTGTTTTAGCCAATACTGAGGCCGATCTGGCATGGAGTCCTCGTCGGTTGGCGATGGTGACGGATCTGTTAAGCATTGGCTTCATTAGTAATTGCCTCTTCAGGCTTTAATTCTCGGTGCCTTACTTGCGCCTGCTTTTTGTTCTGGCTGAAGTGAGCGTGTAATTTTTCAGCGATATAGACACTGCGATGCTGTCCTCCTGTGCAGCCGATAGCGATGGTCAGATAGCTTCTGTTGCTTGCTTCCAGGCTCGGCAGCCAGGTGCTAACAAAACCTTGAATATCGCCTGTCATCTTTACGACATCTTCTTGCTGATCCAAAAATTTGATAACTTCCTGGTCTAGACCCGTCAATGCACGCAGGTGTGGAACCCAATGAGGATTGGGCAGGCACCGAACGTCAAATACGAAATCTGCGTCTATTGGAACACCTGACTTAAAGGCAAAAGACTGAAAGGACATCTCGAATGTATGATCGGAAAAGGCGACCCGAGAACTGACCAGGTCGCGAAGTTCATGAATGGTCATGTTGGTGGTGTCGATTTTTAGTGAAGCCAGGGAAGAGATGCCATCTAACAGTTGACTCTCAAGTTCCAGTGCTTCGCGTAAGCCGGTTTTGCCGGAGGTCAAAGGGTGTTTTCTTCGGGTCTCACTAAACCTTTTGACCAGTGTTGGGCTGTCAGAATCGAGATAGATCACTTTCGCTGTTATCCCCGCAGTGCGCAGCTGATCAAACTTAGTAGGAAACTCCTGCAGATCGGCTGCAATATTGCGGGCATCGATGCTTACCGCAATATTGGTCGTTTTGCCCAGTCCTGCGGCCTTACCAACTAATTCCGGGATGAGAGAAGCTGGCAGGTTATCGATACAATAATAGTCGAGATCTTCCAGAATATGCAGTGCTGTACTTTTTCCAGACCCTGAACGACCACTGATAATAATAAAACTAGCCATGAGCGGATACCAATTAGGTCCCGGTATATTATAGTTGGGATTCTCGTGTCAATACTACTTTTGTTTTTGATCGCCTGATTTCAGGTATTTGAGGCGGCTTTAGATGGGTCAGATATGGCTGCTAAGTAAAGACTTTCTGAATCACTGGCGGCGAGGATTCGTGAGTGAAATGATGGATTCTCGAAATTCTGAACTAGCATGGAAAGAACTTCCAAGTGCACTTTAGTTTCATGTTCTGGAACAATTAACACGAATAACGCAGACACTGGTAGGCCATCTATGGCGTCGAATTCTATGGGCGACTGCAAGGTAATCAGCGAGCCAATAATTGCATTACAGCCTGTCATCCTACAGTGTGGAATAGCAATTCCTTTCCCCAATCCTGTAGGACTGACTTTTTCTCTGGCAATGAGTTGGCTATAGAGCGCACTTTCTTCCAGTCTGGGATCATTACTGGCGATGAGTTCTGCTGCTTTTTCAATTGCCCTTTTCTTGCTGCTCACTGCTATGCGGCAATGAGTTCTAGAAGGCGATAATATCGACGCTATTTTCATGCTAGCGTGAGGCTGAACCTGAATGTAGAGAATTAACAGTATATCAACCCTGTTGCTGAGTTACAGCCCAAGCTGAGATAATTTGTTAACGAAACGTTAAAAATTGTACTTTCCTGGTTTGCTGGCAGACGTCTTCGGGTAAACCACGATACTTTGAATGCTTTACCATTGGGGGGGCATCGGCAGGCTTAACAGTGAACTTTTTAGTTAAATAGCCTGTTAGTTAAGTAGTCTGGTCATTGTTACCACACCCAGGAATTGTCCGAGATGTCTTTGTCAGAGCAGGGTATTCGGCAACCTCAGTTAATTGCGCAGGTGTCGCTTACCGATTTTCTTGTCTCTCAGTTTAATGATTTGCCGGTCCAGTTTTGCGATCATCAGATCGATGGATTTGTATAGATTCTTGGATTCCGCTTCGGCATATATTTCACCGCCGGATATGTGGACCTTTGTTTCTGCCTTTTGTCGCCCCTTTTCGACGCTGAGAATTACCACGGTATTAATAATGTTCTGAAAGTGGTGTTCCAGTTTGAGAAGTTTTGTTTTTACATAGAGTTCCAGCGAATCACTGATTTGGAGATGATGACCACTGACATGGATCTGCATAAAGACCTCCTTTGCAAGATATTCCAGGCCCGTTTGACGTTTCAGGCCGTCAAATGGTTTGACTCCATAATAAGTCGTTAGTTCCAGAAGCGGGCTAAATTATTGAAACGATACGGATCGTAATCAGACTAATTGTTTGCGTTCGTTGGATGGTGGAATCATTAAAGACTCGCGATATTTGGCGATGGTACGGCGAGCCACTTTTACATTTTTCTGTGACAGCAGGTTTGCAATTTTGCTGTCTGAAAGTGGTTTTCTGACGCTCTCGTCGGCGATCAGACGCTTAATGAGTGCTCTGATTGCAGTTGAAGAAACTTCCCCGCCAGAGTTCGTGCTGACGTGAGATGAAAAAAAGTACTTAAGCTCGAAGACCCCGAGTGGAGTGTCTATATATTTTTGGGTTGTTACTCGAGAAATGGTGGATTCATGGAGTCCTACTTCTTCTGCAATATCATGTAAAACCAGAGGTTTCATGGCTTCTTCTCCATGTTCCAGAAACCCCCTTTGTACCTCAACAATTTTAGTGGCCACTCGGAGCAAGGTATCGTTACGTTGCTGCAGGCTTTTGATGAACCATTTAGCTTCTTGCATCTGGTCTTTTAAATAATGTTGATCTGGGCTGTTGTCGCTTCTTTTAATCAGAGCTGAATACTCAGGATTAACTCGGATCCGTGGGTTTATCGACGGATTGAGTTCAACGGTCCAGCGACCGTTTATTTTTCGGACCATTACATCCGGAATGACATACTGCACTTCTCTTGCCGTGAAACCTGCACCAGGTTTGGGGTTCAGCGACTGGATCAGTTTGATGACTGCCTGCAATTCAGTTTCTGTTAAATGGGCTTTTTTTGACAGTAGGGTGAAATCCCTTGAAGCAAGGCTGGTTATATATTCGTTAACAATAACGATAGCGTCGCTTTTCATCGGTGTTGATTCGGGTAAGGCCCTTAGTTGTATCAGTAGGCATTCCTGCAAATTTGCGGCAGCAATACCCAGTGGGTCAAGGTGTTGGATCAGGTGAAGCACGGCTTCAATCTGGTCAAGCTCGAGCCCCCATTGGGGTGGTGCACTTTCCAAAATTTCCAGCAGGTCCAGCTCAAGCATGCCTTCTTCGTCCAGACCGTCGACCAGGTGATGCGCAATAAAAAGGTCCTGGTCTGTCAAGTTGAGGAGGTTGATCTGTTCCATTAGGTGACTGTGAATAGTTTCACCACTGGAATTTCTCGATGCAAAATCATCGTCTTCGTTGCTGTAATAGGTTTCGCCGCTGCCAATTGGTAATTGATCGTAGATATCCTCCCATACGCTATCGATGGGCAGGTCGTCAGTTAACACTTCGCTGGTGAGTTCCTCGGAAGTATCTGAAACCAGGTCGCCATCAGTTTCTGAATTATGTGTTTCGACGGGCTCATCGGCTGTCTGAGGGTTACTATCATCTGCTTTGACTAGACCCACTTCAGCATTAGCGTTTTCTTCAGCTGAGATGGTAGGAGGTTCCAGTTGTGGGGTCTCATCCTTAGCATCATCATGACTATCGTCTATTTCTTCGAGCATGAGATTGGAATCCAGCGCTTCCTGAATTTCCTGTTGGAGGTCCAGGGTAGACAGTTGCAGTAATTTTATCGCTTGCTGCAGCTGGGGTGTCATTCTCAGTTGCTGGCCAAGTCTCAGTGCAAGAGTGGGTTTCATAGACATGAATTAATGATACTTGTCTCATTGTTGGAATGAAACTTGCTTTATTAGTTTTTTTGCTGGTTATTGGCCGCATTGTCGTGTTATGAGGTAACCCATAACCTGATATGTTCAAGCCTTTAGCTGGATTGTCCAGATGCGTTTAACTGTGCCAGGAAAGCCTGGCTAGCCAATACTAGGATTTTTTATGGATTGTGGAATGTAGATGAATTTAGCTGGCAGAGCGATTTGGATTTAGAACGGGTTTTATCAGAACCTAAAATTTTCCCCTAGATATACCGCTTTCACCAGATCATTTTCGAGTACTTGTTGACTGCTGCCTTCTGCAATGATGGTTCCTTCATTAACAATAAAAGCCCGGCTACATATATCCAGAGTTTCTCTTACGTTGTGGTCAGTGATTAAAATTCCAATATTTTGAACAGCTAGATAGTTGATTATTGACTTAATGTCGTTCACCGAAATCGGATCGACACCAGCAAAAGGTTCATCCAGAAGCACAAACTTTGGCTCGGTGGCCAGTGCCCTGGCAATCTCAACACGTCGCCGCTCTCCGCCGCTGAGAGACAGTCCTATGCTGTCTCTTACGTGTTCCAGGTTAAATTCTGTCAGCAGCGATTCTGTTTTGTCCAGACGTGCTGATTTTGTTAAGTCGGTTACCGCTTCCAGAATAGCCAGAATATTCTCGCAGACGGATAACTTCCGGAAGATACTGGCTTCCTGGGGCAGGTACCCTAAGCCGGCCTTTGCTCGCCTGTGCATAGGTAAGGTTGATATATCACTGCCGTTAAGGTGAATGGAACCATGGTCTGACTGAATTAATCCGGCAATCATATAAAAACAGGTAGTTTTGCCAGCACCATTTGGTCCCAGTAAGCCGACTACCTCACCAGATTTTACTGAAAGGGAGATATCTCTAACTGCCACTTTACTTTGGTATTGCTTTCTAAGATTTTTGGCAATGAGGTATTGATCAGGAGGCAATTAGGGCTTTCCGGGTTTAGGATTTATAGTCAGGTTTATTCTACTGTCTGCGCCGTCTTTGCTATGAACCGCAAGCAAGCCTTTGGGCAGGTCGTAGGATAGATTATCACCCTCGTATCGGTCCAGTCCCTGGGTGAGTGACGCCTGGCCGCTTATTTCCAGTTTTTCCAGGTTTACGTTATAGCGGATCAACTCGCCCTGGGCCAATATGTTGCCTTTTGTACCCTGAGTTGCCTGTTCAAACCGGGCATGACCTGTCGTTTCATCGATGGATTTTGCAACGATGGTTGAAGGCCTCAGCGCTTGGCTTTCGATGAGAATTTCATCTGCGGTTATTCTTAAACTACCTTGTTCTATAATGACATTACCTCGGTAAACTGATGTTCCTTCCAATTCACTGACAGTGGCGCTATCGGCTTGTATGGTGATTGGTAGGTCAGTTTCCTGGCGGGCATGTAGGCTCACTGTGGCAAACAGTACGCAAAAGGCTGACAATGTTCGAAGAGATTTAGGTTGCATTATCTTCACTGTAGATTAGGCCCTAAGAGTTTAACATGTTATACAATAAATGCGGTGGTGGCTGCGGTCTCGCCAAAATAACAGTATAGCCTAATCGTGCAGGAACAGATGACCCGGTAGGGTTTTGATCGGTGTAACTTGTGTCGGATAATCAGGTTTCGTTTGAAACAGCAGCGGCGAAGATCGTCGTCACCACTCTTTGATTCTGCGACGACTGTAACTTGAAAAGACCGATATCAAAACGTGCTTGCATTCCGCCCGCAGTAGTCTCACTGTTTGCATTAGATATAACGACTTTCTGATCACATTCTACCAGGTGCTGGCCTGGATATACGATCAGATTCTCAGTCTTGAAACTTAGAGTTTGATGGTTCCCACCAAACCTTTCTGCCTGAACCCCATCCCACAATTCAACGACTTCTTCACGATATTTTGAAAGAGACAGGAGTCGGCCATTTTCTGAAGCTATGTTCCAGGGCTGGCTGTTATGCAGGGAATAAAGCCTAACATTAGGTTGTTTCAAGGTCGTGACATCGGTGAGAGGATAGTGAGTGAATTTATCTGCGGCTATAACAGAGTCGAGGTTCCCCTGATGGTTGAATTGGCTTATAGACGCATTGAGAAGGTATAAGTCGGGTTGATTACCAAAAACCAGTTCACGCTCCCTTGACTGGTCTTCTGAATTTAGTATCCAGTGTAGAAGTAGACCCGAAGTGAGTACAAAGGCACTAAAAAGCAGGCCACTGCCTAGTTTGATTTTCTGTATTATACCCCTCAGCCCCGGCATCGAGGGTGACTGCAGCAGGTCAGGTTGCTCGTTGCGTTGACGTTGTGGTTGGTTGATGTTGTTAGCCTCAAAGGAGCTGTGTCAGTTAGTCCTGTTATGATAAAGCGCTTACCACCTTGGCTGCAAGGTAAGGCGCGAATGCGGAGATCCCTGGTTTTCCGACCTTTTCCGGATATTTTCGGCGGGTCACCGTGCTATCATAGGGCTTTGCCCTGATAAGACACGTTATGATCATAGATATAGTAAGAACGCGGCTGGAGAGTGAACTGGCACCCGAACGCCTCGATATTGAAATAGAGGGTAACAGGCTCTCGATAGTCATTGTTTCGGCGTGCTTTGAAGCGCTTAACAGAGTCAAACGGCAGCAGAAAGTTTATGCCGCCCTGGATAGCTATATAACGTCTGGTGAAATTCACGCGGTGATCATGAAAACCTACACTCCGGGTGAGATCAGCTCCTGATGGAGCAGCTTCGAATAAGCGGTGGTGCACGGATCTCAGGGGAATTAAGAGCATCCGGGGCAAAGAACTCGGCTTTGAAGTTGTTTGCCGGGGCGCTGCTGGCCAATGAGCCGGTCACAATATCCAATGTCCCTCATCTGAGGGACGTTACCACTATGATTGAATTATTGGGGACTCTCGGAGTGGAGGTGGTTGTCGATGAACGAATGAATGTAGAGATTCACGCGAACACGATAAATTGTTTTAAGGCACCTTATGATCTTGTTAAAACCATGCGGGCATCCTTCAATGTGCTTGGCCCCATGTTGGCTCGCTATGGTCGTGCTGAGGTGTCTTTACCCGGGGGGTGCGCTATCGGTTCCCGCCCGGTCGATCAGCACTTAAAGGGCCTTAAGGCCATGGGTGCTAAGATAGATATGCAGCAAGGATATGTAAAAGCATCCGCTAAGGGCAGGCTTAAAGGTGCAGATATTGTTTTTGATTTCAATACGGTTGGTGGCACAGAGCACCTCATGATGACTGCAACATTAGCAGAAGGAACAACCCTTTTAGCGAATTGTGCGCAGGAGCCTGAGATTGTCGACCTTGCTGAATTCCTGAATAGCCTGGGAGCAAACATCAGTGGTGCGGGAACGAGTACTATCGTGATTGAGGGGGTAAAGGAACTTTCTGGCGGGCAGCATACCGTTATTTCAGACCGGATAGAGTGTGGCACCTACCTGATAGCGGCAGCAGCAACGGGAGGACACATAAAAATAAATGGTGCCGCACCATCATTGAATACGGCCCTGCTACAGAAACTAGAAGAGGCGGGGGCCGACCTGAATCTCACTGATGACAGCATTGAACTGGATATGCATGGTGCCCGGCCCAAGGCAGTAAGTATCGTTACCGCGCCGTTTCCAGGGTTTCCTACAGACCTTCAGGCACAGATAATGGCGATGAACTGCATTGCCGACGGGGCTGCCATGATTCAGGAGACCATATTTGAGAACCGATTCATGCACGTTCAGGAACTCAAGAGAATGAATGCTGATATTTCACTGGATGGGAATCATACGACAGCGGTAGTTAATGGTGTTGCCAGCCTTGTTGGCGCGCCGGTGATGGCAACAGACCTGAGAGCGTCGGTCAGTTTGGTGATCGCAGGGTTGGTTGCAGAGGGTATAACAATAGTTGATCGGATCTATCACATTGATCGCGGTTACCAGCAGATAGAGGAAAAACTAAAGAATCTAGGGGCTGAAATCAGCAGGCATAGCTACTAGGTAAGCATTGAACTCATGAAGAAACCCATTGTAATTGCTCTGACCAAAGGTCGCCCTTTGCAGCAACTCATCGACTTGTTAGCTCGGTTGGATATTCGCTCTGAATATGACCTGAGTCAGTCTCGTAAGCTGGTTTTTCCAACCAATGATCGCCATGTTCAGTTGATGGTGTTGCGCGGTATGGATGTTGCGACTTATGTGCAACATGGTATTGCTGACGTTGGTATGCTGGGCAAGGATGTCCTGTTGGAATATGGTGGTGATGGTTTTTATGAACCGATCGATCTTGATATCGTGAAATGTAGGATCGTGGTTGCCGGTTTGGTTGAGGAGCAGCCTCTACCTCGCAGAATTAAGGTTGCAACCAAGTTTGTCGAGGTAACAAAGCGGTTTTATGCTCAAAAGGGTGTGCAAGCCGATATCATCAAACTGTCGGGGGCAATGGAGCTGGCGCCGTTGATGGGGCTTGCTCATCGAATCGTCGATATCGTTGAGACGGGAGATACATTGCGAGCCAATGGATTGGAAGAAAAGGAATTGGTTACCGAGGTTTCCGCGAGATTAATCGTTAATAAAGGCTCATTGAAAACCAAGTATCGGGATGTTCAGGGTATCATTCAGCGATTAGCTGAGCTGAGCTCATGATATCGATATTGAAAAGCAGCAGTTCTGAATTCATGGCAAGACTTGACGCTTATTTAGCGTTGCCGAGCAAGGATACTGACCAGGTGCAATCCCAGGTTCGCGATATTATCAGCGACGTTGAAAAACACGGTGATGATGCTCTGCTGAAATACACTCGGAAATACGATGGTCTCGAGGTTGGTTCCGCCAAGGAGCTGATTGTTTCTGATGAGGCTATCAGGGCAGCCCCGGCACAGCTTGAAAGAGAAGTTAGCCAGGCTTTGCAACGAAGTATCGAAAGAGTAAGGGAATACCATCTAAGACAAAAGGCAGTGCTGGCAGATACAGACTGGAGTTACCAGGACTCGTTTGGCAATCAGTTGGGTCAGCGCGTGCGCCCCATCAGGAAAGTCGGCATCTATGCACCGGGAGGTAAAGCGGCTTACCCATCAACTATTATTATGACAGCCATTCCTGCAATGGTAGCAGGGGTCAAGGAAATTTGTCTTGCAGTACCATCGCGAACAGGCACGCTGGACCCCATTTTGCTGGCCGCAGCTCATTACACCGGTATTTCGCGGGTCTACACAATGGGAGGTGCTCAGGCTATAGCGGCGCTGGCGTATGGAACTAGCACTATTTCAAAAGTCGATAAAATATGTGGGCCCGGTAATCTCTATGTAGCGACGGCCAAACAACAGGTTTTTGGGCAGGTTGGTATCGATATGATTGCCGGCCCTTCCGAAGTTTTGATTGTGGCAGATGAAACAGCCAATGTAGACTGGCTGGTGGCTGATATGCTTGCCCAGGCCGAACATGATGAATTGGCCCAAGCCATCGTTGTATCTCAGTCTGAGAAGGTTCTCACTGAAATTAATGCTCGCTTATCGGCTGCCATAGCTCAATCTCAACGGATGGCTATTGTCCAGACCTCTATCCGTAATCGGGGTTTACTAATTCACGCCCAGTCTGCCAGTGAACTCTCTGACATCGTTAATAAAATAGCACCTGAGCATCTTGAACTGGCGGTAAGTCAGCCAGAACAGTTGCTGCAATCAATTGACAATGCCGGTGCTGTATTTGTTGGCCAGTATAGTCCTGAGGTAGTGGGTGATTATGCTGCGGGTCCCAGTCATGTTTTACCGACCGGGGGCACGGCACGGTTTGCTTCTGTGCTCGGTGTTTATGATTTTCAAGTCAGAAGCTCGCTGATTCATTGCTCGCCATCGGGTGTGCTGCCCCTGGCAAAAGATGCCGCTATTCTTGCTGAACAAGAAGGCCTGTTTGGCCATGCGAAATCCGCCCACATCAGACTTCAGGGCTAGTTTGTAATAGTCATGCAAGATGGCTTGATAAAGCAATACAGGCGTGCGACCGCTTCAGGTTATTTGCAACCGGACCCGGCCCAGTTGGCGGTAGTTAAAAGGTTGCAGTCGTTGACAGAGACATTTCTGGCGTCACTTGTGCCTATTCCTTTCTATAAACGCTGGCCCGGCCAAGCCAGGGCCCGTGTGCATGGAATTTATCTATGGGGTGGTGTTGGTTGCGGCAAGACGTTTCTTATGGATATGTTTTTTGAACAATTGCCGTACCGAAAGAAGATTCGAACCCATTTTTATCGTTTCATGAAGCGAATTCATCAGGAACTAACCCGCCTCCAGGGAGTTGTAAATCCACTGGATAAAGTGGCCTCCGAACTGGCATTGGAATATGAAATAATATGTTTCGACGAATTCTTTGTAAGTGATATCACGGACGCAATGATACTAGCAGGTATTCTTGAGGGGCTTTTTAGTCGCGGTGTTGTTCTGGTAGCGACTTCTAATGTCGCCCCGGCAGCGTTGTATCAGGAAGGATTGCAGAGGGGTAAGTTTTTACCGGCGATCGCGCTGCTCGAGAAGTATACCGAGGTAGTGAACCTCGATAGCGTCATAGACTACCGGCTGAGGGCATTACAGAGTGCTTCATTATACCATTCGCCTTTGGGCGCGGATTCAGAAAGTCGTTTGACTAAAGCATTTCAGTCTTTGAGCCCGGATCGGGTGACCCCTGGCGCCGAAATTGAAATTGAAGGCAGGGCCATAAAAACAAGATCTTTGGCAGCCAATATGGTTTGGTTCGATTTTGCCGAATTGTGTGACGGCCCTAGAAGTACTCGAGACTACGTTGAATTATCAAAGCTGTTTCAAACAGTTCTGATCAGCAACGTGCCTGTTTTTGGGTTGAAAATGGAAGATCAGGCGCGCCGGTTTATCGGCCTAATAGATGAGTTTTATGATCGCAATGTGAAGCTGGTTTTATCAGCCGAGCAGCCCATTGTGAACCTGTATCAGGGTAGTCGGTTAGCATTTGAATTTCGCCGAACTGAAAGTCGATTGCAGGAGATGCAATCAACTGCCTATTTGAGTAGGGAACATCGGGCCTGATTGATTGTGCATCGAATATTTTATCTGTAATCGGTTACCCTCGGCTCTTGCTAAAAATGGCTTGTTTGGGTAGAATTCGCGTCTCGAAAATTCCGACTACCCGGCCGGATAAAGCAAGAAGGCAACAGCATGAAAACGGTCAGTGCAAACAAACAAACGGTCTCCAGAAAATGGTACATCGTCGATGCAGAAGATAAGACATTGGGTCGTATGAGCACGGAGATAGCCAATCGGTTAAGGGGCAAACACAAAGCTGAATATACGCCTCATGTTGATACGGGTGATTACGTGATCGTTGTCAATGCAGAGAAGGTAAAGGTAACAGGCAATAAATTTACTGATAAGACTTATTACCATCATAGTGGTTTCCCTGGTGGCATAAAGTCCATTACTTTCGAAAAGTTAATCGATAGAGCGCCGGAAAGAATTATTGAAATGGCAGTAAAAGGTATGATGCCGTCAAACAAATTAAGCAGGGCGATGTTAACAAAGCTGAAAGTGTATGCTGGATCAACTCATCCACACGAAGCTCAGCAACCACAAACACTCGAAATATAACGGATAAGAGATGAATCAATACTACGGAACGGGTCGACGCAAAACTGCTCAAGCACGGGTTTTTATGACTTCTGGAAAGGGTGGTATAGAAGTGAATAATAAATCACTGGACCAGTATTTCGGGCGTGAAACCGCTCGCATGGTAGTCAGGCAGCCACTAGAGTTAGTTGATCTGATGGATAAATTTACTATCAGAGTAACCGTAAAAGGTGGCGGCGGATTTGGTCAGGCAGGTGCTATACGACATGGTATTACGCGGGCTTTACTCGACTATGATGAGACACTGAGACCAACTCTAAGAAAGGCAGGTTTTGTAACACGAGATGCTCGAATGGTGGAAAGGAAGAAAGTGGGGCTGCGAAAAGCACGCAAGCGGCCACAGTACTCCAAGCGCTAATCTGGTTGTTAGGTTGACTAAAAGCGAGGATATTTTCCTCGCTTTGTCACATCTGGATGCCAAGTTTGTAATTGTTGAAAGCCATTTTTTAATGGCTGTGGTAGAATCGGCGAGCCTGTCAGATGTGGTTGGTGTTGAGCAATAATGATAGATCATACCTTTGTGAAATTAACGATGGAGAGCTGTTGTGAGTGATAACGAGGTCAACCCGGCGAGGAGAAATTTTCTGTTAAAAGTGACCGGCGTTGTCGGCGCTGGCGGGGTGGCGGGCCTGGCTGTTCCTTTCGTTGGTTCCTGGAACCCAAGTGCTAAGGCGTTGGCAGCCGGTGCACCCGTTAAGATAGATATTAGTAAGCTGTCCGTCGGAGAAATTCTAGGCCCGATTCCTGCCTGGAGGGACAAACCGATATTTATAGTAAAACGTTCTGAGCAGATGTTGGAAAAACTCAATGCTAAAAACGAACGTTTAGCCGATCCTTCATCGGAGAGAGTGCAACAACCTACTTACGCTAAAAATGAAACCAGATCTATCAGGCCGGATGTCTTAGTGCTGGTTGGGCTTTGCACCCATCTAAGCTGTTCCCCAAAATTCAGGCCTGCTATTGCCCCACAGGAATTTGATCCGGAATGGGTGGGGGGGTTTTACTGTCCCTGCCATGGCTCCAAGTTTGATCTGGCGGGTCGAGTTTATGCCGGCGTGCCTGCGCCGTCTAACCTGGAGGTGCCTCCGCATTTTTACGAATCGGACGAGGTAGTGGTAATTGGTATTGATGAGGAGGTTGTCTGATGTCAGCAATTCAGGAGTCATTCAGGAATGTTATGTCCTGGATAGATGATCGCTTACCGGTAACCGAAGCTTACGAAAAGCACCTTGCCAAGTACTATGCGCCAAAGAATTTAAATCTCTGGTATTACTTTGGCATTTTCGCGTTTGTGATACTGGCGAATCAACTTCTAACGGGCATCTGGCTCACCATGAGTTACGTCCCTACCGGGGACGGTGCTTTTGCATCGATTGAATATATAATGCGCGACGTGGAGTATGGCTGGATGCTTCGCTATATGCACTCTACTGGAGCGTCGGCATTTTTTGTCGTTGTTTATCTGCATATGTTCAGAGGGTTGATGTACGGCTCTTATCAGAACCCGCGCGAATTAATCTGGATTCTCGGGATGCTGGTTTATGTGGCGCTGATGGCTGAGGGTTTCTTCGGGTATATCCTACCCTGGGGCAATATGTCTTTTTGGGGAGGGCAGGTCATTGTTTCATTGGTCGGAGCCATCCCCATTATTGGTGATAGCCTGGCTGTATGGGTTCGAGGCGATTTTAACATGTCTGGGGTAACCCTGAGCCGGTTTTTTGCGCTGCATGTGGTTTTAGTACCACTGCTGCTTTTAGTGCTTGTTGTATTACACGTGCTGGCCCTCCATGAAATAGGATCAAATAATCCTGATGGCGTAGATATCAAAGCTAAAACAGATGACCAGGGAAAACCACTGGATGGCATACCTTTTCATCCTTATCTGACGGTCGGTAAGTTACCGCAGATCATTATATTCCTGTTTCTGTTTGCTGCGGTTATCTTCTTTTATCCTGATGGTGGGGGTTATCTGATAGAACACCCTAATTACGAACCTGCAAATCCGTTGAAAACGCCGGAACTGATAGCGCCGGTGTGGTACTACACACCGTTTTACTCGATGCTTAGAGCGGCAACGTATCCGCTATTTGGTATGGACGCGAAGTTCTGGGGGATGGTGACTATGTTTGGCGCTATTGTCGTTCCCTTCATTCTTCCCTGGCTTGATAAATCACCGGTCAAGTCGATTCGTTATAAAGGCCTGGGGAGTAAACTATTCCTGGCCTTTTTCGTTATTGCGTTTTGCATCCTGGGTTATTTAGGCACAGTACACCCAACCCCCGTTAAGACATTGATGGCGCAGGCATGCACGGCTATCTATTTTTCTTATTTTCTTCTTATGCCATGGTATACAAGCGTAGAGAAAACAAAACCTGTACCAGAACGAGTGCCCCACTAATGCGTTTTCTAAAGATATTTTTGCTACTGCTTTTCCCGATTACAGTAGCGGCTTCTGAAGCCGGCTTTCCGCTTTACGAAATGGTGCCGGACCTGCGGGATAAGGCATCCTTGCAGCGTGGAGCGAAAACCTTCATGAACTATTGTATTGGTTGTCATACTCTGAAATACCAGAGATATAAGAGGACAGCAGAAGATCTTGGCATTTCGGAATCATTGATGTTGGAGCACCTCGTTTTTGATCCTAATACCAGGATAGGTGATTTGATAGTCAACCCGCTGAGCACGGATAACGCCAAGAGCTGGTTCGGTGCCATTCCACCCGATCTCACCTTATATACAAAATTGAAAGGCTCACCGAATTACCTATATACCTATTTACTGACTTTCTATGAGGATCCTTCTCGACCTTTTGGCGCCAACAATCTGGTATACGAGAATGTAGGGATGCCCCATGCGCTATTGGAATTGCAAGGCGTTCAGCAACGTAAGGATTGTAAGGAAGTAGCCAGGTTCAACCCAAACGGTAGCGCAATGCGAAACCCGGTGACTTTTGAATACCTTACCCGTACGTTATGCGGGGATGAGCTGATTGAAAGCGGAATAAGCCCGCTTGAATTGGTGCAGGGTAGTGGCGAGCTTTCTGATGAAGCCTATCGGAAGGTGATTTACGATTTAACTAATTTCCTATATTACATGGGAGACCCCTCGCAGCTGGAACGCGAAAGAATTGGCGGCTGGGTCTTGTTATTTTTAGCGTTCTTTTTCGTGCCAGCTTATCTTTTAGGGCGTGAATATAAAAAAGCATTTCACTAAATTCAGCGCGTAATACAATAGGGAGAGAGCATGGGCGTTATTGCGAAACATTCATCGATGGTTTTTTATTCCGATGGAAACGATCACTACAGTCAGAGGGTCCGGTTGGTACTTGCAGAGAAGGGTGTTGCTGTTGATGTGATCAATGTTGATAAAGGTAATGTCCCGGAAGACCTGATTGACTTAAATCCTTACAATACTTTGCCTACCCTGGTCGATAGAGAACTTGTGCTTTATGAAAGTATGGTCATTATGGAGTATCTGGATGAGCGGTTCCCGCATCCACCGTTATTGCCGGTTTACCCAGTGGCTAGAGCTCAGAGTCGATTATACGTTTATCGAATAGAAAAAGATTGGTGCGGGTTAGCCGATACTATTATCGCAAAAAGATCAAAAGACTCTGTAATCGATCGTGCCCGAAAAGAGCTAAGGGAGGGGTTGATTACAATCGCGCCTATTTTCTCTGAGAAAGAATATTTCATGAGTGATGAGTTTACGCTGGTAGACTGCTGTTTTGTGCCTTTACTGTGGAGATTGCCTTTGCTGGGAATCGAACTGCCACCCAAAATGGGTAAACCGTTAACGGACTATATGAATAGAATGTTCAAGCGAGAAGCCTTTCAGGAAAGTCTGTCCGAGGCCGAAATGGATATGCGCGACTAGGCGCTTTTATGAAAATAAGTTCACGGGTTCCTTATCTGTTGCAACCATTGCAGGAATGGTTGCTCGATAATGACATGACGCCCTATTTGATTGTAAACACCCTTATTCCTGAAGTCATTTTCCCTGCAGGATTTGCCCAACCGGATGGCAGGATTATTTTCAACGTTAGTCCGAATGCCGTTCGAAATCTCACTATTGAGAAGGACTATGTTTTGTTTGATAGCCGCTTTTCAGGTTCTCCATTTGAGGTATACGTGCCCATGAGGGCTGTTCTGGCCCTGGTTAGTAAAGAGACTGGAGATGGCATGTGGTTCCCTGAAAACGACTATTCGCCTGATGCTCAAAAGCAGTCAGAAACATCTGATACACAGCCCGAGATTAAGCCCGAGATTAAGCCCGAGATTAAGAAAGATGGGGCAGCACAAAAGGGCAAGAAGCCAACCTTTACCATTGTTAAGTAGGTTAGTTCAGGTATTCGAACGCCTGGACAATTTTTTGTACGCCAAAGGATTCCCGGGTTAAATCTATGGCAAGTTTGGCTTCATCTCGGGTGAGTAAGCCCATCAGATAAACAACACCATTTTCTACTACTACTTTGATTCTGTTTGCATCGACCTGGTTGTCGAAAGTCATTTTAGTTTTAATCTTGGTTTTCAGAAGTGAGTCGCTGGTCCTTACCAGTAACGACGTCGGCCCTGCGATCTGCAACTCATTGTGTACCTTTGAGACATGCCGAATCTGGTTGGCTATCTTGCTGGCCTGGTCGAACAACGCCTGGTTGTCAATTTGTCCCGTTAGAAGAGCGACACCGTTAAAGACGCTGATTTCAATATGCGCTTTTCCAAAAGCTTCATTTGCAGCATTCAGGTTCTTTTTGATGAGGACGGCCGTATTGCGATCATCAAGTTTAGTACCGAACGTCCTTTTGCCGGTATCATCTTGTGCTGGCCCAACGCTTGAGCAGGCACTGACAAGCATCAGTGAAAACAGCAACAAAATATTCCGCATTGTTTAACCCTCCAGAAATGTCTATCTTGCCAGTCCTCAGCCGAGAATCAAGCTTTCGCCGTTGAAACTGTTTTTCATCCAGCTTATTTGTTTGCTGATGCTGATGATATCAAACCGAACTGGCGCAGTCTGGTAGCAGGGGTGTTCTTGTAGGAATTGTGTTGCAGTGGTTAGGATTTTTCGAACTTTGTGAGGAGTGACTGCTTCCGCGGGTTTTCCGTAGCGATTGGTTGTTCGAGATTTAACCTCAGCAAAAACCAGGGTGTCATGATCAAAGTAGATTAAGTCAATCTCGCCGAAACGGCGACGATAATTTCGACAGATTATTTTGCAGCCGTGGTCGAGAAGATAGTTTTCTGCTTTAGCTTCGCCTATATCCCCCAGGGTCTTTGTGTTAACGCTCAAATAGGGTCCGTGACCATGGGAAGGGCAGACACTTTACCGTTAGCATATTGACCCCACATCAGCTCTCGAACGAAGTTTTGTTTTTTTATGGTGAGTTTGCCCGTGCCTCCGAAAAATGCCGAATTCGGCAGGTCTCTTAGTTGTTTGAGTCGGGGGAGAACGTTATAGGCATCAACACCAAGCGCATAGATCGATGAGAGCTGCTGGGCTGACTGGGGCCACAGGGTCTGAATTCTATCTCGGAAAGCATCAGCAGGGGCTAATTTCCAGGGGATGTCGCAGAATCTAATGCCGTTTAAGTCGATATTGTTAATGCGATTGTCACCCGATTCATAAGTCAGCGAGGTACCGTATACCGGCAGGTCGTCAGCATAATAAAATGCCAGGGATGGATTAATCTGCCTGGCCTGCTTGGAGTTGGCCAGTAGTATCACCACATCTATGTCTTGTCGCCTCTGTGGCTTGAATTCGAAACTACTACCAATGATCCTTTTTAACTCAGCCGCTCTGTTCATGCTTTGATCAACTAACAGTAATCCCTGAATAAATTTGTTGTAATTCTCATCTTCGGCGAATCGGGACTCTCCTGCTATCAGGCCATTGTTTTGTGTCCAGGTCTCCTTGAAAGCACGAGCTGTTCGATCACCCCATTCGTTGTTCGGTGCAATAATGAGAGCATGCCGGTGTCCTTCAAGCCTGCTCTGCTTTGCTATTTGAATGGCTTCGTCTTCAGGCGCCAGAGACAGATGGTATAGGTTCGGGTTTGTCACGGAGTTGCCAGTCCGGTTTAAACGATTCAGGGCCAGCACTGGCACAGGGAGTCTTAGCTTATTCAGTGAGGCGACTTTTTGTTTGTTGAGGGGCCCTATAATCAGGTCAGCACCCTCCCGCGCGACTCTGTTGATCAGCGCCTGGATCGACTCTCCTTTTTCAGTGTCATATATTCTTATCTTGGACCTGGATTGCTGCTCATAGTGGGCAGCCAGAATGCCATTTTGAATGGCCTGGCCGATACTTCTTAATCTGCCGCTTTGAGGCAGCAATACAGCTATTTCATCCGGCTGACCAGCAACCACAGTATCGAGAAGCTTTAGACTTTCGGGCATGGTTTGTGCTGCCGGATGCCCAGCCCATAATTTTCGCCAGTCTGTGAGTGCTCTTAGCTGCTGGGATGGTTTGTTCTGGAACTGTTTGGTCATTGCGGCCAGAGACAGCCAGCCACGAAGTTCGTTACTGACAGCTTTTTTTGCGTAGGCAACCAGTAAGGGCGCGGGTAGTTCGATCAATGTACTGAATATCTTTTCCCGGTTTACCTTGCTTTGGGTTTTGCTAAGGAGATGATCAATGAGAACTCTTTCCCTAGCACTGGCAATGAGACGCTGGTTTGCAGCATAGGCATCGGCTCTCAGTGTGCTAATTTTGATTTGATTATCTAGATCAAGAGTTATGCCGCGGAAACTGTTTTTATTGAGCAGGTTGAGGGCGTCGTTTGGGCTGCCATTGAGTAATAGCAATTGACTTTTGGTGAGCAGATAATCAACCCTGGACTGGCCGGTCAACCTTGGTACCAGAATGGAGGCTATTATTCTTCTTGCCTGTTCGAGGTCGCCGGTATTAATTGCTAGTCTTGCTGCTGTTGCCCTTAGCTGACTGGCTTCAGGTTCCTGGGCGATGTTAGCGCGCCTGAGTGCTTCTGAGACATTTTTTATGGTCGCTTTTCGCTGCCCCTCGACTGTTTTTGGGCGCTGATCTGGCAGACCGGTTGGTGGTGTGCTCTCACAGGCAGATAGCAGTATTAAAAAACAGCCTAGGATTGCCCAGAGCGCACAGGCGGGTGTGTCCGAAAAGTGGGCTGTTAACTGTTCGGGCGTACGCGCTACGGCCTTGGTCTGGGTATTATTCAACAATTGATGCTCAATTACTTTGCTGTTAGAGCTAATAGTATTTCATATGGATGGCCGGTTCACCTTTAATCATTTAACCTAGCAGGTGGTCAGTGAAAACTGAACTTGTCCGAAGTTATCTCTATACGGGTGAAATGTCTATGAGCAAGCTCTATATAGTAGCCACGCCGATCGGTAATCTTAAAGATATGACTGAACGTGCCATTGAAACCTTACGATCGGTGGATTGGATTGCGGCTGAAGATACAAGACGCAGTAAAAAATTATTAGTGCACTTTGATCTAAAGGCACGAATGCGCTCTTATCATGATCACAATGAACGACAAGTTTCAGAACAACTGGTTGCAAAAATGCTCGCCGGTGAATCGGTTGCTTTGGTTTCAGATGCTGGCACGCCTTTGATCTCAGATCCAGGTTATCGAATTGTTCGTTTGGCTCGAGAGGCAGGTATTGACGTGATTCCGATACCGGGAGCATCAGCCATGCTAGCGGCTTTATCGGTATCAGGGCTCGCTACTGATCGTTTTGTGTTTATGGGGTTTCTTAAGAAGAAGGCCCGGAAAAAACAATTGCAGTCTTTGCTGCGAGAGTCAGGGACGGTCATTATCTATGAAGCACCCCATCGAGTGAGCGAGTTGATGGACGATATGCTGGCAGTCCTAGGCGCTGACAGAACCGTCGTGGTTGCCAGGGAGTTGACCAAGCGCTATGAACAGGTAATTTCCGGGAGCGTGGCTGAACAAAGGGCTAATTTAAAGGACGGTACCATTCCTGAAAAGGGCGAGTTTGTGATATTACTCGAAGGCATGACCGTGGATTATGATGAGCATCGTGCTGATGAAGTATTGCAGTTCTTGTTAAAGGAAGTCGCCGTCAGTAAAGCCGTTATGCTTGCGGCAAAAGTGACCGGGGTATCGAAGAATGAGCTTTATCAAAGGGCGCTTGCAATCAAAGATGTTTCTTGAGTCGCTAGTCGCTAGGCGCTAAGCTTGTTAATGGGAGTTAGCCAGGTAATCGCTGCTTAGGCAGAGGAAAGTCCGGGCTCCACAGGGCAGGGTGCCAGGTAACGCCTGGGAGGCGCGAGCCTATGGCAAGTGCAGCAGAAAGTATACCGCCTGCGAGAGCAGGTAAGGGTGAAATGGTGTGGTAAGAGCGCACCGCATCGTTGGCAACAGCGGTGGCAAGGTAAACCCCACCTGGAGCAAGACCAAATAGGAACCCAGATGCTGCTGCCCGTAGTTGGGTTCGGGTAGGTCGCTATAGGTGCTTGGTGACAAGCATCACAGATGAATGATTACCCTAGACAGAACCCGGCTTACTGCTAACTCCCGGTTTTTAAAATATTTTTTTTATAACTAAATAGTCTAAAAACTCTCTCTTCTAACAAATCACATTAACTACGCCTATCATCTCTCTGTTAATCAATGGGATAGTTGATTAACGAGCGTCATCCTAAAGCATCCATCGCTAAGCCATTGTGAAATATAGACAAATTCTTTAATTCCCTGCTTGACATAGTTCCGTCCCGTTTTTAAGGTTCGTTGTGAGGAAATGTGGGTAAAAGTGGATAAATGTGGGGTTATTCTTTCATCGTGTGTGAAAAATTCGATGGCTAAGAAGACTGTGACTAAGGAAGCCGTGTGTTTAGAGGTGTAAATCAAGTCAATATGGATGCGAAGGGACGCCTGACCATTCCTACTCGTTATCGGGAGCAGATTCTGCAGTCCTGTAATGGCGAGATTGTGGTCACGATTGATACCGAGGAGAAGTGTCTGTTGATCTATCCACAACCGGCCTGGGAAGACATTCAGAGAAAGGTAGAATCTTTGCCCAGTTTCAATGTGGCAGGCAGACGGGTACAACGCCTCCTGATTGGCCACGCCACTGATATACCGATGGATGGCAGCGGCAGAATACTGATTACACCACCGTTACGAGAATATGCCCGACTGGAAAAAAAAACGGTGCTGCTCGGTCAGGGTAATAAACTGGAATTATGGGATGAACAGATTTGGGCAGAACGCCGAGATGCCTGGTTGGAAGCTCAGCCTGAGCAGGATGTTCCTGATGAATTACTGACGTTGTCTCTGTAAAAGGTGAGGTTATGGAGCATGTACCTGTTCTATTAACGGAGGCGGTCGAGGCGTTGGTGCAGGATGCAGATGGAACTTATGTGGACTGTACCTTTGGCCGAGGAGGCCATAGCGCAAGGATAATTGAGCAGTTATCCAACAAAGGGCGATTGATGGTTTTAGATAAAGATCCAGATGCTATTGCCGTAGCGCATCAACTCTATGCTGATGATTCCCGGGTGTCTGTTGTACACGGGGCTTTTGCTGAACTGGGCAGCTTGCTCGCGGTCAGCGGGTTTGGGCCAGTGGATGGAATTTTGATGGATTTGGGGGTTTCCTCAGTCCAATTGGATTCGCCGCGAAGAGGGTTTAGTTTTCAAAAGGATGGGCCGCTGGATATGCGGATGGATAATTCAAAGGGAGAAAGTGCAGCTAAATGGCTGAATGCAGCTTCTCTAAATGAAATAGCAAAAGTACTCAAAACGCTTGGAGAGGAAAGGTTTGCCAGGAAAATAGCGGCAGCAATTGTCAGGCAGCGAGCGGTTAAACCACTTGAAACCACCCTCGAATTGGCGGATCTTGTCGCCTCTACAATTCCCAGAAGAGAGAAAAACAAACATCCTGCGACGCGGACTTTTCAGGCCATTCGCCTCCAGGTTAATCAGGAGTTGGCGGAATTGCAGGCCTGCCTTGGTCAGGTACTTGAACTACTGTGCGAAAAAGGTCGGCTTGTGGTAATCAGCTTTCATTCCTTGGAAGACAGAATTGTAAAGCGATTCATTCGAGATCTCGAGAAAAACGACCCCTATCCAAGTCGCCTGCCGATAACCAGTGACCAGATAGTCAAGCCCGTTAGGTCGTTGGGCAAAAGCGTTGCTAAACAGGCCGAAATACTGGTCAATCCACGGTCCAGGAGCGCCGTCATGCGAGTGATGGAAAAAATCATATGAAAGAGCCCGTATCCGCTACTGTATTTTTTCGCTGGCTGGTCGGTGCTGCACAGATACGTATTTTGGCTATCACCTTCATAGCCCTTTTTTCAAGCTTCGCAGTGATTTACGTATCTCACCAGACAAGGGCTCTCTATGGCGCGCTGCAGGTGGGGCAGGACACTGCAGACGATCTGGATAGCGAATACGAGCAGCTTCTGTTAGAGCAAAGTGCCTGGGCAGGGTACAACCGAATCGATCAGCTAGCCAGGGAAGAGTTAGGCATGTCGTCGCCGGGCAGAGGTAGGCTCGTTTTAATGCGCAGCGCCTATGACATTTTTTCCGTAGAAGAAGACAGGCCGTGAATAGCAGCCTTCGAATTCATATCGCCATTATAGTTTTTGGTCTATTGGTGGCAGTGGTTGGCGCTAAGCTGATTTATCTGGAAGTAACGCAGAGAGATTTTCTACAAGACGAAGGGGATGCCAGAACCGTAAGAATGGAAAGGATCAATGCCCATAGAGGCATGATTCTGGATCGTCGTGGCAGCCCTCTTGCAGTGAGTTCTCCTGTTGTGTCGCTATGGGCTAATCCATCGGAATTACCCGAGGAGGCAGCTGCTCTAGCGCAGTTAGCAGAGGGTCTTGGCGTTTCTGTGGAGCGATTTCAAGAGAAAATGAACCGTGCTAAGGATAGGAATTTTGTCTATCTACGACGTCACGCTCGGCCTCAGAAAGCGGATGCAATCCTGAATTTGGGCTTGTCCGGAGTCTATAGTGAAAAAGAATATCATCGATTCTATCCTTCGGGAGAAGTGACGGCGCATGTGGTTGGTTTTACTGATATTGATGATAGTGGCCAGGAAGGGTTAGAACTATCTTATGAAAATTGGTTGTCAGGGCAGGAAGGCAAGAAAAAAGTTTTAAAAAATCTTTATGGAGAGGTGGTTAGAGACATTATGCCTGTGACCGAAGCCATTCCGGGTAAGGATTTGCATTTATCAATCGACCAGCGGCTCCAGTTTCTTGCTTATAGGGAGCTGAAATCCGCTATTTACCAATATAAGGCGCTGTCTGGTTCCTTTGTGCTTCTGGATGTCAGCAATGGTGAGGTGCTGGCCATGGTTAACCAGCCTTCTTACAACCCTAATAACCGGGTAAGGTTAGATTTAGCTTCAATCCGTAATCGATCCGTTACAGATGTATTCGAGCCAGGTTCGACCGTTAAACCATTTACAGTTGCGGTCGCACTGCAAAGCCCGCAGTTCTCAGCCGAATCTGTTATTGATACCAGCCCCGGTTTTATGACGGTTGGCGACGCGACCATTCGGGATCCGAAGAACCAGGGCCTACTCGATCTCGGTGGTGTTCTGGCCTATTCAAGTCAGGTTGGAATTAGTCGTTTAGCCCTGCAGTTGAATGAATACGATATATGGGATTTATTTCGAAGAGTCGGATTTGGGCAGGCGTCAGGCGTGGGATACCCTGGTGAAAGCAGTGGTTTCTTGCCGAACCGCAGACGCTGGAAAGAAATAGAAAGGGTTACTTTTGCTTATGGCTATGGCCTGACTGTGACGCCATTGCAGCTGGCATCGGCTTACATGACTATTGCCAGTGGCGGTATTAAGCGAGATGTAACGCTATTAAATTCAGGATCAACTTTAGGAGAACGGATTCTTCCGGAGGCAGTGGCCCGTCAGTTACTGGTTATGCTGGGTCGGGTGGTGTCTGAAGGTACCGGCAAGAGAGCGGCAGTAGATACTTATGCTGTGGCTGGGAAAACGGGTACAGCCCGAAAAATTGGCAAGAATGGCTACGATGATTCTCGGCACATCGCCTTTTTTGCAGGTATCGCTCCCCTTGATCAGCCTAGATTTGTTGGCGTTGTCATCATTAATGAACCGAAAACCAGCAGGGTTGGCGGCGGGGCCATTGCGGCGCCGATATTTTCTCGAGTCATGTCTAATGTCTTGCGTTTGCTCAATGTGCCGCCTACTAACACCAGAGAGGCTGTATAGATGAAGCCTCTTCAGCAAATTCTGCCAGAAGTTGGGTCAGCAGAAGTGGTGATTCATGGTATTGCCATGGATAGTCGGCAAGTGAAACCTGGGGATCTTTTTATTGCAGTCAACGGCGCTATCAGTGATGGCCAGTGTTTTATACAGGATGCTATTGAAAACGGTGCGACGGCAGTTGTTAGGTCGCCTGCAGGTGCTGGATCCTTACGCAACAGCGTGCCGGTATTTGAGATTGAAGATCTATCGGAAAAAGTGGGTGAAATCGCGAGTCGTTTTTTTGATGAACCCTCTCAGTCCTTGGTGGTTATTGCGGTCACCGGGACCAATGGTAAGACGACTGTTACCTCCATGATAGCAGAGGCTATGAGTTCATTGGGTCGTTCTTGTGGTGTGATCGGCACATTAGGGTTTGGCAGGTCGATAAGGCAATTAACTGAAACGGGATTGACCACGCCAGATCCGGTCAACTTGCAACGGCAGCTTGCCCATCTATATCAGCAGGAGTGCCAGTGCGTTGCGCTTGAGGCTTCATCACATGGGTTGATCCAGGGGCGCCTCAATGGCACCCGGGTTTCAGCTTCCATCCTGACCAACCTTACGCAGGATCATCTTGACTTTCACGGTGATATGGAGCGCTATCGCCGTGCCAAGGAACTGCTGTTCGAGTTGCCCGGATTACAGCTAAGAGTGGTTAATCTTGATGACGATCTTGGTAAGGCTCTTGCCAGACGATACCGAGCTGAACGAATACTGAGTTTTAGCCTGGATGAGTCCGCAGGCGCGAATATTTATTCCAGGCGTGCAAGTTTCAGTACAACAGGCATGCGCGCTGAATTAGTAACACCTCGCGGCTCTGCGGATTTCAGCAGTGCCCTGCTTGGCCCACATAATCTCAGTAATTTGCTCGCAGCGGCAGCTGTTCTGCATTGGCAAGGATACGGTGCCGAGGAAATCGCGGGCGCGCTTTCTTCTCTAAAGGCGGTGCCAGGGAGAATGGAGGTCATCAACATTGATGAGCGCGTATCTGCAGTCATAGATTTTGCCCACAGTGCGGACGCTTTGTTGAATGCGCTGACAACCCTGCGACAACACAAGCCGGAAAAACTAATTTGCGTGTTTGGTTGTGGTGGCGATCGCGATTCAGGCAAGCGCCAGCAGATGGGTGCTGTTGCTGCTTCGCTGGCGGATGTGATTGTACTGACCAATGACAATCCTCGCAGCGAATCTCCGCAACTAATAGTTGATGAGATTCTCAGAGGTATTTCGGATGATACGCCGGTAGAAATTGAACTGGATCGTGGCAAAGCTATCAATCGGGGTATAGAAATGTTGGCCGGTGGTGGCGTTGTTTTGATAGCGGGTAAAGGTCATGAAAATTACCAGGAGGTGAATCGTGAGCGGATTCATTTTAATGACAGAGAGACAGTACTTAATTATATCGCAGCAAACTGATGGGTGAAGTCAAGTGTCCAATGGGAGACAGAAGGTGATAGTTGGTTTGGGGCAAACCGGATTATCGTTGGCCAGGCACCTTGCTGAACGAGGCAAGCCTTTTTGTGTGGCGGATGATTATCCCGAGCCAGAAGCTTTGGCTCAGCTGCAGGCTATTTCGCCTTTAACCCCGGTAATCTCTATAGACCAAATTGATCCTGCGGCAACTCAGCAATTACTGTTAAGCCCTGGCGTTCCGTTGTCTTTACCCGGTATCCAGGATTGTTTGTCCAAGGGTATTGAAGTAACAGGCGACGTCGCTTTATTTTCCAGTCAGGTAAAAGCCCCGGTAGTAGCCGTAACCGGATCTAATGGAAAGAGCACGGTAACCTCGATGTTAGGTGCCTTTGCCTCGGCCCAGTTACCGCGGGTGGCGGTGGCAGGCAACATAGGTATTGCCTGCCTGGATGTTTTAGCCGATGAAGTGGATTATTACATTCTCGAACTGTCCAGTTATCAGCTTGATCTGGTGACAGCCATGCCGCTCGAAGTCGCTGGACTGCTGAATCTGAGCCCAGATCACCTCGATCGTTACTCATCCGCGGAAGCCTATTTTCAGGCCAAGCTGAGTATCTTTGATAATGCCCGGACAGCGGTTATCAGTGAGCAACTGCTCGATCAGGGTTATACCCCAAATTGCGATCGCGTTGTGGTGTTTGGGGATAGTCCGCCTGGTGATAGCGGTCATTATGGCCTTACCCATAGTGGGCAAGCGTCCTGGCTGATGAAAGGCGCTGATGTGCTCATGGATTGTGCGGAATTGCAGGTATTGGGCCGGCATAATCAGTTGAATGCTTTAGCTGCACTTGCCATGGGGGATGCCATGGGACTCGATCTTGCTCTGATGGTTGAGACCTTGCGCAACTTTAAAGGCTTGCCGCATCGCTGTGAACTGATCTGCGAAAAAGACGGTGTGAAATGGATAAACGATTCGAAGGCAACCAATGTAGCGGCGACCCTGTCGGCGGTAGATGCCCTACCCTCGCAGGGCGGTCTGATTCTAATATTAGGCGGTGAAGCTAAAGGTGCGGATTTTTCAGCATTGCAGTCAGCCTTGTCCGGTAAAGTGAAAAAAGTTCTACTGCTCGGAGAAGCCAGAGATATCATCGCCAAGTCATTGGATGAAAAGATCGAATGGGAAAAACAAACCGGCTATGAAACTGCTGTAGCCAGAGCCATTGAACTGGCCGATGCCGGTGATATCGTGATGCTGTCACCGGCGTGTTCAAGCCTTGACATGTTCTCCAGTTATATTGAAAGAGGAGCATTTTTCACTCAGCTGGTCAGAGAGGCTCTGCTATGAATATCATGGCACGAAATTTACGCCAGGATGATCAAGCCTGCCCGGCCGACTTGTTTATTCTGGGTTCGAGCGCCCTGTTATTGCTGATCGGTTGGGTTATGGTTACTTCTGCCTCCAGCGAAATAGCAGCCAGAAATTTCGGAAATCCTTTTTGGTATACCGGCAGGCATGGCCTCTACATTTTTATCGGACTGCTTACAGGTGCTCTTGCGCTCATGCTGCCCATCAGAGTATGGCAGCGTTCTGGTTGGGCTCTATTGCTGCTGAGTTTCTTTCTATTGGTGACTGTATTGGTTCCTGGTCTTGGCCGGGAGGTAAATGGGGCCGTTCGCTGGATTCCGCTGGGACTTTTCAATCTGCAGGGTTCGGAATTCGTCAAGTTGTTTTCGGTTGTTTTCTTCGCGGCCTACGTTGTCAATCCAGACAATCGAGTCAATGATAGTTTCGTTTGCTTCGCCAAGCCGCTGGCTCTTATCAGCCTACTGCTGGTTCTACTGCTGGTACAGCCGGACTTCGGAGCTACAGTCGTTATTATCACGGCTGTTATTGGTGTTTTATTCTTCTCGGGCGCGCCCATGAGGTTTTTTGCGCCTACAGTCCTTTCCGGAAGTGCCATTGTGGCCTTATTGGTTGTGATGAAGCCCTACCGACTCGCACGGATACTGACTTTTACCGATCCGTGGAAGCATCCGTTTGATGGCGGCTATCAGTTGACTCAGGCCCTGATAGCCTTCGGCCGGGGTGAGTGGTTCGGTCTGGGGCTGGGTAATAGCGTTCAGAAACTGTTTTTCCTACCTGAGGCCCACACCGATTTTTTGTTTTCCATTATTGCTGAAGAGCTGGGTATTGTCGGTGGGTTTGTGATCTTAGCGGGATTTTCAGTACTGGTAATCAAGACGCTGCTGCTAGGCAAGCGAGCCTACCAGATCGAATTGCCGTTTCATGGTGGTTTGGCAACGGGAATCGGCGTGTTGTTTGGAACCCAGGCACTGATCAACTTAGGTGTCAACTTAGGACTGCTGCCCACCAAAGGGCTGACCCTGCCGTTGATGAGTTATGGCGGTAACAGCTTGATCGTAAGTTGCCTTTTAGTGGCTCTGCTGTTGCGCATCGATATGGAAGTAAAGCACCAGATGAAAATTTACCCAGCAGCAAGGAGGAACCTTCGTGATGCTCGCAGATAGACTTGCTGATCAGAGAGAAGTTCCCGAAATGCGGCGTATCCGCAGGATACATTTTGTTGGTATTGGTGGCTCGGGTATGTGTGGCATAGCAGAAGTCCTATGCAACCAGGGGTATGAAATTACCGGCTCGGATCTAAAACGATCGGAGATCACAGAGCGATTGATTGGTCTGGGTGTTCGAATCAATTTCGGGCATGCCAGACAGCACGTACAAGGCTCGGACGTAGTGGTGGTATCAACTGCGGTTGCCGGTCAAAATATAGAAGTTCAAGAAGCCCAGGAAAAGCGGATTCCGATTATTCGCAGAGCAGAGATGCTCGCCGAATTGATGCGTTATCGTCATGGTATCGCTGTTGCTGGAACGCATGGTAAGACGACCACGACCAGCCTGATTGCCTCTGTTTTAGCTGAAGCTGATCTAGACCCTACGTTTATTATCGGCGGACTGCTAAACAGTGCTGCGAGCAATGCTCGACTGGGAAGCAGTCGCTATATGGTTGCCGAAGCTGATGAAAGCGATGCGTCGTTCCTGCATTTGCAGCCTCTAGTGGCGGTTTTGACTAATGTTGATAGGGATCACCTTTCCAATTACGACGGTAGTTTTGCCAAACTGAAAGAAGCATTTCTGACCTTTGTCCATAATTTGCCTTTTTATGGTTTGCTGATCGCTTGCCAGGATGATCCCATTGTGGCGTCCATGTTGCCTTCCGTAACACGGCCGATACTGACCTATGGATTTTCAGAAGAAGCTGACTTTCTGGCCTATGACTGGCATCAAGATGGTGCAGTTTCAGATTTCAGAGTACGCCGGAAGGGCTTTCAAGACGATCTCACGATCTCATTAAACATGCCTGGACGACATAATGTTCTGAACGCGCTCGCGGCGGTTGCTGTCGCGTCCGACGAAGGTATTGATGATCTCAGTATACAACGCGGTCTGGCACAGTTTTCCGGTGTAGGTCGTCGCTTTGAAATCCATGGTTATTTTCAGATTGGTGATGGCCAGTTACTGCTGGTTGATGATTATGGGCATCATCCCAATGAAGTAAAGGCAACTATCGATGCGGTGAAGACGGGTTGGCCCGACTCGCGCCTGGTGATGATCTATCAGCCGCACCGCTTTACCAGAACCTTTGAGTTGTTTGACCAGTTCGTTGAAGTCCTGCAACAGGTTGATCTACTAGTGCTGACAGAGGTCTATGGGGCAGGGGAAGAAAAAATTCCAGGGGCTACGGGTGAAGACCTGTTTAGACGTCTCCGCTTGCGTATGGCGGACAAAGTTTTGCTGGTGCCTGACATTCAGGATGTGCCCGCGTTACTGCAGGGGCTGTTGCAACCCCAGGATGTGGTATTAACCCAAGGTGCCGGTGATACCGCTAAATTAGCGATTAACCTGAAGACTAACTGGAACGACTTGGTAGGAGAGAAGAACTGATGAAACAGCTTAGAACATTGAGTTTCATGCAATCCGGCAATTGCCTGCTGAAAGCGCTGTTTTTGAGTGTTTTATCCTGGAGCACTGTCGGACTGGCCTATGGAGACGGAGATATTCAGTTTCTGGTCATCAGTGGGGACCTGACCGAACAGCAGAAGCAGGCCGTAAAAGTCATGTTGGTAAAGGCTGGAGATTCGTTAGCCGATATTGTCAAGGTAAAACGAGATCTTGAAAACTCGGATTGGATTGCGACCACAGACGTAACTTATCGATGGCCGGATGAGCTGTATCTCGAGGTGACGCCGGAGAAACCTATCGCTTACTGGAATAATCAGGCCTTTATAAATGATCACGGTAAGATTTTTAGTTCCGAATATATTATCGCAGGGAATTTACCCCAGTTGTATGGTCAGAACGAAGCGGTTGGTGAAGTGATGAGGTATTACCACGAGGTTACCCGAGCGCTTTCTTCGACCGATCAGACAGTTAAAACCCTGCGGGTGAATGGACGTGGATCGGTTGAATTCGAATTGTCTGATGGCTGGCGGATATTGCTGGGTAATGTTGAAGTTGGTCAGCGTCTGCAGCGGGCTTTTAAGGTCATGTCTCGTTTAAGGAACATGAGTGAGAGGCAAGCCATGGTGCGAATAGATGCCCGTTATTCGGATGGTGTGGCCATCAATGGATCTATTCTTACCAGAGATACCTTAATCAGTGTAAATCAAAACACAAATGCGAGTAACGAACTATGAATGTTTCTAATCAGCAGCGCATGATCGTTGGCTTGGATATTGGTACTTCTAAAGTTGTTGCCATAGTAGGAGAAATTAATCCGGAAGGCACTTTGGAAATAATCGGGATTGGCAGCCATTCGTCCCGTGGTTTAAAAAAAGGCGTGGTTATCAATATTGATTCGACCGTACAGTCCATACAACGGGCGGTTGAGGAAGCAGAACTTATGGCGGGATGTCAGATACATTCAGTCTATGCAGGTATAGCAGGAAATCACATCAGGAGTCTGAATTCTCACGGAATTGTGGCCATTCGAGATCGCGAGGTCTTCCAGCCTGATATTGAACGTGTCATAGATGCTGCCCAGGCGGTTGCTATACCGGCTGATCAGAAAATATTGCATATCCTGCCGCAGGAATACGTCATCGATAATCAGGAAGGGGTGAAAGAGCCCCTGGGGATGTCTGGCGTCCGGCTAGAGGCGAAGGTACATTTAGTGACCTGTGCTGTCAACGCTGCTCAGAACATTGAAAAGTGCATACGACAATGTGGTTTGGAGGTTGACGATATTATCCTTGAGCAACTGGCATCAAGCCATGCTGTACTGACCGAAGACGAAAAGGAACTGGGCGTTTGTCTAGTTGATATCGGTGGCGGTACTTCTGATATTGCCATCTATACCGAGGGTGCTATCAGGCATACAGCGGTCATTCCAATTGCCGGCGATCAGGTGACAAATGACGTTGCCATGGCATTACGAACGCCCACCCCTCACGCGGAAGAGATAAAGATAAAATACGCGTGCGCGCTGGCTTCTCTTGCCGGTGAGAACGAAACCATCCAGGTACCGAGCGTGGGTGATCGACAAGACCGTTCGCTTTCCAGACAGGCTCTGGCTGAGGTGGTTGAACCTCGGTACGAGGAATTGTTTAACCTCATTCAGGCTGAATTGCGTCGCAGTGGTTTTGAACATCTGATAGCGGCTGGAATTGTACTAACAGGCGGCACTTCGAAAATGGAGGGTGTTGTGGAACTTGCCGAAGAAATATTCCATATGCCAGTGAGCATTGGCAAACCAAGGTGCTTTTCCGGTCTGGCAGACATTGTTAGAAATCCAATATATGCAACTGCAGTTGGCTTGTTGCAATACGGGTCCTCTCAAGCGCCTGGTTTGGGGCGGGTCAAATCAAAAATAGATAGTGAGTCATTGGTTGGCAGAGTCAAGCAATGGTTCATGGGTAATTGATAACTAAATATTTAATATTTCTGTAAAACGGAGGAAGTCACATGTTTGAATTAGTCGATAGTAAACCACAGCACGCGGTAATTAAGGTTATCGGAGTGGGCGGCGGCGGTGGTAACGCTGTGCAGCACATGGTCGATCATCATGTTGAGGGAGTTGATTTCATCTGTGCAAACACAGATGCGCAGGCCCTGCAGAGATTAACGGCCAGAACGCTACTGCAACTGGGGACAGACCTTACCAAGGGGCTGGGAGCAGGCGCCAACCCAAGCGTTGGTAAAGACGCAGCGCTTGAGGACAGAGAACGAATATCTGAAGTACTTTATGGTGCCGATATGGTCTTCATTACGGCCGGCATGGGCGGCGGGACGGGAACAGGTGCTGCTCCCATAGTGGCCAGTATTGCTAAAGAAATGGGTATATTGACGGTCGCGGTGGTGACCAAGCCTTTCCCCTTTGAAGGTCGCAAGAGAATGCAGATCGCAGAAGCTGGGATTTCTGAACTGGCAGAATATGTCGATTCCCTGATTACGGTGCCGAATGAAAAGCTGATGACCATTATGGGTCAGGATGCACCCTTGTTAGAGGCTTTTGCAGCTGTTGATAACGTGTTGCTGGGAGCCGTGCAAGGGATAGCGGATTTGATTATAAGACCTGGGATTATCAATGTTGACTTTGCCGATGTGCGTACGGTGATGTCTGAGATGGGGATGGCTATGATGGGTAGTGGCCTGGCAATTGGTGCAGACCGAGCCAGTAAAGCTGCGGAAGCGGCTGTAAGAAGTCCATTGCTCGAAGATGTTGATTTCAATGGTGCTCGAGGGATATTGGTTAATATTGCGGCCGGGATTGATATTACCCTAACTGAGTTTTCTCAGGTAGGGGCAACGATCGAGGAATTTGCTTCTGAAAATGCAACGGTGGTGATTGGTACCGTAATTGATCCGGAGATGGGTGAAGAAATGCGAGTCACTGTAGTCGCTACCGGCCTAGGCCTGGCTCTGGAAGAACGGAACACCCTGGAGCTGGCCGAGAAGGTCAGGCGGAAGATCGCTGGTGATGGGGATTATGGAGAATTTGATACGCCGACTGTGATTCGAAATGCGCCTGCCAGTAGTGAAGCTCACGAAGAGCGGTTGGGCAGAGCAAGGGATCTCGAATACTTAGATATCCCTGCTTTTCTGCGAAGACAAGCGGATTAAACCTTAATTAGACAATATTAGACAATAGAGGAGAAAATGGCCTAAATCAGGAGAAAAGTTAATAATCATTCAGAAAAATGCAACTTTTCTCCATTTTTGTAGTCATAGTTACCCTACAAAGCTATTTCTATCAGCATTGATTTGGTAAAATCTGCGACCGCTGTGCGGGTGACGAGATTATGATTAGGCAAAAAACACTAAAAAATGTGATACGAGCGACGGGTATTGGTTTACATACCGGCGAGAAAGTTTATTTAACTTTGCGACCTGCACCCGTTAATACCGGCATCGTATTTATTAGGTCTGACCTGACAAAGGCGATTGAAATCAAAGCCTGTAACGAATCCGTAGTAGACACTACGCTGGCAACCACAGTAGGCAAGAGTGATGTTCGAATTTCAACAGTAGAACATGTTTTGGCGGCTTTATCTGGGTTAGCTATCGATAATCTCTATGTGGAGGTGAGCGGTCCTGAAATGCCGATCATGGATGGTAGTGCAGCAACCTTCGTTTTTCTCATTCAGTCAGCAGGGATAGAAGAGCAAGCCGCGCTTAAGCGATTTATCCGCATAAAGAAACCGATTCATGTCACGGGTGAAAATAGCAGCCGGGACTTTGGGCAGTCCGTCTCTTTAACCCCTTATAACGGTTTTAAATTAGCTCATACTATTGTTTATGACAATGCGGTCATTAAGCGACAGCAAGCCTGCGTAGATTTTGCAAATACGTCATTTGTTAAATCCATCAGTCGAGCAAGAACATTTGGACTTATGCAAGAGTTTGAACAGTTAAGAGAGATGAACCTTGCCCAGGGAGGCAGTCTCGATAACGCAATTGTTGTAGATGAGTTTAGGATATTAAATGATGATGGCCTGCGTCTTGATGATGAATTTGTGCGTCATAAGATTTTGGATGCACTAGGCGACTTGTACCTGCTTGGTCACAGCATCATCGGAGAATTTGTAGGCTATAAGTCTGGCCATAGTGAAAATCATGCCCTTCGGTGTGCATTGCTGGCCGACAAGGACGCATGGGAAATAGTCAGTTTCCCGGACCGGCAGAAGGCGCCACTCGCATACGCCCGCCTGGCTGGATTAGAGTACGCTTAAGGCAACCCAGACCTATCAATGATTCTTTCAATGATTCTTTGCAAAACGTTGCAGCGCCTGCTTGAGTTGGTTGTCTTCAATACAGTCTGCAGTAGCAATAATGAGCGACTTACTGTCCGCCGATAACTGCCTGGCAACGCCAGTTTTTTCTTGGGGTTCACCGGTCTCGGGTAGGACTGAGACTTTCACCTGCGTCAGCTCGCTATCAGGGATGGATTGATGTAGAAATTCCAGTAAAACTCTCTGTCGATAGCGGATTTCGGTAGCGATTACCGCGCTGGTTACAAGCAGGTGGATGTGCGCATCTTTGATAGAACAGATTTTGATATCAGTGCCTAGAAAACGACTGATGCTCGCCTGTATCTCGGCATAGTATTTTGCTCTGGATATCAACTTGGAAAGGTTTCCAGAAGCTTGTTCGAGAATTTTTGAAGTTCGGTTCATCTCTTTCAATTATATTCACTACAATCTGTTAATATGGCTGAACTAACATTAACACTGAAGGCTTATGAAGTTAATCCTTGTTGATCAAAGCACCGGTACATTTAGGTCGATCCGATTGAATGCGGTGACCTGGGGCATTGGAGTAACAGTCATTTGCTTGGTGTCAGCGTTAGTGCTCCTCGGTTTTGAGCAGTTTGCATTGAAAGAGTCGCGAGCGGCATTAGACATGCTTAACCGCTGGCAGGTACAGATCCAACATCAGAAAAGCCAACTCGCCAGCCTCGGTAGAGAGATGGAACAGAACCTGGATGCCTCGGCTTCCAGAATGGCGAATTTACAAGCGCGACTGTCCAGACTTGATGCCTTGGGTCAGCGCTTAACAGAAGTTGCCAATCTGGAGGAAGGAGAGTTCAATTTCTCAGAGCTTCCGGGCTTGGGCGGCCCTTTTGTTAATGCAGATGAGAATCTGCAAGTATTGATAACACCGTCGGTTGGTAGAAGCGAACAGGCCTTTAAGGCACGTGTTTTGCGGTTGAGCGAGGAAATTGAAAATCGAGAATATCAGTTGTCTATTCTTGAACAGGTATTCTTTCAAAAAAGGCAGTTACAGGCAGCATCACTGTACGGAAGACCGGTTAGCAAGGGTTGGGTTTCCTCCGCCTATGGTATGCGGACAGATCCCATTAGTGGTGCTCGTGCCTGGCACAATGGTATAGATATTGCCGGTACACTCGGTTCTCCGATAACGGCAATTGCCTCTGGCGTTGTGACCCACGCTGGGCATAAAGGCGGTTACGGCAAAATGATTGAAATCAATCATGGGGATGGTGTGAAAACGCGGTACGGGCATCATCAAGTGCTTAAAGTTGCTACCGGTGATATCGTCAGGAAAGGTCAGGTTATCGGAGAAATGGGCAGCAGTGGTCGTTCTACTGGTCCCCATGTCCATTATGAGATCTTTAAGAAGGGTCGATGGGTGGACCCGTCCGTTTTCATTCATAGAGCACCCCGCTCTTAGCAGGGATCAAACCTGCTTCATTTAAATGATTTCATTCGAGCGTTTTGAAGATGGCTATGCAGTTATTCAGTAAAATTTTTGGTACGAAAAATAGTCGCGAACTCAAGCGTATGAATCGTATAGTAATGCGTGTCAACGAATTTGAGGTGGATACTGGAGCGCTTACCGATTCGGAAATAAGCCATAAAAGAGAGATCTTCAGAGCCAGGCTGGATGTTGAAGAAAGCCTCGATAGCATTCTACCAGAGGCATTTGCCGTCGTCCGAGAGGCAGGCAAAAGAGCGCTAGGGATGCGTATTTTTGATGTTCAGATGATCGGTGGTATTACCCTGTGCGAAGGACGTATTGCTGAGATGCGCACCGGAGAGGGTAAAACCCTGGTTGCCACCCTGGCATTATACTTAAATGCGATTGCCGGTGGAGGGGTTCACCTTGTCACTGTCAATGATTACCTGGCGAAGTGGGGCAGTGAGTGGATGAGTCCTTTATACCATGCGCTTGGCATGACTGTCGGTGTGGTCTATGCCGGACAGTCAGCACAAGAAAAGAGCGCTGCTTATCAAGCAGATATCACTTACGGAACCAATAATGAATTTGGCTTTGATTATCTACGGGATAATATGGCTTTTAGCATTGAAGAAAAGGTTCAGAGACCACTGAATTTTGCCATTGTAGATGAAGTTGATTCAATTTTAATTGATGAAGCAAGGACGCCGTTGATTATTTCAGGGGGTGCAGAAAATTCTTCAGAAATTTATAGAAAGATCAATAGAATTGCGCCTCAGCTGAAGCAACAGATTAAAACCCAGGAGGATATTGACAATGAGGTGATTCCACCGGGGGATTATTATGTTGATGAAAAACAACGTGACGTAGAACTCACCGAAGACGGCCATCAGAAAGTCGAAGGTTTACTGATCAAGCATGGTCTGCTTGAAGAAGGTGATAGCCTGTATGGTACGGCGAATCTTAATTTGCTTCACCATGTCCATTCAGCGCTGAAGGCGCATGCCCTGTTCCAAAAAAATGTCGATTATATCGTTCAGAACGATGAGATTGTCATCGTAGATGAACACACTGGTAGAACGATGCCAGGTCGTCGCTGGTCTGGTGGTATTCATCAGGCCATAGAGGCCAAGGAAGCCGTGACCGTGACTAATGAGAGCCAGACTTTGGCCTCTACTACTTTTCAGAATTATTTTCGGCTGTATAACAAGCTTTCTGGAATGACGGGTACTGCTGATACCGAGGCATTTGAATTTCGACAGATATATGGCCTTGATGTCGTTGTCATACCCACCAACTTGCCTATGATCAGAGATGATAAGAACGACCTGATTTATATGACTCAGGAAGAAAAATATCTGGCAATCGTTGAACATATAAAGGACCTGAAGGTGGCAGATGCGCCTGTGCTGGTCGGTACAGCATCCATTGAATCCTCCGAGTTATTATCAGCCCTGCTCAAAAAAGCGAAGATCGAACATAGTGTTCTAAACGCAAAATTTCATGAAAAGGAAGCAGAAATTATAGCTCAAGCGGGGCGACCCGGAAGAGTGACCATTGCAACTAATATGGCCGGTAGAGGTACAGATATAGTTTTGGGTGGTAGTTGGGAGTCGGAAATTGCAGAGCTTGATAACCCCAGTGAAGGTCAGATAGAAGACATAAAAATTGCTTGGAATGATCGTCATGATGAGGTCCTTGCAGCGGGTGGATTGCATGTCATTGGTACGGAGCGCCACGAAAGTCGCAGGATAGATAACCAGTTAAGAGGCCGTGCCGGACGGCAGGGTGATCCCGGGTACTCGAGGTTTTATCTTTCACTGGAAGATAACCTGATGCGGATCTTCGCGTCAGAGCGTATGAAAAGCCTGATGCAGGGTATCAATGAGGAGGGCGAACCCATAGAGCACAGGATGGTGACCAGTTCTATAGAAAGAGCTCAGAAAAAGGTTGAAGGTCGAAATTTCGATATGCGTAAGCAACTGCTCGAATATGATGACGTGGCTAATGATCAGCGCCAGATGATCTACAGGCAGCGAAATGAGCTAATGGAAGCCGATGACGTTTCTGAGACAGTCAATGCGCTCTGGCATGATGTTATTAATGAAGTGATAGATGGTTTTATCCCGCCACAAAGTCTCGAAGAGCAATGGGATATTGCAGGCCTGGAACAGGCGCTGCATACGGAGTTTGGGCTGGACCTGCCAGTTAGGCGATGGCTTGAGAGTCAGGATGATCTTTTTGAAGATCCGCTCAGAGATCAAATTGAGACGGAAATCCTGGCTCGTTATGAGCAAAAGGAAGCATTGATAGGGCCAGATATTCGCCTGTTTGAGAAGCGGATCATGCTGGATATTCTGGATAACCTTTGGAAGGAACATCTGGCGGCGATGGACTATCTACGCCAGGGTATTCATCTCCGGGCCTATGCCCAGAAACAGCCCAAGCAGGAGTATAAGCGCGAAGCTTTTGAGCTTTTTGAGGAATTACTGCATAACGTGAAAATTGAAGTCGTCAGGTTCCTGTCGCGAGTTGAGTTCAGGTCCGACGAGAATGTACAGGCCTTGGAAGAAAAAAGGAGAGCGCAGCAGGCTAACAGCCATCTGAATTTTGAAAAGGCTAATTCGGAAAGTTTAGTTACTGGAGAATCAGCAGAGGCCAGTGAGCAAACCAAGGCGCCGTTCGTTCGTGGTGAACGTAAAGTGGGTCGAAACGAACCCTGCCCTTGTGGTTCCGGCAGGAAATACAAGACCTGTCATGGGAAATTAAGCTGATGGCCGTAGGCCATTATCAAACTTCTTTTAGTGCTGTCAACGGTATCCGTGTGGCCAGTGCCAATGCTGGTATTGGTAGCGATGATAGTCCCGATCTTGTCCTGTTTGAGCTGTGTCCAGGCAGTACTAGCGTGGGGGTTTTCACCCAGAGCCATTTCAGCGCAGCACCGGTTCAGGTTGCCCGAGCACATCTTATCGAAGGGCCGGCTCGATACCTGCTCGTGAATTCCGGTAATGCCAATGCTGCGACGGGTGCCCAGGGATTACGTGATGCCAGGGCTTGCTGCCAGGCAGTCGCCGTTCAGGGCAAGGTGAAGCCACAGCAGGTACTGCCTTTTTCAACGGGTGTGATCGGTGAAGCCTTGCCGACCGAGCCGATAATGAATGCGTTGCCGGATATGTTTGCTGGCTTGCATGAAGACCACTGGCTGGATGCTGCCAGAGGCATCATGACCACCGATACCCGGCCTAAGATAGCATCGCGTCAGTTAAAGTTGTGTGGGCAACTCGTGACACTGACTGGTATTGCAAAGGGCGCCGGTATGATTCAGCCGAATATGGCTACTATGCTGAGTTTTATTGCCACTGATGCACAGATTTCAGAGCCGCTTCTACAGGAAATGCTCAGTTCTAGTGTGACTAGTTCATTTAATCGGATAACGGTTGACAGCGACACATCCACCAATGATGCCTGCATGCTGATTGCATCGGGTCAGGCGGGAGACCTTCTCGATGACTGCCAGCAGGAACTGGCAGATTTTCAGGATGCTCTCACAGATTTAATGCTAGAGCTAGCGCAGGGATTGGTACGTGATGGTGAAGGCGCGACTAAATTTGTGACGGTGCATGTTGAGCAGGGTGAAAGCGAACAGCAATGCCTTGCTATTGCTTTCTCAATAGCAAACTCTCCACTCATAAAGACGGCATTGTTCGCCAGCGATGCAAACTGGGGCAGGATTGTCATGGCGATTGGCAAAACCGATGTGCAGTTAGATGTTGAAAGCTTAGATATCTATATAAACGACCTTTGTTTGATGCGATCTGGAACTAAGGCTATCGAATATGAAGAAGCCGATGGCGCAAATGCCATGGCCCTTGACGACATTGTTATCAGAGTAGTGTTGAATTGTGGTGCGTGTTCCGAGACGGTTTGGACCAGTGATTTATCCCTTGATTATGTGAAGATTAATGCCGAATACCGGACCTAATTGCGATCGAGGTCTTCCTCAGTCATGTCATCGTGGTCAGGGTCAACGGGTATACTGCGATTTTCATCTGCCCATTCACCCAGGTCTATCAGCTGGCAGCGTTCGCTGCAGAAGGGTCGATACGGGTTTGAGCTGAGCCAGGCAAGTGCTTTTCCGCAGGTCGGGCATTTAATAATGGCTTCAGGCATGGTTAGCAAGTCTGAGGTAGTACTGATGCATATCATAAACAGTCTGCGTCAGAGATACCAGATCGCCATTGTTTTCGATAACATCGTCTGCCCAGGAGAGCCTGTCCTCGCGATTGGGTTGGCTGGCCATGATTTTACGGATGAGTGCTTCGTCATTATGGTCTCGTTCTTTCACCCGGGAAATCTGCACATCAGGGGTTACATCGACAACGATCATTCGATCCATGAGCGGGGATTTTCCAGCCCCTGTGGATAGCATGAGTATGCCGTAGGCAGACTTGGCACTTTGAAGTTTGTCTTTCAGATTCTGCATAATAGGCAGATGGGTTAGCTTTTCCAGCCATAAGCGATCGGCCTTTTCGGCAAATATTTTTTGCCGGAGGTAGGCCCTGTTGAGTGTGCCGTCTTCGAGTAGCACCGAATTGCCGAACTTTTCCAGGATAGCAAGGTAGGCATCCTGGCCGGGTTCGACGATCTCTCTAGATGCCTGGTCTGCGTCTGCGACAACAATACCCAGTTTTTCGAAGCGTTCTGCGACGGTAGATTTGCCGCTGCCAATGCCACCTGTGATGCCCACCACGTAATGCGTCATGACAGGTTCAGGACCTGTAGGTAACGACTGAGCAGGATGTCTCCCCAGAGCAGGCTTATCCAGCCTGCAACCGCCAGATAAGGCCCAAATGGAATGGCGTCGTTTCGATCTCTACCCAGTAATATGAGGGTAACGCCTACCAGGGTGCCAATAACAGAAGACATTAGAATAATAAAGGGCAGGGCTTGCCAGCCAAGCCAGGCGCCCAAAAGCGCGAGAAGTTTGAAGTCTCCAAAACCCATGCCTTCCTTGCTCGTGATGATGCGAAAGCCCTGGTAAACGGTCCACAACGCCAGATAGCCTAATACTGCGCCTATTACGGCAGATTCCAGGCCTGTAAAAGTATCGTACACATTTGCCATTAGCCCCAGCCAAAGAATGGGCAGGGTGATGTCATCGGGTAGCAGTTTGGTTTCAAAATCGATTTGGCTGAGTGCAATCAGCGAATAGGTTAACAAGCAGGCGAGCATACCCTGTATAGTTGGCCCGAGCACTGAGATAACCGTGACGGTTGCAACCCCTGTAACCAGTTCCAGCAAGGGATAGCGCAAGGCAATGCGTGCCTGGCAGCTTGCGCAGCGCCCTTTGAGTAACAGGTAACTGATCAAAGGGATATTGTGAATCGCGGAAATGGGCTGGCTACAAGCCGGGCAGGCTGAACGAGGCGTGACCAGGTTATAGCGTTTAGATTCCTGTTTGCCTGGGACTTGCACATCAAGTAGCAGTTTTGCCTCGGACTGCCATTCCTGCTTCAACATGATGGGTAATCGGTGAACCACCACGTTAAGAAAACTACCTATGCTAAGGCCAAAGAATAGGTAGATACAGTAAGCAGTGACTGGTGACTGCTGCTGTAGTTGAAGTAATAATTGAGTGGGTTCGTACATAACTTAATTTAAAAAGTGTTTCTAGCCGACGGCCTTGCCCATCTGGAAAATAGGCAGGTACATGGCAATCATAAGCCCGCCGATGACCACACCCAGGAACGCCATGATAAGAGGTTCCATCAGGCTGGTCAGGCCATCAACCGCATTGTCGACCATTTCTTCATAATAGGAAGCGGATTTATCCAGCATGTCATCCAGGGCGCCGGACTCCTCGCCGATAGCCACCATTTGCACCACCATGCTGGGGAAAACCTCCGTTTGCCGCATGGAGTGATTGAGCTGAACCCCACCGGATACTTCACTCCTGATGCGCAGGATAGCATCCTTGTAAACCACGTTGCCTGCAGCGCCGGAAACCGACTCCAGGGCGTCAACCAGAGGCACGCCAGCGGAAAAGGTGGTAGATAGGGTGCGTGCGAATCGAGCGATGCATGATTTTTCTATTATATTACCGAGGATAGGTAATTTGAGGATCAGGCGATCCTGAGCATCTCTTACTTTTTGTGATCTTTTGAAGGCCTGTTTGTAGGAGAAGTAACTGGCACCGATAACGCCCAGGATGATGAGCCACCATTTCTGCATGAATTCTGACATGGCTACCACCATCTGGGTAAACTCGGGTAATTCCGCGCCAAACCCGGAGAAAACCATGTCGAACTGGGGCACTACCTTGATCAGCAAAATAGCGGTGACGATGCCGGCGATCACTAATACCGCAATGGGATAGTTCATGGCGCTCTTGATTTTACCCTTTAATGCCTCGGATTTTTCCTTGTAGGTGGCCAGTCGGTCCAGCATGGTCTCCAGAGCCCCAGCCTGCTCGCCTGCTTCTATCAGGTTACAGAACAGGTCATCAAAGTATTCCCTGGGTTGGGCCCGTACTGCTGCGGCAAAGCTGTTGCCGGAAGATACTTCATTGCTGATATTCCTGATCAGGTCTCTTACCGCGGTATTTTCGACCCCACCGGCGACAATTTCAAAGGATTGAACCAGTGGCACACCGGCTTTCATCATGGTCGCCAACTGGCGGGTGAACAGGGCAATATCCGCTGGGGTGATCTTTGACCCAAAGGAGAACGAGAACAGCCCTGCTGATTTTTTCTTGACTGATTTGCTGCGGATACCCTTCTTGCGTAGTGCCGCTTTGGCAGCAACCACGCTGCTGCTGGAGATTTCGCCTTTGGTTTTCTTACCGGCACGATCGGTTCCCTTCCAGACGAAAACTTGGGTAGCAGGCGTTGCCATAGAGGCTCCTTGTCAGTGACCGCTGGTCACACGGTCGACTTCATCCAGACTGGTCAAGCCAGCTTTGACTTTTATCAGCGCGGATTCAAAAATAGTGTTAAATCCCTGTTCCTTGCATTCTTTAGCGATTTCCAGGGAGTTGCCATCTTCCATAATAATTTTAGAGATGGGTGGCGTAATCTTAACCACTTCGAAGATGCCAACGCGACCCTTATAGCCTGCTGTGCATTTATCACAGCCTTTGGGGCCATAAATCTCCAGGCCCTGGTCGACATCTTCCTGAGAAAAACCTTTTTCAAGCAAAGCGCCCGCTGGTATATTGAGTTTCTCCTTGCAACTGCACAGCCGACGCGCCAGTCGCTGCGCTATGATCAGGTTCAATGATGTAGCGAGATTAAATGCCGGCACACCCATATTGCGCAGGCGGGTAATGGTTTCCGGTGCGGAATTGGTGTGCAGCGTTGACATCACCATATGGCCAGTCTGGGCTGCTTTTATGGATATCTCGGCGGTTTCAAGGTCCCTGATTTCACCCACCATGATGATGTCCGGATCCTGGCGCAGGAAGGACCTGAGTGCCTTGGAGAAATCAAGGCCGACCTTGGCATTGACCGGGCACTGGTTGATGCCGTCCAGGTTTATCTCTACCGGGTCTTCTGCCGTTGAAATATTCAACTCCGGCGTATTGAGTATCTGCAGGCCGGTATACAAAGATACTGTTTTCCCTGAGCCGGTGGGGCCAGTCACCACGAACATGCCCTGGGGTTTGTTCAATGCTTCCAGGTAAAGTGCCTTCTGGTCATCCTCATAGCCCAGGGCATCGACGCCAACCTTGGCCTGGCCGGGGTCTAGAATCCGCAGTACGATTTTCTCGCCGAACAGCACTGGCAGCGTATTCACCCGGAAATCGATGGCTTTGGACTTGGATACCTTGAGTTTGATACGACCATCCTGGGGAACCCGTCGTTCTGAGATATCCATCTGGCTCATAACTTTAATGCGAGCAGCTATTCTTGGTGCGAGATTGTTCGGCGGGCTTGCCACTTCGTGCAGGACGCCATCGGTTCTGAACCTGACCCGGTAGGATTTCTCAAACGGTTCGAAATGCAGGTCTGATGAGCCCATGCGGATGGCATCCAGCAGCATCTTATTGATAAAACGGACCACCGGGGTATCGTCTGCAACTGAGGCTTTTGTGTCCTCTTCCTCGGCGCCATCAACGCTGATCGATTCCAGATCCAGGTCAATGTCTTCGTCGCCGAAATCAGCAAAGCTGGTATCCTCTTCAGATTCGAGAACGCGGTTGATAAAGGCACTGAGCTTGTCCTCTTCAACCAGGACTTCTTCGGTTGAAATACCGGTCTGGAACTGGATATCAGCCAGGGCCTGGCGATTGGTCGGGTCGGAAACAGCGACGAACAGGCGGGGCGGCATCTTCTGCCCCATCTTTATCGATCAGCTTGTCGTTAACGAGCTTGCGGGCCAGTCCGCTGAGCTTTGCTGCCTGTGAAGCCATTTCATTATTACTGTTAATAGACTTGTTTAGCGAGTTTAGACCCAAGCACGGGATAAAGGGAAGCGTAACTTAGGCGGTGTGAAGGCCGTCTTGCTCGAGATGTTTTATTTAACCTGCTGCGTTGCTACTGCTTAGCAGCCCGCTTTACCGAAGCGCAAGAATGCCTGTGATGGTACTCAATTCGGTACGCAGCAAAGGATGACAGCGAGATGTGCCAGAACCAAAGAAGGTTGGCAAAAGGGAAATTGAGTGGCATGATAAGTTGTTAAGAGGTTCAGGGTCGCCTAAGCGACAGACTATTGACTGATGGAGAGACATTTATGAAGACTGTTCAGAAGGGTTTCACGCTTATCGAATTGATGATTGTGGTGGCGATTATTGGAATACTGGCGGCCGTGGCGCTGCCGGCTTATCAGGATTATATCAAGAACGCCAATATGGCCAAGGTCAATTCGCAGTATTCGTCAGCGGTGGATTATGCCAGGAATACCTATGTTAAGTTCGAGACTGCGGCAGCAACAGGGGCTACAGTTGCTGCGTTACCTACCACTGCTGCTGCCTGGGTAGTACTATTAGCAGCTGGGGGCGGCAGCTCTCCATCTGGTGATGCAGCCTATGTTGCTGCCGCTATTGGGGATGGGACTTCAAATGCAGACGGTCAAGTGTTTATTGTTGCTCCTAGTGCTACTTCTGTTGCTATTACGCGTCCATGTTATGAAGATTACGATCCATATAACACAACAACCATCACCAGCGCAGGAGCCGTTACAATAACGACGCCAGCTTGTCCTTAATAGTGACTAGTGCTAAATCAGGCTAGCCTTGAGCTGTCTGAAGCGATAGGTTGAAAAGGCATCCCCATCTTCGGCGGGTGCCTTTTTCATTGTCTATACGGCGCTAAACCAATTGAATTCGCAAGTGACACGACAATGAATCGAGGATTCAGCCTGGTTGAGTTGATGATCGTTGTTGCTGTGTTAGGAATTATATCGGCCATCGCCATCCCCGCTTACCAGGGTTACATCGAAGATGCCCGTACAGGCACCATGTTGCAGAGTATCGAAACCATTCGAGTGTTTCAGGAAAACAGGCGTCTGGAACAAGGCGAATACGTGGAAGGTAGCTACGACCCAGCGAGTCCGGACGCTGCTGGCGGGTTAAGAGAGGCTGCCGTACTGGACTGGTCACCCCATTCTTCAAGTGACGTGGTAACCTTTGTTATCGCCTGCCAAACCGATGCCACCAGCCCGGAATGTGCGCGTGCCAGTGGTTATCAGGTTACCGCCACGCATAGTGAAGGTGGCATTGTTTGTAGAATTATCAACCGGTCGAGCGTGGCCAGTTGTTAGACCAGATCATAGAGTGTGTTAGGTTCAGTAATTGATTCAGTGAGAAGGAGACATCGACCATGCCTATAATGGGCGCAGTAATTGTTGTATTTATAGTGGTGTTAGTCGCGGTGATATCCACGCGCCGACGGAAAAAAGAGCAGGATCTCAGTTAGAACAGGAGATTGGGGTCTGCATTCAATTTATGTTTCGAAAATGAAATCTTTGTCTTTTAGGCTGTGTTCAGACTTGTCACAATATAAAGCCGGAATAGCTCAGTTGGTAGAGCAGTTGCTTCGTAAGCAATTGGTCGGAGGTTCAAGTCCTCTTTCCGGCACCACTTAAGCCTTGAAAGCCTATTTTTATTGAGTTTAATCAATCTCAATTCACTGTCAAAGGCATCTTTTTGTCTACTGTGACTGTTAAAAGCTGCTAAATCCCGGCATAAGCTTTAAAGGCAGGGGGGTACAACCTGTCTTGCACGATCTTCCCAGTGAGTTCACTGTTGATACGTCCGGAGACGGGCCAATCCATTTT
>LWDU01037667.1_pt1 | contig 75056 bp, 67 predicted proteins | sample 727161 | NCBI WGS metagenome assembly LWDU01 (sample SAMN04566230, study PRJNA314399) | hydrothermal vent metagenome | isolation source: deep sea hydrothermal plume seawater | place: Mexico: Gulf of California, Guaymas Basin | collected 2004-07-11 | reverse complement strand
AGGCCACCCAGCGTTCCCGGTTGTTGTCTTTGTCGACGCGGATGCTGCTCATATGGTCCACGTCCATGGTCAGGCCGCTGGCTTTTACGTCGCGGGGCATGCCGAACCAGTATTGCGGTTGCAGGCTGGTTTTGAACAGGCCGTAGCTGGGCGCTCTGTAACCGACGCTGTTGGCTTGCCGTTCGCCGATCTGATCCTGCATGTCGTTGAGGGCGAAGTAGCCGAGGATGGTGCTGTAGAGCATGTCACCCACCAGCTGTTGCTTGGTGAGGCCGGCGTAGTCCTCGGCATCCAACTTGGCCCGGGTGTCTTCCAGGCTGGTTTCGAGATCTTCGGCGGCCTGGGCGCTGATGCCTTGCAGGTCCAGGGCGAGCGCGCGGTATTCACCGGCGACCGGGTTGTTTTCCGAAGTGTCCCAGCCCCGGCCCGGCTGCCAGTAGCCCATCTCCGAAATTAAGCCGGCCCCCATAGTCACTTCCACGTCCGGGTTGGCGACGATGTCTTCGTCGACGGCGAGCTCAGCTTTCAGGTTGATCAGGTAGCCGGGCAGCGTGTCGGGGAGCTGGCCCGGATCCAGTTCACCATCTTCATCCGGTTGCGGCAGATACCCTGCCAGGGTGTCCTCGTCTTCCTGCGTGGCGGGAGAGAAAGACACTGAGAGCTTTCTGCCGGCGAGCGCCACGGTAGGCTCTTCGATGGTGAACAGCTCGGTGCCTTTGTAGCCGTTGGCGTCGGTGTGCAGTTGGTACTTGAACTTCCAGCGTAGAGAATCCGACAGCTCCGGCGTGGTCAGCTGGCGAGTGATCCGCTGGTACGGCAGTGAGGGCGCCAGTTGCTCGTGGATCACTTCCTTGATGCCCTTGCTCCCTAACACTTCGCCCACGGTGGCGTCCGGGGCCTGGCTGTCGATGTAGGCTTCCAGCTCCGCTCGATAGTCTTCGAGGCTGTCTTCAATGGCGCCGCCGGGCACGCCTTGCACCCAGCCTTCTTCTTCGTTGATGGTGCTTTGCTGTTCGATGGTGTCGGCCAGCGCTTGCGCATCGAAAGGCGCTTCCTGGTCCAACGCCATGCCGTCACCGTAGTCGTACTGCTTGAAGCTGGCATCCATTGGGATCCAGCTATCGCCCTGGCGATGGTCCGCGCCACGGCTCGGGTGGAAGTCCACCCAGGCTTCCACCCAAACATGTTCCAACCGGAAGCTGTCGACGCGGCCGCCACGGGTCATTGCGACATTCGGGACACCGCCCTGGCCGAGCAGATTGCCGGCCGCGCTCGGCGCGTGGACACCACCCACCCAGTTCATTACCTGGTCCACGGGTATTTCCACGGTACCCATGGCGTAGCGCGCCGGTATGTCCGAGGCGCGCAGCAGCGCGATCAGCAAACTGGCGGTGTCGAAGGCGTTACCGCGACGGTGTTCCAGCGTGTATTCAGAGCCCTGGATGGAGCCGTAGCTGGGAATGAACTCGATGTTATTGCGCACCCACTGGTAGATCGCCACGGGCTCGTGATTCAGCTCCTCCGCCAGTGCTTCGACGGCCGGCGTGATATCCGCGTCCAGGGTACTCGCCAGATGCTCCTCGTCGGGGGCCACCGCGCTTTCCAACAGGATGCCGTCCATGGACGCCGATGAACTGGCGACCTGGGTCCCCATATCGAAAAGGGGCAGGCCGGTTCTGCGGCTTAACTCGGAAGCGCTGTTCGCGGGGGCGCGGGTCTGGTCCGGGTCCGGGGTCCGCCAGGGAAGCTTGTTCGGGTCGAAGGGGTCCCGGGGCTTCTCCATGCGGAACGGCTCCAGGAAGCCGACCAGCTCCGCGGTGGCGTCGCTCTGGGCGGCCAGTGACGCTGAGCCGGTTACCGACCGCAGTTGCTCCTGCAAACGTTGATAACGCTGGCGATAGTCCGCCACCGCGCGTTCATGCCTGTCCCGAATTCGAGCACTGGCGTTGGTTTTCTCCAGCCGGGCCCCGGTTTCTTCAAAACCGGCCAACGCTTGCTGGTGCATCGCCTTCGCTTTTTCCTGCAGCCAGACAAGGCGCTCCGTAGCCAGCGCTTCGTCGCCAAGCCCCAGCGCCCGGGCAGCGCGCGCCATGATTCCGGAGTCCTCGCCGAGTCGCTCGTTGATAGTCTGTTGTTGCTCGCGCGCCTGGTCGCGAATGCCGCGCAAGACCTGCTCGAAGGTCTGATGCCGGGCTTCCCAGCGGGCCTGTTCCTGCTGCTCCTTATGGCGCTCGGTTTCGATGGCGAGCGCCCAGGACGGCCAGATCACGGCGTTAAGCAGCAGAATAGTGGTTGCCAGGGCCACGGTGCGGCACAGCGCACCGGCGCGACGAATCTGTTCCATGATGGTCTCCCCCAGAGAAGGTCCTTTTCCGTATGTGGTTTTCATGGGCGAATCCCCCGAATCGCCCGGTCGAGCTCAAGCCGCAGCGCACTGGCCTCCGAATGGTGTGACGCTGCCAGGGACGAGGTGGCTTTTAGCGCAAAGCGCAACGCTTTTTCCCGTTTGCCTTGGTGTAACGCGTGTTTCGCTGAGCCCAGTGCCAGCAGGGCTTTTTTCAAAGCCAGGTCCCAGGGCCTCTGCCAGTAAGCGGCACCGACCTTTTCATGGACCTGATCGAGGTCAGGTCCATCCTGGTCCAGCTCCAGGTGAAGCTGCTTTGAAGCCTCCACCTGGTTGCCGGCCTGGTCTTCGCCTTCAAACACGGCCTCCACTCGCAGGCTCTGGTCGCTTTCGTCCGAGGCGATCCAGGCTTGCAGAACGCGGGTCTCCCCGGCCGCCAGGTCAAAGCGCCATTGCCCGTCGTCAGCCGTATCGGGCACCGCGTCCAGTAACGTCCCGCCGTTGTCCCAGTTCAGAGAGACGGTGACCGCCAAGGCCGGTCCCGTGTTCTCAACCATCAGGCGCAGCGGCACTGGTTCTCCGGCGATCGGGTTCAGACTGGATGGCGCGGTGTGGTCCAGGGCCCGCTCCATAAGTTCGGCCATCGCCCCTTGTTCTTCACCGCCGGCGTCCGAGGCGGTCATTTCCGCGAGCCAGTCAAAGGCCAGGAACACCGTGCGCCCTTCCCCGTATTCATTGAGCGTGACCGCTGGGGTGTTGGGATCCGGATGCGGCCAACCGTGGTGATGACCGCCGTGACGTCCTTTGTGATGCGATGACGACTTGAAGTAACCGGCCAGATCCGCCCCGTGCAGACGGGTCGCCGGCACCTGGCGCTGCAAAAGCAGTGGCAGCTCACCGGCCTGGGCCAGAGCGCTGTCCAACAAGGTGATGGTGTGGGGGCGATGCGGCTTATGGCCCGGCCCGTGACCGGACTTCAGGCCCAGGGCCGTGGTCAGAAGCAGCGGGTGCGGCCGGTCGCCGGAAGCCTGGATGACGCCCTCGCCGCGGTTTGCCGCTTCGCGCAGGTACTTGGCGTCCCAGTGATTCAGCGGCACACGATCGGCGAGCAGCAGATACTGGTGGTGCTGACCGGCATGGAGCTGCCGCCGGAACGCCTTTGATGAATCCACCAGGGTGTGTGCGCGGCTTGCCAGGAAGGTGTCCAGACGGGCGCGCTGCTCGGCGATCGCGGGTTGCTCCAGCTTATGGTCGCGCTGATCGCTCCTGGCGCGTTCCTCCAGCGAGACGTCCACCACCTGGAAATCGCCCAGGTTATCGCCGGGCTCCGGCGGTTTGCCGCAATGAAACTTCCGCTTTCCGGTGGTCAGAGTGTTCCGGAACCAGAGGAAGCGCGGGTAATCCACCATCACCTCAAGGCTGTGCTTGCTCTCGAAGTGTTCCGCCAGGTCCTCACCCTCGATTCGCACCTCAACGCCCTCGGCATCGAGATCGCTGATCGTCAGATCAAGGCGGCGCTCGCCGTCGTTATCCATCTCGCCGTCGAAGAAGCGCGGGGTGGCGGTTTCCAGGTCCCGAATCAGGAACGGGCTTTCCAGCGCCTTGGCGTTAACCGTATCCAGTGGCCGGATCGGCTGTTCGAAATCCGCCTTCAGAGTGATACCGGTGACGGCTTCACAAGTGGAACGAACCGGATCCGCCAGCACCAGCAGTCGTGGTGCATCGGAGGCGTATAAACCGGTCTCGATCGACAGCGGCTTCTCCTTAATCTGGAACAACGCCTGGTCCAGTTCCCGGACCTCGCCGTCCAGGCTTACGCTCAATGCACAGGCATGTCGTGTCAGGGTTCGTCCGGCGGTATTGAACGAATCCGTGAAGGTCACAGGTTCATCGCCACTCAGGGTGACCGAGGCGCTTTCAGTAGCCAGGGTTTCACGGTTGTCCACATCAAGTCGGGTGCGCGTCACCGTCACGGTGCGGGGATCGGCGCCTTCGGGTAACGAGACACGGTAGCGACAGGTCTGGCTGTCGCCCTGATACACCCACTCTTGCGCCAGGGTGACTTCGCCGGACACGGCAGCCAACGGGTCCCTGACCACATCAAACGTCGCCTGATCCCGCGCCAGCGTTTCCCCATCGGCGTTAAGCAGAGTCCCGGCTACGCTGTGGGTGCCGGGTTGCGTGTTATCCAGCGACACCGCGTCGCTGAACGGCAGCACCTGCGCCACGGCCAGGCTACTTACCGGTCGCTCCTCGTTGAGAAGCACGGCACCATCAGGGCCGCTGACCACAAGCCGATAGCGGGCATTCTGGATCAGGGTGCTGGCGCTGGTATTTTCGAGCAGACTCTCCAGAGCGGCGGTCTCGTCCAGCCGGTAGGACGCCCGCTCGACACCCACGCGCACATCAGCCACCGGCACGGGCGAGTCACCGCCCTGCCGGATCACCAGGTCCGCGCTGTCGGTATCAAGCATGCGGCCATCGGTCGCGTAAAGAACAGCCACCGCGCGGTAAGGGCCGGCCACGGTAACGCCGCTGTTCCATTGATCGACCACCCGTTGCGCCTCGCCGGCGGCGAGCTCGGCGACCCCTTGTTCCGGGAAGCCGATCACGTGGACGCCGTCGCTGTCCTCGATATGCAAGGCCACCTGGTAGCCCGCCGGCAGCGCTCCGCTGTTGGTGACCAAAGCGTCCAGCTCCAGCTGCTCGCCCGGCGCCAGGGTGTGGCTCGACAACATAAGCGAGACCTCGCCGAGGCGCGCGGACACGGTCTCGGAGGCGGTATTGTTGCCGGTGTTGCACTCGGAGACCTCTCCGCTGATTTGCGCGCGGACCTGTACCTCGTCATCGGACAACAGGGTCGCGTCGATATCCTCCAACACCACCGTCTGACGGGTACCGGATTCCAGGCCGCCGGTATACTCAACGTCACCGATCACCTGCCCTGCCGATGGATCGCCGTTGTAGAACGTCAACGTGACCGTTTCGGAGATATCCGCCGAGCCGGCGTTGCCCAACACGGCACTTAGGCTGACGGTTTGCCCGTTACCGTTGTCGAGGAGGGTCAGCGCGCCCACCGTAAGGTCGGCAATGCGCGTCTCTCTGGAAATCTTGCCGGCGATGCCTTCCATGTACTCTTCATAGCCATCCACCGTGAGGACGAAACCACGCTCGCCGCCCGCGGGCTGGGGGAAGACAATAGAGTTCAGCAGATTTTCGTTCGCACCAGACCCCACGCCGATTGCGTTTAGCACACTAATACCAGCCTGGCGGGCACGCTCGGAGGCAGCCACCGCACGGGACAGGTTGGATTGCCCGTCCGTGGAGACATCAATCACACGCAATGGGGCCGCCGGACTCGCGTTGGTAATCAGGTCCGAAGCACGATCGATACAGCTGTGGATGCTGGTCCCGCCGCCGCGCTTATTGATCGCGCGGATCGCATCGCCCACTTCAGCGACGTTGTCTTCTTCAACAATGACCGGATCCAATTCCACATAGGCGCCGCTGGCGAACTGCGTCACCGACACCCGCACACTGCCATCCCGGGGCACAATATCCGCGTCTTCGATGGCCCGCGCGGTGCCCTCGAGCTGCAGCTGGAACTCCGAACGGCTGACGCTGCCGGAGGAATCCATGCACAGCCCCAGGTCCAGATAGGGCTTCTGATTGTTCACGCACTCGCCGGCGGTGCTCTCCAGGTTATTGCTTTCGGAAAGTTCGGTGATCGATTGCTCTGAATCCAGCATCACCGAAATCGGCGCGTCCCGGAACGGCAGATCCCCCTCGATGGCCAGTTCCAGGTCCAGGGTGGTGTCCACTTCCACCGCTTCGGCGACAACCAGGCTGCCCAGTACGGGCTCGTTATCGACACCCCAGACGCCGTCGCCATCCAGATCACTGAACGCGATCACTTCGAACGGTTGGGTAAGATCGCTGTTACCCCGGTTAATCAGCGTGACGCCCAGCGTACCGCCGGCGGCGAAGGTGGCTTGATTCGAGGTCAGCGCGGCGGTATCCAGGCCCTGTACGGCAAGATCCGGAAGCAGCGCGTCGACGCCGGGATGACGCATGCGGATTTCACCCAGATCAAGCGTGCCGCCGGTGGTCATCACCAGTGGGAATGCCTTGTCCTGATAGTCATCCAGGGAGAAGCGGATTTCATAATCCGCGAGCAGCAGTCCCGGCACCTCGAACGCACCGTCCTGGCCGGTGAGCCCTTCGCCGTTCACGGTGGCACTCCCCGGCGGCCCGACCTGCACCAGCACGCCTTGAAGCGGATCACCGGTGCGCACGTCCACCACACGGCCGGTCACGCTGTTCACCGCTTCGTCCCGAGGCGTGATGGCCACTTCACCCAGATCATTGATGAAGCCGGCCTCCACCGCACCGGATCCGGTCAGTGGCAGGTAGCCATCCATGCTGACTTCCAAACTCACGTCACCGCTCGGCAGCCCTGCAACCTGGAAGCCACCGTCCTGGTCGGTCAGGCTTTCTTCCTGATAGCTGTCGCCTTCCACCAGCACCCGGACGCCTTCGATGCCGCGCCCGGTGATGGCGTCCACCACCGTGCCGGTAAAGCCGCCGGGCTGTTCGCCGCCGGGGGCGCCTTCCTCGACGAGGCGCGGAGAAAAAGTGATGTCGGCGCCCGGTGAGGCCTGCGCCACGCCGGATGCCGGCGCAAAGCCACCGGCGCTGACCGTCACTGTCAGTTCGCCGTCGTTCAGTTCGTCCAGCTGGTAGAAGCCGTCGGCGCCAGTGGTGGCACTTTTGCTGTCGTTACCGACCTGAGCCGTTACCATCGCCCCGGCGACAGGCTCACCGCCCTCTTGCGCGGTCACCGTACCGGACAGGGTCACATCACCGTCCGGCTGCGGATCCAGAGCCGGGGAAAAAATCAGTGTCTGGCCGGCCACCACCTCGGCCTGGCCCTGGGCCTGCCCGTAACCCGGCGCCGAGGCGGACACCGCAACGCTTCCGGCGGCGACCTCGTCCAGCAAATAGCGTCCATCCGCGCCGGTAATCACCGACGTGCCACCGGCCAGAGCAATGGTTGCCCCGGACAGCGGCGCGCCACTGCGGCGGTCGGTAACCTGCCCGCGTATCAGCCCGGTGGTCACCGGCTCGCCGGTGTCCGGATCGGTGGCACGCACATCCAGTCGGATCTCGCCAAGGTCACGCTTGTCACCGGTCTCCAACACGGTGTTAAGAATCAGCGTGCGATAGCCGGAACGGGATATTTCTACGCGGTAATGGCCGCGCTGAAGATCGGTAAAACGAAAGGCGCCCGCCTGGTCGCTGCGCGCGTCGATGTCCTGTGGACCTTGCAAGGCGATCAGCGCATCGGGCAAGGGCTGGCCGCTGTCCGCGTCGACAATCGTGCCGTTCAGCACCGTGAGATCGGCCGGCGGTTGTGCCGACAAGGCCAGCGCCCGAAGCGCCAGAGCCGTGATGTAGGTGTCACTCTCAAAGTCGCCGGCGGGGTTCTGCCGGCTCGTCAGTTCCGCCACCCAGTCATCGTAAGGGGACCGGTCCACCGCTTCGTTCAGTAGCGGAATCAATACTAGGGCCAGGCTCTCCGTGTCGGTCACGGCGCCGTTGGAAAGACGGTTGCTTAAGAACCCACGCGCCTCGGCAAGCGCGCCGGCGATATTGAAGTCACGCCGGAACTCCCACAGCGATTGCATTACCAGGGCACTGGTCTGGACCTGCGAGCTTTCCCCGTCCAGGCTCCAGCCGCCGTCTTCGTTCTGGTTGTCCAACAGGAAACCAATGGCCTGGGCCGCTGGCTCACCGGTGATGTTGTATTCGCGAAGCGCGGCCAGGGCGAAGGCGGTACTGAGCGGATCGGGCTGGTAGCCCGGGAAGGCACCGAACCCGGAAAGCTCGCCCTTGCGGCGCAACAAGCGATCACGGAGATCACCGTCAACGCCGTTGGCGGCACGTCCCATGAACAGGCGTCGCGTCAGGTTTTCCGTACTGACGTCCGCTTCAGCGGTTTGCAGATAGGCCGGCAGGCCATCGAGCACCGCGCCGCCGGACCATTCCGCGGCGCGCCAAAGCTGCACCGCTTCCGAGGTGGCTTGAAAACCGGTGGCCAGGCTGGTGTCTCCGGTCATACCGCCATTGTCGGTGACCTGACTGGCCAACCAGTTGCGTCCCTGCGCCAGATCAGCCTGTGCCGGTGATAACACGACTGCCGCGATCAGGATGGCAAAAACAAAAAACACAACACGAAACCGGAAGCCAGGTCCGGCAAAAGGCGTCTCCATGCCCTACCCCCCAAATTGCTATTCCTTGCGCTTTTGATCCCCCACGGACCGAGAGCGGCATACCTGGAGCCGCCAAAACTAGCAAAGCTAACCAACAAAATGCATAAGAGATCACTTACATCCTTTGTAAGAAATCAGCCCACTCGCAAAGAAGTGTGAACCCCGTTCCAGAATGCTCGGCGGCGGGTTACTGCACCGTCCACCACACCGGCAGCAACGCTTTCACTTCGCGGCGCGCGAAACGGTCGTCGATCAGGTGCACCACGCCCCGGTCGGTTTCGGTGCGGATCACGCGGCCGGCGGCCTGCACCACTTTCTGCAGGCCGGGGTAGAGGTAGGTGTAGTCATAGCCGTCGCCGAACAGGGCCGCCATGCGTTGTTTGAACTGTTCGTTGACCGGGTTCATTTGCGGCAGGCCGAGGGTGGCGACGAAGGCGCCGATCAGGCGCGCGCCGGGCAGGTCGATGCCTTCGGCGAAAGCGCCGCCGAGGACGGCGAAGCCGATGCCCTGGCTGTGCGCCTGGAAGCGTTCCAGGAAGGCGTCGCGGGCGGCTTCGTCCATGCGCCGGTCCTGGGCCCAGACGGTGAGGTCCGGGTGGCGCTGGCGCAGGGTGGCGAGGGCCTGGTCCAGGTAGTCGTAGCTGCTGAAGAAGGCCAGGTAGTTGCCGGGCCGTTGGCGGTACTGGTCGGCGATCAGGTCGGCGATCGGGATCAGCGAGGCCGGGCGGTCGCGGAAGCGCGTGGAGATGCGGCGGGCGACGCGCACTTGCAGTTGGTCGGCCTGGAACGGCGACGCCACTTCACTCCAGGCGGTGTTGTCGGGCAGGCCCAGGAGGTCGGCGTAATAGCGCGGCGGGCGCAGGGTGGCGGAGAACAGCACCGTGCTGCGGGTGCTTTCGAAGCGCGGGCGCAGCAGCGCGGCGGGGACCACGTTGCGCAGACAGAGACGGCTGGCGCGGCGGCCTTTCAGGTTTTGCTGCCAGGTGATGTCGAACAGGAAGGCGTCATCGTCGAACAGTTCCGCCACGCGCAGAAAGTGCAACGCGTCGAAGTAGAAACGGGTCAGGTCGCTGTCCAGGGCGAAGGGTTGTTCGGCGAGATAATCGGTGATGGCGGCGGCGGTGCTTTGCAGCGTATTCAGAAACGCGATGGGCGGTTCCGGCTGCACCTGGTAATCGGCGTGCGGGTCGTCGGCTTCGCTGTCCTGGTTCAAGCTGTTCCATTGCCGGTGCAGTTTTTCGAAGGCTTTTTTCAGCGCCACCGGCGCTTGTTTTTTGACGGTGCGGAAGGCGGCCTGATCCAGCTCGGCGGAGTACATGCCCCTGCCCCGCTCCACCAGGTTGTGCGCTTCGTCGGCGAGCACGGCCACACGCCATTGGTTGGTGGTGGTGAGGCCGTGCAACAGCGCGCTGAGGTCGAAGTAGTAGTTGTAGTCGCCCACCACCAGGTCGCTCCAGCGGGCCATTTCCTGGCCCAAATAATAGGGGCAGACGTTATGCTCGAGGGCCACTTCGCGCAGGCGCGTCTGGGTCAGCCGGGTTTCCTTGGCCGCGGCGGCGCGGGCGGCGGGAAGTCGGTCATAGAACCCCTGCGCCAGCGGGCAGGATTCACCGTGGCAGGCTTTGTCCGGGTGTTCGCAGCTTTTGTCGCGGGCCACCAGTTCCAGCGTGCGCAGGGGCGCCGGGTCCAGGGTTGCCAGCGCGTCCAGCGCCAGCTTGCGGCCCGGGGTTTTGGCGCTGAGAAAAAAGACCTTATCCAACTTCTGCCCGGGCATGGCTTTGAGCAACGGGAACAGGGTACCGACGGTCTTACCGATGCCGGTGGGCGCTTCGGTGAGCAGGCAGCGGCCGGTGCTGGCGCTCTGGTAGACCGCTTCCGCCAGCTCCCGTTGCCCGGGCCGGAAGCGTTGGTGGGGAAACGTCAAATCAGCCAGCGCGTGATCGCGGGCGTCGCGGTGAGCCAGTTCCTGGTCGGCCCAGTGGATGAATATTTCGCACTGGGTTTCGAAGAAAGCGCGCAGGTCTTCGGCGCTGTGGGTTTCGCGCAGCGGGGTTTCTTTCTGTTTAACGATATCGAAATAGACCAACGCCAGTTCCAGTTCGTCCAAGCCGCGCTCGGCGCACAGCAGCCAGCCGTAGATTTTCGCCTGGGCCCAGTGCAGGGCGCGGTGGTTGGCGGGCATCAGATCCAGGTCGCCGCGAAAGGTTTTCACCTCTTCCAATCGGTTGCGCTTGGGGTCGTAGCCGTCAGCGCGGCCGCGCACTTTCAAATGATTGAACTCGCCACTCAACGCGACCTCGTTTTCGTAACCCTCGCCCCGGCGACCGGCCACCACGGCGTGGCCGGCGATGCCTTCCTGGGCGGTGGGCGACGGCGTGAACCGCAGGTCCAGGTCGCCGGCCTTGGCGGTGAACTCGCACAGGGCGCGCACCGCCACGGTGTAGGTGTTGGGGGTCCCGATGGCGTCGGTCATTGCCACGTCACCTGGCAGACCGCCACCGGCAGGTCGCGGGCGATGAAAAAATCCAGCCAGCGGCGCTGGTTGTCCTGCAGCCGGTCGCCGGGGCCTTTCACTTCCACCATCCGGTAGCGACGCTGCGCCGGCCAGAACTGGATCAGGTCCGGCAGGCCGGCGCGGTTGGCGGCGATGTCCGCCAGCAACCGTTCAAAGCACAGGGCAAGGTGATCGGCGGGCAGGCAATCCAGCGCCTGTGCCAGCAGCGCTTCGGAGAGCCGGCCCCAGTGCACGAACGGCGACAGGCGGCCGGACTTTTCCCGGTAGCGGGCCAGGATCCGCGCCCGGTGCTCGCCGTCCGCCAAAGCCTGGAAGCCGGCGTCGAATTCGGCCCGGCGGCGGCAGCGAAACTGCGGGTGGTGCAAATCCGCCGGGCCGCTCTGGAACGGGTGAAAGAAGGCGCCGGGCACCGGCGCGAAGATCGCGTCCCAGAACAGCAGCCCGAACAGCCCCGGGATCAGGCTGTTCTCCACGTAATGGACCGGTGCCTCGGGGGTGGCCAGGGCCTGGGCCGCCGCCTGCTCCACGCTGGCCGCCGGCGGCAGGGACAGGTGCAGCACCTGGGGCCGGGTCGGCGCCGCCGGGGTCGGCCGGGGCAGGCCCAGCTTGCGGTGCAGCCGGGGCAGCAGGCGCCGCAGTTGCTGGCGCTCCGCTTCGCTTTCCGGGGCCTGGTCCGCTTCCCGCGCCAGGATCAGAGCGGCGTCATACTGTTCCCGGCGCTCCAGCACCCGCAGTTGCCGGCCCCGGGCGCCCGGATGGCGGCAGTGGTGATACAGCGCACCGGCCCGTTCCAGTTCGCCGGCCCGCTCCCACTCCCGCGCCAGCTTGAAACACAGCCGGTCCCAGCGCTCCCGGGCCCAAGGGCTATCCGGCGCCGGCGGCAGCGCCGCTTCCACCTCCTCCAGGGCGTCGCCCACCTGGAACCGGTCCCGGCAGGCGTTCAGGTGCAGGTAGGCGTCCACGTCCCGCCGGCTCTGAAACGGCCGCACGCCCTGGCTGAAACTCACCGGCTCGTACTGGAAGGTGCCCAGGTCGCTGAGCACGAACTCGGACCAGTCCTGATAGAGATTACCGAAGAACATCAACCGAAAGCGGTCGCACAGGGGCATCAGGGTAAGGCGGTACACCGGCGTGTCCGGCGGCGCCTGGTACACATCCTCAAGCGCGCACAGCGCTTCCAGCCAGTCGGCCTTGCGGGCCGAACCCGGCACTCCGACGGCGGCCAGCGGTTCGCGCAGCAGGTGGCGCAGTTCCGCCTTGGTGAACAGCCGGAACAGAGTCGGCACATCCAGCGCCGGGTCCGGGTCAAGCCAGCCGTGATCGATCAGCGGCGCGGCGGCGCTGAGGGTATCGCCGATCTCCGGGTAGACCAGTTTGTCGGCCCGGAAGTGCTCGCCCTTGCGCGTCACCATACGCACCAGCAAGGCCCGCGACGGCCGGGGCAGTTCTGCGAACGCCGACACGAAGGCGTGCTCCTGATTGTCGAGCAGATCGCCATGGCGGGACGCCACCCAGCTCAGCACTTCGTGGAAGTGATGCAGGTAGTAGAACGGATCGTCCAGGGTGACGTTGGCTGTCGGGGCGCTGTCCATTTGGCTAGCATACCAATGGACAGTGCCCACTCCAATCAGATCAGCAGGGTGGACCAGGCCGACACCAGTAACAGCAGCGCCATGCTCCGGTTGAACAGGCGCTGACTTTCAGGCCGGGTGATCCAACGCGCGGCTCCGCTGCCCAGCCAGGCCCAGACCGCCACGCCGGGCAGCGCCACCAGGAAGAACACCCCGGCGTACCACAGCGACGACACCACATCGCCCCCCTCGGGGACCGCGAACACGCCGGTGGCCGCCAGCGCCATGATCCAGGCTTTCGGGTTGATGAACTGCAGACCGGCGGTACCGATAAACCCCAGACGTCCATCGCGGCCAGCCTGGTCGCTGTCCACGCCGGCGGCGCGGAACAGTTGCCAGGCCAGCACGCTCAGCCAGGCCAACCCGGCCCAGCCCAGCAAGGTCCGCAACAGGGGATGCCCGGCCAGGGCCACACCCAGGCCACTGCTCACCAGCAGCAACACCGAGGCGGCACCGGCACTGGCGCCAAACATCATCGGCACGGCCGCGGCCGGGCCATGGCGCGAGGCGTTGGCCAGTACCAGGATATTGGTGGGCCCCGGGGTGACGGCGGCGACCAGGGCGAACAGCAAAAAGGAAGGTAAGGATTGCATCAGAGCACTCAGGCCTTTTCAGAGGCCGGCCAGTGTCGCCTGAGCCATCGTTTCAGTCTGGAAGCTTTGAGCAGAGGCGCCGGTATTGCGCCGGCGTGAGCGCGTACGCACGTCGAAACCAGCGCCCCAGATGGCTCTGGTCCGCGAACCCCACGGCGGCGGCCGCGTCCGCCGGCGAAAAGCCGCCCGCCAACAGCCGGCGGGCACGGGCTAACCGCAGCTGTACCAGGTAGGCATGGGGCGCCAGGCCGAAGGCGGCCTTGAACGCACGACTTAACCGAAAGCGGTCCGTGCCCAAAGCGGCGGCCAGGTCGTCCAGCCCCGGGTCGTCCATCATGTGATCGTGCAGGTACTCCTGGGCGCGGCGCGCCAGGCTGGGCATGATCAGCGACGGACCGCTTTGCTGTCGCCAGCTGACGTGGCGGGTAAGCCGGTCCAGCAAGCGGTCCAGGGCGGCCTGGCGCGCCATGCGGATATCACCGGTATGCAGGGCTTCGAAGGCACTGCCGATGGCGTGCGCCAGACCGGCATCATCGGACAGGGTGGCGGCGAACGCGATCTCGTGCCGAGGCGGGGCCTGTTCGAACAACCCCGCCAGGGCTCGGCTCAGCCAGTGCGGGTCCAGATACAACAGCCGGTAGGTAAAGCCGCCGGGCTCGGGGCCCACGCCATCGTGCACCTCACCGGGTTCCAGCAGGATCACCCGCCCCGGCGTGCTGACATGGCGTTCCCGGCGGGCGTGGAAACGCTGCACGCCCTGCTCGGTGAGACCGACCGCGTAGGTATCGTGCCAATGCGGATCGAAGGCGTGCCCTTCGAAGTGCGCGCGGATGCTCTCGATGCCGGTGTCCTGGTCCCTGGAGAAATCCACCCAGTTGGCGGTGTGCATGTCTGGCGTTGTCCTGCTCGACGGTAAATCGAATCACTAAGCTTACGACGTTTTCGGCCGACGATTCTGGAACATTTGTGACCGGTTCAGATCACGCCGTCGCGTTGCAGCTGTTCGATAGCGGCGGGGTCGAGGCCCAACACCTGGCTGAGCACGTCACCGGTGTGCTGGCCGAGCAGCGGCGGCGCGGCCTGGTAGCGCACCGGCGAGGCGGACAGGCGCAGGGGGCTGCCCACCAGGGGCACGCTTTTCGTCAGCGGGTGGGAGAGATCGATGCGCAAGCCCCGGTGTCGCACCTGCGGGTCCTCGAACACCTGCTCGATGGTGTTCACCGGGCCGCCGGGGACGCCGGCGTCTTCGAGCAGACGCAGCCATTCGGCGGTGGTCTTCATCACCGTGGTCTGGCGCAGGGCGGGAATCAGCGTATCTCGGTTAGCGACGCGGGCCGCGTTGGTGGCGTAGCGCTCGTCGGTGGCCCACTCCGGGCGGCCGGCGACCTCGCAGAACCGGGCGAACTGGCCGTCGTTGCCGATGGTCAGGATGATGTCGCCGTCGGCGGCGGGAAAGGTCTGGTAGGGCACGATATTGGGGTGGGCGTTGCCCATGCGCCCGGGCGCGGTGCCGCTGGTGAGGAAGTTCATCGCCTGGTTGGCCAAGGTGGCCACCTGCACGTCCAGCAACGCCATGTCGATGTGCTGCCCTTCGCCGGATTGATGGCGATGGTTCACCGCCGCCAGCACCGCGATGGCCGCGTACAGACCGGTGGTGATGTCGGTGAGGGCGACGCCGGCTTTTACCGGGCCACCGCCGGGTTCACCGTCCGGCTGGCCGGTGATGCTCATCAGGCCGCCCATGCCCTGGATCAGAAAATCATAGCCGGGGCGCTCCGCGTACGGACCGTCCTGGCCGAAGCCGGTGATCGAGCAATAGATCAGGCGGGGGTTGATCGCCGCTAGGGAACCGTAGTCCAGGCCGTAGCGCTTGAGACCGCCGACCTTGAAGTTCTCCAGCAACACGTCGCTTTCCGCCACCAGCTCTTTCACCAGCCGCTGGCCTTCCGGTCGGGTGATGTCGATGGTGACCGATTGCTTGTTGCGGTTGGCGCTCAGGTAGTAAGCGGATTCGGAGGTGGGCGCGCCCTGGGCGTCGTTCAGGTAGGGCGGGCCCCAGGCGCGGGTGTCGTCGCCCCGGCCGGGGCGCTCGACTTTGATCACTTCGGCGCCCAGGTCGCCGAGGATCTGGCCGGCCCAGGGGCCGGCCAGAACCCGCGACAGATCCAGGACGCGGAGGCCGTCCAGGGCGCCCTTGGTCATTCGCCGGTAAAGGCCTGCAGGCCGGTCTGGGCGCGGCCCAGAATCAGCGCGTGCACGTCGTGGGTGCCTTCGTAGGTGTTGACCACTTCCAGGTTCACCAGGTGACGGATCACGCCGAACTCGTCGGAGATGCCGTTACCGCCAAGCATGTCACGGGCCAGGCGCGCGATATCCAGGGCCTTGCCGCAGGAGTTGCGCTTCATCAGCGAGGTGATTTCCACGGCGGCGGTGCCGTCGTCCTTCATGCGGCCCAGGCGCAGACAGCCCTGCAGGCCCAGGGTGATCTCGGTCTGCATGTCGGCCAGCTTTTTCTGGATCAGCTGGTTGGCGGCCAGCGGGCGGCCGAACTGCTTGCGGTCCAGGGTGTACTGGCGAGCCTTGTGCCAGCAGTCCTCGGCGGCGCCCAGCGCGCCCCAGGCGATGCCGTAGCGGGCCGAGTTCAGGCAGGTGAACGGGCCTTTCAGGCCGGTCACTTCCGGGAACATGTTCTCTTCCGGCACGAACACATTGTCCATCACGATTTCACCGGTGATGGAGGCGCGCAGGCCCATCTTGCCGTGGATCGCCGGGGCGGACAGACCGTCCATGCCTTTCTCGAGAATAAAGCCACGGATCTTGCCGTCTTCGGTCTTGCCCCACACCACGAACACGTCGGCGATCGGGCTGTTGGTGATCCACATCTTGTTGCCGGTGAGGCTGTAACCGCCGTCCACTTTCTTGGCGCGGGTGGCCATGCTCCCCGGGTCGGAGCCGTGGTCCGGCTCGGTCAGGCCGAAGCAGCCGATCCACTCGCCGCTGGCCAGCTTGGGCAGGTACTTCTGCTTTTGCTCTTCGCTGCCGAATTCGTTGATCGGCACCATCACCAGGGAGGACTGCACGCTCATCATCGAGCGGTAGCCGGAATCCACCCGCTCCACTTCCCGGGCGATCAGGCCGTAGCACACGTAGTTCATGCCGGCGCCGCCATAGGCTTCCGGGATGGTGGCGCCGAGCAGGCCCAGCTCGCCCATTTCGCGGAAGATTTCCGGGTCGGTCTTCTCATGGCGGAAGGCTTCCAGGACACGCGGCGCCAGCTTGTTCTGGGCGTATTGCTCGGCGGTCTGGCGCACCATGCGCTCGTCTTCGGTGAGTTGCTGATCCAGCAGCAGCGGGCTGGCCCAATCAAAGGAAGCGTTCTGTGCCATGGAATTCGTCCTCTTCATTCCGGATTTTTCCCGGCGGGCCACCTTCAGGCACCGCCAGCCGGGCTCTTTGTTGGATTTGCGGGCCATCCTAGAGAGGATCCAGGCCCGCCTTCAAACGATTAAATCGCACCGACCTGTGCTATTTTGTCACTTGTAGATACCAAGCGAGTGAACCATGCGACGCAAAATTCCCGCCACCACCGCCCTGGTGGGCTTCGAGGCCGCCGCCCGCCACCAGAGTTTCACCAAGGCGGCGGAGGAACTGGCCCTGACCCAGAGCGCAATCTGCCGGCAGATCGCCAACCTGGAGGACTTCCTGGGCGTCAAACTGTTCCGGCGCACCCGGCGCGGCGTGCAGCTCACCGAGGCCGGTCGCACCTACAGCCGCCGGGTCACCGCCCGCCTGGACGACCTGGAGCGTGACACCCTGGCGGTGATGGGCCAGCACGGTCCGGGCCAGACCCTGGAACTGGCGGTGGTGCCCACCTTCGCCACCCGCTGGCTGCTGCCCCGGCTGCGCCGCTTCCACGACGCCCACCCGGGCATCACCGTGAACCTGACCAACCGCACCCGCCCGTTCCTGTTCGCGGACACCGAATTCGACGCCGCCATCTATTTCGGCGACGGCGAGTGGCCGGGCACCCGCACCACCGCTCTGATGCATGAAGAGCCGGTGCCGGTGTGCAGCCCGCGCCTGCTCAACGCCAACGGCGTGCGCACCCCGCAGCAGCTCGCCGAACAGACCCTGCTTCAACAGACTACGCGCCCCTACGCCTGGCGGGAATGGTTTGATTCGCTGGGCCTGCGGGTGGACCAGGACATGGCCGGCCCCCGCTACGAGCTGTTCTCGATGCTCGCCGAAGCCGCCATGCAGGACATGGGCGTGGCGCTGATTCCGCCCTTTCTGATCCGTCAGGAGCTGGAGGCCGGGCGGCTGGTGGTGCCGTTTCAGCACAGTTACCGCACCGCCAAGGCCTATCACCTGGTATTGCCGGAGCGCAAAGCGGAAGACCCCAGCCTGAGCGCCTTCAGCGCCTGGCTGGTGGCGGAGGTCGGCGCCTTCAAGGAGACGGCGGCGTTGTAACGGCCTCCGGCAGGGGCGCGCTGTCCAGGGTTTTCAGGAAGGCGACCAGGTCCGCCACCTGGCGGTCGCTGAGGTCGGGGATCAGGTCCAGGGTGGCTTCGCGCTCGCCCAGGGTCTCGCCTTCCGGCGGCGCCAGGTAAAACCGCACCGCTTCCTCAAGGGTGGCGAAGCGCCCGTCGTGAAAATACGGCGCGGTGCGCGCCACGTTGCGCAGGCTGGGGGTTTTGAAGGCCCCACGCAGGCTTTCCGGCGGCGGCAGGAAACGCAGGCGCTCGGCGTCGTCATCGCCGCCGGCGTAGGGCCCGGCGGCGTTGAACGGGCTCGCCGTCAGGCGCCGCAACCCCCGTTCCCGGCCGGTATCCCGGTGGTCGGCGACCGGCAGGCCCAGGTTATGAAACGCCTGGTTGCTGAAGTCCGGGCCGCTGTGACAGAGCGTGCATTGTGCCTCGCCGACGAACAGTTTGAGCCCGCGCCGGGCGGCGGCGGGGAAGGCTTTATTCGTTGGCGGGTCCGGGTCCTCGGCCAGCGCGGCGGCGAAGCGGTCGAACGACGCGTCGTAGCGGATCAACCGGCGCTGCCAGGCGGCCAGCGCCACACCCAGATTGGCCATCACCCGGTTGACCGCGTCCCGGTCCGCCGCCGTCATGCGCCGCCAGGCGAGGGCGCCGGGCGAGTCCGGCGCGGCGTGCGGCGAACCCTGGGCGGGGAACCGCTCGCCGTCGGACAACGGCGGCAAGGGGCCGAAGCGGCGTTGGTAGGCGGCGCGCAAATCCCCGTTTCGATACAGCGTGTGCGCCAGGTTCAGGCGGTCGTTGGCCAGCTCGCGGGGGTTCTCCACTACCAGCAGCATTTGCGACCAGAGGCTGTCGGCGGCGCCGTCCCACTGGAACCAGGGGTTGTCCGCCACATTGATCAGGGTGGGGGTGTTGCGGGTGCCGCGCCCGACCGCCTCCGGCAGGGCCAGCCCGTCCGTGAAGGCGCGATCCGGCTGGTGGCAGGAGGCGCAGGAAAAGCGACCGTCCCCGGACAGCCGGCGGTCGAAGAACAAACGCTTACCGAAGTCCGCCAACGCCGGTTCCGACGCTTCCGGCGGGGTGTGACCCGGCGACACCGCCAGCGCCCGCACGGCGGCCCGCTCGGCGTCCGTGAAGGCGGTTTCGTTGGCGGCTTGGGAGGGCGTCGACACCGCCAGGGCCAGCGCCGCGACCAGGGCGGCGCCTTTGCAAAGCCTGCTCATCCCCCGCAGCAGGGCAGTGTCAGCCAGGCCTGGTCTTCGCCGTCGTCACCGTCGATGGTGACCTGCAGGGTCCAGGCACCGCCCATATGGAAATAAAGCCCTTCCACCAGGATCAGGCCGTCGCGGACGCTCACCACCGGCTCGGACTGCATGCCGTGGGCGAAGCCGTCGTCGCGACCGTGGCGCATGCCCGCCTCCACGGTGACGGCGGAGGCTTCCAGGGGCGTGTCGGGGTTATCCATGCTCACCACCCGCAAACCCAGGCTGAAGTGTTCGCCCTTGGGCAGCGGCTCGGGGGCCTGGCGCACCTCGACCCGGTAGAGCCCCTGCTCGCTCAACACCTGGGCGGGCACGGCGCCGGCGGCGTCACCGCCACCGGCGGCCAGCACGGACGGCGACCCGATCATCGTGGAAAGCAGGGCAACAAGCGGCAAGTAGCGTGCGGTTATCATTATCGGGCTCCCGGTGGTCCAAGCCCGACATCGTCGTCACGGCGGCGTGAGCCTTCCGTGAAACGCCGTGTTTACCCGGAGTCGCCGTCCGCTTCCCGGCGCCGCTGGGCACGCCCCAGCAGAAAGCCGGTGCCCGCCCAGGCCAGGGCAATGCCGGCGCCAATGAACATGGCCAGCCCCGGCAGCTCGCCGAGCAGATCCAGCGCCCGCTTGACCCAGCCGCTGACCGCGTCGCCGCCGCGATAGACCACGGTGTCGATGAAGTTCTTGGCTTTGAACTTCTGCTGCGGCGGCACCACGGTGTAGAGCATCTCCCGGCCGGGACGCACCAGTGCGTACTCGCCGGCCCGGCGCGCCACCATAATCACCACGAACACGGCAAAGGTGGGCGCCAGCGCCAGCCACAGGAAGCCGGCGGCGATCACCACCGGCACCGCCACCAGCAGCACACCGATGCCCAAACGCTGGGCGATGCGCCCGGTGAGGAAAATCTGGGTGAGAATGGCGAGCCCCTGGACCACGGTATCGATCAGCCCGAACACCTGGGTTTGTCGGGTGGGGTCCGGGAAGTGCTCCGCCACCAGCCGCGCCTGCTCGAAGTAAAGGAAGGTGCTGACGCTGGCCAGCAGCACCACGAACACGGCGATGCCGATCAGAAACGGGGTGCGGGCCACCTCGGCGGCGCCCTCGAACGGGTTGCCGCCGAGCGGCACATGGCGGCTCTCTTGTTCCTGCTGCGCCCCGGCCGGCAACGGGTTGCGGTCGCGCCAGCGGTACAGCCACACCCCGGCGCCGGCGCTCGCCGCCAGTAACAGGGCCGCCAGCATCAGCAAGCCCACGTGGCCCACCGGCGCCACCAGCAACGCGCCCATGCCTGGCCCGGTGAGCCCGCCCAGGCTGGCGCCGCCAGCGATCATGCCGAACAACCGCTTGGCCTGGGTGGTGGAAAACACATCCGCCAACACACTCCAGGCCAGGGAAATGGCGACCAGATTGAACACCGACAGCCAGATGTAGAAGCTGCGCGCCGCCCAGGGGTTATCCGGCCAGCGCAGGAACACCGCCGCGAACAGCAGCAGGTTGGCGACGAAGAAGGCGTAGGCCCAGGGCATGATGCGCCGCCGGGCCACCCGCGACGCCAGCCAGCCGAACAGCGGCAGCACCGCCAGCGTCGCCACGAAGGTGCCGGTGAACAGCCACTGAAGATTGTCCACGCCGCCGGCCACGCCCATGGTTTCGCGCACCGGGCGCAGCATGAAATAGCCGGTGAACAGCAGGAAGAACATCAACAGACCGGCCAGCACCGCGGGCGCTTCCCGGTCGTGCAGATTGAACAAGCGCGCGAACGTACTCACGCGGCTACAGGTCCAGCGCGATCAGTTCCTGGCTCTGCGCCTCGCTGAGCAACGGCCCGTAACCGGCCTGCAGGTTGTCTCTCTGGTGCTTGGGTTTGCTGGTGGCGGGGATCACCGAGGTCACCGCCGGGTGACTGATGGCGAACTTGAGGAACATCTGCGCCCAGGACGCCACGCCCACTTCCGGCGCCCAGCCGGGCAGCGGCTTGTCTTTGACCTTGGAGAACAGATCGCCGTCGTCGAAGGCGCGGTTGATCAACACCGCCACGCCCTTGTCGCGGGCCAGCGGCAATACGGTTTTCGCCGCTTCCGGGGCGTTGATGGAATAATGAATCTGAATAAAATCGAGCGGTTCGTTGCGCAGGATCCGTTCCATCTCGTCCAGGCCGCGCTCCAGGTAGTGGGTGACGCCCACATACCGGGTCTTGCCCTGCTCTTTCAGCTCGCGGGCGTAAGGCAGCTGGGTTTTCCAGTCGCGCAGGTTGTGCACCTGCAGCAGTTCCACCTTATCGGTGCGCAGCGCCTTCAGCGATTCGGCCCACTGCCGCTCGGCCTCGGCGCGGCTGTCGGCGGCGATCTTGGTGGCCAGGAAACACTGGTCCCGCCAGCCGCCCTCTTCCAGCAGTGCGCCCAGCACCTTGTCCGCGCCGCCGTAGTTGGGCGAGGTATCAAACACGGTGGCACCGCTGTTGAAGAAGATCGCCATCACGTCCTTAAGGCGCTGGTATTTTTCCGAGCCGATTTCCGCCACGAAGCTGCCGGAAGTGCCGGCGCCGATCACCGGGATTTGCTCGCCGGTGGCCGGGATGGCGCGGGTGCTCAGGCTCTCGCCCGTGGGCAGCGCCCCTTTGCCGTCCGCCGCCAGTGCCGCGCGGTGGACGCCCAGGGCCAGGCCGGCGCCGGCCCAGAGGCTGGTATTCAAGAAATCACGACGTGAAAACATGGCACTCTCCTTGTCACTCTCCAGCAGTATTCTTTGCGGATACGCTACCTCACTAGACACTGGATAGGCGAAAAAGTATCCACAAAACGTGAACCCCGGAATGTCGAAACAGCACCCCCCGCGACGACTGTAAGACGACATCCGCCGTTAACAGGAGCGAACATGAAATATCTTTGTCTGGCCTATGAAGCGGAACAGGACCTCAAGTCCCTGAGCCGGGAAGAGTGGCTCGCATTACGCCAGGAAACCCTGGATTATGTGGCGGCGCTGCGCGAGCGCGGCGAGCTGATCGACACCCAGGCCCTGCAAAGCCCGGCCCGCGCCAGGGTGGCCCGGGTGCGAGATGGCAAACGTGCGGTGACCGACGGCCCGTTCGCGGAAACCAAGGAACAGATCGGCGGCTTTTTCCTGATCGAAGCCCGCGACGACGAGCACGCGCTGGAGATCGCCGCCAACTGGCCGTCCGCCCGCATCGGCGGCATCGAAGTGCGGCCCATCGAGCCCGAGTTGCGCGAAGAAGGACGTTACTGAAAGGACCTCACCATGCCCCCTGCTGTACCCGATGATACGAACGCGACACCGGCAACGCGCCGCGAATGGCTGGGCCTGGCGGTATTGATGCTGCCCACGGTGCTGCTGGCGCTGGACATGACGGTGCTGCATCTGGCCGCGCCGCACCTGAGCGCCGACCTTCAGCCCACCAGCGACCAGCTGCTTTGGATACTGGACATCTACGGCTTCATGATCGCCGGCTTCCTGGTGACCATGGGCACGCTGGGCGACCGCATCGGCCGCCGCAAACTGCTGCTGGCCGGCGCCAGTGCCTTTGGGCTGGCGTCGGTGATGGCGGCGTTCTCGGAAAGCGCGGAAACCCTGATCGCGGCACGCGCCCTGTTGGGCGTGGCCGGCGCCACACTGATGCCGTCCACCCTGTCGCTGCTGCGGAACATGTTCCAGGTGGAGCGCGAGCGCACCCTGGCGATCACCGTCTGGATGACCGGCTTTATCGTCGGCAGTGCCATCGGCCCGCTGGTGGGCGGCGCTTTGCTGGAATTCTTCTGGTGGGGCTCGGTGTTTCTTCTGGGCGTGCCGGTGATGCTGCTGTTGTTGCTGTGCGGGCCCTGGCTGCTGCCGGAGTTCCGCGACGAAGACGCCGGGCGCCAGGACCTGATCAGCGCCCTGCTGGCGGTGACGATGGTGCTGGCGGTGATCTACGGGCTCAAGGATCTGGCCCGCAACGGCGTGCACGCGGCGCCGTTCCTGTCGATGCTGCTGGGTCTGGGGCTCGCCGTTCTGTTCATCCGGCGCCAGCGCCGCCTCAGTGAACCGATGTTCGACCTGAGCCTGTTCCGCAGCCGCCATTTCAGCACCTCGGTGGCGGCCATGATGCTGACCATCCTGGCGCTGTCCGGCGCCTGGCTGATGGTGTTCCAATACCTGCAGGGGGTGCTCGGGCTGTCACCGCTGCAGGCGGGGCTGGCGATGCTGCCGCCGGCGGTGGTGCAGACGGCGGCGTCCTTGCTGATTCCGGCGGCCACCCGCTATGTGTCGCGCGCGCGGCTGGTGAGCGGCGGCCTGCTGCTCGCCGCCGTGGGTCTGGCGGCGATGATGCGGGTCAACGATATCGATGACCTGACCCTGCTGGTGGTGGGGATGACGATCATGGGCATGGGCGTGATGCCGATGATGATCCTCGGCACCGACCTGGTGGTGAGCGCGGCGCCGGCCACCAAGGCGGGCGCGGCCTCCGCCACGTCCGAGACCGCCACCGAGCTGGGCATGGCGCTGGGCATCGCGGTGATCGGCAGCGTCGGCGCGGCGGTCTATCGGCGGCACATGCTGGACGCCATGCCGGCGGGGCTCGACGACGCCCAGGCCCTGGCCGCCGGCGACACCCTGGGCGGGGCCATCGGCGCCGCCGGGCAACTGCCCCCGGCACTGGCCGCCCAGGTGATGGACGCGGCCCGCGCCGGCTTTAACGCCGCCCTGCACACCAACTCGGCGATCGGCGCGGCGATCGTCGCCGGCACCGCGCTGATGACGGCGCTGTTATTGCGGGGCAGGCCGGCGAACAGCGCCGCCCCGGCCAGCGCGCCGGAAACGGTCGAGGAGCAGCCCTAGGGCCTAGTCGAACTCATCGTCCTGGCTGGCGAACGCCACGAACAGACACCCGGCGCCCACGTTGATGGCGCCGGTGGGGCTCATGGTGGATACCAGCAACTGGACGTTATGCTCGCGGGCCGCCGCTTCCAGATCGGCGTAGCCCGGCATGGTCGGCACCCGTGCCGCGTCGCCTGCGTAACTGAGGCAAACGTGGCTGGACATCAGCCGCCCCTCGCGGATCTGTTTGGCCACATGTTCCAGCATTCGCCGCGCCGACTTCTCATAGCTCCGGTTCACCGTAACCGGGTTTTCCTCACCGCCGTGGATGCGGATCAGCGGGTGCATCGACAGCGCCGACCCCACGGTGAGCGCCACCCCCCGCATTGAATCGGAGAAGCTTTTACGCTCGCCCTTCTTAAAGCCCCGGTCGCGTACGTAAGCGAGATTCTCGGGCACCATGTAACCGCAGATATTAGGCAGCAGTTCGTCGATGCGCAGACGAATCGCATTGCGGTTGGCGCCTTCCTCTATCATTTTAGCGACCTCACAAACCAATACCGCGGTGCCGGAAAACAGGGTTTTACTGTCGATCACCCGCATCGAAAAGGGGCCTGTCACGCCGGCGTCGGCCCGGACTTTCTGGTACTGCTTAAGAATCGAAAAGGAGGCCTTGGTGGCGTTATCGAAAATAAGGCTGCGCTTGCCGGACACGGTAATACAAAACACCAGGTCATAATCGATGACCAGCTGCTCTAAAAATACCGCTTGAATCTGGTCCACGGAATAGGGAATGGATTCCGCGTCGATGCCCTGCGAGTCCAGCTGCTCCTTGTAGAAGCGGTCAGTGGCCTGTTCGTCACGCTTATCGACCAGCAACTCCTTCCCCAGGCGGATGGAGATGGGAAGAATCTGGATATTATTTTTTTTGAAATAGGATTCCGGTAAATCGCAGGTGGAATCCACGACAATACCAATGCGCATTGTTCACCCCAGTTATTTTTATTTGAGGCAAACTTAGCATGACAACGGGCGCGCAACCACAGGGATAATGTAATTACAGATCCTTGCTGCCACCCGTGCCCGCCTGATCCGGATCCCGATAGGCTTTGGTGTCGATTTCCTCCAGGGCTTCGCGCACTTCCCGCTCGCTTTGCGGGCGCACCAGGCGCGCCACTTCCTCGCCTTCCTGAAGAAAGATCAGCGTCGGCCACTGTTTTACCTTGAAAGCCCGACCGAGCAAGCGGCCCTTGGCGTCCTCCAGTTTAAGGTGTCCGACCCCGGTAAAATCAGCGAACGCTGCCTTAATCAGCGGTGCCGCCGCCTGGCAGTAACCGCAACCGGGCTGGCCGAATTCCACCACCGTGGGCTCACGGATCGCCTCCACCTCATCGCGAGTGGGGTGATCGGTCGCGTACTCCGCGCTGTAGGTCATGGTGCTCTCCTTGCCATTCGTTAGCTGTGGACGATGACCAGTGTAGACACGCAGCCGACGGCACGGATACGGCGCGAATGCAAAATCCGGTTATAGCCGTGCATTGACAGACTGTCGGCGCGACGCGCATTTTTGTGCGATCACAACAACAAGATGAAATCGGAGCCTTAGCCATGAAACCAGAGGTTCGTCTTGACCTGCACCGGCGCACGCTGGACGCGCTCAACGGGACTCGCCCGGAGGGCCGGGCCGCACCCGGGGAAGTGCCGGTGGACCGCTATCTGGACGGCGACCGTACCGAGCGGGAGCTTGCCCTGTTGCGGCACCGCCCCCAGCCGGTGGCCGCCAGCAGCGAACTGCCCGCCGCCGGCGCCTGGCTGGCCCGCGACCGGTTGGGCATACCGTTACTGCTGGTACGCCAGGAAGACGGCGCCGTGCACGCCTTCCTCAACGTCTGCCGTCACCGCGGCGCCCGCTTGCTGGAGGAAGGCGGCGGCGACAGTGCCCGCGCCTTTGTTTGTCCTTACCATGCCTGGACCTATCGCCTGGACGGCACACTGAAAGGGCAGCCCCAGGCGTTCGGCTTCCCCTGCCTGAACAAGGCGGAATCCGGGCTCCGGCGCCTGGCCGCCCGGGAGCGGGCCGGTCTGATTTGGGTGATTGGTGACCCGGACCTCGCCGACAGCGATATCGATATCCACCTCGACCCGCTGATGGACGAACTGGAAGCGCTGGACCTGTCGACACCGGTCGCCTACGCGCCGCGCCACTATGAGGTGGCCGCCAACTGGAAGCTGTTGGTGGACGGCTCCCTTGAGGCCTACCATTTCAAAGTGGCGCACCGCGACACCATCGCGCACCTGTTCACCGACAACCTGCAGATTATCGACGAAGCCGGACTCAACCGGCGGCTCTACCTGGTGAAATCCAACCTGGACCCGGCCAACCCGCCGGACGCGGATCGCTTCGAGCCCCGCCGGCACGGCAACATCCTGTATTTCTTCTTCCCCAACACCACCGTGCTGGTGCAGCCCGACCACGCCCAGTTCAGTACCCTCGAACCGCTCGGGCCGGGCCGCACCCGCGTGCACGAAATCACCCTTCTGCCCGCCGCCCCCGACAGCGATAAAGCGGAACGCTACTGGCAGGCCAATGTGGATTTGTACCGGCGCACCCTGGCCGAGGACTACAGCCTGTCGGAATCGATTCAAAAAGGCCTTTCGTCCGGTGCCAACCGGGTACTCACCTTCGGCACTTTCGAGTACAGCGCGCCGCGCTTTCACCGGCAATTGGAAGCGCAGCTGGGCGCTCCCGACGGAGTGCCGTGAATCGCGAGGTCCAGCAAGAGATGCCTGGCATCGGCGAATAGCGTATAAGGGCGGCATGAAAACCCCGAAACGGATACAGCCCCTGGTCGACGACGGCCTGGTGGACGAAGTGATCAGCCGGCTGATGAGCGGCAAAGAGGCGGACATCTACGTGGTCCGCTGCGGCGACCAGGTGCAGTGTGCCAAGGTGTACAAGGAAGCGGCCAAGCGCGGCTTCAAGCAGGCGGTGCACTACCAGGAAGGCCGTAAGGTGCGCAGTACCCGGCGCGCCCGCGCCATGGAAAAAGGCTCCAAGTTCGGCCGCGACCAGCAGGAAAAGGTCTGGCAGACCGCCGAGGTGGACGCCCTGCGCCGCCTGGCGGACGCCGGCGTGCGCGTGCCCCGGCCCTACGACATGCTGGAAGGCGTGCTGCTGATGGAGCTGATCACCGACGACGCCGGCGACGTGGCGCCACGCCTGTGCGATGTGGTGCTCACCGAGGAACAGGCGCTGGAAGACCACGCCCTGATGATGCACTACGTGGTGCTGATGCTGTGCGCCGGGCTGGTGCACGGCGATCTGTCCGAATTCAACGTACTGGTGGACGCCTACGGGCCGGTGGTGATCGACCTGCCCCAGGCGGTGGATGCCGCCGCCAACAACCACGCCGAGGCGTTCCTGCTACGCGACGTCAACAACATGACGCGCTACTACGGCCAGTACGCCCCGGCCCTGGTCGGCAGCCGCTACGGCGAGGAAATCTGGGCCCTCTACGAGGCCGGCGACCTGCACCCGGAGGTGTCACTCACCGGCGAGTTCGAGGACTCCGGCGAAGCCGCCAACGTCGAGGACGTCCTGGCCGAGATCAAAGCCGCCTTCGAAGAGGAGCAGGAACGCCAGGAGCGACTCAACGATTCCGATTAGAGCGCCCGCGAAAGGGCGCGGAGCGCCCGGCAGGATCCCAGAGCCCTTTCTAACCGAGGCAGAAAAGGCGTTTCTGGAATCCTGCCGGCCGGCGAAGCCGGCCTTTCGCGGGCGAGGCCCGCTCCCACAGGGCCCGCTCCCGACGTTAGGCGTGACCGTCGCTGAGGATGTGGTGTAATCCGTCGCAGTCGACCATCGGGTCCTCGCAATTGACCACGGTTCTGGAGTGCGCCAGCACGTAGCTTTTGCCGGTGATGGTGTTTTCCACCACGTCGTGGTCTTCCTCGCGGCGGGTGTCGATGAATTCGCCGATAAAGCCGGAGCCGCGCAGGGAGACGGTTTCCAGGCGGTCACCGGGTTTGATCCTGCCTTCGTGATGCATCAGCGCCAGCCGCGCCGAGGTGCCGGTGCCGGTGGTGCTGCGGCAGATCACGCCGGGGTGCACATAGGTGGCCGAGCGGGAGCGGTGGAAGTGATCGCTGACCTGCTCCACCGGACCCATGAAGTGCAGGAACGGCAGCGGCCCCACGTCGCCAAGGGTGTAATGGGAGAAGCCGCGTTCCGCCTGGATCGCCTCGACAATGGCGCGGGCGCAGCGGGCCAGCTCCGCCTCTTCGTCCAGGGTCAGATGAAAGCCCAGCTCGGTCGCATCCACCAGGGCGTAAAAGCCACCGCTGTAGGCCACGCTGTAGGTGACGTTGCCCAGCGACGGCACATGGATGGTGGCGCGGTAGGTGTCGATATAGCTGGGCAGGCCGCCGCAGGTGATCGATTCCACCACGCCGTCGTGGACCTGGGCCTCGATGTGCACCAGCCCCGCCGGCGATTCCATCATAAAGCTTTGCCGGCCCTCTTCCTTGGGTACCAGACCGCTTTCCAGCACCGCGGTGGCGGTGCAAATGGTGTTGGAGCCGGAGTAGATCGCGTAGCCCATCACTTCCATGATGATGTAGCCGACGCTGGCGTCCGGGTGGGACGGCGGCACGATCAGATCCACCGACATCTCCGGAATGCCGTAGGGCTCTTCCAGTAAAAGCTGGCGCAGGCCGTCCGCGTCGTCGCGCAGATACTCCATTTGCTGGCGCACGGTGTCACCGGGCAGCGGGTCGATGCCGCCGAGGACGATGCGGCTGACATCGCCACCGGCGTGGGTATCCATGAGATTCAGGCTTAACTCCTGGCGCATCAGGTTGTCTCCTTTAACGCGAAGGGTTCGCCGAAGTCCGCCCACTGGCTGTCGGGGACAATGACGATCTTGCCGAGGAAGTTGTTGCCCCGGCTGACGAAGTAGTCTTCCGCGCGATGCAGGTCGGACAGTTTGAAGGCGGCGTGCAGCACCGGCTTGAGCTCGCCGGAGCGGATCCAGCCAATCAGCTGTTCCGCTTCTTCGCGGGTGCCGTGGGACACACCGAACACCCGCACCTGATAGAGGTAAATGCGCGTCCACATGATCTCGCTCAGGTTGCCGCCGCTGGCGCCGGCGATGCTCAGACGCGGGTAGCTGTTGCGCGCCTTCATGTCGAAAATCATGGCGTCGATAAAACGGTCGGTCATGTCGCCGCCGACCAGATCCATCACCGCGTCCAGGGGCGCGCCCCCGGTCAGCTCGCGCACCCGGTCGGTGAAGCCGTCCATATCGGAGCGGTCGAACACCGCTTCCGCGCCCAGTTCACGCAGGGCGTCCGCCTTGTCCGGTGTGCTCAACGCGTAAGGAATCGCGCCCATCACACGGCAAAGCTGGATCAGCGCCGTGCCGACGCCACCGCTGGCGCCGGTGACCAGCACCCGCTCCCCGGCGATCACCTTGGCCGAGGTAAGCATGTGCAGGGCGGTCTGGTAGGAGCACATCCCCATGGCCGCCAGTTCCGCGTCGGCCAGATCCGGCTTGCCCACGGTGTGGAACTGATCCGAGGGCACCGCCACGTACTCGGCAAAGCCGCCGTCGGCACCGTGGCCGTAGTAGTCCGGCGTCAGGTTGATATCTCGGCGGTCGTCCGGGTAGAGGTTGAAGTCCAGCAGGCCGCGCTCGCCGATGCGCGCCGGGTCCACACCGTCGCCCACCGCGGCGACCCGCCCGGCCACGTCGGCGCCCTGAATACGGGGGAAGGTGAGCGTGGCCGAACCGCCCATCTGAAAGGACGCCACCTCATCCTTGTCCTTGGTGGGATACAGGCCCTCGCGGGCCTTGCGGTCGGTGTTGTTCTTGGCGGTGGCGGTCACGCGCACCAGCACCTGGCCCGGCGCGGGCCGCGGCAAGGTCACGTCGTCCCGGTAGACCAGCTTGTCCACGCCGCCGTGGCCGGTGAGCACCATGGCCTTCATGGTGCCAGGGACAGCCTGCGATTGATGATCGTCGTCCATGGCCTGTCTCCTTGTGTTGCTTACTCATAATCCTGCGTGGCGATGGACAGAGGGATTTAAAGGCCCCCCACCAACAATCGGTGACGGTTTAGCCCATATGGGGTATGTGCCCATTAAGCAAACGCCCTAGGCTCGATCGAACCTGATTGGACATCGGAAGGGCAACCATGAAGAAAGCAGCGTTATTCCTCATTGCGTGCGTGGCATCGGCCACGATTCTGGCGGGGTGTGGGGGCGGTTCCTCCTCATCCAGCGACGATACCGGCGGCGGCGCGACCTCGCGCACCATCAGCGGCACCGCCACGGCACCGGCCGGCGCCGTGGCCTTTCACGAGGCCCCAAGCGTCTTCGAACTGGCCCTGAACGCGCTGATCCCGTCGGCGCACGCGGCCATCACCGGTCTTGATCCGGTCGGCGGCGCGACCGTCGAGCTACTGCGGGTGGATAACGCCGGCAACCCGGTGGGTGAGGTGCTGGCGGAAACCGTCACCTCGATCACCGGCGACTACCGTCTGACGCTCCCCGAAGGCGTGAACCTGGCGGGCGATCTGATCGTGAGGATTACCGGCACCGGCACCGAGATGCGGGCCCAGGTGGTGGATCAGGCGGTGAACATCAACCCGGTATCGGAATTCGTGCTGCGTAAGTTCATCGAGGAAGGCACCGATCTGGACCAGTTGGTGGTCACGGACGTGGTCACCCTGAGCGGCAAGGTGGATACCTTTGATCTCACCGCCGGCAACGACCTCAGTGACATGCTCGCCAAACTGGACCAGGAAGTGGGCGAGTTCGTCGAGCAGCAGGTAGCGGTCATCAAAGAGCAACCCGGCGACGTGGACAGCGTGACCGGCGATTACCGAAGCGCGGCCTTCAGCCTCGGCCTGCATGACAGCGACAATAACAATTTCGGCACCTTCGCCAACGATATGTGGCGCAGCCAGTTCAACTTCGCCAACGGCGGCGGCGACACCGTGGCGATCACCCTGGAAGGCGAAGAAAGTGCCTACTCGAACTTTTCCGGCATGAGCGTGGCCACCGGATCGATCTACTACGAAACAGACATCGACACCGAATCCGAAAACCTCTCGGGCACACTTACCGACTCCGGCATCCTGTCCATCGAGGGCGCGTTCGAAGAAGAAATCAACGGAGACAATGCGTTCCGCTATCCGTCGGTGATCTACAACCTGCAACAGGTCAAGAACAAAGGTCTGTTCTTCCTGTTGTCCCAGGAAGCGGCGGTACGCTACGGCACCACCGACACCAACGGCGACGAAGAGCCGGACGCGCTCGACCCCAATGACCGCCGTGGCGATGAAGTGTTCCGCGCCCTGGAAGTGTTCGCCCGCTCACCGTCCGGGATGAGCGATTCGGATCTCAGCGGCGCCTTCGGCCGCGTGTTCCTGGAAACCTACGCGCAAACCGGTGTGATCGAACTGCAGACCGAGGTCAACGTGGTCACCTTCAATGGCGACGGCACCTTCGATTACGGCGACGCCACCGGCCACCGGGTAGGGCTGGAAAGCAACGGCAGCACCTACCAGGCGCTGAACGAAATTGGCACCAACGGCGAGCCCATCGACGTTGGCGCCGACGGCGACATCATTTCCGCCGGCACCGACGACGGCCAGCCCGTGCCCGCCGATGGCTTTGTCAACGACACTTTCGATTTCATCGCCTTCGCGGAAACGGAAAACAATGAGAACGTTTGGGCCCAGTTCAACAAAACCCTGATGGTGAAGCTGCCTGAAAGCGCCCCCGACGTGGCCGGAAAAAAATACCGATTGATGCTGCTGTCCGCTGCCCTTGAAGGGGTCGGCAACGGCAGCAGCGACATCGAGATGATCAACAGCCAGTTCAACAGCTACGTGACCCTGAGCAGCAATACCGCCGGCACCCTGGCCGGGGACTTCACGGAAGTCCATAAAACCGGCCTCGGCGGTGATCTCTCCGTGGACAGCGATACGGCAAGCGCCGCCCTTAACGTCACTGTCGCCGCCAACGGCGCCACCACCCTGACCCTCGCCGATCAGGACGGCAGCAATATCATGGAAGGCTTTTTCAACCGGAACGCCAGCCTGGGCGTATTCACCACCCGCTGGGTTCCGCAGGGCGGCGACCCCAACGAGCTGGGCCTGGTGGTGCTGATCGACGTCACCGAGTAACCGCTTCACCCCCGAACGCCGCCAGGCGTACCCCCGCGGCGGGCTTCGGCCTCGCCGCACCCTTTGACCCCGGCCCCCCCGGGGTCTTTTTCGTTGCGCTCCCGGCGCGCGCTTCCTATGATCCGGACAACCACCTTGCCGAATCCGGGGCCGTCGCCTTGCAGGATGAGAATAACGACCTGATCGGTAGGATCTACGAAACCGCCTTGTCCCCCGGCGACTGGATGGACCTGCTCGACACCATCACCGGCTGGACCGACGACAACCCACCGGGCGACGCCAACGGCGCGCCCATGGAAGTGGAGCAATTGATCGGGCACCTGGAACGGGCGGTGCGCAGCAGCGCCTATATGCACGCTCTTGAGGACCGCACCCAGATTCTCAACAGCATGTACAACCAGATGCCCTGGCCCATGCTGATGCTCGACGAGCAAATGCGCGCGCTGGAGTGCAATCCGGCGGCGCGGCAGGCACTCACCCAGGCGCCCATTGAACTGCTGCCGGACGGCACCCTGCGATTCGCTGATCGGGCATTGAAAGAGGGCCTGAAACGGGTTCACAGCCTGGCCGCCGGCCGGCATACCCAGCTGCTTGCGTCCCAGCGTGACGCGGTGACCTTGCTTTGTCTGCCGGTCAAGAAATCCGACGCACCAGGCAACATCGCCAGAGTCCGCACCATCGTCTGGGTGCTGGCCGGCCACAGCGTGGTGACGCCATCAGCGGAATCCCTGAAAGCCATTTTTCCGATCACGCACGCGGAATCGCGCCTGCTGCATCTGCTCTGTAAGATCGGCAACCTCAACCAAAGCGCCGAACTGCTCTCGATCAGCGTGCACACCGCGCGCAGCCAGCTTAAGTCGACCATGGCGAAGCTGGAAGCCAACAGCCAGGTGCAGTTAGTCAGTCAGGCGATGGGGCACGCTTTGGTGCAGGCGGCCCAGCCCCCGGCCTTGCGCCGAACACCGGAACACACCCTGACCCTGGCCGATGGCCGCGTGTTGAGCTGGTTCGAATACGGCGACCCCGCCGGGCGAGCGGTGCTCACCCTGGACAACCTGGGCAGCGCCCTGCCCGACCACCGTCTCTTCGATGAGTGGTACCAGGCGAAGGGCCTGCGCATGATCCTGATCGTGCGCCCCGGCTACGGCCTCTCCACCGCCCGGCCGGACATGGAATTCCGCGACTTCGGCCCGGACATCCGCGCCCTGTGCAACCACCTGGGCCTGCAGCGACCGCCGATGGCGGCGTACTGCGGCGGCGGCCCCTACGCGCTGTGCGCGGCGGCGCTGCATCCCGATCTCTTCGACCGGCTCGGCCTGCTGGCCAGCACCGTGCCCATTGAGCACTTCGAGTTGGACAAGCTCGACCGCATCCACGCCATGTTTCTGCGCATTTTCCGCAAGGACCCGCGCCTGTTTGTACTGGTGGGCCGGCTGGCGTTGCGCGGCGTACGGCGCTCTCCGGAAAAATACCTGGCCCGCCTGGCCAAATCTCTGTGCGCGGACGATCAAGCGGTGCTCAACGACCCGGACCTGCTGGCGCGCCTGATCGAACGTATGCACGCCAGCCACTTCCAGGGCGCGCGCATCCTGATCGACGAATACATACGCATGCAGCACCCCTGGCTGGTGGACCTGAAGCAGATCAAAGTACCGATCCTGCATTGGCACGGGGAGGACGACCGGATCATCTCCATCGGCAGCGCCCGCGGGCTGGCAGGGGATTTGCCCAACGCGCGCTTCCGCAGTTTCCCCGGTCTCGGGCGTTTTATAATTTATAAAGTCTGGCGGGAATTTCTCACCGAGTTGCTGGAGTTGCCATCCGAACCGGCACCCGGGCCCCGGCGCGTTGCGGCCTCGGCCGGGACGCGCTGACTCGGCCGGCGCCTCTCTCGTGATCAGGCGTCGGAAACGCTGTCCAGGCAATCGCGAAACAACGCATTCAGGCGGCTCAAGTCGCCACCGCCCGGCGCGGCGTTACCTGGGTAGCGCGACAGCCGGGACAGTTCTTTTTCAATAAAATCGTTCAGCTCCGCCATCACCGGAACAAATTCCTTTTCCTGGCTGCGCTGCTTTCTCGCCAGCAGGCGGGTGATCTCTTTATCCACCGTTTCATCGTCAGCCACCAGCGGCCGCAAACGCTCGAATTCAACCGGCGCCGGCGAGCGGTAACGTTCCAGCCAGCGAATCGCCAACAGGGGACGCAGGACGTAAAAGTATTTCTTCAGCGGCACCAGCTTCGCTTTCAAATAGCCGCGATAGTTCTTGTCCGCCATGCTCCAATAATGATGCACGCCTTTGTTCACATCGTAGACGTCAGGTAATAGTGCCCTCGCCCGTTCGGCAAAACCGGCCTCGTCGCGATAGACGATAGGGGAATGCAGCCACTCCACGAACGACGGGTTGGACTGCCAGAATAATTTCAGGGCCTTGCGGATATCCCAGCCGCTGAGATCGATGTGGTCGACAATCTCGCATTCGATCACGTCACGGCGCTCTTCCAGATCCAGCGACAGATACCATTCGCGGGGATGCGCGTAGATAAAGCGCACGTCGTAATCACTGTTCGGTGAGGGAAAACCCCAGGCCCGGCTGCCGGACTCCACCGCGAACAGCACACGCACATCGTGCTCTTCTTCGATGGCCCGCAGGCGGCCCTGGATATCCCGCCGAACGTCCTCGCTGATCATAAAACCGTCCCTGTTCAGGTGCCGCTGTCTTCAAACAACGTATGCATGTGCTCAAGCAACTCGGGGCCGCCGGGCTTGCCGTGGCCGGGGATCACGACCCTGGCTTCGGGGTACGTTGCCTGGGCATTACTAATCGCTTGCGGCCAGTAGGCCAGGTCCGCGTCGGCGGTATTGCCCAGGCTATCGGTGGCCAGTTCGCGCACCGCGCAGCCACCGTAAAGCATCTTTCGGTCGGGCAGCCACACCATGATGTTGTCGCGGGCGTGGCCGCCGCCAGGGTAGAGCACTTCCAAACTGCCGAAACCGGTGGTGCTGCCCGGGGCTTCAATGCCCTTCAACGCGTTAGCTGGCACCGGATTGCCCTCTTCCGCGCTCAGGCGTTGCGTCATCGGGTGCGACCAGACCGGGATGCCCGCGGCGTCCAGCACCGCCACGCCGCCGGTGCGGTCGCTGTGAAAATGCGTGGACAGCGCCCGGTCCACCGGCAAACCGATCTCTTCGTCGATCCAGACCAGCAGCTCTTCGGTGGCCTCGGCGCCCCAGGCGGAATCCAGCAGCACCAGGTGATCGCCTTCGCGCACGATCAACCCGTTGGAGGGATACAGCACGCCGTCGAAGGTGTTGTAGGAGGTGTGCATCCAGACGCCAGGCTCAAGCTGCTCGACGTGGAGCCCCGGGTTCGCCGACGGAGAATGGCGGTTATGGCTTAGGCAGCCGGCCATCAACAGGGCGGCGATCAACAACCAGGGGGCCAAAAAGGTGTGGTGTTTCATGCAAGGGTCCCGCTTCCAATGGAAAAGACACCGACATTAACCCTGCATCGAAGTGCGTGCCATGACGGACTCGGCATAACCGCGGGCGAAACATTCGCGGACGGGCTTCGCCGTTAACCAGGCGCAGCGGGATTTCACCGGCCACTACCCAAACAGCGCCGGCGAGGCCGGCCAGCGACGGCTTAATCCGGACCGCTGTTTGCACGGCATACCAGGCTAGTCCTGGGCAATGCACAAACGGTCACGGCCGCTCTGTTTGGCCTGATACAGGGCATGGTCAACGCGTTGGAGAATCGATTCCAGGGTATCCCCCGGCTGCAGCGACGTCAGTCCCGCGCTCACCGTGACGTTGATCGATTCGCCTTCCGACACCGACATCGGCGTCTCCGCGAGACGCCGGCGCAAGCGGTCACCCACCACACAGCCGCCGCTGGTATCCGTGTCCGGGAGCACCACGATGAACTCCTCCCCCCCAAGCCGCCCGCACAGATCCACCTCGCGGGTGACGCCGCCCAGCAGTTCGGAGAAGCCGCGCAGCACATAATCCCCGACCCCGTGGCCCCAGGTGTCATTGATCGCTTTGAAATGGTCCAGATCCAGCGACATCACGGTCAGCGGCAAATCGGATCGCAACGAATGCGACATTTGCCAGCGCAGCGATTCCATCACTGCGCGCCGATTGGCCAGCCCGGTCAGCTCGTCGGTACGCGCCAGCAGGCTGAGCTGATCGCGCATGGCATTTTGGTGAATCTCGTAGCCCACCGTGTCCGCCAGCAGCTGCATGAACACCAGATCGTCACGGGAAAAGGGCTCACAGGCCCGCACCGAGGAAAAATTCACCGTGCCGTACAGCTTGCCGTTCACCTGGATTGGGCTGCCGATATAGGCCTCCAGGCCGAAATCGCGGTAGCACGGATGGGTGCGGATCTCACTTTCCCCGGCGTGATGAAAGCCCACCGGGCCGCCCGCCTCCAGGGCGTGCACGCAATAGGTACCGCCAAGATCAAAGGTGGTGCCCGGCGACACACCGCCGGCCGGGTCGTGGCAATGCTCGACCCGGTACACGTCATCCTGGATGCTGGACAGAATCGCCAGTTCCAAGCCAAAGTGCCGCGCTCCCAGCTCAAGGATAGCGGCTAGCCTGGCGCCATGATCCCGTTCGGTATCGGCGGTGATGGAATGCAACCGTTGCAAGGTATCAACGGATTGCTCCGCGGAACGCGCGGGCCGAACCAACGCCAGGTATCCCTGGATTTCACCCGAGGCGCTGGGCAGCCCCCCGGCGGACGTTTGCCCCAGAAACGTGGCGCCGTCGGAAGAGCGATATAATACCCTGTACGCTGAAAAGACCGGGTCCGCCTGTGGGTTATAACGCTCCTTGCCCAGGTTCAGGAAGTCGGTCGGGTCCGCATACAGAATTTCGGTCTTCCGGCCCTGCAAGTCTTGCAGACTGTACCCGAAGAGCGTCACCGCCGCCGTATTGACATACCGCACCCGGCGCTCACGGTCCGCCACTACCACGGCCTCAGGGAGCGAGTCGAACAGGGTCGCCAGCGAGAACAACGACCACTCCGTTAAATCATCGCGGTTCGCGGTTTCGGCGTGGTGCGCCTGATCGTGGGAATAAGGATCAGTGGGGGGCATGGCCTATCTCATCGTCGGCGTCAAAGACAGCTAGAAGTGTAGAGTAATCACCGTATAACGCCACCCCGTGGGCCGCCCCCTCCCCTATCGCCCGGACGGGCCGGCGCTGTTACTTCTTCAGCTGACCGCTGTCCACCAGCTGCTGGAAGAATTCGTTCAGGGACTGGTCCAACGGGCGGTACTGGATGCCGAGCTGCTCGCGGCTACGGCTGTTGTCGGCTCGCCACGGGAGATTGACGTTACGGCTGACGAACTTGCGGGTGAGGGTTTTGTTCACCACGGGCCCGACCAGCCACACGGCGGCCTTGGGCAGGGTGCGCTTGGGGATCGGGTATTTCTTGCCGAAGCGGCGGCGCAGCACGGCGGCCATCTCCGGGAAGTCGGTGTCATGGCCGGAGAGGATATAGCGGCCATTGGCTTCAGGCAGCCAGGCGGCGCGCAGATGCGCTTCGGCCACCTCACGCACGTCCACCACGCCGATGCCCACATCGGGCACGCCGGGCTTCGCGGTGCCATCGCCGAACTGACGCAGAATATCGAAACTTTCCGAGGTGGCGTTCGGGTTAATACCCGGCCCCACCACCAGGGACGGATTGATGGTGACCAGATCCCAGCGGTCCTGGGCGTCGGCGATTTTCCAGCCTTCTTTTTCCGCCACGGTCTTGGAGTAGGCGTAGGGCTGATGGCTCAGGGACGAACTGGTGTTCCAGTCCGCTTCGGTGAACACGCCGTTGGTGGTGTGCTTCAGGTCCGCGTTGTCGCCGTAGATCGCCGCGCAGCTGCTGGTCAGCACCACCCGCTTCACGGACGGGGTGTCGTTGACGGTTTCCAGCACATTGCGGGTGCCCAGCTGCGCCGGTTCCACCAGCTCTTTCTGCGGGTCCTTCACCGTGGTGGTGAACGGCGACGCGGTGTGAAACACCACCGAACAGCCGGCCATGGCCTCCGCGTAGGAGCCGGGGGAGAGCAGGTCCGCCTTGAAGTAGCGGATACTGCCCGGCGTCTTTTCAGCGATGGCGTTCAGATACTGAAGCTTGTGGCTGTCATCCGGGTTGCGCACCGCTGCGTGCACGGTGACGCCCTCTTCCAGCAGCCGCTCCACCAGTCGTCCGGCCACATAGCCGGTGGCGCCGGTGACCATCACCGGCGTGCTCGTATCGATTTGCATAATCGGCCTCTTTTCCAAGTCAGAGGCCATCATGGCGGGGCGCAACAGCCGTGTAACGGGCCTTTCGTGCCAAACAAGGTGGACATTAGGTAACCCGGCGCGCCACGGGGTTCACTCGTGCTGCAGAATATTGAGCAGCTTGCCGAACGGGTCGCGCACGTAGAAGCGACGCACGCCCCAGGGCTCGCTGACCGGCCCGTACTCAATCGGCACACCGGCCTGCTTGAACCGGGACAAGGCGCCTTCCAGATCGTCCACCTCAATGGACAGATCAGGGACCGGCGTGCCCGAACCGCCCTCGGACCCGAAGCTGACCTGCACCATCATGGTTTCATGGGAGCCATAGGTGCGGAACCAGCCGTGGTCCATTAGCCGTTCCAGGCCCAGAATCTCGCCGTAAAAGCGGTCGGCTTTGTCCAGATCGGAAGTGGCCGTGTTGGCCATGATGCGTTTCACTTTCATGGAGCACCTCGCGTGTCGCGCGTTCGTTCATCACTGCTAGACTCAGAGCGGTTATAACAGGCGGAGACACATGGTGGCACCCCTATGGATTCGCTGATTTCAGCGGCGGCGCGGGCGCTGGCCGGCGGCGACCCGCTGCGTGCGCTGAACCAGATCGCGCTGCGCGACGACGCGCCGGCGCTGGCGTTGCGCGGCATCGCCATGGCGCAGCTCGGCGACCTGGCCCGCGCCCGGGCCCTGTTACGACGGGCGGCGCGGGCCTTCACCGCAAAGGAAACGGTGGCGCGTGCCCGCTGCGTGGTCGCCGAAGCGGAAGTGGCGCTGGCCGCCCGCGATCTGCACGCATCGTCCAAAGCGCTCGAGGCCGCCCGGGAAACCCTGCAGCGCCACGGCGATACCGTGAACGCCGCCCACGCCCGCTATCTGACGGTTCATCGTCTGCTGCTGATCGGCCGGCTCGACGACGCCGAGGCACAGCTCGACGCCCTCAACCCGGACGACGGTCTGCCGCCGGCGTTGCAGGCCACCCACCAGCTGGCCGTCGCCGGTATCGCCCTGCGCCGGCTCGACACCCGAGCCGCCCACACCGCTCTCGGCCACGCCGGGCAAGCGGCAGAGCGCTCCGGCATCGCCGCGCTGATCAACGAAGTGAACAAAGCCGCCCGGGCGCTGCGGGTGCCGGCGGCACGGCTGGTGACGCACGATCAGGACAGACCGGTGCGGCTTGATGAAGTGGAAGCGCTGTTCGCTTCCCCCACCCTGGCGGTGGACGCCTGCCGCTACCAAGTGCGTCAGGCCGGCTCGATGATTGAGCTGGCGACGCGCCCGGTGTTATTCACCCTGGCGCGCACGCTGGCCGAAGCCTGGCCCGGCGACGCCCGCCGCGACACCTTGATCGAACGCGCCTTCCGCCTGCGCCAGGTGGAGGATTCCCACCGGGCGCGCCTGCGCGTGGAAATCGGCCGGCTGCGCAAAGCGCTGCGCCCGCTGGCCCGGCTGCACGCCACCCGTCACGGCTTCAAGCTGGAGCCGCTGACCGGCGATGTCGCCGTGCTGGCCCGGCCGGTGGAAGACAAGCACGCGCCGATACTGGCGTTTCTGTCCGACGGCGAAGCCTGGTCCAGCTCCGCCCTGGCGCTGGCGCTCGGCACCAGCCAGCGCACCGTGCAACGGGCGCTGGACGCCTTGGCGAACGCCGGCGGCCGCGCGCGCCGCTGGGTGGCGTCGCCGGTGCTCGGATTCACGACAACCTTGTTACTCACCGCGCCACTGCCGGGCGGCTAGGATGGCCTGAACCTAAAAGGAGGACATCACCATGAAACAGTCACAAGCACGAATCACCCGCGAGTACGGCCCCTTCCCCGGCGCGTCAACGGTGGGCGGCGTGGACTACGACGGCCGTTACGTCTGGCTGGCCACCGGCGACAAGCTCCAGGCCCTGGACCCGACCAGCGGTGAAATACAACAAACACTGAACGTGGCGGCGGACGCCGGCACCGCCTTCGACGGCACCCACCTCTACCAGATCGCCGAAAAGCAGATCCACAAAATCGACCCGAAGACCGGCGATATACTCGCCAGCCTGCCGGCCCCCGGCAACGGCGAGGACTCCGGCATGGCCTGGGCGGAAGGCTCGCTGTGGGTCGGCCAGTACCGGAGACGAAAGATTCATCAAGTGGATCCGGAAACCGGGGCGGTGCTGCGCACTCTGGAATCCGACCGCTTCGTCACCGGCGTGACCTGGATCAACGACGAACTCTGGCACGGCACCTGGGAAGGCGACGACGCCGACCTGCGGCACATTGATTCGCAGACCGGCGACGTGCTCGAGCGCATCGACATGCCCGAAGGCGTGCATGTATCCGGGCTGACCTACGACGGCAACGGGCTTTTCTATTGTGGTGGCGGCCCCACTGGGAAAGTCCGCGCTGTCGCCCGGCACGGGTAGCAGTGCAATGAAATGGGTTCAGGTTGAGCTGGGCCCGTTACAGGAGGCGGAGCCGCCGGGGCGCTAGGCGGCCAGCTACGCCGTCTGGTCGTTAACCTGCTTGCGGTCTTTTACCGGCGGCAAGGCGAACATCCGCGCGTATTCGCGAGTAAACTGCGGCACGCTGGCGTAGCCGACATCGAACGCGGCGCGGCTGGCGCTCTTGCCCTCCGCCAGCATCAGTCGGCGCGCTTCGATCAAACGCAGCTGCTTCTGAAACTGCAGCGGCGACACCATGGTGACCGCGCGGAAATGCTGGTGGAAGGCGGACCGGCTCATGCCGGCTTCCCTGGCCAGCCGCTCAATGGTCAGCGGCTGCGCATAGTCTCGGCGCAGTATCGCCACGGCCCGCGCGATGCGCCGAACACGGCCGTTCGGCGGGCCGAGCCGCCGAATCGCTTCACCCTGCTCGCCGAGCAGCAGCCAATAGTGGATCTCGCGCACCAGCGACGTGCCCAGCACCGCCAGCGAAGCGGGGCGATCCAGCAGCCGCACCAGCCGGAGCACGGCATCACGAAGGTGGTTATCGATAACGGCGGGCGTTTCCAGAGCGGGCTGTTCAGCACCGTCGATCGCCGCATCCAGCTCCGCAATCACCGACGGATCCAAGTCCAGCGCAAACGCCAGGTAGGGCCTGGCGATGCTGGCCTCACTGATGCGGCTGACGGTGGGCATCGCGGCCGGAACGATCATTGAATCCCCAGATGCAAAGCTGAGGTCCCGGTTGCCGATGGTGACCTGCTTGCTTCCCTGCAGCACCAGACACACCAGCGGGCTGGCGATGGTGTGCTCCAGCCCTCCGGGGACAGTACCACGCACCAGAAACAGCCCCGGCACCGGCGTCGGGGCGATCCCCGCCGCGTCGGCGTGGGTTCGGGTGTAGTGATCTACGGCTTGGCGCAAGGCATCGGACATGCCCCATTGTTATCCAGTGTCGGCTCCGGGTACAGGCATCCAGGACAATCAGGCAAAAACGAGCGTGTTTTAAGCATCCTACGTTGCCCGCCTCCGACTACCGTATAAACCTCAGCAACGGGAGAACACCATGACCGATAACGCCACCCGCAATCCGGGACCGACCCCGCAACCACAGCCGATAGCCACCCGCCCTCACCGGGGCGTCGAGGTCTCCGGCAACGCTGGCGAAGAAGGTCGTAAAGCTTTCTACATCCACATCGAAGCACTGCCCGGCAAGGAGAACGAGGTAATCCGCATGCTCGAGGACATTCTGGGGTGCGTGCAAGACGAACCCGCCACCGGACCCTGGTATGCCGTACGCTATTCGCGGTCGACCTTCGGCATCTTTGAAGTCTTCCCCAGCCGCGCCGGCCGCCAAGCGCATGTGGAAGGGGGCGGCGGCGAGATATTCCGGGACGTGGCGCGGATGAACGGCATTCTGGCGCGCCCGGCGCATGTGCACCGCCTCGATGTACTAATGAGCAAAGAGGTATTCGCCTGATCCCGGGCGGTACTCTAGCGACGCCGGGCGAACCAGGCGCGAATCAACCCGGCCTGGAAGAAGGTTCGTGGCGCCTCGAAGCCGCCGGCCCGCAGAATGGCCTCGACCTGGTCGGGCGGCAGCACGGCCACGTCCTTGGCGTAGGTGGCTTTCATCCGGCGCAGCCCTTCGTCGCTGACGTCCGTGGGGGTGATGGTTCGCTGCCAGACGCGTAGTAAATCGTCGTAACCTGGCGCGTCCTGCTCGGTGGACAAATCAGAACTGGCCAGCATGCCACCCGGCACCAATCGCTCGGCGATCTGTTCGAAGAACGCCGAGCGCGCCGTTTGATCCAGGATGAACTGCGATACCAGAAAGCTGGTGGCGGCCTGGTAAGACGCACCGGCCGGTAACGAATCCAGGTAGCCTTCATGGAATTCGCACCGCTCGGCGATGCCCGCCTCGTCAGCCCGGCGCCGGCACACGTCCAACATGCCACGGGCCGGTTCCACAGCGGTGAACCGCCAGCCGGGGAAGCGGCTGGCCAGATGCAGAATCTCACTGCCGGTGCCGGCGCCCACGCAAAGAATGCGGGCGTCGGCGGGCAACGCCGCGAACACGAACTCGAGAAGAAAGTACAGGCACTGGTTGATCGGCGCGGTTCTTTCCCACTGCTTGTCGTAGCCCGGCGCCATCTGGTCAAACAGGGCTTTCAGTTCGTTGTCGTTCACTGACTATCCTCTCAACCGAACGGGCGCACGCCGATCAGAGCGCCGTGCAGCCAGAAGGCGAACAGCGCCCAGGCAAGCACGCCCACCACCAGCGTAATCACATCGCCCTTGAGGGTACCGGGCGCGTAGGTGACGCCCTGGGCGCGGTCACGGCGGCGCAGCCTGGCGAACGCCACGATCGCCCACACCAGGAAAGCACCGAACAGCACCACGTCGTGCAGCAGGCCGATGGCCAGCAGGTGGCCGAATGCCCAGACTTTGGTGCCCACCACCATAGGGTGGCCGAGGCGGGCGCGAATACGGTTGCCGGGCACGTAGGCGGCGGCCAACAGCATGAAGGCGACCAGGGTGAACAACGCATTGAGATGGCCCAGCCACGCCGGCGGCGCGTACAACACCACCGGGTCCAGCCGAGCCCGTTGAAAGCCCAGCACGATCAGCACGAAGCCAGCCAGAGCGATCAGGCTGTAGAGGCCTTTCCAGGGCAAGAGGCCCATGCCATTGACGCGGCGCTGCCGCCATTCCGGGAAGAAGCCGACGCAGTGAATACCCAGGAAAATCAGCAAACCGAGAATCAGCATTATCATTGTTGTGTGTCTCCGGGCGATAAAGGGGTGGCCCTATAGTGCCGCAATCCGGACGACGGGAACATGACCCGCAGCCGTTACGCCTCGGCCTCCGGCGCTTTCAGGGCCTTGCTGTAGAACCCGGACGGATCGAAACAACACACCCGCTTTTCGCCGGACGCCAGCTTGTCGCAGGCGTCGTTGATCCGCTTGGCGCGCGTCTTCGCCTGCTTGGCGGTGACCACCCAATGAATCCAGTCCACGCGGGCCAACGTAGTGGTGGCCTCCCAAGTGGCGAGGGCTTCCGGAGAGGTCTTTAACGCCTCACGCAAATCCGCGGGCACTTCTGGTTCTGGCTCCTGCGCCACGGGTGTGATCTCAAGCTCGGCGACGTCGCCCGGGGTGGCGTTCGCGGCGCGCTGCAGCTTGGGATCGATTCTCAGCCAATGACTTTTCTGGCCATCCGGCTCCAGCAACAAAGCCTTGAAGCCTTTGCCGTTGAGGGTGCCGTCCACGGAGGTTCGGCCGCGTCGCGGCAGCTTCGCACTGGCGTCCTTGGGGAGCACCACGAAGGCCCACTCTTCGCCGTCAGCCGGTTTTTTCGGGCGGAGCAATCGCGCGCTGAATTGAGATCGGGTGTCTTTGTTCGCCATCGTCCATTACAGCCGTTCGGTGTGGAAGGGTGATTGAAGCGTGCCAGAGCACCGCTCGGTGTCAACCGGCACCGTCACGGTCTCGACATCATCTCAGCTTGCGGTAGACGCGACCGCCGTCCTTCTTTTCCCCGGTGTCCTCGACGCCCTCGAAACGGCCTTGCCGGACCAGCCGTAGAAAGTCGTTGCCCAACTTAACGCGGTCCCCGATGTAGAGCCCGCTCCAGCCCCGACCGTAAACCTCGGGAAAATGGAACAAGCCGGGCGGCCGTTCACTCAGCGTTTTTTGCAGACGGCTCTGTAGTACCTGGTCCATAAAACACTCCGTTGCATTCGTGGACGTTGGTGGCCGCCATTGAAACGCCGTCGCGGACCGGCGGGCAAGCGAACGCAGACGCTAGTGCCGGGCCGGCCTTCTATGGTCTCCTGGGTGTCCACAACAGGAGCAAACATGGCCCGCGACATTCTGGTTCTCGGCGCCGGCATGGTCGGCGTCTCCACCGCCTGGCACCTGCTGCAACGCGGCCACCGGGTCACCCTGGTGGACCGCAATGCGCCGGGGCGCGAGACCTCGTTCGGCAACGCCGGCATCATCCAGCGCGAGGCCGTGCGGCCCTACCGCTTTCCCCGCGATCTGGCGACGTTGACCCGGGTGCTGCCCAACCGGCAGGTGGATATCCGCTATCAGCCCTACGGCATGGTGCGCGCCGCCCTGCCCCTGTTTCAGTACTGGCGTAACTCCGCGCCGCAACGCTACGCAAGCATCGTCCCCGAATACGCGGCGCTGATTACCCGCGCCCGGGATGCCCACGCGGAGATGATCGACGCCGCCGGCGCCGGGGATCTGATTCGCCAGGACGGCTATCTGGAAGTGTTTCGCACCGCCGAAGCGCTGGACGCGGGATGCCGGCAGGCCGAACAGAGCGCCGCCGACTACGACGTCACCTACCGGGTACTCGATGGCACCGCGCTGGCTGAGCAAGAGCCCGACCTCGCCCCCGGTCTGGCCGGCGCGATCCACTGGACCCAGCCCTGGACCGCCACCGATCCCGGCGCCCTGGTGGCCGCCTACGCCGAGCACTTTCAGCAACAGGGCGGGCACGTTATCCAGGCGCCGCTGGAAACACTGTCGCGCAGCGGCGACGGCTGGCGGGCCACGGTCGGCGGCGAAACGATTGCCGCCGAGCAGGTGGTGCTGGCCCTCGGCCCCTGGTCCGCGCCATGGCTCGACCAGCAAGGCCTGCATGTGCCGCTGTTCGTGAAACGTGGCTACCACATGCACTACGACACCCTCGACAACGCCCGCCTGCGCCACTGGCTAATGGATTCCGAAACCGGCTACCTGCTCGCGCCCATGCGCGCCGGCATCCGCCTCACCACCGGCGCCGAGCTGGCGCGCCACAACGCCCAGCCCCACTACCAGCAGCTGGCCGCCGCCGAAGCGGTGGCGCGAACGCTGTTCCCCCTCGGCGCGCGGCTCGACCCTAAACCCTGGATGGGCGCCCGCCCCTGCACGCCGGACATGAAACCGGTGATCGGCCCGGCCCCGGACCTGCCGGGCCTGTGGCTGGCCTTCGGGCACGGACACCAGGGCTTCACCATGGGGCCGATTACCGGCCGATTGCTCGGGCAGATGATGGATGGGGAAACGACGGACGTGGATATGGCGCCCTATCGGGCGGACCGGTTCTAAGCAGCGGCCGGTGCTATTTGACGCCGTCCAGGCTGGACAGGGCGGCGCCGGGTCGGCCGGCGATCACGCTGAAGGAACCGTCGGTCTCCAGCACCATGGCGGCGACCTCGCCAAGGGCGCCGATGCCGGCGGAGCGCACCGCCGCGCGCACTTCTTCCCGGGTCACCCGGGCGTCGCGCAGCGCCTCGTCGAGCATGGTGCCATCGCGCAACAGCAGGCGCGGTTCGCCGGTCACTACCCGGCGCAGCCACGGCATGCGCGTGCTCGACCAGGAAATGGCGAACTGCATGCCGATCAACAGCGCCAACGCCAGGAGACCCTCCGCCAGCGCCACGCTCTTGCTCAGCACGATGGTGGCCAGGGTCGAACCGATCGCCACCGTCACCACCAGATCAAAGGCGTTCATCTTCGCCAGCGTCCGCTTGCCGGACACCCGCAACATAAACACCAGCGACACATAGGCCAGCACGCCAATCAGCAGTGTGCGGCCCAGCACCGACCAGCCGTTGAAAAAGATCGCTTCCATACCGAATCACTCCCTGTGCGGCGAACCAACGCAGCATGGCAGTCATCCGGCCGGATAGCGAACAGGGGACTTACTTTACGCGGTAGAGTCCGCAGAGCTTATTGCCGTCCGGGTCGAGCACGTAGCTCAGGTGCATGGCGCCCATGGCGCTTTCGCGCAGGCCCGGCGGATCTTCCACAGAGGTGCCGCCGTGGGCCACCGCCACGTCGTGCAGCTCTTTCACCTGCTCCGGAGAGTCGCACTTGAAGCCGATGGTGCCGCCGTTGGCGCCGGTGGCCGGCTGGCCGTTGAGCGGCTGGGTGATCGCCAGGGTGTTGCCGTCGTGGCGATAGAACAGCCGCACGATGCCGGAAGCGGTCTCGTTACGGATCGGCTCGCCGGCGCCGAGCACGCCGAGTACTGCGTCGTAGAAGCGCTTGGAACGTTCGATATCGTTGGAACCGATCATGATGTGGTTGAACACGTTGTTTCTCTCCCTTTTTTGCCGCCGGCGTTGTGCCGGCCTCATTGTTTTATTCGTTGAATGCCGAAGGCCTCTTTTACGCGCCTTCGTCTTCCACCGCCAGCAACGCCAGCAGGGCCCGGGTGGCGGGTGAGGCGGCCTTTGGCCACACCACGCGCACCGAACGCTGGGGCGCATTGTCCACCCGCCGGGTGCTGACGTCCGTCAATTGGTGCGACAGGCTTTGCGGAATCAACCCCACCGCCAGCCCCTGGCGCACGATCGCCACCAGATGCTGCACGGTGCTCACCTCGAACTGGACCGTGTATTCCAGCCCCTGGGCGGCGAAGGCCTCCGCGGACTGGCGATGCGCACTGCTGCCCACGGGGAAATCCACCACCGGGCAGGACGCCAGCTGGCCCAGGGTCACCGTGTCGTGGGCGGTCAGCGGATGGGACGGCGACATCAGCGCCACCAGCTCTTCGTTACACAGCGACCGGCTACAAAGGCTACTGGGAACCGTCTCGCCCGGCCAGACGCCGATAAACGCCACATCCAGGCGGCGCTCTTCCAATTTGGCCAGCATCTTTTCACTGCCCTCCATGACCAGCTCCACACGCACGTGCGGGAAGCGGCGGTGAAAGCGCGCCAGCAGCTCGATCGGGTCCGGGCTGGTGAGCGTGGAGATGGTGCCCATGGAAAGGCGCCCGCGCACCTCGCCGGTGGAGGCCACCACCTCATCGGTGATGCGTTGCACGGCTTCCAGGGCCTGGCGCCCCTGCTGAACGAACACCCTGCCCGCCTCGGTCAGACGCACCGAGCGGGAGTTGCGCTCAAACAGCGTCACGCCCAGCTCGCTTTCCAGTTGAGCGACCTGATGGCTGAGCGCGGACTGGACCGTATGGCACTGTCGGGCGGCACCGGTAAAGCTGCCCGCCTCGGCCACCGCCAGCACATACTCCACCTGCTTCAGCTTCATGGCGCGTATCTCGAAAAACGATAGTTGGCATCATAATAATACATTTGCCCGATGACACCGAGTCGCCGACACTTCCCGCCTCACCGGAAGGAGGCACCATGAGGCACGCCGAGAACACCACCGAATCCGCCCTGAGCACCTGGCTGATCCTGCTGATGGCCACCACCACCGGCCTGGTGGTGGCCAGCAACTACTACGCCCAGCCGCTGCTGCACACCATCTCGGATCAGCTCGGCCTGTCCTACGCCCGGGCCGGCATCATCGTCACCGTGGCCCAGGCCAGCTATGCGCTGGGCCTGATCCTGCTGGTGCCGCTCGGCGACCTGGTGGAGCGCCGGCGCCTGATCGTCACCATGATGCTGTTCGCCACCGCCGGCCTGGTGGTCAGCGCCAGCGCCGGATCCCTGGCCGCCCTGCTGGTCGGCACGGCCATCACCGGGGCCTTCTCCGTGGTGGCTCAGGTGCTGGTGCCGTTCGCCGCCACCCTGTCGCCGGTGGCGCAGCGCGGCAAGGTGGTGGGCACGGTGATGAGCGGCCTGCTGCTGGGCATCCTGCTGGCCCGCACCGTGGCCGGCGCGCTCTCCAGCCTGGGCGACTGGCACACGGTCTACTGGGTGGCGGCGGCGCTCATGCTGCTCAACACCCTGGCCCTGTGGCGCGCCCTGCCCCGCTACGCCCCGACCGCCCGCATGCACTACGGGCAGCTGATTGGCTCGGTGTTCGCCCAGTTCGCCCGCTACCCGCTGCACCGGCAACGCTCCCTGCTGGGCTGCCTGATCTTCGCCATGTTCAGCGTGCTGTGGACCTCCCTGGCCTTCTTGCTGTCCAGCGAGCCCTGGTCCTATTCCGACGCCACCATCGGCCTGTTCGGCCTGGCCGGCGCCATGGGCGCGCTCTCCGCCCGCCACGCCGGCGTGCTCACCGACCGGGGCCACGGCGCCCGGCTCACCGTGCTCGGCGTGGTGGCGCTGCTGGTGTCCTGGGGGCTGCTGGGGCTGGGCGCGTATTCCCTGATCGCGCTTGTCGCCGGCATCGTGCTGCTGGACCTGGCGCTGCAGGCGGTGCACATCACCAACATGAACATGATCTTCAACCTGGACGAGGCCGCCCGGAACCGCCTGAATTCCGGCTACATGTTCCTGTACTTCGTCGGCGGCGCCCTGGGTTCGCTGGGCTCCGCCGCCGCCTACCAGCAAGCCGGCTGGCTGGGTGTGTGCCTGCTGGGTGGCGGGCTGGGTGTGTTGGCGGTGGGCTATGGGGTGTGGATTACCCGCTTCAGTCCACGCTCTCAAACACCGCCGGGTTGAGAAACATTCGCTGACTCAAGAGCCGGCGATCCACCTCGCTGAGTGTCGCTTCTTCCATTACAGCCGGGAGCTTTTCGCGGATACCGGCGATCTGCTCGCCTATGATCTCGTTGGCGCTGTCCTCGGACAGCAGAAAATGTCTCGCCGCCCCACGGCAGATATTGAGGTTGCTGAGGCGCCGGTCTCCGTCGATCAGCATCGCCTGGGAGGCCTCGTTGCCGGTCCGTGCCTGAGGGCAGATGTCATAGGCCGGCGTCAGCGTGAGCGAATCGCCGTTCCAGAAAGCGGCGTGATTACGCGCGTGGTCATCGGTGTTGCCGCAAAGCACGTTGAACACCAGCCGCCGGAACAACTCGCGCAGGGTGACCGTAGGCTCGGTAAACCGATGGCGGATAATCTCGGTCAGGGTTTCGTAGCTGGCGTAGCGCGCCATCATCTCATCGAGCTCAAACAAGGTGAGGGCCGACACCATCGCCTTGCGGGCCCAGCCACTGCCGACCTTGCTACGGTCGAAGCGTTCAACCAGCAACACGTTCTTGCCGGCGACACGCTTGAGTTGCACCGGCGCGACCCGCAGCCCGAGCTCCGCAGCCAAACGCATCGCCACATACTCCACCTTCACCACATCGTAGGTGTCGGTGCTGGATGAGAACTTGGCGATGTATTTGCGAGCCCCGCTTTCGATCTCCGCCTTGGGTCGGGCGCCGCCCAGGGAACTGCCGTGGAACAACGCCTGATCCAGCGCCGGCGGCAAGGACTTGCCCGCCTCCACAAAAGCCGCCGCTTCGAGGAGTTGTTCCAGAGACGCCCCACCGGACTGACGCGGCACATACTCCGAAGCCGAGCGCTGAAAATCCAGCGCCCCCGGGCGGTCCGAACCGGAATTAAGCAGATAGGTGAGCTCGCCGAGCTGCCCGGGGTCCGTATCACGTCCCGGACGGCCCAACAGCCGATTCAAAACCACCCGGCGGCCCCAGGCATCCGGCGCGCCGTCACGCAAACAGCCCGGCATCGACAGCCCCGGCAACGGGGCGATGGCACCGCGCCGCAGAGGCAGCTCAGGCAGGTACAACGGGATAGCGTCATCACGGTCCAGATAGCTGCGGCCGTAATTAAATGCCAGCCGAGCCCCTTCCTGATACAGGCGCCCCGCCACCACCGGCTCGCTCCGGCCGGGCAGCCACACCCAAACGTAGGCTTCGTGATCGTTAGAAGTCATCCTTCACATCCTTGTCGGACGTCCGCACCGACCGGGGCAGCAGCCGCAGGGTGTACTCAGTCTCCGCCACCCGGGACGCCAACTCCGCTGGCGAGGCCTCGAACAACGGCACCCCGACAATCGCCGCCGCCTCGAACACTGCACCGATGGCGCACCCCATTTCCCCTCGCTCAATGCGCTGCACCAGCCCGCGCGAGATCCCGGCGCGCTCGGCCAGGGCCTCGGCGGTGAGACCCTGCTCGATGCGAGCACGACGAATCAGCCGGCCCAGAAGCTGGGCGGCATCGCGACTGTAGCGTGAATATGGGCGATTATCGGGCTTGGCCATGATCCATTAATAAGTCATAAATAAAGTCAGTGATTACTTTATAGACCATTCCTAGCGTAAGCAAGAACGGAGCTTCAGGCTGTCGATGCCTGACCGGTCGGATCGACTATCGGGCACACAACCGATAGGAAGCGAACCATGCCCAACCAACACGGCGAGTTTATCTGGTACGAACTGTCCACCGACAACGCGGACGCCGCCCAGCACTTCTACGGCGCGATACTCGGCTGGCGGGTCACCGACAGCGGTCAACCCGGCGTGGATTACCGGATTCTCCACGTCCCCGACGAGGACACCGGCGAGTGGCACCCCATCGGCGGCCCGATGCCGCTCACTGAAGAGATGAAACAGTGTGGCGCCAGACCGGTGTGGCTGGGCTATATCGGCGTCGACGACGTAGACCAGACCGTAGCGAAGGTCACCGCCCTCGGCGGCAGCGTGCAAATGCCCGCCTGGGACATCCCCGACGTGGGCCGGCTCGCCATGGTGACCGACCCGCAAGGCACGCCCTTCTATGTGATGCGCGGCCACAGCGACCACACCAGCCTGGCGTTCGCCTCCGACCGCCCGCGGGTGGGCCACTGCGCCTGGAACGAATTGGCCACCTCAGACCCCGAGGCGGCGAAAGCCTTTTACTTCGAAGCGTTCGGCTGGACCAAGGACGGTGAAATGGACCTGGGCCCGATGGGCGCCTACGAATTTATCCGCCATAACGGCCTGATCGGCGCCATCATGCCCAAGCCGGACGACATGCCGGTGCCGATGTGGCACTACTACTTCCGTGTCGCCGACATCGACGCCGCGCTTAAGGCCATCACCGAACACGGCGGGCAAACGCTTCACGGGCCGGATGAAATTCCCGGCGGCGACTTCGCCCTCAAAGGCGTCGATCCCCAGGGAGCCAGGTTCGCACTGGTGGGCTCCCGGCGGTCGTGATCACCCCTGGCATGCCGGCCAGTGCGCACTGGTGTCTTCCGGGCTGTACTTTCAGGCCAATGCCTTTCACGCGCGGGGCACGGCATAGTGGGATCCTCGGTTTGCCGCCCAACCCGACGCGAGGAAACAGCATGAGCACCGCACTGATCACCGGCGCCTCCAGTGGCATTGGCCTGGACATCGCCCGGCAACTGGCGGCGCGCGGCCTGAACCTGATCCTGGTCGCCCGCCGCAAAGAGCTGCTGGACCAGCTGGCCGATGAACTGGCCGCCAGCCACGGCATTACCGCCACGGCACTGGCCTGCGACCTGGCCGACCGGCAGAGTCTGGGGGCGCTGTTCGATGACGTGGATGCCACCCTCGCCAAGCACAACGACCACCTGACCGTCCTGGTCAACAACGCCGGCACCGGCTTCTGGGCGCCGTTCGCGGACCAGGATCTGGCCGGCCTGCAGCGGGACATCGACCTCAACGTCACCGCGCTCACCACCCTCAGCCACGGCTTTATCAACCGCGCCCGCGCCCACGGGCAACGCAGTTATCTGATGAACGTGGCCTCCCTGGCGGGCATCCTGCCCACGCCCCAATACGCCACCTACTCCGGCACCAAAGGCTATGTGCGGTTCTTTACCGAAATCCTCGACTACGAACTGCGCGACAGCCCGGTCAGCGTCACCGCCGCCTGCCCCGGCGGCGTGCTCACGCCCTTCCTGGATCAGGCCGGCCAGACCGTGAAGAAACAGACCGGCATCATGACCGCCCCCGAAGTGGCGAAGCTCTGCGTGGACGCCATGTACGCCGGCAAGGTGGTGTACGTGCCCGGCCTGCTCAACAAGGTGGCCGTCTACACCAACCTGCTGCCCCGCCGCCTGCGCGGCTGGCTGCTGGAGCGCAGCATGATGGTGAGCGTGGAGGCGCGGCCGGATGCGAGCCGCTAGGACGTATACATCACACGAACAGGGGCGGTTTATAAAAATTGTTTTTTGCTCACTGATAGTGAGCGTTTACGATTTTATATAAACCTTGCTTGCCCCTCATCTTTAATCTCAGCATCAGATCGATTAGGGGTGCGCAAAACGGCTATGAACGACCCGAGCTTTTGATGGAGGCCAACTGCTCAGCCAGCGTATCCGCTTGCTCGGCAAATTTCCTTGGATTGGCCTTCTTCAGCTTCATCAAGTTCTGAAGCTTCCAGCGGATCGCCGGCAGTTTGTCGACGTGATCAATACCCAAAAGCGACCATTCCGGTTCGCCGGACACTAGAGAAAGCAAGAACCGCCGTTCGTTGTCATCCAGTCCCTGCTGAAGTTCGTTCACCAGCCGTTCGCGCGTCGCGAGCAAGTCCTTCAGCGGTACCGGCTCAGCGGTCATGCCATCGAAGTTGTGGGTGTGGTCGTGTTGGATGTCTCTAAATCTGGGAAACAGCACTTCATGAACCGGCCGGTTGTTGCTGGCCAGATACACCACGAAGGCGCGCCGGATGCCGGGGATAATGCCTTCATGGGCGAAGAGCTGCATTACGTCGAACAGATCACGAGGGTGCTGGCGATCCAGCGCGGCGACCAGTTTGCCGGCGTACAGATCTTCTAGCGACACCACCGGAATCTCCAAATCGGCAAGTAGAGCGTCACTGGCAGCATCGGTCAGCGAGGCCGGCAGTACCGGATGAACCGTACCGCGCATCACGAAATTGACCTCGACCTTCACTTCGATAGCGCCACGCCGTACCAGCAGCTTCGTTTCGCCGGCGTCCGCCGCAGGTATATACACTTCAAAACCCTGCCTCTCCAACCGTTCGGCCGACCGGCGAATCGCTTCATTGATCTTTCCCAATGCCTCCGCGCGCGGCAGCGTGTAATCGGGAAAGACCAGATCAAGGTCCACCGATAAGCGCGGCATGTCACGCACGAACAAATTGATCGCCGTGCCGCCTTTCAAGGCAAAGGTGTCGTCGACGAATACCAGCGGCGCCACCTGGGTCAGGAGGCGAGCGGTGTCCAGATAGGCGGACTTCATGGCTTAAGCACCAACAAGCCATCGCCGGACCGGGACACCCAGGGCCGGTCGCTACCGGTAGGCAGTTTGTCGGGGTCAAGTTTGGCCGCCCAGGACAAGCCACCCTCTCGCCCCAACTGAAGACACAGCCGTACGGTCTTTACGCTCGTGCAGTGCTGCAGTAACTCCAGCAGCACCTTGGCGCGCAGGCTGTAACTGCTCTCCACCAGTTCACGCGCCTCCTGCAGCGGCTGGCGCACGCCCACATCACTGAGCATTTCCAGCAAGGCCCGCTCCGGCGTCGACACTTGCGGGGCACCGGCCTGCCGCTCAAAGGGGCCAACGTGCCGCAGCGCATCGGGCTGCTCATCGAACAAGCGCTTGCGGTGGAAATCCGCCGGGAACCGGTCGGTAAACCAAACGGGCAATTGACCGGACCGCCAGCCGTACAAATGCAGCACCGGCTGCTGGGCGACGTACTGGCGTACGCCGTACCAATCAAGCGCCGATTTGCCACCCACATGCAGCCCTTCGAACCGGCGCTGCAGTAGCAACAGGCAGGGCGCCAGCGCCAGGGTGTCGTTGGGGCGGTAGTAGACGCCACGCGCCAGCCGCGTGAGCCAGCCGGCGCGCACGTAGTGCACCGCCAGGTCAGCGGAGATACCCAGCGCCGCCAGATCCTCGGACATTAACGGAGTGCCCGGCGCCAGCCGAGTGTAGAGCGCTTTTAGTTTATTTCTTTCCAGCGTAGCCATACTACGATTTATACGCTTTTCCCAAAAAGCATGCAATTTAGAAAAATATCGCTAATCGCAGTTTAACTACGACGAATAATATCTTTCCAAAAAATTAGCGTATTGCCTTCGATTCTAAGGGCCCTGGTGCGCCGGCAATGGCGAATGGCCACATAGTCGCTCTGGGGCGTCCCTCGGAAAAGTCAGCCAAAGCGGAAAATGGTGTCAGCGAAGAAGGATGCTTTATGTCATCCATCTCCTCGGGGGCGGAAGCAAACCCGAGTGAGCCGATGCATCTTGCTATGTACCAATCGGTAAAGCATATTTCGACTGGTACAGAACAGGAGATTCACCATGTCCCGACCCCCTCTACCCCCGTTCGACCAGGATACCGCCGCGCAGAAGGCGCGCATGGCGGAGGACGCCTGGAACAGCCGCGACCCCGAAAAGGTATCGCTGGCCTACACCGAGGACAGCCTGTGGCGGAACCGGGCGGAGTTCCTGCAAGGCCGCGGTGAGATCGTCGCCTTCCTGCGCCGCAAGTGGGATCGCGAGCTGGACTACCGCCTGATCAAGGAAGTCTGGGCCTGGAGTGGCGACCGCATCGCGGTGCGCTTTGCCTACGAGTTCCACGACGACAGCGGCCAATGGTTCCGGGCCTACGGCAACGAGAACTGGGAGTTCGACGACCAGGGCCTGATGCGGCGGCGGATCGCATCCATCAACGACGTGCCCATCGCCGAATCCGAGCGCAAGTTTCACTGGCCCCTGGGCCGCCGCCCGGACGACCACCCCGGGCTCAGCGATCTGGGGCTCTGAGCCATGGCGCGCATGGTCATGGAGCGCGCGGACGTGCTTCCCCTGCTGGGGGAGGCCTTTCGCGAGCACGGTTTCGAAGGCGCCAGCCTGTCGGTCATCACTAAACAGACCGGGCTGGGCCGCGGCAGCCTGTACCACTTCTTCCCGGGCGGGAAGGCGGAGATGGCGGCGGCCGTTTTAGAAGACATCGAGGCCTGGTTCGAGCGCGAAATCTTCGCCCCCCTCCGTTCAGAGGCGGACGCGCAAGCGGCCATCGACGCCATGTGGGAGGCGGTCTCCAACTATTTTCAGTCCGGGCAGCGGGTGTGCCTGGTGGGCGCCTTCGCGCTCTCGGACACGCGGGACCGATTCGGCAGCGTCGTGAACGCGTATTTCGAACGGTGGATCGAAGCGCTCGCCGACGCCCTGCGCCGTCGGGGCCACGATGCAAACAGCGCCGACGCCCTTGCCGAGCAGGTGGTGGCGGGGATACAGGGCGCGATCACCCTGGCCCGGGCGCGGCACGATGCGGGGCTGTTTGAGAGGGTCGTCGCCGGTTTGAGAGCCATGACGGAGAAGTGAGCAGCGTCATCGCCACCTCTATCTCACTGGCGATCAGGTCCGGCAGATGGGCCACACCCCGCTTGCCGGCCATGGTTTTTGATCATTAAAATGTACAAAAAATCGAATTATGTACCTTTATAAGTACATAACATGCAGATGACATCTTGACGAATCAAAAGGAACGCCATACTGTACATTCAACGCCAATTTGTACGGTTTAATGATCAAAATGCCCAGGACAGTCGACTCGCCCATTTACCAGAAGGCCCAGATTCTAGATGCCCTGCGCGACACCGGCGCCCTGATCGCCGAGGCCCGCAAGGCGCGCGGCTGGTCCCAGACTGACCTGGGGGCGCGCCTGGGCAAGGTGGACCGGCGGCACGTGAGCGCCCTGGAAAAAGGCGATCCGAAGGTCGACGTCGGCCTGGTGGTGGCGGCGCTGTGGCTGCTTGACCTGCCCCTGCTGGCGACCCTGCCACAACCCGGGCACGCCGCCCCCACGGGGTATTACCGGGTCGCCGAGAGCCGAGCCGGCGCGCGCCGCCCCGCCAGCCGGCGCCGGTTCCGGCCGCAGGACGTCGACAATGATTTCTGATCGCGCCTACCTGTGGCTCTTTCCGCCGGGGCAGCCGGAACCGGTCGTGTGCGGCGTAGTGGCCTGGAATGGCGCCGAATACGTGTTCCGCTACGGCAAAAGCTACCTCGCCCGGCCGGATGCCATCCCGCTCTCGATCCCCGGGCGCCCCCTGGGCGAGCTCACCGGCGAGCCCTACGTCCTCGACCACGAGCTCAGCGGTGCCGTGCGCGACGCGGCGCCGGACGCCTGGGGGCGGCGCATCATCCAGCGGGAAATCGCGAAAACCCTCGACCCCACCGGCGAGGCCCCTTACCGCCTCGAAGGCGAGCTCGGGGAGATTGACTACCTGCTCGGCGCCGGCACCGACCGCATCGGCGCCCTGGACGCCACCGACCGGCCGGACGCCTACGCGCCCCGCGCCAAGCCGATCCGCCCGCTGGCGGACGCCCTGGAAGCGGCGGAACGAATGGAACGCGGCCAGGAACTGGATGATGACCTGGACGCCGCCCTGAACCACGGCACCAGCATCGGCGGCGCCCGGCCCAAGGTGCTGTTCCGGCGGGGCAAGTCCTGGCTGGTCGCCAAATTCAGCTCCAGCCGGGACACCCTCAACATGATCGCCGCGGAAAGCGGCGCCATGCGGCTCGCCGCCAAAGCCGGCCTGAACGTGGCGGACACCCGGGTCCTGGAAGTCTCCGGCAAAGACGTGCTGCTGGTCCGCCGCTTCGACCGCGACACCCACGCGACCGGCGCCCCAACCCGCCGCCACATGCTCAGCGCCATGACCCTGCTGGATCTGGACGAATACGCCGTCCGCACCGGCGAAGCCAGCTACCTGGAACTGGCCGACGTCCTGCGCCAATACGCCTGGGACTTCGAAGGGGATGGCCGGGAGCTCTTCCGGCGCATGGTCTTCAACATCCTGATCGGCAACACCGACGACCACGCCCGCAACCACGCCTGCTTCTGGGACGGCACCGCCCTCGACCTCACCCCCGGCTACGACATTTGCCCCCTGCCCCGGCTGGGCCACTCCGCGGACCTGGCCATGGTCGTCGGCCACCAGGGCCGCGCGGCCACGCTCAACAACGCCCTCAGCCAGGCGGAGCGGTTTGGTCTGAGTGAACACGAAGCCGCAGAGTGCGTCGACGCCATGAAGCTGGTGGTGGAGAAACACTGGAAGGAGCTGTTTTCAGCGGCGGGCATGGAGTCTGGGGATATCGAGTACCTGGCGAAGGCGACGGTTCTCTCGCCTTCGATTTTTGATTAGGTGTTAACGGCCAAAGGAGCGCCTGATTGCATACTGGGTTGCCGTCCAATTGTACCCTGGACCCCCAAAATACTCCGTCGCTTTACGGCAGGTCCTTCTTCTCCGCCAGCTTCTTGGAGTAGGGGTTCTCGTTGACTTGGAAAAATCGTAGTCGTCACGCATGGCAGCTTACGCAGCATCCAGCGGCTTAATCCGCGACACTTCCTCTTGCACTGACCGTGACGCGGCCCATAAATCCACGGCGCGCTGCGCGTTAAGCCAGAACTCCGGAGAATTGCCGAACAACCGCCCAAGTCGCAACGCCATCTCCGGGCTGACCGCGCGGCGCTCGCGCAACAGCTCATTCACCGACTGCCGGGACACGCCGAGGCGCTCGGCAAGCTTTGCCACCGTCAGATCATAGTCCGGCATGAAATCCTCTCGGAGCATTTCGCCGGGATGCGTCGGCTTACGCTGGATACCGGTGGTATTGGAAATCGCCATCGTCATCACCTCACTTCAGTGGTAATCGCAGACCTCCAGATCATGCCGATGATCGTATTTTGTCACGTGACACTTGTCAAACGGGTCTCAGCCACCCGCCCGCACCAGATTCTCCCTCGAAATCTCCCCAACCGCCCGCGCCCCGGTCAACGTCATCGCCACCTTCATCTCGCTGGCGATCAGATCCAGCAGATGGGCCACACCCTGCTCGCCGGCGGCGGCGAGGGCGTAGACGAAGGCGCGGCCCAGCAGCACTCCGTCCGCGCCCAGGGCGAGCAGGCGCACCACGTCCAGGCCGGAGCGGACGCCGGAATCCGCCAGGATCGTCAGGTCGCCCCGCACGGCGTCGGCGATGGCCGGCAGGGCCCGGGCCGAGGACAGCACGCCATCGAGCTGGCGCCCGCCGTGGTTGGACACCACGATGCCGTCCGCGCCGAAGCGCACCGCCTCGCGGGCGTCCTCCGGGTCGAGAATGCCCTTGAGCACAAGGTACGGTGGCCCAGATAGGCCGACACATTGCCCAGATCGTGCGGCCGCCCGCGCAGGCCCACGCCCAGCGCGGGTGCGTCACCGCCTGCAGCATCCGCCGGCCCGGACATCCCCGAATGCCGATCGCGATAGCGCGCCCCCGGCACCGGCATATCCACCGTGAACACCAGGGTCCGCACCCCCGCCGCCCAGGCCCGCTCCAGCGCGTTCTTCATGACGTCGGGACAATGGGATTTTGTTTCTTCTGCCCGAATATTACTCGTGGACGCGCCTAGACTTTCGGCAGCACGATATCCAATTCAGATTGCTTTTTGCGGGCAGCCCGGCCAGGCGCTTTGTGGATCTGCGAGTGATTCGGGTAGGTATCCCACTCCGGATAATATTCTTCCGACTGATCTCCCCAGACGGACCAGCCTTTACGAGCGCCCCGTGCGAACATTTCCAGATAGGGGCCGGGGCTGCATGATTCAACGATGTCATAGAATTCATCGGGCTTTCGGGAATGCTCTCTCTTACGGGTCGCCAGATAATTCACCTGGGTACGTCCAGGCTGCAGAGTTCGCGCGTTTTTACCACGAACACCGAATAAAACCAGTTCGGTAACATTGCGGAAGTAAAAACCAACGCCCCGTCCGTCCGAACCTCCATCCTTACGAACTTTGTGCCAAACCACATTGCTTTTGTACGAAAAGCCCCAAGCCTCCATCACTTTCAGCCCTTCAGGTAACAGGGCATTGGGAACCCACAGATACAGGTGTGCGGTCTCAGCCACGACTTTATCAACAGGCAAGGCCATGATTTCGTCCAAATTCATGGTCCCGTAACGAGAAAGCCGCTTATGTTCCGGGGCCATTTTCCCGGTACGATTCTTGAACTGCCAGGGCGGGTCGGCCAATACCGTATAAAAGTCCTTCCCTTCGTAGCGTCCCAAGAGGTCCTGCTTCGCGTCTTTTAGAACTTCACCATTTGACTTAGGCATTTTGATTCCAGTCTTCAATCAGCTCAGGTGTAATACCAAACACCAAAATGGGACACCCGCCATGCCTTCCGGCATTCAGCCGATACAGTAGCTTACCCATCCATGTGGTGCTGGCGCCGTATTTCCCCTTGGACATTACAGGCGCACCGCCACTCGTAACGACCTCACCATCCTTATTGAGTTTTGGTACGACATCGAACACAGGATTCAGCTTTTCACTTCGAGTCACCATAACTCCCAAGCTGAGCAGCCCGCATTCGTGAAAAACGCGCATTGCGTACAGGTCCCGATCAAACGTCTGATCTTTACTGTTCCACTCAAGATCAAAGGCAACACGACCCTTCACGTAATCAATCTTATGGCCATCAATAAAGTTCTCGATATACCGAGCCTCTTGATCTTTGACCTTAAATTTCTTCGTCTTTCCACCCTCTAGAATTTCTTCACCGTACTCCTGCATCCTGACGGTGAGGTCACCCTGAATTCGGGCTTCAACCCATCCTCGCGGTCTCAGGGTGTGGGAAAATTTCTTCGGCATATCCGACTCATTACCACCGGGCATGCCAATTTCCCGCTTCGTGATCCTGAAATTCAACAAACTCTCTTTCAGATCCGCCAGCTCATCGGGAAAAGACGTGGCCAGGATCGTGGCGGCATGCCCGTAGCTGTAAACATCGTAGAACTTCCGGATATCCTCGCTAATGTACTTGTCGATCTCATCTTGCGGATCTGAATTCCGACCCGGTCTCAAATCGACATCGCCCGCGGTCATCAGATCATCGCTATTCGGCTGCTCGTCACTTTCGTCCGCCATCCTTTTCCCCTTTAAAGTTACTTCAAGCCTTCAATAGATCCGCAAAGCGAGATCCGCTACACATTTTCTTTTTCTGGCATCCCCGGCTCTTCCAGAGGAAGCGCCTCTTGCCGCAGTGAGCGCTTTACGTAATCGCGCATGAAATCTCTGATGAGCACCGATGCGGACCGATCATGGGACTTTGCGGCCCTGACAAAGGCTCTCTTCAAATCCGCATCCACGCGGCAAGTGAAGTTACATTTTTGCATAGCACACCCTCCACAGATGGCACGAACTATGCACTAACAACATCATGACAGCAACAGGGCAGCCTTCCACTTATGCTGTCCTTATGGACAGTATTGGATATCAGCGGCGACTTCAAGGGCAAGGAAGATCAACCACCCGCCCGCACCAAACTCTCCCTAGAAATCTCCCCAACCGCCCGCGCCCCAGTCAACGTCATCGCCACCCTCATCTCGCTGGCGATCAGGTCCAGCACATGGGCCACGCCCTGCTCGCCGGCGGCGGCGAGGGCGTAGACGAAGGCGCGGCCCAGCAGCACGCCATCGGCGCCCAGGGCGAGCATGCGCACCACGTCCAGGCCGGAGCGGACACCGGAATCCGCCAGGATCGTCAGGTCGCCCTGGACGGCGTCGGCGATGGCCGGCAGGGCCCGGGCCGAGGAGAGCACGCCATCGAGCTGGCGCCCGCCGTGGTTGGAGACGACGATGCCGTCCGCGCCGAAGCGCACCGCCTCGCGGGCGTCCTCCGGGTCGAGAATGCCCTTGAGCACCATCGAGCCCTTCCAGAACTCCCGAATCCATTCCAGATCCCGCCAGCCGATGGCCGGATCGAAGTTCTCGCCCAGCCAGCCGATGTAATCCTCCAGGTGGATGCGATGGCCCAGATAGGCCGACACATTGCCCAGATCATGCGGCCGCCCGCGCAGGCCCACCTCCCACGCCCAGCGCGGGTGCGTCACCGCCTGCAGCATCCGCCGCCAGGACGCGAACGGCCCGGACATCCCCGAATGCCGATCGCGATAGCGCGCCGTGAACACCAGGGTCCGCACCCCCGCCGCCCAGGCCCGCTCCAGCGCGTTCTTCATGAAACCCCGGTCGCGCAGCACATACAGCTGAAACCACATCGGCCGCGTGATGGCCGGCTGCACCTCCTCGATGGGACACACCGACACCGACGACAACGTAAACGGCACACCCCGCGACGCCGCCGCCCGCGCCGCCTGCACCTCGCCCCGCCGCGCGTAAATCCCGGTGAGCCCCACCGGCGCCAACGCCACCGGCAGGCTCAACGCCTCCCCGAACAGCCGCGCCGACAGATCCACCTCCCCCACCGCCTTCAACACCCGCTGCCGCAACGCCAGATCGCGCAGATCCGCCACATTGCGCGCCAGGGTGTGCTCGTCGTACGCGCCCCCGTCGATGTAATGGAACAGGAACGGCGGCAGGCGACGTTTGGCGGCCAGGCGGTAATCGTGGGTGGAGGAGATGATCATGGTTGTCTCCTGGTGGAGTGGCGACCGGGGAGCTTGGAGAGGAAGTATTCAAATTGTGTACGAACTAAAGGCCAGCCTCATTGAATAATTGAGCGGCGGAGACGTTCAACGCCCTGGCGATACGCAGGATATTCGCCAGGGAGACGTTGCGTTCACCCCGCTCCACCGCGCCAATGTAGGTGCGATGAATGCCAACCTCAGTGGCGAAGGCCTCCTGGGAAATACCGGCGGCACGCCTCCGCTCCCGAATCACGGAACCCAACTCTTTCTGTGCGTCATCAATGTGAGTAGTCATATTTCAAATTGTTCTTATAGATGACTATAAATCTACACACTATAAGTAGCATATCTGGCGACCATGCTCTATGATGACTTTACGTATCATTGAAACTCATGGAGGAAATCATGAAAAAGCGCAAGCCGAACATTGAGATCGGTCACTATCGTGGGAGCCGCTACTGGGGCGTTTGGGTTGATTCTGAGTTGCTTGCGGTGGTGTGTTATCGGAAGGGCGCGGAGGCAATCAAATCGGCTTTGCTGGATCGTTCCAGGCCAAAGCTGTAGCAGACAAAGGGCATGATCAGCCAGCGCACTGTTGTAACGCCTTGGCTTTGCGGCGCACCAGAGCGCTAGCGTAGGTGCATCCGACAACAGCCACTTGTTAAGCTTTACTCATAGTCCTCGATGCTGAGAACGTTCCCTTTGTCAAAGTTACTTTTTAGCTCAGGAATAGAGAGTTTCTGGCCATTCATGAGCTGAACAATGAAACCCACCCATGCCTCTTGATACAAATAATCATTGTGCACTTCATTATAGTGACAATACTTTGTATTGGTATAGAATGGATCATCTGAGTTCGAGGGTGGCCGAATCGAAAATACTGTATATAGACAGCGGTGATCGTATTGGTTAATTTTTACGTCAGAAGCTCTATTGACGCGCTCTATGACGTTGCTTGGCTTCAGTTTCCCAACGTTGGCAGCCTCAACCCTAACCACCTTGTCTTTTATAATTGCTGAGACTTTTTCGTAGGCCTCTTTATCATCTTCGTCCAAAGAGCTCCAATTGACAAACTCAACTGCCAAGTCATTTCTATTAGTGTTTGACACTTTTGGAACCTGGATGAGTTTGACCGAGTATTCTTGAGATTGAAAAACCTCATCTTGCAATGAAGTTCTATAAGAATCGACAAAGCTTTTAATTGCCCTAAGCTCTTTAGATAGAACACTTCTATTTGCTTTTCGCTGATCTTCAGTTCTCATAAGAGAGAACTGCAAGGAGTATGCAAGACTCTCATTCAAAGAAAACTCTAACCCGAAAATTTTAACGAGCTCACTTTCATAGTTGTATAAAAATGATTGACATTCGCCAAAAATCAAAGTGTCTATTTCACTTTTATCTATATTCCTGTGCTCTATTTTGTTTCTCAATCTAATAAAAAACTCAACGTTTTTCTTTGCGGCCTCAGTTAAATCACCATACTCCTTTAGGCATCTTGTCAACTCCCACGCCTTTCTCTCACCATCAACGTACACATAGCGGTTGCTATCCTTTTTCTTGTAGTAATAGACATCACCCATAGTGTGCTGAAAATATGCATGAAAAAGCCGCGTCCAGGCCATGATCATTAAGCTAACGTAGGCCTCGGTTCGGAAAGTCGTTCTCGGCTTATTATAGACCTCCACCGCTAGGAGCGCGGAATCTACCGAGCTTTCTAAAATAGTTTTTGTTCGGCCTTTTCTCAACTTCATATGTCATCCATGCATTACTTAAAAGGTATTAGGACAAAGGCGGGAATATCCAACGGATGCGCCTGCGTCGAATCACTTTTCTTGAATCCCCCTAACGCAAAATAAAACCAGAAAAGTCAGCCACTTACAAACTCAACCGACAGGCTTCCTCCTGATATCTTGACCAACCCTCTTTCCCCAAAACCAAATGGCCATCGACGCTTACCCTCAGACGGCCCTTTAGGCAGCAACTCAGGGAGAAGCGTTCACAGAAGACGAGGGCGCAAGCGCTTGGCACACAAGGAGTTGACGCCGTGGCCAACGGCCAGTATGCCGGGCTGTATAGATAAGCCCTCGCACTTTAAACTCAGAATTTTTTTGGTAGATTTCATGCAATCAATCGCTTTATCCGCAATGCTGAGATCCTTCTTGGGACCTAATAGGTCCATAGAAAATTAACGCTTGCAGCACTAGACAGTTTGGAGCAAAAAGAGAAATTATCCCGAGTGCTTGTGCTTGTGCTTGTTATACGTAGTCACCACCATTTCCACATCCCCAAAAATTACTTTGCCGTCATTGCGTCTAGCTGGGCACTTGATTATTGTCAATTACCCCTAAATACATTGGCTGCTCAAAGCCAGAGAATTCCGGCTGCCACTCTATGTCACCCTCTGCTGCGTCGTAATGGTACTCTGTGGTAGAGAAAACGATCTGGGCTCGATTATCTTTGCAGATGTTTTTTAACCTAGCGACAAATGCTGCAAAATCTTTAGTTTCAATATCATGCTGCCGCGGCGTATCAAATATCAGAAATTCTATGGATGTACATCCCATGGAAATGAACAATTCAAAGAAGGCAGCTCTGAGAGCAAGAACTGTTCGCAAAAGTGTACTACCACTGAACTGGGATAATTTTTCCCTTCCAAATAGAACATTGAAATCAGCGTCGACAGTAATATCTCTCGAAACGTTCTTCGTACTGAGTACATCAAGCCATTCAATAATCTTCTTACGATAGGAATTTCTGAATTCGAGAATTCTGATATCATTCGAACCCGCGGCACCTTCAAAAGACGAAATATCTCCTTGAAGGCCCCTGCGCCTATTCAATAGCTGAACGTAACCCCTTTTCTCGGACTCGATCCTTTCCATTACTTCCTTTTTGCCTTGCCGATCAATAATCGATCGCGTCAAGCCACTGATTGCCGATATCAATGGAGCTGTTTGGGAGCCGTTCTCTTCCTTCCTCAAATTCGATTCGAGCGAGGCAATTTCCTCATCAAGCTTTCTTAAGCTAGATGAATAGTCATCCACCCTTATTTCTTGAAACTTGGTGTTCCTATCTAAGTCTTTGATTTGATCACGAAGATAAAGTAAATTTTTCCCGTAGGAATCTGAGCTAGAGGTGAAAAGACCGCACCCTGGTGTGGCGCAAATATCCTCAAAAGAACTAAAAAGTCGACGAGACTCCTCGTTAAGAGATAACGTGTTGATTTCGATCTCAATTTCGCCTTTTATCTTATTGAAACCTGATATGCGGCTTTCTAGTTCCTTTATTGAAGCAGAGAGATTAAACCGCTCATTCTTCTTCTCGCGAATTAATCTTTGCAGAACAAAATCGGCATCGTTCGTCGCATCAAAACTATTGCGGAGCTCTTCCAATTCATCTCTCAATTGTCTCAACTCATCTTCAAGCTCTGAAACGGAAGTCTCATCATCAGATTGTTCTTCGAGCTTTCGGATAAACTCTTCAGAGTTGACGATTTGAATATTTATTAAATCAAGTTCTCTTTTCTTTTCTATGAGAAAGCGCTTTGCCTCGAACGAATGTTTTGGTGCTATGCCAATCGCCAATCTGATCATCTCGGCATACTGGTCTTTTATGAAACTACCTGGGGGCTTGTAAGCACTCGTATAACCGGCGTCTTGGTCTATATAAAAGAGAGGCAAAAATGTCGATATATAAGGATAAGTGGGCTCGTTCTTATTGGTTGTCAGCGCGAGCGGCGAGAGTCCAAGTCTCGAAAAAAAGTACTCAGAAATCTCTTTTTCGTTGTAGAATATACTCGTTTCGTTGGAGCCTCGCTCCGAGACTTCTATGTGAAACTTATCGGAAAAAAACCTTTCGAAAGTGAGAAAGTCCTCTTCATGCTCTACAGTGAGGCTGACTGACGAGCATTTCGCCATGATATCATCCCTGTATCGAACAGGGTATCCAAGCGCGAAGGCAATAGAATGAATAACAGGTGTTTTCCCTGCGCCGTTCGGCCCATATAGTTGCGTAATATCATTAGCAAACATGAGGTCCTTCGAACCCCACCCGTCCTTACCTGAAGGATGAATTTTTAATTCAACAAGTTTCATTCCAAATCCAGCACAATTTGTTTCTCTATTTGTACATCAAAATAATTTCGTTCAATTAACTGGAGCGTGTAACCGAGGTCTGATTGAGCATCTATTGCTTTTGAAACGACCTTTTTCCCAAACTCAGTAGCTTTAATGCGAGAATCATGGCGGTCAACCTCGACAAGGCTTACTGTCTCAAGAAAGGTTAGCGCCTTGACTGTTCGCATCCTAAGGTTTGCTGACCATCCCAAGTGCTGGGATGACCCCTTAAAGCCTGAAAAGGTTCGCTCAAAACACTCGCCAATCAGCTGTCCTAGTTCGTCTGACTTCGGCTTACGGCGTGTTTTTGACAGTAAGAGAATAGTCATCGCGAGCAAAGGGAGATGAAAAAGCGCCTCATTACTCAGCCGATGAGTTGCCGAACCACTGAATTGATTTAGAGACAATACAATTTCTTTTTCAGATGCTTCTTGAAAGAATTCTTCGTAATCCATCACGCGTTTCCTCTAACTAAAAAGGAGAAAACAGCGCCGAGAAGCAGCTCACGATCAAGATTGGCAGACAGGTCCTCGTCATCCAAGTCTGACAATACTTTATCAATTCGACCTCGAAGAACCGTCAGGTTTTCTCCAAATTTAGCCCATTCAGCAGCATTGTTCTCTATTTCTTCAAGAATAAAATTCAGATCGAACTCTGGAATAGTATGACGTTTATCCCTAAACCATATATCCCATCGAACCTTACAGTCAGATACGAACTCTATCATTCTTTCTGACGCGCCCGCCTTACTCATCAACCTATGAATAATTGAAGCACTCTTAATGGCTTGCGAGTCGCCGCCATCTCTTAAGCTTTGATATGCCGCCTTGGAGATACTCAAAATATCGAGCATTTCGGCAAGACTAACACCTGCTATATCATCTAGGTCCTCTTCTGCGATTTCCTCTAGCAGTTTCGCAAATGACTTTCGCTCAACAAGAAATATAAGACTGTTAAGTATTTCCTCACACTCTGAACGCTGCAAATCTATTTCACTATACTGATAAATGGTCTCTCTTGCCTCAGTGAAGAATTTATCGTCATATGGATTCAAATAGGAAATATTGGACTTAAGCTGAAGCTTCTTAATGCGCTCTATAATATTCTTATCTTCTATTGGCGATTCCGGGGTTAAGGCGTCATTAAAATTTTGGAGCAATAATTTGTAATAATTGTTATCGCTATCACCCTCTATCGCATCACGCAAGCCCTCTAAATCGTCGTTCAGATGGACATTAGTGAGAAAAATTACGCTCCCACAGGAGTTCTCAAATCTGATGGTGTGGATAAGGAGCTTTCCAACGTAGCTATCAGTAATCTTGGCTGGTTCGCATGTCTTAGCGCCTTTTCTTATCCCTAAGACATCATTTACGGACCATTGATAATTCAACTTACCTTTAGTTTTGACCTGAAAGAAATTATAAATATAGTTTCCGTCAACATTGAGGCGAGACACGAAATCGTCCTGGTAGTCACAATAGACCCGGTCTAGCGTCTCATCCTCCAACAAAGACAGGCACTCGAAAGCCGCTCCGCGAAACTGAGCCTGATAGCGGGCTATGGTTTCCCTTCCAACGTTCTCCCGTGGCTTAACTTCATGAAGCTTTGGACTACCGTTATTTTCCCCAGCCACGCTCACCTTCCTTCAGGAAATATTCTTCATTTGAGTATCGCATTTCCCACTCTTCTTCTTGGTTATTAATAGCATTCAGATGACCACCATATAACGCCTCAGTCAGCCGGCGCGTCAGAGGTCAGCTGCACTGGATTGTTAGAAGCCAAAAGGGGTCCAGGAAACATACTCTCAAGGCCAGTATCCTGTATGACCTTTGCAATGATAGTCATTACCATAGGCTCCTCTTCTGGGTGCGAGCCTACAATTATCCCCGTAAATTTTCTCTGCGACTCCAAATCTTTGGCGATGGGATACTTTGCAAGGCTAGAAACCTGAAAGGAGAGCCGCTCGAGGAATTTCTCTTCCTTATCTGTCAACTGAACGCCGCACTGCCTTACATGCTCAAGAATATTATGATCAGTCCTTAGTCCTCTGGGCTTTCCTTCAAAGACTGTAATTTCTCCATTAATAATTTTTCGTGCCTTTGTCGCATTTTCGATAGCGATACCAAGATGGAATGCTCTTGCGTTTGATAGAGATTTTACTTTCTCAGCGGCGAGTGACATAGCATCCATGCTGGCAGAACCCATTCGTTCAAAACTTCTAAGGGCCAGGAAAGCTGGCGAGAAAAGGACCTGCGCGGCAAATAGCTGCCTGCATGCCTCATCCATCCACCTCTCAGCATTCGAAAACAGCTCCTTGTATCTATCGTTATCCACCTTCCCCAACCCTTCTAAAGCTTGTAGCCGCGGCAAATTAGGAGCGCAGCAAATAATTTTTCCGACAGTCTAAGGACGCCAGCTCGAATATCCAATGAACACGCCGAAGTCATATCTCTTTTCCTGATTACCCCTATCGCAAGATAAAACCAGAAAAGTCAACCACTTACAAACTCAACTGGCAGGCTTCCTCCTGATATCTTGACCAACTCTCTTTCCCAAACCCAAAAGGCCACCGACGCTTGCCTGCTGGTGGCCTTTGAGGCGGTAACTCTGGGAGAAGTGTTCACAGAGGACCAGGGTGGCCCATTGGCGCAAGCGCACGGCACACAGGGAGCTGAAGCGGTGGCCGGCGGTCAGCATGCCTGGCTGTATAGATAAGCCCTTGGACTTCATCCCAACGGTGGTGGTTGCCGTCAAGAAGCCCTCGACTTCGTCGTCATTTCCGGCGGTCTTGTGGCCTTTCGAGAATCCCCTATGCGCAACCTATGTTGCGCATATCATTGATAGATGCGCATAGGTGTGCTTTAATTGCGCATACAGTCCAATGCGCAACATACCTGATCATGGCGAAGCGAATACCTGAAAAGGAGCTACAGGACATTGAGGCGGTGGTCTCCGCCCACCCTGAGGGTGTCGGCCTTCAAGCCGTCCTGGACGCTCTTGAGCAACCACTACCCCGGCGCACGCTCCAGTACCGTTTAAAGCACCTGGTGGATGCGGGCCGGCTCATCAAGACCGGGGAAAAGCGGTGGGTCCGATACTTCCCTGCGGATACCGAGCGCAGGACGAGCCACAGCGTTCGGGAACCCTCCCACGAAGAAGCGGCGGGCGATATACCCGTCTCCCGCCAGGCCACTGAGATCCGGACCGCCTTGCGCAAACCGCTTCGGTCCCGCAAGCCGGCGGGGTATAAGCACAGCTTCCTTAACCAGTACCGACCTAACCATACGGCGTATCTTGCACCCGCCGAGCGCGCGCATCTTCGGGAAATCGGCACGCCGCCCTCGGGGCCACGGCCCGCAGGCACCTATGCGAAACAGATTCTGAACCGCCTGCTGATCGATCTTTCGTGGAACTCCAGCCGCCTGGAGGGGAATACGTACTCTCTGCTTGATACGAAACGATTGATCGCCTTTGGGGAAGAGACGGCGGGGATCCTGAACCACAAGGACGCCATCGAATTTCTTGTGGGCTCGGCGGAAGATATCGGCTTCAACCGCTATACGATCCTGAACCTTCATGCGTTGCTGGCCAACAACCTGTTGGCCGACCCGGAAGCGACCGGCCGCTTGCGCCGAATCGCAGTCGGAATTGAGAAGTCCGTGTTTCACCCGCTCGAGGTGCCACAACTGATTGAAGACTACTTCGATCAGATTCTGGCGACGGCCGGCGCCATCGCCGATCCCTTCGAGCAGGCGTTTTTTATTATGGTTCAGTTGCCGTATCTGCAACCGTTCGATGACGTGAACAAGCGCGTTTCCCGGCTGGCGGCGAATATACCGTTCATCAAAGCCAATCTGATTCCCCTCTCCTTCACGGAGGTGCCCGCTGATATCTATACCGAAGCCATGCTCGGCGTCTATGAGCTGAACCGGATCGACCTGCTCAAGGAAGTGTTCATCTGGGCCTATGAGCGGTCGGCGGCGCATTATGCCGCCGTCAGACAATCACTCGGCGAACCCGACCCGTTCCGGTTAAAGTATCGTTCGGCATTGCAGGACGTCGTCCAGAATATTGTGCTTGAGCGGCTGAACAAGAAAGCCACGTTCAACCGCATTGTTCAATGGGCGGAACAGCATATCCCGCAGGAAGACCGGCAGCGGTTCCGGGAAGTGGCCGAAAATGAAGTGCTGAGCTTGCATGCCGGCAACTTTGCCCGCTACCGGATAAAGCCTTCGCAATTTTCAGCATGGCAAGCTATCTGGTCGGCCGACCCATAAGCCGTTTTGATCTCTTTATCAAACTCGCGCCGATGCCATTACAACTCGATCCAGCTGCGGCGCTGCCCGCTACATTCAGACACCGGAGAACGATTCAAGCGCTGGCAGATAGCAGTGTTCTTGGCGACCGCCTTTACAACCAACCAAATTTAAGCAGAAAAAAGACAACGCATTCATAACTTCGATGTCGAGCCGCCTAACATGGCGGCCTTGACATCCCAAATCGAGCGCAACAACGCCTCTCAAGCCACAAAAAGAAAGTCATATAAGCGGAAAATTTTCGCACTTAAGATAAATCAACATTTACTTTTCAGGCCTTACTTATTAGACGCTGCAAAATTTTCTTCTCCACTTCCTGTGCTTCCAAATCCGGATCATCTGATTGAAGGTACTCTACCGCTGAAAAGCCATCGCCTCGCCGTCGGTTTTGAACCGGTTCCATTGCTTCTATAAGCAACGCCTCCATAGCCACAATTGCGGAATTTGAATCAGTTGGCAATGATGGTTTTTCCAGCTTACCACTGCTTGAAATACCACAAATTCCGAACCAAGAAAATCTATTCCAGCGTCCACGAAACCTTGAAATAGTATGATGCTCTCTCAGTCGGCGACCAAGACGATCATTGGTGGTACGGCCAACGTAAATCGGCCTATAGTTATCGTAAAGGACATAAACCCCTACCTGTGAAGCGAAGTCGATAGGCTTGGCCCCTGACTGCTCAATTCCTAACAATGCAGGTTGAGATTTTCCCCAATCCACCTTCGAGCGGTCCCAGAACATGCCAAACGCATTGATCAAGCCCGGCTGGGAATCTTGATCCGCCTCCTCCGCGGAATCCTTGCTACTCGACAGGGTTTGATTAAAAAGCTCTTTCAACCAGTATTCTCCCCGACCGACGCGCACGAAGGGTGACTTATCACCTTCGTTCTTTAATGAAGTACTAATGTTTGAGACGACTGTATTAGCCGGTGTCAAACCAACATCATCGCGAAGCTCTCGTGCAACAATAGTTTCGGCTATTTCTGTTCGCGACAAAGGACCGTCGGCCTCTCGAAGCACCTGCTCAATCGCTTTACGCCATGGTTTTTTCGCCACTCAACCTCCATTTTTATTTTATTGGAACCAACAAACCGTCAAGCGCCAGCTAAACATGTTTATAGATGGACCGATTCCACAACACATTAACGAGATTCGCAACCTCTCAATCACAAAAGAAGCGACGAGGAAACACCAACCTGATCAGCGGCGGATAGCTACCAAGCCATATCAAAAGAACTAAACATGAGGACGCTGCTATCCTAAACAGCCGTTGATTGGGTCTTTATTAGTTAGTGGCCGAAGTCAATTCATTCCCACTCAATCGTAGCCGGCGGCTTGGACGAGATGTCATACGTCACCCGGCTGATGCCCGGGATCTCATTAATGATCCGGCTGGAAACCTTCTCCAGGAATTCGTAGGGCAAATGCGCCCAGCGGGCGGTCATGAAGTCGATGGTCTCCACGGCGCGCAGGGCCACCACGTATTCGTAGCGGCGGGCGTCGCCGACGACGCCGACGGATTTGACTGGGAGGAAGACGGCGAAGGCCTGGCTGGTTTTGTGGTAGAGGCCGGCGGCGTGCAGTTCCTGGATGAAGATGTGGTCCGCCAGGCGCAGGGTGTCGGCGTATTCTTTCTTTACTTCGCCGAGGATGCGCACGCCCAGGCCGGGGCCCGGGAACGGGTGGCGGTAGACCATGTCGTAGGGCAGGCCGAGCTCGAGGCCGATTTTGCGCACTTCGTCTTTGAACAGTTCGCGCAGGGGTTCGACGAGCTTGAGTTTCATGTGCTCGGGGAGGCCGCCCACGTTGTGGTGGGATTTGATCACATGGGCGCCGCCGGTTTTGGAGGCCGCGGATTCGATCACGTCCGGGTAGATGGTGCCTTGGGCGAGCCAGTGGGCGTTTTTCAGTTTGGCGGCTTCGGCGTCGAAGATGTCGATGAAGGTGTTGCCGATGATTTTGCGCTTCTTCTCCGGGTCGGCTTCGCCGGCCAGGCGGGAGAGGAAGTGGTCTTCGGCGTCGACGCGGATGACGCGGACGCCCATGTGGTCGGCGAACATTTCCATGACCTGGTCGCCTTCGCCGTGGCGGAGGAGGCCGTTGTCGACGAAGACGCAGGTGAGTTGGTCGCCGATGGCTTTATGGAGTAGCGCGGCGACCACGGAGGAGTCGACGCCGCCGGAGAGGCCGAGGATGACGTGGTCGGTGCCGACCTGTTCCTGGATGGTGGCGATGGCGTCGTCGATGATCTTGGCCGGGGTCCAGAGGGCATCGCAGGAGCAGATTTCGCGGATGAAGCGTTCCAGCAGGCGGCCGCCCTGGAGGGTGTGGGTGACCTCCGGGTGGAACTGGATGCCGTAGAAGCGTTTGTCGTCGTTGGCCATGCCGGCGATGGGGCAGCTGTCGGTGGTGGCGGTGACAACGAAGCCGTCGGGGATGGCGCCGACGCGGTCGCCGTGGCTCATCCAGACGTCCAGGTATTCGTGGCCGGCTTCTTCGTGGTCGACGATGCCGTTGAGCAGGCGGTTGCCTTCGGCCTTGGTGACGCGGGCGTAGCCGAATTCGTGCTTGTCGCTGCTGATCACGGAGCCGCCCAGTTGCTCGGCCATGGTTTGCATGCCGTAGCAGATGCCGAGCACCGGCACGCCCTGCTCGAACGCCGCTTGCGGGGCCCGCGGGGTCTCGGCGGCGGTGACGGATTCCGGGCCGCCGGAGAGGATGATGCCCTTGGGGTCGAACTCGGCGATGTCTTCGGCGGTGGCGTCGAAGGCGCGGATTTCGCAGTAGACGCCGATTTCGCGCACGCGGCGGGCGATCAGCTGGGTGTACTGGGAGCCGAAGTCGAGGATCAGGATGCGTTGGGCGTGGATGTCTTGCATGGTTTAAATTCCGCTGGACGCCGGACGCTAGACGTCGGACGCCGGTTGTTGTGACGCTGGATGCCGGACGCTCGACGCCTGACGCTTAAAAACAAAAATCGGGCGAGCCTTGGCTCGTCCGATTTTTAGCGTCCGGCGTCAAGCGTCCGGCCCCGGTGGGTTCACCCCACCGGATAGTTCGGCGCTTCTTTCGTGATGGTCACGTCGTGGACATGGGATTCTTTCATGCCGGCGTTGGTGACTTTCACGAAGTAGGGCTTGGTGCGCATTTCTTCGATGTTGGCGCAGCCGGTGTAGCCCATGGAGGCGCGCAGGCCGCCCATCAGCTGGTGGACGATGGCGCTCATCGGGCCTTTGTAGGGCACCCGGCCTTCGATGCCTTCGGGCACCAGTTTTTCGATGCCGGCGGCGGCGTCCTGGAAGTAGCGGTCGGACGAGCCGGTTTTGCCGGACATGGCGCCCAGGGAGCCCATGCCCCGGTAGGCTTTGTAGTAGCCGCCCTGGAACAGTTCCACTTCGCCGGGGGCTTCTTCGGTGCCGGCCAGCAGCGAGCCGATCATAATGGCGTGGGCGCCGGCGGCGACGGCCTTGGCGATGTCGCCGGAGAAGCGGATGCCACCGTCGGAGATCAGCGGCACGTCGGTGCCCTTGAGGGCGGCGGCCACTTCGGAGACGGCGGTGATCTGCGGGACGCCGATGCCGGCGACGATGCGGGTGGTGCAGATGGAGCCCGGGCCGATGCCCACTTTGACGCCGTCGGCGCCGGCTTCCATCAGCGCGATGGCGGCTTCGGCGGTGGCGATGTTGCCGCCGATCACGTCCACGTCCGGGAAGTGCTTCTTGATCCAGGCGACGCGGTTGAGCACGCCTTGAGAGTGACCGTGGGCGGTGTCCACCACGATCACATCCACGCCCGCTTCCACCAGCGCGGCGACGCGCTCTTCGGTGCCGCCGCCGGTGCCCACGGCCGCGCCGACGCGCAGGCGACCCTGGCTGTCTTTACAGGCGTTGGGGTAACGGGTGGCTTTTTCGATGTCCTTGACGGTGATCATGCCGCGCAGCTCGCCGGCGTCGTTGACCACCAGGATCTTTTCGATGCGGTGCTTGTGCAGCAGGGTCTGCACTTCGTCGGCGCTGGCGCCCTCTTTCACCGTTACCAGGCGGTCGCGGCCGGTCATGATGTCGGCCACGGACTGGTCGTAGTCGGTGATGAAGCGGGTGTCACGGCTGGTGACGATGCCCACCACCTGCTGGCCTTCCACCACCGGCACGCCGGAGATGTTGTGGGCGTCGGTGAGGTTGATCAGCTCGCGCACGGTGGCGTTGGGGCTGATGGTGATCGGGTCCTTGACCACGCCGGATTCGTATTTCTTGACGGCGCGCACCTGGCGGGCCTGATCGTCCACCGGCATGCTCTTGTGCAGGATGCCAATGCCGCCTTCCTGGGCCATGGTGATCGCCAGGCGATGCTCGGTAACGGTGTCCATGGCGGAGGACAGCAGCGGGACGTTCAGCTCGATGTTGCGCGTCAGGCGGGTCTTCAGCGATACCTCATTGGGCAGCACATCGGAGTGGGCGGGCAGGAGCAGAACGTCGTCGAACGTCAGTGCTTCTTGGGCGATTCTGAGCATGTTGCACCCCTTGGCACACAGAGAAACTGAGGGGAGTCTGGACCCCGGGGCGCCGGGCTGTCGCCGGCCGGGAAGCCGGGTCGGGCAGGTAGGAGCCGGCGCAAGGGCGAACCAGGGGCTCCGTTAAATTAAGCCGAACATTATAGAACATTTCCCGCCCCAGCAGCAATTGGTGGGAGCGGGCCTTGCCCGCGAAAGGTAAGCAAAGCTTGCCGGCAGGATCCCAGAGGCCTTTCTAACGGCAGCACCAACAACATCTCTGGTATC
>LWDU01040326.1_pt1 | contig 75218 bp, 64 predicted proteins | sample 727161 | NCBI WGS metagenome assembly LWDU01 (sample SAMN04566230, study PRJNA314399) | hydrothermal vent metagenome | isolation source: deep sea hydrothermal plume seawater | place: Mexico: Gulf of California, Guaymas Basin | collected 2004-07-11 | reverse complement strand
CCCCCCCCCCCCAGGTGGGGGTTTTTGGGCCGGTGTCGGGCTCTCCAGCACGCTCAGACAACGAATGGAAAACCCAGATTCCTTGCTGGCGAGGCCTCTGTAGACGCTGCCAAGGTTGTATCCCAGTCCCGGATGGAGTCTCGGAAACTGGGTTCAGAGCTGCGGCCATGCACCATCCACTTGAACGGCCAAGGCTGTAAGCAGGGCCTTTCTCACTCGCAGACACCGTCACCGTCATTGTCTGTGATGCAGGTTCGGAAGAGATCGGCGGTGTTCGCGTCCCGGTTCTTGGGCCGCCGCCACTTGGTTCCGCCGTCCCGATCCCATTCGAAGCCGATGCCCTCGCTGACGTGGATACCTCCACCCCCAAAGCCGCTGGCTAAACGCACCTCGAAGTCGAACGAGCCGCCGTAGTCGAAGTCGACCGTGCTGGTGGTGATGGTGTCCCAGGCAGCGTCGTCGAGGACCACCTGCCCGCCCACCTCCAGCAAGATGGTGTCCATGAAGTGCTCTCGGAACGACATCTTGCCGTCGGCGTCGTAGATCTGCCCCGTGTAGACGACAGTCCAGTGCTGCTGCCACGGCCCGTTGGGCTCGGCCCGGTTCGTCCAAGCCGCGTTGGGCCCGCCCTCGAGCACCACCGGCACCACGGTCCCGTCCCCCTCGGTCAACTGGAATTTGGCCCCCAGGGGACATACAGACGGCACGGCGGCCGGGGTGAAGGTCATGTCCGTGACGTTTGCGTTGGTGACGAAGTGGTCGAGGCTGGTCACGGCCTCACCCGCTTCCGTGAAATTCTCGAAGCTAAAGTTCGAAAACAGGGCACCACCGACTTCGTCTCCCCATAAGATGTCGCTGTACTCACCGTAGAGCACGTTGTTCGTGGAAAAATTAGACGGCGGGATGTTGTAGTGCTTCTTTAAGAAGGATGGCGCCGACAAGGACACGGTCGTCCTCTTCGACGAAGCTCGAGCTGCGCTGACGTAGAAGCGCACATCATCCGTCACGGAGTCACCGGGAACTCGTAGTAGGCGAAGCCGCCGACGCCCAGGTCATTGACCAGCCAGGGGATGTCGCCTGCCGCGTCCACCATCGAGACCCAGGTCGCGGTGCTCGCCGACTCTGTGGTGATGACGATCTTTGCATTGACGACGGCGACGTTGGTGATGGTCGCACCGTCCGAGAGCGAGAAGTAGGACTCGGCTCCTGTCTGCAGCGTCATCGCGCCCCCCGTAGCGCCGTAATCGATCTCGAGCGTCGTTGGTGAAGTCCACGTCGCGCTTTGAGGGTTGGGAGCGTCGATGTTCCCAGGGGGCGTCACGCCGTAGATCTCCCGGCTGACGATGCGGCTCATGCGGTCGCCCCACTCGGTATACGCGATGGAGTAGAAGTGACAGCCGTCATGGCCGCTCACGCCCGTGGTGCTCATGCTGGCGGGCACCTTGGGCAACAGGGTCGGCAACTCGCGTTGGACGTTTCGGCTCCAGGTCGGATTGCCGCAACCCGCGCGAATTTGAAACGGAAAGACGCCCTCGACGTTCGGATAGTCCTCGAGCCACGCGGTGTACATCGTCGTCCAGAGGCCGAGATAGGTGTTGTAGGCCATGGTGGTATCCTCCTCACCCTGGTGCCAGAAGATGGCTCGCACAGCGTCTTCGACTCCGGCCTGACGCACACGCCAGAGCAAGCGGCCGTAGATCGTGTCTGGATTCTCGGGGTTGGCGTCATCCCGCAGGTGCTCTGCGACCGGGGTTCCGCCAACCGCTCCGTTGAACACGAGGATCGGGATACCATGTTCATCTTTGAGATTGTTGGCCAATTGAAGTCCCCACTGACCGATCGAGCCAATCCAGGCGCCGGCCTCAGCGACGGCGATATTGAAGCCGTACACGCTCGTCACCGCGGAGCCGCTGGTTCCCCAGCTGCGAACGAAGGTGTTGACCCCATTGTCCGCGGTGTTTTCGTCGTGGTGATCAGGAGCTTGAGCGTTGGACTGCCCGTCGAGCAGAATGGCATCGCCACACACGATGTCCTCGATTTGATCGACGGTGCGAAAGAAATCGTTGCTGTAGGTCCACTCGATGAACACGTCATAGAGCGCCAGCTCTGCGTCGATGGTCTGCGTGATCGAAAACACCGGCGAGGTGCTGCTGCTGGCGCTGTACGCCACGCCATCACGCGTCAGCCGGATGCGCGCCTCGGTGGCGCCACCGGTCAGCTGACCGCTGACCGTGACCTGGCACTTGTTGTTGCCGAGATCCCGTGTCAGAAAATGTAGAGCCCCCGGCGCTTCGGTGACCGTCAAGCCACACGTGGGGCACTCCTCGTCGATCGGGTCGTCACACCAATCAAGCCACGTATAGCCACTGTCAGGGTCGCAGGGACAGGCCAGCCCATCGCCGCTTGAAGCGAGGGTGGTGCAGTTCGCGTTGTTGGCATCACAGAAGGTCAGGGCCCCCACGAATTCGTTGACGCAAAAGTCTGCTGGGCTGTCGATGAGCTCGCCGCCGATGGTCACATTGTCGAAGACGAGCTCCGAGATCATGGCGTCTGCTCGGCCATGGAGCATGTTGGGATGGCCCAAGACGCTGTTGGCTGCGATTTCGATGTTCTTGAAGACGATACCCGTAATGTCCCCTGGCAATCGTTGTTCGTAGAACATGCAGGTGGATGGGCCCTGCCAGGCCCCATTGGCCGCCAGGCAGTTCCACTCGGTGACATTGGCGCAGGTCTCCTCAACGTCATCCCAGGTCCCCCCTCCTTCCAGGCAGTATTTCTCTTCCGAGTCGGAGCTGAAGATCTTGTTGTTGTAGGGATCGCCGGCCTGGGTGAGGATATAGAAGGGCTGAAGGGTGGGAAAGGGGTCGTGAACCTTGATGTTCTGAAAGACCAAACCGGGACCGCCTGGACCTCCACCCTCTGCCCGTATGCTGAAGATGCGACCGCCATTCCAGAGGTCCCAAGCGCCGCGTGAGTAGAGGACATCACTGTCCTCAATCACAACAGTGGGCGCATCCAAGCCACTCGCATGGCAGCCCACTTCGCTGGTACAACCCACGGCGGTCATCAAGAACGCGGTACCGTTTGCGTCGTTCCACATGGTCACACGACTGAACCCGCGTCCACCCACATAGGACGAGTCGTCCTGGGTGCGTATGAAGCTGTCCTCGATCCTCACGTTACCGAAGGGATTGATGCCGTCCCCGTTGGCACGCCAGGTGAATATCTTGACCCAGCGAATATCCGTAGGTTGGGACGGATCGTAGCCTGCATAGAGCATCAAAGAGTGGTGAGCGGAGTCCGCGATGGTAATCCCTTCCACAGATGTATCGTATGCTCCCGCGATGTTGATGGGGTTATGCATCGTCTGGTCGATCAGGGGAGGGGTGGTGTGGAGTGGGTGCGCCAGGCGCGCTCCCGAAAGCGTTCCGGAGCCGAAGATCCGAATGTTGTTACCGTCGTTCCAGTCGTTGTTGCGGAGGGCTCCATAGACCATGGCGTCTCCCGGGAGGTAATAGCTTTTTCCCAGGTGGACGGGAAAACCCGCGCCAATATCGTGGATGCCGGGCTCAAAGTAGAGAATATCCCATCCATCGCCATTGAGGTCGATGCTGGCAAGGTTCGTTCCTCCTGCCTCAACAACCTGAACTCTCTGATCCAGGGGATGCGGCCGATCCTGAAGCGACGGGTTGCTAAAGATGGTGAGGGTGTGAATGGGAGGCCCCTCGTAGCCATAGCCGGTATGCTGACTGTCCATTTGTCCGTCAATATCCACCGTGATTTGCACTGGATCGCTGATGGTAACGAACACTTTGCCACCGACCACCGTAGAGGTGCCCTTGCGCGCGGGATGTACGACACCCGTGGTGATTAGGGTCCCATCCACCCTGGAAATTTCGATCTCAACGGGATGGTTATAGGGCATTTCAAAGTTGATATAGGTGTTTGTCCATCCGGCGAGAGCGTCAAAATAACCGCCATGGCCGAAATCGTCACCACATTGCGCAGCGGGGCTGGGCTGATCTGCGCAATCGTATTTGCACACACCGCTCGCGTGGACACCGGCAGGGTACTGGCAGTACATATTCGTGGCGCAGTCGTTCGAGTGGATGCATGCATCGAGGACGGACGCGCTGCTGCTGCAACTACTGGTGCACAACCCGCTCTTGGCGCCGGTGATGAACGCAAAGGGCGTAAGCCATTCGCTGACGCCTACAGAGCGAAGCCGAAAGCTATAGGTCGGGGACGGCGCCAGCCCGGGCACTGGACCGTCAACGTGGAGGTGATCGTTACCGGAGGGGGCCTGACACGTCGTCCCTCCCGAGCAGATCAGGCCGGACTGACAGTAGGTATTGGCGGCGCTGCAATCGCCGCCCAAGGACACTTCTGTCTGACAGAAGCCCTGGTAGCAAGAAAGCCCCGATGCGCAGACGGTGCTGGCAGCAGAGCAGCTACCGCCGGCAGCCACTTCCATCTGGCAGGTGCCCGCCGTGCACGCCGATCCCACAGGACAGAGGGTGTGGGCGTGTGTGCAATCTCCGCCCAGCGCCTGCGATAAGTGGCAGATATTGGCGCTGCAGACCAGGCCGGAGATGCAGGACGCACTGGCGCAGTCACCGCTGTAGGGCACACCCACTTCCGTGCGGAACACATCGGCCGTGTTCGAATCAGTGTTTTGGGGTTTTTCCCAGTTGGTGCTGCCTGCAGGATCCCATTCGAAGCCGATGCCGTTGGCGACACCGGCACCACCCACACCGTTGTGCAGGCGAAGCTCGAAGCTATGCCAGCCGCCGCCGCCGCAATCTACCGAGCTTGAGGTCTCACTCCACCAGTCGGTATCATCGAGAACCGTTTGGCCACAAACTGTCAGCTTGACGTTGTCGTCGAAGTCCTCGCGGAAAGCCATCTGGCCATCGGCGTCGTAGATCTCTCCCGAGTAGTTGATGGTCCAGTCGGCCTGCCACGGTCCGCTTGGCTCCAGCAGGTCCGTCCACGCCGCGCTGGGCCCCAATGGATCAATTCCTCCCACCGCCCCGGAGTTTGAGCTGACGGTGTCCAGGTTCCCCGGGTTGGGGCTTGTGCTGGTGCCGGAAGGGGCGTCTACGCCGCCGGCCCGCAAGCCCGTCACGTACTGGAGCTCAGTTGGGTCGCCACAATCCCGAGTGAGTCCGTCCGCCTGGTTGATCAGCTGGCAGACGTCGATGGCAACCTCCTCGGCCACGCAGTCGGCGTGGGCCTCTGCGGTGCAGCCGGGCAAGAGGCTGTCGAGATCTAGACCCTCGTCACATTTCGACACGCTCCTGCCGATCCCTCCATTGGCGCCCAGGCACGCCTTGGCAATCTTGCCCTTTTGGTCCGGCTGCGGCGCGTCGCCGCCGCCCTGGCATTGATTCTCGAGTTCTTCGGCACTGTCGACCGACCCGTTCTTGAAAGCCGCTTTCGCACACGAGGTAAATTCCTTGAGGCGGGTCGACTGGCACTTTGTCGCCGCCTTCCACACTTTTTGCTGGCACTTTGCCCCAGCCTTGTCCGTCAACGCCGTCAGGAGAACTCCAGAGTCGAGATCGGCTCCGAAAATGTCGTGAGAGAGTTCAACCGCCTTGGTTGTACCTGCGCCGTTGACCGTCGAGGCATCAGTCGCCGCGTAAGAGGGGAAGCGGCTCACGCCCCCCTTGTCCAGGCCGACGCACGCCTTCTGGAAGTCGGCAATCGTCTTTTGCGTCGCCTTGCCGATCTTTCCTTTTTCGTCGGCGATCGCACAGCCCTCGAGCGTCACGAGAGTGGGATCGGACTTGCTGAGGGGCTTGCCGCTGGCATGGTTCTTCAGGCACCCGGCGATCTGCTTGGCGACGGTCGCGTCGACCTTTGTCATACCCTTGTTCAGACTGCTCACGCATTTCTGCTGGTCCTTGGTGAGTAGCTCGGCGTGGGCGTCGCCGATACCGGCCATGGAGATGGCCGCAAGCGTTACGGTGATGGCGACTAAGATGTTGGTGAGTTTAATGGTAGATCCCCCCCGGCGACCCGCGACCCTACCACCACTGCCGACCTCCTGTCTAGGGGTTCGACCCCCCCAGGTGGGGGTTTTTGGGCCGGTGTCGGGGTCCGAGGGCGTCCCGTCAGAACAGGAACCAACCGGCGATTCCTGCTGCGGGGATAACCGCGACAAGCCCGATCTCGAAACGCACCAGGGCGACGAACGCCACCACCATGATCAGCAACGAAGGCAGGATCGTCGATACGTACTCGGCTACAGGGACCTGGCCCTGCGGCACCGAGTTCCCCAGTATTATGACGCCGGCGACGGCGATCATGCCCACCACGGCCGCTCGAATTCCGCGCAGGGCTCCCTGCGCGCGACGGCTTGCCTTGATGTGGTCAAAAACCTGGGAGGCGGCAATCATCAGTACGGCCGGCGGGCCGAAGATAGCCGCCGTGGCAACCAGCCCGCCGACTATTCCCCAAAGCGGGCCATGTTGTTCCATTGCTACCTTCTGTCCGATGAACGCCGCGCAGATCACGATAGGCCCGGGTGTCATCTGGCTGAAAGCAATACCGTCGTTGAACTCTGCGACGGTCAACCAGCCGGCGTCTGTGACCACCGCGTCCATGATCAGCGGGATGAAGACGTAACCGCCGCCGAACAACAACACGCCTAATCCCCCGAAGGTCAGACCGATCTGGGCGATGCCGTCGGGGTCAAGGGGAGGGGCCGCGAGGTAGAGTCCGGCAAGGGACAGTGGCAGGGCAACCATGGCGAGCAGGCGGGCAACGGGTAACGGTGTCCCAGGAGGCGGCGGAGAATCGTCCGGTTGCAAAAGCGCCATGCCCGCGATCGCTGCACCTGCGAGTATGCCCAGGTTGACCCACAGCTTGATCGATGGGGGCGAAACGAACAGGAGCACCGCTGACCCGACGGCGAGTAACCAGGTGAGGGGTTCCCGTACGCACTTGCCCCACATGCGTAGAACGACACTGAAGATCACTGCCGATACCGCGGGAATCAGGCCGGCAAAAAACCCGTCCAGCACCGCCATGTCCTGTGCGACTCCGAAGTACAGGAAGGTCAGGATCGTAACCAGGACGTAGGTGGGCGTCAGGATGCCCACCACGGAAGCAAGTGCCCCGAGCGATCCGCCGCAGCCATACCCGACGTAAGCCGCCGTGTTTACCGCCTGGGGACCGGGAAGAACGTTGGCAAGCGAGATACCATCGAGCATGTCCTCCTGCTCGATCCAGCCGAGGCGCCGGGCAAACACGTCCTCGACCACGGAGATCACGGCCATGAAGCCGCCAAACGAGACGCAGCCTATCTTGAAGAATTCCCAGCCTAGTCGCAGGGGGTTTTTCCGGCTGGTGGGCGCAGGAGTCATGGTCTCATGCAAAGCGCACGATGAGGTGCTCGGAGATTGCCCACAGGATCCTGACCGCAATGCCGGGGTCGTTCTCTTCGAGCGCGGCGAAATCCTGCCGGCGCAGGTGAAACACCCTGGAAGTTGTCAGCGCCCGCACGGTGGCTGTTCGTGGCTTTCCGGTAATGAAGCCCAGTTCGCCGAACGGCGCGCCGTCGGCCAGGACGGCGATCTCCTCGTCGTCCTGCAGCACTTCGAGTGAACCGGAAATAACGAAGAACAGGTCGTTTGTCGGTTCCTCCTGCCACATCACCGTGTCACCGGGCTCGTAGTGCCGCTCTTCGAGGTAGGCGAGCAGCCGAAGGATCTCGGCGTGGGAGAGCCCCTTGAGGAAGTAGACGCGCTCGGTGAGGAGTGAGAGCTGGTGCTGCCGTCGCTCGAGGTCTTCGCTGTCCATGAAGGCTTTCTGCGATTCCTTGGACCGCCGGTTTTCTTCGTCGAAGCCGGCGAGGTCTTCGGGGGTGAAGACCTGCTCCTGGCCCGGCTGGGTAAAAACACGCTCGTAGCCCAACTGGTCAAGTACGTCTCCGGCGACGGACTCGATGATACGGACAGACTCCTCGCTCATCTCGCGAAGAAATTTGCGCGAGTTGTCTTTCATGACGGGCTGGTCGAGGTTCTGCCATAGTTGGCTCTTGCTGGCCGTGCTCACCGCATCACTGGAATCGTGGAAGCTGAGCATTTCTTCGCGGAACGGGATGTCGAGGAACTTGCAGCAATCGCGAAGAATATTCTCAGGGTTCTCCAACAAGTCCTCGTAGCAGAGGCTGAAGAACCGTTGCGGTCCTATGCGCTCGCGCTCGGACAGGCACATGCGCTGTAGTTCAGCCCATCGCCTGGCAATGTGATACGGATGCTTCTCGCCGATGACGGCCTTGGTGAAGGACAGGGTGACGTCCCTGCCATCCCGGTAGAGGTAAATGTATTTCGGGTCTCCGAAGTAGGCATCCAGCTGGGAAGCGAACTCGATATAGCCCATGCTTTTACAGGCCCACATGTCCTGCCCGTGGGCTTCGGCATAGGTGTCCATTATCGCTCCGAATATGGCCACCAGTGAGCGCTCGCGACAGCGCGATGCGATGTCGGCCCGGTCGAGCGTCTCCAGTGGGTTCCACGGAACGGGATTGCGCTCGATGAGAGCGCAGCAGTCATCGACGAGCTGATGCCAGTTGGAGTCCTTGGAGATGTCGCCGAAAGACGCCACCAGGGGCATCATGCGCGTAAGAACGTGTGCGGGGTGGGGCGCGGCGATTCCTGCCTGCGCGAGCATAAGCCTGAGCAGGTTGGAACCGGATCGCTGCTCACCGACGATGAAGACTGCTTTCATGTTGCGCAACCATTTTTGATTGTCGGCTATAAATCAAGGCCCGCGGTCCGGCCCCCCCCGCGGTGGTACTGGTCGCTGCCTCGGTGTCGCGGCCGCCGCCCAGCCGCCCCACGCCAAGCGTCAGTAGGCGATTTCGAAGCCCGTCCCGCTACGCACGGGGCGCTCGTCGGTTACGACCTCGGCCACACGCGCGGCCGGTGGGCCCTGCCGCGCCCAGGCCACTGCCGACTCGACCGCTTTCGGGTCGCCCTCTATCTCGGCCTCGACGCTGCCGTCGGCAAGGTTGCGCACCCAGCCGGTCACTCCCAACTGTCGGCACCGGTCGGCCATGCAGTAGCGGAATGCCACGCCCTGCACGCGGCCGCTGATGAGCAGGTGCAGGCGCACACGTTCGCCCGTGTTACTTTCACCCGCGTTGCCTCCACCGCTGCCGTTCACCGCAGTGGCAGCTCGCCCTGCTCGCCGGCCGGGTCATCGGGGCCGGCGCTTTCGCCACCCAGCAGGCGCATGAGGCCGTCTTCGTCGAGCACTTCAACTCCCAGTTGCTCGGCCTTGCGAAGCTTGGAGCCCGGGTTTTCGCCGGCAACGAGATAGTCGGTGCGCTTGCTCACCGTGGAGCTCACCGTCGCGCCGGCGGCCTGCACCAGGTCCTTGGCGCGGTTGCGCGCGATCGACAGCGTGCCGGTGAGCACCACCGTCTTGCCCGACAGCGCGCTTGCTTCCGATGTGGCCAAGGTTATTTCGGGAGTCGGACGCAAGCCGGCCGCCACCAGTTCATCGAGCATCGTTCGGTTGGCCGGGTCGGCAAAGAAGGCCAGCAGCGAGGCCGCCATTTCGGGGCCTACCCCGTCTATGTCTACGAGCGCCTGTTCGTCGGCCCGGGCAAGTGCATCGAGGCTGCCGAAGGCGCGGGCAAGCGAGCGCGCTGCGCTCTCGCCCACGTGGCGTATTCCCAGCGCGAAGAGCAGGCGCGACAAGGGACGGTCGCGGCTGCCGTCAATCGCGGTGGCGAGCTTCTCGGCCGATTTTTCGCCCATGCGGTCAAGTGCTGCCACTGCCTCGGTGTCGAGGCGGTAGAGGTCGGCAAAACTCGCCACCATGCCGTTGTCTACGAATACCGCCACCAGCTTTTCGCCCAGGCCGTCTATGTCCATGGCGTTGCGCGAGGCAAAGTGGCGCAGGGTTTCGCGCAGTTGCGCGGGACAGCTGCGGTTGTTGCAGCGGTGGGCTACTTCTCCCTTCTGGCGTTTAATCGGCGAGCGACACGACGGGCACTTGCGCGGCATGCGAAAGCGCTTTTCGCTGCCGTCGCGCTCGTCGGCCAGCGATGAGACCAGCTGGGGGATGACGTCGCCGGCCCGCTCGACTACCACGAGGTCGCCCACGCGTATGTCCTTGCGCCGTATCTCGTCTGTGTTGTGCAGCGAGGCGTTTGATACCACCACGCCGCCCACGTTTACCGGCTCCAGCTCGGCCACCGGCGTTAACGTGCCCAGCCGTCCCACCGACGCGTTGATGGCCAGCAGGCGAGTGGTGGCCTGCCTCGCCTTGAACTTCCACGCCGACGCCCAGCGCGGCGAGCGCGACAGTTCTCCCAGTCGGCGTTGTTGCTCGAGGCTGTCCACCTTGATCACGGCGCCGTCGATGTCGACGTCGAGTTGTTCGCGGTCGCGCTCGAGCTCGCGGCACCAGGACAGTATGGCCGACTGGCCCTGCCTCCGGCGCACGCGCGGGTGCACCAGTACCCCGGCGCGTCCGGCCCAGGCAAGAAAGTCAGAGTGTTTTTCAAAGCCCACCGGTTCGCACACGCCGTGGCTGTGGGCGTAAAAAACCAGTGGCCGCGAGGCGGTGACCGCGGAGTCGAGCTGGCGCAGCGACCCGGCGGCGGCGTTGCGAGGGTTGGCAAACACCGGCTCGCCGGCCTCGTCGCGATCCAGGTTCAGGCGCGCGAAGTCAGCCTTGGCTATCACCACCTCGCCGCGCAGCTCGAGGCGCGCCGGGGGCTCGCGTCCGTCTACGGCGAGCAATTCAATCGGTACGCTGGCCAAGGTGCGCACGTTGGCCGTGACGTCTTCGCCCCTGCGGCCATCGCCGCGGGTACCGGCGGCCAGCAGGCGGCCGTCTTCGTAAAGCAGGTTGACGGCCACGCCGTCAAGCTTGGGCTCGAGCACAAAGTCGCAGCTCTCGCCTGACAGCCCCTTGTCCACGCGCTCGAGAAACTCGCCAAGTTCCTGCTCGTCGAACAGGTTGGCAAGCGACAGCATGGGCCGCAGGTGCGTGAACGGCTCAAAGGATTCGAGCGGCGCAGTACCCGGCCGCTGCGTGGGCGAGCCGGGGTGGCTCAGTCCTGGGTGCTCGGCCTCCAGCTGTTCGAGCTCTCTTAGCAGGCCGTCGTACTCGGCGTCGCTTATCGCGGGGTCGTCGAGCAGGTAGTAGCGCCGGTTGTGCTCTTCGAGCTCGCGGGCCAGCCGGGCGGCGCGCGATGCTGCCGGTCCATCGGCAGAACCGGGCTCGTTGCCGGCGTTGTAATCTTTGCGTGCCACCAGTGTTTTCTACCACGTGCACAGGCAGAATATAGGGCGGCGGGGTGCAGAAAGGGTCGCCACGCTAGGTTCCCGGGGGGTAGAATGAATGGATGTCCACCGCCTTGGCGGGGGAGGGGGTTACATGGCTGGCAATCAAGTGGCAAAGGCGCCTCACGGCATTACGGCTTATTTCCTGAGCCTGGTTTTTCTGGCCTCGGCCGGCCTGGTGCTGGCCACGGCCGGCCCGCCCGCCGGTCCGCCCGCTCCGATGCCGAGCTGGGTCGAATGGCCTGGCGGCGACCACGCTATAACTACCACCGAGGTCACCGTGGAGCAGTATCTCGCCTGCGTTGACGAGGGTGCCTGCGATCCGGCCAACCACCGCGACTGCAACTCGGCCGACCCCGCGCGCGTGTTGCACCCCATGAACTGCGTCAACTGGTTCGGCGCCTCCCAGTACTGCGCCTGGTCGGGCGGACGCTTGTGTGCCGAAGACGAATGGATCGATGCCTGCGGTGGCGCGGGCGAGGGTCGCGGCTGGCCTTACGGCTACGTGTTTGAAAGGGGCAGGTGCAACGTGCAGTCGACCAGCGAGCCGGTAGAAGGGCTCGAGAGGGCCAGCGCCCCGGTGGCCAGCATGCCCGGTTGCGAGGGCGGCCTGGGTGGCTTGTACGACATGGCCGGCAATGTGAGCGAGTGGCTGGCGGCCTGCAAGCAGGACTACTGCAAGTTTCGCGGCGCCGGTTATCTGAGCAACGATCCGGTCGACGTGTTTACCGGTTGTGGCGGCGTGTGTGCGGGCAACAAGAAGCCCTTCATGTCGGGCACGGTCGGGATACGCTGCTGCAGGGATATTACGGCCGGTTAAGCGGTCGAGGCGTCGTCCGTAGCGTCGCCGTCCGTAGCGTCGCCGTCCGTAGCGTCGCCGTCCGTAGCGTCATCGGCAGCCGCATCATCGCCATCACTGCTCTCATCAGCCGGCTCATCTCCCGATGCTTCGGCTGAATCCGATGCTTCCGGCGAATCTGGCTGTCCCAACCTGACTACGTTCTCGGCTTGCGGACCCTTGGGGCTGTCGGAGATTTCGAACTCAACCGGTTCGGCCTCCTCGAGCGAGCGAAAGCCGTCTCCGCCTATCGCGGAGAAGTGCACGAATACGTCAACGCCTCCATCCTGCTCGATGAAGCCGTAACCTTTAGCGTTGTTGAACCACTTTACCCGGCCTTGGGGCATACTTTTCCCTGCCGCGGTCGGCGCGATGCTGCGCCGGGCGAACCAGGTGACGCTAGGAGGGCAGACCCCAATTGTCAAGCGGCGGTCAGCTTATGACAGGGGTGTTACTCGGTTCCAGCCGCGTGGCGGGGTGGGGTTCATATGGGCGCTTCATTACAGCAATGACCTTGCCGGCGACCCCCCGCTGAGTGGATACTCCTCCTTGCCCGCAAAGGGCCAAGGAGGTCAAGTAAATGAACAACACAGTAAACAGGACGACAAGCAGGCAGGTGGTGGTTTCGTCGTGCAGACGGGTGTCGCCCGGGCGCAGGTTGCTGCCGGGGCTGGCCATGGCGGTGGGCCTGCTCGCGGTTTCCCTCGTGGCCGTGACACCGGCCGACGCCGTGGCGAAGACCGATATCAACCGGGCTGGCATCGAGCAGCTCATCGAGTTGCCCGGCGTCGGACCGGCCAAGGCCCGTGCCATTGTCGAAGCCCGCGAAGCCTCTCCTTTCAGTAGCGTTGACGATCTCGCCAGGGTGAGCGGCATCGGCCCGGCCACGGTGGATTCGCTGCGCGAGTACGTGATGGTGGCGCCGCCAGGCAAGAAAAAATAGCGGGTCGGTTGACGTGACTTCGACCGCCGGGGTCACGTTGATCGCCGTGTCGGACTGGCGGATAGGCTGGCGGCGAGTCGGGCTGCATGGTATTCAATCCGAATCCGCCGCCAGCCAATAGAGGAGAACGGCTTGTCTGCCGAAGAACAACTCAAAGCACTGTCGCTGTTCATAGCGTCGCGTAACGGCGCGACCGACGTCGACCTGTCTGCCTACCGGGCGCACACCGAGGGCTTCTCGATGGAGACCTTTTCTTTTGACGCCCGCTGGATCGAACCCGGTGGCGAGGTTTTTGATGGCCGCCTCATCGCCAGGGTACAGCCCGAGGCCGGCTTGCTTGAGCCCTACGATCTCAGGCCGCAGGTACTGGCCATGCGGGCAGTTCACGGCACAGTGGCCGTGCCCGAGTTGCTGTGGTTCGAAGAAGGGTCCGAGGTCCTGGGCGCTCCGTTCTACGTGAACCGTTTCGTTGCGGGCGACGTGCCCGTGCCCAGCGAAGGTCCCTCGGGCGAGCTGCCCATAGAAGACCCGCTTGAGCGCGAATCGCTGGCCCGCGATTTTGCGGGCAACCTGGCGGCCCTGCATCGCTTTGACTGGCAGGCAGCCGGGCTCTCGGAACTCGGCGGGCCCGACGGCGTTCCCGAAGACGGCCGCGACGCCGCGCGGCGGGCGGTGGCCAACTGGCGTGGCTACCACGAGCGCTCGCGCGCGGGTGCTGCGCCGATGATGGCGCGCGCTTTCAAGGAGCTCGAGGCGAGGCTGCCCCGGGAATCTCCGCTATGTCTTGTGCACGGTGATTACCGCACCGGAAATTTTCTGCGCGTGGGTGGCCGCATCACCGCTATACTCGACTGGGAAATGACTCACCTGGGCGACCCCATGGAAGACCTGGCCTGGGCCTGTTCGCGTATATGGCGCGGCCAGAGCGACATGCCGGGACTGTTGGTCGAGCGCGAGCGACTGCTCCTCATGTACTCGGAGGCGGGCGGGTTGGACATCGACGAGCAGCGGCTGGCCTTCTACGACCTGCTGGCGGCCGTCAAGATGTCGGCCATCATGACCACGGGCCTGCGCGCCTGGGCCGACGGCCGCACCAACGACGTGCGCATGTTGATGTTTCGCCACCAACTGGCCGGCCTGCAGGTCATCATGGCCGAGTCAGCCGGTGTAGTGGGGGCCTTGAGCTGAGCATGGCGCTGCTCGATCACGAAAAAATCATCGAGGCGCTAGCGGCCACGCTCGAAAACGAGGTGTTGCCGGCACTGGGCCAGGGCCCGGCCCGGCTGCAGCTCTACTCGGTGCTCGACGTGCTGGAAAACCTTTCGGCCTATCTTGAGTGGGGCGGGCAACTGGCCGAACTCGAGGTCGCCGCCTGCCGTCGTGCGGCCAGCCAACTGGCGGGCTTGCTCGAGGGTGAGCTGTCGGCGCGCTGCCGCGACTTTGCCGCGGAGACCGGCGGTGGTGATACCGCGCTCGAAACCGCCCGCACGCTGCTCGTCGATGTCATCGAGAGTCCGGCCTTCGACTCGCCCGAGGTCAGGGCGGCGGTGGATGCCTGTCTTGGAGAGTCCGTGCTCACGGCGGCCATGTTTATGAAGCCGCCGCGACTTACCGAGGTTTCCAAGGGCTGAGCGCCCGGTCTTTCAGCGCGACGAGAAGACCGTACTGCGAGGAAGCCCGAAGAGCTTGATCCAGCGGCTGAAGGTGTCGTCGCTCAAGCGTTGCAGCTTGTCGATGTGCTGCAGCGTGTCGCTGCGTATCTGCTCGGGGTCTATGGCCCCGTTGAGATCGGTTATTTCCTGGCGGTTGTGCGGTACGGTGAGCCACCTTTCGACCATGGGCCTGTCTACTTCGAGGTGAAACTGGAACCCGTAGGCGGTGTCGCCATAACGGAAGGCCTGGTTTTCGCAGTCGGGTGAGCTGGCCAGGTGCACGGCTCCGCTGGGTATGTCGAAGGTATCGCCGTGCCACTGAAAGATGTGCTCGGTGTCCGACATGCCGGCAAACACCGGATCGTCAGCGCCCGCCGGGGTGGGGTTGATCTGGTACCAACCGATTTCTTTGCTGTGGTGCGGTCGCACATCGGCGCCCAGGGCGCGGGCCAGTATCTGCGCGCCAAGGCAGATGCCGAGCACGGGCATGCCCCGCTGCAGGGCTTCGGCCACCAGCTCGACCTCGACGGCCAGGAAGGGGTAGAGGTCCACCTGGTCCACGTTCATGGGTCCACCCAGGACGACCAGCCCGAAGTAACCGTCGAGACTGGGGCGGGCCGCGGGGTCGCGGTCAAAGTTGACGTAGCGTATGCGGAAGCCCGAATCCTTGAGCAGGGGGTTCAGGGTACCCAGCAGCTCATGGGCTACGTGCTGAAAGACGAGTATTTTTCGCATGTGGGAGCGGTGCCTCGAGCACCAGTCTAAGCCTAACACCTGGGGGCGTCCGCGTCAGCCGGCAATGCCGGGGCGCCAGCAGGCCCCGGGCCAACAAGCAGTGCGGCAGGGTGGGGGGCGGTGGCCCGCTCGCGCGAATGCGTTTATGCTCTAGGTTATGCGCGCCCCGGTTGTCAGCCTGTTCCTGCTTGCCTTGCTGTTGCCGGCAGCGTTTCTGCCGGCCTCCCTGGGCCAGGCCCATGCCGCGGCAGCTGCCCAGCTCGAAATTCTCAGTTTCGGCAGCGGCTCGAGCGAGATAAACGTGGTGCTCGACGGCGACAAGCTCTCGATGTTTGCCAACCAGGTATCGGCTGATCTCGTCATGCGTCATCTCAAGGCCGTGGGCGGGCCGACCTACAGCTCGCTTGAGCCCCTGACCCGGCCGATCAACCTGTCGCTGCACGGTGTCACCTGGGAGGCCATGCTGCGCAGGATGCTGATGGGCTACAACCTTTCGTTTCACTACAAGGGCTCGCGGGTGGATCACGTCAGGATACTGCACCTGACCCCGACCCGGCCTTACAAGACCCCGCGCTTGTTGCAGAGCCGTGCCGAGTGGACCCGCCAGGAGCAGGACTCGTTGGAGGCGCGTGCGCGCGCCGTTGCCACAAGCGCCAGGTCGGGCGAGGGCGCCGGCCAGCACTGAAGCCGGCCCGGCGGGCAGTGAACATGACTTTCAGCCGCAACGAAAAACACGTCCTCCAGCTGACAGCGGTCGGCCACTTCGGCGCCCACTTCGCCATGCTTCTTTTTCCGACCGTGGCCGTCGTGATGGCGGCCGAGGAAGGGCTGGCACTGGAGACCGTACTCGGATGGAGCTTTGCCGGTTTCATGCTCTTCGGCGCCGGAGGCCTGCCGGTGGGTTACCTGGCCGATCGCCTGCGCGCTGTCTGGGTGGTGAGGGTGGGGGTGATAGGCCTGGGCCTTGCCGTGATGGCAGTGTCGAGGGCCGACCCGGGCCCGGCCCTGGCCCTGTCGCTGGCCCTGGTCGGTGTGTTCGCCAGCCTCTACCACCCGGCGGGGCTGGGCCTGATCTCGAGAACCGTTGCCGCCCGCGGCGAGGCCCTGGGCATAAACGGAATGTTCGGCAACGTGGGCATAGCCGGCGCGCCGCTGGCAGCCCAGCTGGCTTGCTCGGCCTGGGGCTGGCGCGGTGCCTACCTGGTCTTGGGCGCGGGCCTGCTCGTGATGGGTCTGCTCGTGGCCATGCGCAGTATCAACGAGGCCGCACCGGGTAGCCTGACGGCCGACGACCAGCACGAAAGCGGCGAGCGCAGGCGACTGTTTCTCATACTGCTGGTGGCCATGACGTTCGGTGGCCTGGCCTACCGCGCCAACACCGTGGCCCAGCCGGCCTACTTTGACGCCAGGGTAGGGCAGATGGGCCACGGCGTGGCCACGTCGCTGGTCTACGGGCTGGGCATCCTCGGTCAATGGGCCGGCGGCCGCCTGGCCGATCGCTACGACCTTCGCATTCTTTATCTCTGCTTCCAGGCCCTGGCGCTGCCCTTCGTGTTGCTGATGAGCGTGTTGGCCGGCTTGCCACTGTTGGTCGCGGCGGCTGGCTACGTGTTTTTTGCCATCGGCATGCAGCCCATAGAGAACAGTCTCGTGGCACGCTTCACGCCCGACCGTTGGCGTTGCACGGGCTACGGCCTCAAGTTCTCGGTGGTGTTCGGCATAGGTGCGCTGTCGGTACGCGGGGTGCAGCAGTTTCTCGAGCACGGCACGCTGTCGGGCGTGTTCGTCGCGGTGGGCGGCATCATAGCGCTGCTGGTCTGCGTGGCTGCCTACCTGGCCTGGCGCACGCGTGCGGCACCCATACTCAACTACGCCGCCACCCCGGTGGCCGAACGCCAGTCCGGATAATCAGTTCAGGGAGTAGAGCAGCACGTCCACCGGAAACGAGCCTTCGATGGCATCGGTGCTGGCGCTGGGAAACGAGGGCGGGTCGCCATCGGCGTCCAGCAGGTAAACGTCCACGCGGTCGAGCCCAGCCTGGGCCACGTACAGCACCCCCCGGTTAAGGGCCAGTCGGCTGGTGAACGCCGAGGTGTCGGCCAGCGTAGAAGACCGTGGCAGCAGGTCGGGAAGGCTGCCGTCAGGGTTAACGTCGTATACATCAACACGACCCGAGCTGTACGCGGCGGTGTACATGCGCCGACCGTTGTCCGAAAGGGCCATGTGCGTGTACCACTCCTCGGGGGCAGTCTCGGAGTCGGGCAGGTCGCTGAGCAGCCCCGTGGAGGGGTCCACGTCGTAGGCGTTTACGTTTTCGCCAAACAAGTCGGTGGCGTAGAGTATGCCGTTGCGAATCAGCAGTGCGTCCGAGTCGCCCACGAGCGTCTGTGGAACCTGGGGCTCGGGTTCGGAGGGCAGCCCGCCGCCGGCCTGCAGAAGATAGGTATCTATGCGATCCGTGTTCTGGGCAACGGCGTAGAGAAAACCGTTGGCCATGGCGATGCTGCGGTAGTCGGCCGCGAAACTCGAGACCTCCGAGTGGGGTACGCTGCTCAGCCCACCGAGCGAGTCGAGGCGATAGGCCGCCAGCAGGTTGCGGCGTCTTGCCGCCACGTAGAGGAAGTCGCCCGCCACTATCATTTCCATGTAGCTGGCGCCGGGCTGGATGTCGCTTTCCGACGACGGCTGCGCGGGCAGGCTGCCGTCGGCTGCCAGATTGAGCGAGACCAGCGAGTTGTCCAGGGCCACGTAGAGCACGTCGCCGGCCGCGGTCAGGCGCCTGGGGTTGATCAACGAGGTGCTGCTGAAAGGCAGCGCGTCGGGCAGGCCGTTGGAATCCAGTCGGTAGGCGTCCACGCTGTTGGATTGGGACGAGGCCACGTAGAGTACGGCTGCGCCCTGGTCGCCATCGCCGGGACCCGAGCCGGGCAGCGCAGTAGCCGTGCCGCCACCGGCCCCGCAGCCGCCTGTCAACGCGAGCACGAGCGCCAGGCCCGTGAGCAGGCAGGGCGAGGGTGTCAGCGGGCGGGTTGCACACGAACCAGACATGGAACAGAAGGAGTAACCGACGCGGCCCAAGGTGTCCAGCAGGCGCCGCGAATCACGACATGAGACAAGGAGCACCAGACGCCCGAGATTGGAATACCCTGCTGGTGCTGCGTGAGCGTCGCCTGGCGGGCCTGTTGAATAAGCTGCGCCCGCTGGGACGGTTTCGTACCTCGGGCTACCCCCGTGTCCTGCTCGGCATGGTGGACGACAAGGGCCACGACAGCGCGCCCGGCAACGAGGATCGCGATGGCAACGGCGATCGAATAGCCCGCGTGGTGGATTTTTTCGAACAGAACCCCGAGCTGGCTACCGAACTGCAGCGCGTGGTGCCCGTGGAGGCCTCGCCGCTTTTTGAACGCGACGACGTGACCGAGACTTTGTGCGTGGCCATGCACGACAAGGGGGTCGAGCTCGCCGGTCGGAGTTTTCACGTCAGGGCTCACCTGCGCGGGCTCAAGGGACGGCAGGAGACCACCGCCGTGGAGGGCGCACTGGGAGAGTTCCTGCTCGAGAGGGCCGAGTCCGGCGGCAGCGCGGCGACAGTGACCTTCGGCGATCCCGATGTCGTGGTCGCTGTCGAGGTGGCCGGAAGGCGCGCGGGCTACGCGTTTTTTGAGAGGGAGCAGCGCGCGTTGCCCCTGTTGTGGAAGGCCTGACGGCCTGGCCAGTACTCAGGGAGCCAGCTGTACCTTCACCGATCCGCTGGACTTGTCGCTGGCGCATTCAAAAGCGGCCTGTGCCTGCTCGAGCGGAAAGGTATGCGTCACCAGGGCACTCATGTCCGAAGAACGCTCGTCCAGCATCTCTATCGCCACGTCAAAATCCGAACGGTCGCCCGGCCGGTTGTAGACCATGGCGGCGGTGATGGTCACTTCTTTCATCAGCGCCGTCATCGGGTTGAACGCGGGTGCGTGGTCGAACACTCCCACCATGACAATCCTGCCACCGGGTGCCACGGCTTCTACCGAATCGGCCAGCGTGTCGGCCGAACCGCCCACGGTCTCGATGACCACGTCGGGTTTGACGGTAGACGAGGTGACACGGGTGGGGTCAATAACTTCGTTGCAACCCAGTGCAAGCGCCAGTTCTTTCTGGGCCGGGTAGCGGGCCGATACAGCCACGTGACGCGCGCCCAGTTGGCGGGCGGCCACAATGCTCAGCAGCCCAATGCTGCCCGCTCCGAGCACGAGCACGTTTGAATCCTCGCCTATGCCTCCCAGGCGAGCGGCGTGCACGCACACGGCGGTGGGTTCGACCAGGGCGCCCAGCGAATCGTCCACGCTGTCGGGCAGCGAGTACAGGCATTCGGCTGGAGCGAGCACGCGGTCGGCCATGCCCCCCGCGGCGGTTATGCCAAGCAGGCCAAGCCGTGGGCACAGGTGGTAATCGCCGCGCAGGCAGGCGGCGCAGGCGCCGCACCTGAGCAGCGGCTCGACGGCCACGCGTTGGCCGCTGTGAAGTCCTTCGACGCCGTCGCCCAGTGACTCGATCTCGCCGCACATTTCGTGTCCCGGGCACACGGCGGGCGTGGGTCCGTTGCCGTGGAACCAGTGCAGGTCACTGCCGCACACGCCGCAGCGAGACACCCTGAGCGCCACCTGCCCCGGGCCCGGCGCGAGGTCGTCGCTTTCGTGCAGCTCCAACTTGCCCGGCGCTGTAGCTTTCACTCGGCGCGACATGCCTCAGTTAAGTTCCTTGCTCGAGTAGCCCAGTATCGAGCGGGCCACGATCATCAGGTTGATCTGCTGCGTGCCCTCGAAGATGTCGTTGATCTTCGCGTCACGCATCCATTTCTCGAGCAGGTTTTTGCGCGAGTAGCCCAGTGGCCCGAGCAGCTCGACAGCCTTCTGGGTGATGAGTGTCACCGCCAGGCCCGCCTTGGACTTGCACATGGATGCCTCGCGGCTGTTGCGCTCGCCGCGGTCCATCATGTTACAGGCTCTCCAGGTCAGCAGCCGGGCTGCCTGCAGCTGCGACTGCATGTTGATGACTTCTTTTTCGAGCACGGTCATTTCGCGCGTACCCGCCTCGTAGCGAATCTCGATGCCGGCCTCGACGAGCGCGTCGGTGACGAAGTCTATCGCCGCCTGGGCTATGCCCAGAGCGCTGGCCGCCACTATGGGGCGGGTGGCGTCAAAAGTAGCCATGACTCCCTTGAAACCCTCGTGGCCCTTGTCCGAAATGTCGGCCGACCCCAGGAGATTGTCCGCGGGAATGCGGGCGTCTTCGAGCCTGATGGCGGCGGTGTCCGACGCGCGTATGCCCATCTTGTGCTCCAGCTTGTCGACGGTTACGCCCGGCGTGCCGGCGGGCACGATGAAGGACTTGATCGCGGCGCGCCCCTTCGATGCATCGAGAGTCGCCCACACGACCACGAAGCCGTCTGAGTCTTCGAGTGCGCGCTTACCCGAGGTGCAGAAGATCTTGGTGCCGTTGAGCACCCACTCGTCGCCGTCGCGCACCGCCGTGGTGGCCACCTGCTTGGAATCCGAGCCGAAATGCGGCTCGGTAATAGCCATTGCAGCCCAGCGGGGCTTGCCCGAATGAAAGTCGCCCAGGAAGCGCTTTTTCTGCTCGGGGGTGCCCGCCGCGTTGACCGCGGCGCCACCCAGGGCGGGGTTGGGGATGGAAAGATATAAGCCGGCGTCGCCCCAGGAGAGTTCTTCGATTTGTATGGCGGCTATCAGGGTCCGCTCTGACGGGCCCTTTTTCTTGTTTTCCGCGTCGCCGGAAATCTGCGCATCCGCAGGACTCGCGGAGCTGAACTCCCACATGGTGTTGAAAAAATCCCACGCGTCGCTGTGCTCGTTCTCGTCGAATTCACGAGAGATGGGCCGCATCATGTTTTCGGCCACCGCGTGTATGAGCTCGCGTCGTTGCAGGGCTGTCTCTGAAAGTGAAAAATCCATGTCGTTGTCTCCTCGTGTTTTTCTGCTGTCAGGCCGTGCCTGTTCAGACCGATGCCAGGCCCTCAAATATTGCGAAGCCGCGTCCGTTGCGGGCCCACAGTTCTACCGGATGGTCACGTATGAAGCCGTGACCGCCGAGCACCTGCACTCCATTGTCGGTAACCATCATCACCGCGTCGGCGGAGTAGCTCCTCGCGATAGACACCTCGCGCACCACGTCGCCACCCGAGTCGAGTTTCCACGCGGCTTCCTGGCCGAGCAGGCGGGCGGCGTCGACCTCTATCGCCATCTCGGCGAGCATGAAGGCGATGGCCTGTTTCTGGGCGATCATGGTTCCAAAGGCTTCGCGTTCCTTGGCGTAGTCGCAGGCGTATTCGAGCGACGCCTTGCCCACTCCAACCGCCATGGCCGACTGGGCCACGCGACAGCGACGGATGAGGTCCGAGGCGTCGCCTCCCAGGCGCATCGATGCCGGTACGCGGCAGTCCTTGAAGTGGATCTCGCGGGTGTCGAGCGCGTTGAGGCCCAGGTTTTTCTCGCGCTCGCTTATCTCGAGGCCCGGCGTGCCGGCGCGCACGGCCAGCGCGGCGATGCCGTTGTCGGCGGCCGCGTAGGCGATTATCCACGGCGACGCCGCTGCCAGCGCGACCTGGCATTTATCGCCGTTTATAACGTAGTCGTCGCCGTCGAGCACGGCGGTGGTCTTGAGGTCGAAGGCGCTGTTTCCCCAGCCGGGCTCCAGCAGGGCGGCAGACCCGGGGGTGAATTCTTCGCCCGTGTAGTCCGACAGTATCTCGGCCTGCTGCTGCTCGTTGCCCAGCAGTACCACCGGGTCGATGACCAGGCGTGGACTCAACACGTGGGCGGCTATCGAGAGGTCGCCCTCGGCCAGTGCCTCGGCGATAATGGTGCCGGTGATGGCCGACGGCTCCTGGCCGAAGCCGCCGCAGGCCTCGGGTATGGTGGCCTGCGCGAGTCCGAGCTCCCAGGCTTCCTGGGCCAGCGCGGGGGGAACCTCGCCGCTCTCGTCGGCCTCGTGACCGGCTGGTCGCAGGCGCTCGCGTGCAAAGGCCGCGACCGTGTCGCGTATGAGTTGCTGTTCTTCGTCGAGGTGAAAATCGATCATCTGCTTTCTCCGTTTTCTTGTAGTGAGTCCGCGCGGGCACCGCTGAGCGATACGAGGAGGGTATCGATGTAGTGACCGAGGGCGTCGTGTATGCAGAAACTGTCTGGGTCCTGGTAGTACTGGATCTCCGCTCCGAGAACGGCGCTGGTGTAGGCCGAGGCCACACGCTCGGGGTCTACGTCGGCACGAAACAGTTCCTGCCGCTGTCCCCGTCGTATGAGCCCGGCAAGGAAGCGCCTGAATCCCCTCATGGTGGACCGCAGTTGGTCCGAAACCTGCTCGTTGGTGTCGATGCTCTCGATCATGAGGGTTATCAGGAACCTGGGGTGGTCTTTGGACATCGCGTGGTCCTGGCACACGTGGGCGATGCTGCGCAGGGCCTCGTCGGCGGCCAGGCCGTCGCAACTGGTTTGCACTCTTTGCTCAAACTCGGCGATGCGGTCGAGCACCGTGGCCGCGAGCAGGTCCTGCTTATCGCGAAAGTGGTAGTAGATCGCCCCCTTGGTGACACCCGCGCTGCGGGCGATGCGATCTATCGAGGATCCCGCGTAGCCGTAGCGCGAAAAACAGTCGGCGGCGGTGGCCAGCAATTCGCTGCGCGACCTTCCTTCCTTGGCCAATCCGTTGCTTGTCGGCGACATACCGAACGTTTAGTATTATTGCTGCGATGAGTCAAAAGATGCACAGCTCGGGGCACTTGGAGACGAAGCCGGTTGACCCAGGCGGTATAAACGTGGTCTCTTTGAGCCTGCGCGCTATGGCTTGGATTCGTCAGATACCCCCGGCGCGGGCCGGGGGACGGTTGGCCGGTGTTTACCGGGAAATACGCAGCGAGGTTCCGCGTGTGCCCAACCTCATGCAGGTTTTCAGCCTGAGGCCCGAAACCATGGAGGGCCTGTATCGCTCCTGGTTGTCCTCGATGTGGAACGGGTCGGTAGACCGGCAGACCCGCGAGCTCATGGCCCTGGCCGTGGCGCGCTCGGCTCGCTGCGATTACTGCGTAGACTCGCACCTGGTGTTTCTCCAGGCCTGCGGCATGGACCGCGACCAGGCCTTTGCCATCGAGCGCGATAGCGCTGCCCTTGAAGATTTGCCCGAAGCTGTTCGCGTAGCGATGGAACTCGCCTCCCGCTTGACCTCCGACCCACGCAACTTGTGTGACGAAGACCTGTTAGCCTTGCGAAGGTGCTGGCCAGTGCTTGAACAGCGTGTTGAGCTGATCTCGGTGGCTGCCGGCTTCAACTGCATTACCAGGGTGGCCAACTCGCTGGGTGTCGACCAGGAAATACCGCGGAGCGTTCGTCGTTTTGCAGCGGGCAGGCGCGGCGCTATTTCGCTCTTGTCGCGGCTCACCGCGGTGAGCATGGACATGGACTTCAAGCCGGTTCCTGCGAGACCCCCTGAAGAAAACCTGCGCGCCCTCGATTTTCTTTTCTTCTCGCAGCTGGGGTTTGCTTCGTTGCCGCCTGGCTTCACGGTTCTCCAGCACTGCCCCGAGATGTTTGACGGCCAGCTCAGGCTCATGGAAAAGGCCGTGGCCGTCATGCCGCGCGATCGCTGGATGAGGCTGGGGCTGGTCATCGGCAAGCTAACGGGCTGCGATTACTTTTCGGAAAACTGCGCTGCATGGCTGGAGCAGCGCGGCGTGGACTCGGCCGACGTCGTGGCGGCGGCCGAGGGTGCCCAGTCGTCGCTGGCCGACGCCGAGAAGTGCTGCCTGCGCTTCGCGCGCGACCTTACCCTGCACTCGCACACCATGGACGAGAGCCGGGTGCGCGGGCTGAGGGCTGCCGGGCTTTCGGACGGCGCGATTCTCGATCTTGCCTTCGTGTCGGGGGTCTTTAACGGCATGGTGCGCCACGTGGCGGCCCTGGCCGTTGAAGAAAGCGTGGCTGATGAGTCCGAATCCCTGGTCGAAAGCGACGACGCGTCGGGGCATCTCAACGGAAACGCACCGGCTGGCGATGACTTCCACTGAGGGCGTTCCTGCCAATTCTTTTACAGCGCGGCTGGCCGGTTGACGATGATGTGTATAGGGTAGCGGTGCGCGCCTCGTCGGTGCGCAATTGGAGGCGCTTGAAGTGGTGGACAAGTCTATAGACGGCGAAGTATCGGGTAAGCTGTTCCGGTTTCTCTCGGCCATGCATCCCTCGCTGTCGCGTGCCGAGCGACAGAGCTTTGCCGAGTACGATGCCGATTCCTGGTATCCGTGGAACGGTGAGATCGCCAGTCGTTTTAACGAGTTGATGCGCAGCGCGCCGCGCGACAGCAGCTTCGCCCGCGGCTTTGCCTACGTGGCGCAGAAGGCGATTCCCGAGGGCCGTTACCTGTCGGTGCCGGAATTGCTCGAATACCTCGACCGGCTGCCGTCGGCCTTCAGGGGCGAGTACGGCAGCGGATTCGAGACCAGGCTTGAAGAGCCCTTCAAGGCCAGGATCAGCTACGCGGGAATGCCGGGCTTCGCCAACAGTTGCATAGCGGTGGCCGGCGAGCTTGCTCAACGCTTGCAGGCTTCGGGTGGCAAGGGAGTGCGGGTGCGCCACGTGGAAGGCTGCCGGCTGCAGGACGAAGAACGCTGCAATTTTGAGGTCACGTGGAAGTCCGAGGCCGATCCCCGCGGGGCCGAACTGATGGCGGCTTCTTCGCTGCTGGGCGAAGAAGCGCAGGACCTGCTCGTTCCTGAAACAGACGGCGATCTGCGCGAATCCGTGTCGGCCGATAACTGGAACTTTGCCGACGACGCTCAGCCGGGTGAGGACGTCCCCTTGCAGGAAGACGCTCAGCCGGCCGACACCGACGAAGCCACCTTGGCCCACGAAGCAGCGCCGCCCCACGAAATCACGCCGCCGCCCGAGCCGGTGACTGCCCCGGTGACTGCCCCGGTGTCTCCCCCGGTGCAGGAGTCTTTGCAGGAGTCCACCCAGGCGCAGGTGGCCGAGAGCACTGCCGGCGGACTGGCCGAAGTCTTGTCGACCCGGAATGCGTCGGTGACATCGGGCGACGATCTCTTCGGTATGCTCAAGCAACGCCTGGAAGTTGCCGATCACCAAGCGGCACTATACGAGCAGGCCCGCGGTGAGATCGATCTGCTGCGCAGCGAACTCAATCGTGCTGGTGAAGAACACCGTCGCGCTCTTGACGAAGCCGAGCAGCGCATCAGCGAAACCCGCGTGCAGCTGGCGGCGCTCAAGGACAACATCCGCAAGCTGGTATCAGACCGCTGAGCTTTTCCTGCAGGGTGGTACTCGTCGGCCCCCAGGGCGGGGCCAACGTGGGCTCGGTGTGCCGGGCCATTGCCAACATGGGCGGGGCATCCCTGTGCACGGTGAACGAGGAGTTCGATCTTGAGCAGGCTCGCATCATGTCGGTGCACGCGCACCCGGTTCTCGAAGCGCGCCTGCGCTGCTCTTCCCTGCAGGAGGCCGTCGCTGGCTGCACGACGGTGGTGGGTACTACCGCGCGCGAGGGCCCCTACCGCAGCCGTACGAGCGACGTGCGCCAGGTGGCCGCCAGCTTGCTGGCCGAGCACGACCACGGCGACCCGCGGCCGGTAGCGCTCGTGTTCGGGCCCGAGGACCGGGGTTTGTCCAACAGTGAAATCGCCGCCTGTCACCGCTTGGCCTGCATTCCCACCGAGGAGAGTTATCGCTCTCTCAACCTGGCCCAGGCCGTTCTGCTGTGCCTGTACGAACTGCGTCGAGCCGGTGAAGGCAAGTTGCCGACGTCGGGGAGCGATTCCGTTGACGAGCAGCACCCGCGCGCCGACGCCGGCGCCTCCGACGCGGCCATGGAAGCGCTGGAGCAGGCCCTGCTGCAGATCGGTTTTCTGTCCGAAGACAACCCCGGTCACATCATGCAGTCGCTCAGGTCGGTGTTCGGCAGGGCCGGGCTCGATGAACGAGAGCTGCGCATCGTCCGCGGCCTGGCGCGGCAGGTGAGCTGGTTTGCAGAAGGTGGCCGCGAGGTGGCCCTCGCCAAGCGAAAACAGGGCCGCCGCCTGCGCTGAACTGTTCTCTTTGACAACCTGCCGTCGCGGTGCGCCCCTTTGCAAGCGAACAGGGCAGCGACTACCTTGCGGCCACGGAGGAAAGCAATGGTAGTCATAACAGCAAAGTTAAGAGCGGCCGAGAACTGCGAAGACGAGGTGGCCGAAGCGCTCTCGAGCATGGTCAACTGGGTGACCGAAAACGAAGCCGACACCCTGACCTACACCCTCAACCAGTCGGCGTCAGACCCGCGCGACTTTCTCGTGTTCGAACGCTACACGAGCCGCGCGGCACTGGACTCTCACATCGGGTCGGATCGCATGAAGCAACTCAACGGTGAGCTCGGGGGCAAAGTGGAAGGGCCGCCTTCTGTCGAGTTTTACGGTGAAGTTGCCGCCAAGCTCTAGGGCGCAGGAGAGACGGTAGACAGTGGCAGTGATCGCAAGAAAAACCGGGCATTACCTCGAGGATTTCAGGCTGGGGCACGTGTTTCGCCACAAGGGTGGCAAGACGGTGAACGAGGGCCTGTTCAACGCCTTTACCGAGTTCAACTTTACGACCAACGCGCTTTGCAAGAACGCGGAGTTCGCCAGGTTGCACGGCTTCGAGGGGCTGGTCTGTCCGCCGGGCCTGGTTATGAACGTGGTCTTCTCGCAGACGGTAGAAGACATTTCGGAAAACGCGCGCGCCAACCTCGAGTACATCAACATGCGCTTCGGTGCGCCGGTGTACGTGGGCGACACGCTCGAGGCCGAGACCACGGTGGTGGGCATCAAGCCATCGTCCAAGGACAACGACCGCGGTGTCGTACACGTGAGCACGGTTGGCCGCAAGCAGGACGGGCGGGTCGTTATTGCCTTCGAGAGAAAGGTGCAGGTGTGGAAGAAAGACCTGGCCGCCAAGGTCGACGCGGGCGAGCTCGACGAGAAGCCCTCGGTGGAGTGCTCGCCCGAGATCCCGGCCTGGGATCCGGGGGCCGACTACGACTCGCGCGCCTACCTGTCGAGCGACCACGGTTACATGGAGGACTTCACGGCGGGCGACGTCTACGCGCACTCGCGCGGCCGCGTCATGACCGACGAACACATTGCTCTTACGGCTGTGCTCGACAACACCAGCCAGGTGCACTGCAACCAGTTCCTTATTGACCAGAACCCGGAAAAATACATCGGTGGTCGCCTGATCATTTTTGGGGGCATTCCGTTCAATCTCTGCCTGGGCCTGAGCTGTCCCGACATAGCCGACAACTCGCCGGCTGATGTCGTCTACACCACCGGTCGCCATACCGCGCCGCTGTTCGCCGGTGACACGGTTTTTGCCGAGACCGAGATCCGCTCGGTGGGAGACTACCCGGGCCGCGAGGACCTCGGCCTGCTGGCGGTCACGCTCAGGGGTTACAAGCACCGCCCAGCGAAGGAAGGCGAAGACGGGCCGCAACGGGTGGATATTTTTTACCTGGAGCGTGAGCTGGCTGTTCGCCGGCGCAGCCACTACACGGCGTGAGCGCAGGCGGCACGGTTGACGGCCGTGGCCTCGACGGTTGCGTGCTGGTGGAGGCCCCGTGCTTGATGAGCCTTGCCGTTGTCGGCGACGACGCGGTTGAGTACCTGCACGGCCGGCTGAGCTGCGACGTGGCGGGACTGGCCCCGGGGCAGGGTGCCCACTCGCTGTTGCTCACGCGGCAGGGGCGCGTGCAGGAGATGCTGGCGGTTTACCGTCGTGCCGATGATCTCTTGCTCGTTGTTGACCGCGGCAGGTCCAACTCGGTGATGGCCGCGCTCGAGGAATTCATCGTGGCCGACGACGTTGAGTTCGAGTCTTGCGAGCAGGCCGGGTCGCTGTTGCTGCTGGGGCAGAACGCGCCCGCCTTGCTGGCCGGCGCGGCGTCGGATTTTTCGGAGCTGAACCTTTCGGGTTTGGATCTCAGCCTGCGACGGCGCGCGGACCTCTGCGTGCCGTCCTTGGAATTGCTGCCTGGTCCGGGCTCAGACCCTGCACAGGTGAGCGCCGCTCTCCAGGAACTCGGGGCAAGCATGGGCGAGCCGGCGTTGCTGGATCGCATGCGGATAGAAAGCGGTATGCCCTTGGTCGGGGTCGACGTGGACGAGCAACGGATGGCCATCGAGGCCCGGCTGGAGTGGGCCATTCACTTTGCCAAGGGCTGCTACGTGGGCCAGGAAGTAATCGAGCGCAGCGTCAGCCGCGGACGCGTCAACCATCTCCTGTGCCTGTTGCAACTTGACCCGGCCGGCGCTGGTCTCGACGCAGCCGAGGTGGCCGGGTTGCAGGTAGCCGGCGGCAGCCCTGCCGATATCGTGACCAGCGTGTCGATGGGCGCGGGGGGAGACAGCGAAGTGGCCCTGGCGCTGGCTTACCTTCCCGCGGCCATGGCCGAGGCCGGCAGCGTGGTCGAGCTGGAGAGCGACGGCGTTGTTATTGTCCGCGCCACGGTCGCTGAGTGGCCCCGGCCCCGCGTGCTGGCGGGCAGGCAATCGCCTGCTTAAGAAAAGGGGGTTATCGGACGCCGCCCCCTTTGTGCGCAACCGGAGGGTGGCTCACGCTGTGAGCCGGCCACCGGGTTACACTGCCCGTGGCCTGAAAGCCAGGTCGTGATAGGCAGCTCATGAAAGGCGACTTCGTCTACGTCGATCTCGAAACCACCGGAACCCGCGCGGTCGCCGACCGCGTGACCGAGGTGGCACTCATACGCGTGCACGACGGCAAGGAGCTGCGGCGCTGGTCGAGCCTGGTGGACCCCGGCTGCCCGGTCCCGTCCTTCATCACCGGCCTTACGGGTATAAGCGACGAGATGGTGCGAGAGGCTCCGAGCTTCGTTGACCTGGCCGACGACCTGCTCGAAATGCTCGACGGCGCGGTGCTCGTGGCCCACAACGCGCGCTTCGACTACGGCTTTCTGCGAGCGGAGTTCAAGCGCGCCAACCGAAGCTTCCAAGCCCGCACGCTTTGCACGGTGCGGTTGGCCCGCAAGCTGTTTCCCGGCCACCGCAGCTACGCGCTCAGTGCCCTGCTCGAGCGCCACGACCTCAACTGCGCCGCTCGTCACAGGGCCATGGGAGACATCGAGGCGGTGCTTTCTTTTGTCGAGCTGGCCGAGCGCGAGCTGGGTCGCGACCGGGTCGAGCAGGAAGTCGCCGCCTTGCTCTGCCTGCCAACGCTGCCCGCCGGTCTCGATTCCGACCTGGTGGCTTCGATTCCCGACAGCCCTGGTGTGTACAGGTTCTACGGCGAGCGGCGATGCCTGCTCTACGTGGGCAAGAGCGTGCGGCTGCGCAGCCGGGTGCTGTCGCACTTTTCTTCGCAGAGCGCGACCCTGACCGACGCGAGGCTGGCGCGACAGGTGCGCGACGTAGAGTGGACCGAGACGGCTGGTGAGCTCGGCGCCCTGTTGCTCGAGGCCCGCACCGTCAAGACTGCGCGCCCGCTCTACAACCGCGCGCTCAAGGGAAGCGCGCGCGCACTGGCCGTCGAACTCGTCGAGGACCGCGACGGCTACCTCGGCGCACGTCTCACCGACGACTGGGACCCGGCCGACAGTGAGCGCTACTACGGAATGTTTCGTAGTCGTAAACAGGCCGAGGCCCGCCTGGACGAGTTGTGCCTGGAACACGAACTGTGCAGGCGGCGCATGCGCCTGGAGAAGCTGGGCCCCGCTTGTTTCGGCCACCGCCTGGGACGCTGCCGTGGTGCCTGCCTGGGGCAGGAGAGCGCCCAGGGTCACAACGCGCGCGTGCGCGTGGCCATGACGGGCCTGCGCCACAAGGCCTGGCCGTGGAAGGGGCCCATAGGCATACGCGAGCACAACCGTGCCGGGCGCATGAGCGAACTGCACGTCGTTGATCGCTGGCGCCACCTGGCCACGGTGGCCGACGAGGCCCAGTGGTACGACAACCCGGTGCTGCCCGAAAGCCGTAGCCCCGACCGCGACGTTTATCGTCTGCTGGTGCAGCAACTGTTCTCGGGTGCCGCCGGGGCAAAAATAGAAATAGTCCAGCTCTGAACACGCGCGGCGCTCAGCGGCAGGCGCTTGCCCTTGAGAGGGCTGCGGGTTGCCGCAACTATGGGCCACGGTGCTTATCGATCTCGTACTCCTGCTGGCCATAGCCTGCGCGGGCCTGTTGGCCGGGCGGCTGCTGGGACTGCCGGCCATGGTGGCCTGGCTGCTGGCCGGCGTTGTTGCCGGCCCGGCCGGCCTGGGCCTGCTCGGCTACAGCGACAACCTCGCTCGCCTGGCCGAACTGGGCGTTGCCCTGCTGCTGTTCGGCGTTGGCGTGGAGTTCTCGCTGGTAGGTCTTCGCCAGCGGCTGGCTCGCTTGCTCGCTACCGGTGGCGCCCAGGTGGTCGTGACGGCCGGGGCCACGACGCTGCTGTTTCACGAAATGGGGCTCACCATGCAGGTGGCCGTCGTGGGGGGCATGCTCGTGTCGCTGTCGAGCACCGCGGTGGTGTTCCGGCTCTACTCGGTCAGCGGTGAGCTGAGCGCTCCGCACGGCCAGGCAGCGGCCGGCGTGCTGCTGTTCCAGGACCTCGCCCTGGTGGCCATGATGATGGTGCTGCCGCTGCTCGGTGGCGCCGCCAACGCTTCGGCGCTGGAGCTGGCCATGGGGGTCGCGCGGGCGGTCGCGGCCGTTGTGTTCCTGCTGGTCGCCGCGCGCGCGTTGTTGCCGCCCTTGCTCGAGCTGGCCGCGCGGGCGGGCGCCGCGGAGTTGTTTCCGCCGCTGGCCCTGCTGGTGGCGCTGGGCACGGCCATGGGCGCGTCGGCGCTGGGCTTGTCGTTGCCCGTGGGTGCTTTTCTGGCCGGCCTGGCCTTGTCGGGCAGTCCCTACGCCCAGCAGGCCACGGCCGAGTTGCTGCCACTCAGGGACGCGTTTCTCGCGGTGTTTTTTACGAGCGTGGGTCTGTTGTTCGCTCCCGCCGAGATCGGCTCCGGGGGCTTGCTGGTGTTGGCGATTCTCGCCGCCGTGCTGCTCAAGGGCGCGGTTTCGGCGGCAGTGGTGGCCCTGGGTTGGCGCTCTGTTCGCGTGGGCCTGATGGCGGGCGTGGGCCTGGCCCAGGTGGGCGAGTTCTCCTTCGTGCTCGGGCAGGAAGCGCTGGGCCTGGGCCTGATCGACGATGCGTTCTTCCAGGGTTTTCTCGGCGCGGCCATCCTGAGCATGGCCGTTACGCCTTTTGCCACCCAGGCTGCGCGGCGGCTATACGACATTGATATCAGCGCCCCGGGTGGCGACGACCAACAGGCCAACGCTCGAGCCGGTGCTCCGGGCAGCGAGCGCGTGCTGCTGCTCGGCTACGGGCAGGCGGGACGCGCCATGGCCCGCGTGCTTGACTCCTCGGGCCTGTCGTTCGTGGCACTTGATCTCGCGGTTGACCGCGTGAACGAGGGTGTTGGCGATGGCTACGATCTGCGTTTCGGCGACGCCTCGCGGCGCGCCACCCTCGAGGCCGCCGGTGGAGCCAACTGCAGGGCCGTGGTCGTAGGGCTGGGCGATCCCTGGGCCACGCGCGCGGCAGTCAGGTTGCTCCGGCAGATGAACCCGGATGCGCCGATCCTCGCGCGCGCTGGTAACGAGGAAGAAATATCGGTGCTCGAAAAGCTCGGTGCCGACGAGGTCATAAGCACCGGTTTCGAATCGTCGGTGCACCTGCTCGCTTCCCTGCTCGAGCACCTGGGTGTGCCGCGTCATGTCGCGCGAGTGCAGGAATCGATACTGCGCATGGATGCTTACGGCGTGCTGAGGGGCCACGCGGCCTCGGCGCAGTTGTTGCCCGAGGTGGATAGGCTGCTCAGGGGGGGCACGCTGGTGACGGCCGAGGTTATGCAGGGTAGCCGAGCTTGCGGCAGCAGCCTGGCCAGGCTCGTGGCGACGATATCCGGCGAGGAGACGGCCGGCGAACAGACTCCCGGCGAGCGGACTTCCCCCGAAGAAATGGCAGCGGTTCTTTCGCTGGTGAGGGACGAGCAGCCGCTTTCCAACCCGCCGGCTTCTACCATTCTTGAGGCCGGTGACCTGCTTGTGCTCTACGGTCCGCATGCGGGCATAGACGCGGTGCTGCGCCAGCTCGAACCTCCCGCCGCTGACGCCCCCGAGGGCTGACAAAGGGCGTGGCTAGCTGCTCGGACAAGCTGGAGTTTTCGACAGTAGACTCCCTGCTCGGCATCGACGCAGGGCAGTGGAACCAACTGGTCCATGCCGACGATCCCTTTCACGAGTGGGGCTTTCTCGCGTCGCTGGAACTGTCGGGAGTGGTTGGCGCCGGTACGTCCTGGCAACCCGCCTACCTGCTTGCAAAAAAGGGCGGGCAACTCGTCGGCGCGCTGGCCAGCTGGATTCGCTACGACTCTTACGGCGAGTTCGTGTTCGACTGGCACTGGGCCGATGCTTACCAGCGCGCGGGCCTACCCTACTATCCCAAGCTCACCGTGGGTTTACCCTTCACGCCGGTCACCACGCGGCGTTTTCTCGTTCACCCCGATCACCCGCAGCTCGAAACAGCCGCCGGCCTTGTTGAACACTCATTGGCGTTTGCCGTCGAGCAGAAACTATCCGGTGTGCATTTTCTTTTTGTAACCGAGGAGGAGCAGCAGTTGCTCGCCCAGCACGATTTCATGTCGCGCCTGCAGCCCGAGTTCCTGTGGCGCAACTCGGACTACAGTGACTTCGATGATTTTGCCGGCTCGCTCAGGTCAAAGAAGCGCAAGCAGCTTCTCCACGAGCGACGGCAGGTGGCCGACGGCGGACTGGCCATCGAAACGCTGGGCGGCGCTGATCTTACAGACGCCGACATGGATGCGTTGTGGTCTTTTTATCACGACACCACCGGCCGCAAGTGGGGCGAGCGTTACCTCAACCGCGACACCTTTGAGAACTGGCGGCAGTCGTGGTGCTCGCCCGCGATGGCGACCGCGCAGTGGCGGGGACGTTTAATTTTTTTCGCGGTTCGGCGCTGTACGGTCGCTACTGGGGGGCGATAGAAAACCTGCCGCTTATGCATTTCGAGTGCTGCTACTATCGGCTCATTGACTTTGCCATCGAGCGCGGGCTGCAGAGCTTTGACGCCGGGGTGCAGGGTGAGCACAAGTTCCTGCGCGGCTTCGAGGCCCGTTCGGTTTGCAGCGCCCACTGGCTGTCGCACCCCCCCGCGCGCCAGGCCGTGGCCAGCTACCTTGAGCAGGAGAGGGCGCAGGTGCGCCGCGTGGTGGACGGTTATAACCGCGTTTCTCCGCTTAAAACGGTGAGGGCTCGCGCGGCCGACCAGGCGGGGGTCTTCAAAAAACCCTGAAAAAGGCGTACTAATCAACGTAGGAATGGATGTTTGGAGTCAGTTTGCAGCCGCGTCGGCAGGGCCGCGCAACGCCCGGGACGCAGCCGACCGTTTGAATGGTCGCGACAGTAGTGGCGAGGCCCAGCTGCTCACCCGTCGACGGACGGCGCTCAAGCGGCCGTCGATGTACCGGGTGCTGGTGCTCAACGACGACTACACCCCGATGGAATTCGTGGTTTGGATACTCGAGGCTGTGTTTTACAAGCCACACGAAGAAGCCGTGCGGCTCATGCTGGACGTGCACAACAAGGGCAAGGGTTGCTGCGGTGTCTACGCTCACGACACGGCCCGCACCAAGGCGGCGCAGGTTCATGAGCTGGCGCAGCGCCACGAGCATCCCCTCGAATGCAGGCTCGAGGTGGCCGAGGGCGAAGATGAAGGAGCCGACGACAGCGGACGGCAGGGTGACGGCGCATGAGAATATCTGACGAACTCGAACGCACGATGTTGCGCGCGGTGGACTACGCAACCACGAGGCGGCACGAGTTCGTGTCGGTGGAGCACCTGCTGCTGGCACTGCTCGAGGATCCGGACGCGGCACGGGTTTTATCGGGTCTGGGTGTTGACCTGGGAAAGCTCGCCTCCGAATTACGGTCCTTTCTCGACGAAAATTCGCCGGTGGTACCGCTACTCGCTGCGGCGACGACCGACACGGACGACGCAGCAGGAGAGGATATCGATTCCCAGGCAGGCGATCTCGATGACGGTGACGCGGCTTCTTCGGGCGATGGCCTGGCCAACACCGGGTCTGAGCTTACGCCCAGCGATGCTGTGGCCTGGGCACCGGGCTACACCATTGGCGCCCAACTCGTCCTTCAGCTGGCCGCCTCGCACGTGCAGTCGTCCGGGAAGGAGAGCATGGACGGCAGCAACCTGCTCACGGCGATGTTCCGCGACGAGGAATCCCACGCCGCCTGGTATCTCAAGCGCCACGGGGTGAGCCGTTACGACGTGGTACGTTTTCTTTCGCACGGTCTCGGTAGCCTCGGACCGGACGCCGGAGAGGGCGAAGATGCCGACTCATCGCCGTGGCCCGAGGGCGAAGGTGGCGCAGGCGGTGATGACCCCGAGCGCGAAGCCGAGCTGTCCGAGCCGCTGGCGAGATTCTGCGTCAACCTCAACCTGAAGGCCGCCCGCGACGAGATCGACCCGCTCATCGGGCGCCGCGCGGAACTCGATCGCAGCATCGCCGTGCTCGCACGTCGCCGCAAGAACAACCCGGTGCTGGTGGGTGACGCGGGCGTGGGCAAGACGGCCATCGTTGAGGGCCTGGCCATGGCTATCTTTCATGGCAACGTGCCCGCCTGCCTGCGCGACACCGTCATCTACTCGCTCGACATGGGCTCGCTCACGGCGGGCACGCGTTATCGCGGTGATTTTGAAGAACGGCTGAAGGCCGTCATGTCGGCCCTCGACGAGGCCGGCAGTGACACGGTGCTCTTCATCGATGAGATGCATACCATTGTTGGCGCCGGCGCTGCATCCGGCGGGGCGCTCGACGCTTCGGCCATTCTCAAGCCGGCGCTGGCATCGGGTGAACTGCGTTGCATTGGTACGACGACGTGGAAGGAGTACCGCTCGGTCATAGAGAAAGACCACGGGCTGTCGCGTCGTTTTCAGAAAATCGAGGTAGTCGAACCGGGCGAGAAAGAATCGCTGGAGATACTGTCTGGCCTCAAGCAGCGCTACGAGGAGTTTCACGGCGTGGAGTACACGCCGCGGGCCATCAAATCATCGGTCGAACTGTCAGCCCGTTATGTCACCGACCGCTTGCTTCCCGACAAGGCTATCGACGTGCTCGACGAGTCCGGTGCCGACGTTAAGCTGCGGGAGCGCGGGCAGGGCGGCGTGAGAAGAGTGACCGTGCGCGACGTGGAAAAAGTCGTCTCGAGGATGGCCCGCGTGCCCACGCGCACCGTGCACGTGCACGACCGACGTCGACTCGAAACCCTTGATCGCGACATACGCCTGATGGTCTACGGCCAGGACGAGGCTGTCGCTAAGGTGGTGAGCGCCATTCGCCTGTCGCGATCGGGACTGGCCGAGCCCGACAAGCCCGTGGGCAGTTTTCTTTTCGCCGGCCCCACGGGGGTCGGCAAGACCGAGCTGGCCCGCCAGCTGGCTTTATCGATGGGCGTGGAGTTCCTGCGTTTTGACATGAGCGAGTACATGGAGAAGCACACCGTCTCCAGGCTTATAGGTGCGCCCCCGGGCTACGTGGGCTACGACCAGGGTGGGCAGCTCACCGATGCCGTGCATCGCACTCCCCACGCGGTGGTCTTGTTCGACGAAATAGAAAAGGCCCACGAGGATGTCTTCAATATTCTCCTGCAGGTCATGGACTACGCGACGCTTACCGACAACAATGGACGCAAGAGCGATTTTCGCCAGGTGGTTCTGATCATGACCACCAACAGCGGCGCGCGCGACGCCGAGGCCAACGCTATTGGTTTTGAGCAGACGGCCGACGGTGCCGGGCGCTCGATGAAGGCCATTGAAAAGCTGTTCAGCCCCGAGTTCCGCAACCGCCTGAGCGCAATAGTGCCGTTCAATCCGCTACCGATCGAGGTCGCCGAGCAGGTGGTCGAAAAAATAGGCAGCGAGCTGGAGGCCAGGCTCAAGAGCCGCAACGTTTCGCTGGTGATCGAGGCCTCGGCCCTGTCATGGCTGGCACGCAAGGGATATGACCCCGCCTTCGGTGCGCGCCCGCTCAGACGCCTGGTCGAGAAAGAAATAAGCGGCGTGCTCAGCGACGAGATACTGTTCGGGCGGCTTGCCCACGGCGGTCAGGTACGCGTCAGCGCCGGCGAAATCAGCCCCGGTGAAGAGGGTCTCGTGTTCGACTACGAATCGCGCGACTGATCGCTGGCGCGACGTATAATCACCACGCGACCCACGAGCTTGTCGTCCACGCCGTCGGCCGCGTCGGACACATCGAGCCGGCTGCCCACGCCCTGCAGTAACTTCACGCACCCGCCAACACGCACGAATCCCTTGACCCGCAGCGGCGAGGTTTTGAGCAGCTCGGCCTCGAGCTGTGCGAGATCGCTGTCATCGGCCACACTGATGACCTCGCTCGTGAAGTGATCGTGGTTGTGTTCGTCGTGCGCCCCGCGCTCGGCCGGTGCGCGACGCCGCTCGCCCGTCTGCTGTTCGTCGCCCGGTTGCGACGGCCGCGGCGTGAAAAGCACTGCCGGGTCCACCTGGCAGTGGCTCGCGTGAAGCAGGGGCGCGTCGGGTTCCATGGCCCGCAACCGGGCTTCGATGGCCGGAAGCGCCGAGTCGGGCACGAGGTCTATCTTGTTGAGCAGCAGCAGGTCGGCCGAGCTGACCTGCTGCTCAAAGGTGCCCTCGAGGTCGCGTTGCTCGTACATCTGCAGGGCGTCGACCACCACCAGGGCCGCGTCGTCAGCCAGCCAGGAGTTTACTGGCTCGCGCCACAGCTGCAGCAGGGTGTCGTAGGGCAGGGCGACGCCCGAGGTCTCGATGATGATGCGATCCGGGTCTACGTTCTCGCGTAGCTCCTGCAAGGTTTCGAGCAGTTCGTCGGAGAGCTGGCAGCACACGCAGCCGCCCTCCAGCTCGACGGTGGCTTGCCCGCCCTGGCCGATCAGCGCGGCGTCGAGTCCGAGCTCGCCGAATTCGTTGGTGACGATGGCAACCTTCACCCCGTTGGCGATGGCGTCGTCGAGCAGGTGGCGCACGAGGGTGGTTTTGCCCGACCCGAGAAAGCCCGACACCAGTAGCACCGGGACACCACCACGGCTGTCTGCGGTAGCCGTCGAATTTTTTTTATCAGCGGGCACCCGTGCTCACGCTGCCGTGCTGTTGCGCAGGTCGCCCGCGAACCAGTGCCTGAGAAGGCGAGTGGTTTGCAGGTCTTCGGCAGCGTCGAGCAGGGTTTCGAGGTCTTCGGGTCGATCGAGGTCCAGCGCAAAACTGGAGAGAGTAAGCACGGTGCAGGGCAGGCCGGCCTGTTGGCAGGCGTTCTCGTGCGCGGCCAGGCTCTCGCCCTCGAAGCGCGGTTGCATGACCGTGGGTGGGCTGAGCAGCAGGCCGTTGGTGCCGCCGGGTGACCCCGATCGCACCAGCAGCACCGACCGGCGCGGGGAATCGAGCTCAAGCAGTTCGTCGATTTCACGGGACCGCAGCAGCGGCACGTCGCCGGGAATGGCCAGCAGCCGGGTGGCCCCGCGCTGCTCGAGTTGTTCGGCGGCCCATGCCACCGCGCCATTGAGTCCAAGGGCTCGGCCCTGGAGCTGGCGTTCGTCCAGCGCTAGGACGTCCCGCGACCTCGCCCGCTCAAGCAGCACCGGGTCGCTGCTCACCACGGCTGGCAGGTCGAGTGCGCGTGAGCCGACCAGCGCCGCCAGCATGTCGTCGAGCATGGCCAGGGCGAGGGCTTCGCGGCGCGCCGGGTCCAGCCGTTGGCCCAGTCTCTGCTTGGCCCCGGTGGTGGATCGCACGGGTATGACGGCGGCGTTCACGGCGCGCAAGTTACTTCAGCGCCCCACTGGTGTAAAGCAGCGAGATTGCCGGTGGGGTGGGGACCGGCGTGGCAGGGGCGCCTCCCGGTCCGGATGCCCCGGGCTGGCTCCCCTTCGCAAAAAAGGAGTGAGCAGCCCTTTTTGCCCGCCGTGGAGGGCTGAGCTATAAGTCCGTTCGCCGTTGCGTATTGTAGGCGGAAAGTTCAAGGGACGCAGGTTGGCAGCCGTGCCGGGCAAGGGCACTCGGCCCACGGCTGACCGGGTGCGCGAGGCCCTGTTTAACCGCCTGCTCGTGCGCTACGAGTTGGAGGGGGCCAGCTTGCTCGACCTGTTTGCGGGCAGCGGCGCGCTGGGCCTCGAGGGCTTGAGTCGCGGGGCGGCCGAGTTGTTGAGCGTGGAGCGCGATCGTGGGGCGGTGGGTGTGATAGAGGCCAACCTTGAGCGCTGTGGCTTGCGGGCAGATGGTACGCGGGCAGATGGCTTGCAAGCGGAAGTGCTGCGCGCAGAGGTGGCTGCTGCGTTGCGCAGGCTCGCGCGCGAAGGACGGGTTTTTGACGGTGTTTTTGTCGATCCCCCATACGCGGGCCCGCTGGCACTGGAGACCCTTGAGGCACTGGGTGGCTTGGAGCTGTTGGGGCCGGGCGGCTGGGTGAGCGTTGAAACTGACCGCCAGGCCGGACTCCCCGACTCGACTGGTAGCCTGCTGCTGGTAAGAAGAGACGATTACGGCGACACTGCACTGTGGTTGTACGAGGCCGGGGCGAGGCGGCAGGGGAGTGGAACATGAAGGGAGTCATTAAGTGAGCAAAAGGATCGCTGTCTATCCCGGTTCGTTTGACCCGGTGACCAACGGGCATCTGGACATTGTGGAGAGGGCCCTGGCCCTGTTTGACCACCTGCGCATCGCGGTGGCATACAACAAGGACAAGCCCGGGGGCCTGTTTACCCGCCAGGATCGCGAGGCGATGATAGCCGAGGCCACGAGCCAGTACGGTGATCGCGTGTCGGTGGATTCGTTTCACGGGCTGCTGGTCGACTACGCGCGCGACAACGGCGCGGGGGCGGTGATACGTGGGCTGAGGGCGGTGGCCGATTTTGACTACGAGTTCCAGATGGCGTTGATGAACCGTCACCTCTGCACTGATGTGCAGACGGTATTTCTCATGGCCGACGAAGCGCATTTCTACACAAGTTCCAGTCTCATACGCGAAGTAGCCACTCTCGGCGGCGACGTGTCGGCGCAGGTTCCGCCATGTGTCCTGCGCGCGCTCAACGATAAATTTTCAAAATGAGGGACAGGGCTTGAAACTTTCCGACCGCCTGCAGAAGGTAAAACCGTCGTCGACCATGGCGATGAACTCGCGCGTGATAGAGCTGAAGGCCTCGGGCCGCGACGTTGTCGGCTTTGCCGCCGGCGAGCCCGATTTTCCAACCTGGGACAACGTCTGCGAGGCGGCCCACCAGTCCATTCGTAACGGCGAGTTCAAGTACACCCCGGTCGGTGGAACTCCCGAGATGCGACATGCGATTACGGTCAAGCTGGCGCGTGACAACGCACTCGACTACTCCCAGGCCGAGGTCATGGCCAGTTGTGGGGGCAAGCACACGCTGTACAACGCCATGCAGGCGTTGTTGTCCGATGGCGACGAGGTGGTGATACCCGGGCCTTACTGGGTGAGTTATCCCGACATGGTGGCGTTGTCGGGTGGCGTGCCGCGGGTGTTGTCGACTTCAGAGGAAAACGGTTTCCTGCTGTCTGCGGCCGAGCTCGAGGCCGCGCTGACCCCGGCAACGCGCATGGTCATACTCAACAGCCCGTCCAACCCCACCGGCGCCTGCTACGACGAAGCCGGCCTGCGCGAGCTGGGGGCGGTGCTCGAACGCCACGACTGCGTGGTGTTGTGCGATGACGTCTACGAGTTCGTACGCTACGACGGCGGCCGCCCGCCGCACCTGCTCACGATGTTCCCGTCGCTCAGGGAGCGCACGGTGGTGGCCAACTCGGTGTCGAAGACCTACGCCATGACAGGCTGGAGGGTGGGCTATTGCGCTGCCCCGGCAAACGTCATCAAGGCGATGCTCACGTTGCAGGGGCAGATGACTTCGAACCCCAGCTCTATTGCCCAGGCTGCCGCAGTGGAGGCACTTACCGGCCCCCAGTCGGCGCTGGCGCCGATGATAGAAGAGTTTGGCCGGCGACGTGACTACGTTTGCGAGCGCTTCAACGCCATTGATGGCCTGTCGGTGTCCCCGCCAGGCGGCGCGTTCTACGTTTTTGTGAACGCACGCGATGCGTTCCAACGAGCGGGCGTGGACGATGGTGATGCCTTCGCGCTGGCCATGCTCGACGGCGCTTCGGTGGGTGTGGTCGGTGGCAACGACTTCGGCTCTTCGGATCACTTTCGCGTATCGTACGCCACCTCGATGGAGCAGCTCAGCAAGGGGCTCGACGCTATCGAGAACTGGCTGGGCGGGCTCTGAAAGCCGTGTCCGCCGGGCTAGCGTCCGTCGGCCCGGATGCCCGCGGTAACTCGTAGCCGTGAAGCGCTGCGTGCTGCAGGAACCCGGGCTCATCATCGTCGAAGACGACGCGCCCGATCCCAGGCCCGGTCCCGGCGACATCGTGCTCGAGGTGCGCGCGGCGCTCACCTGTGGCACCGACCTGAAAGCCTGGCGTCGCGGCCACCCCAAGATGCCCTGTCCGACCCCCTTCGGCCACGAGTTTGCCGGCCGCGTGGTCCAGGTCGGCGCTGCAGTGGAAGGCTTCGCGGTGGACGACGAGCTGATGTCGGCCAACACCGGCCCCTGCAACAACTGTCGCTACTGCCGACGCGGTCAGCAGAACCTCTGCGAGAGCCTGATGGACGAGATGATCCTGGGCGCCTACTCGCAGTACCTGCTCATTACCGAGCGGGTGCTGCGTAGCAACGTTTACCGTCGTCCCAATCACCTGCCCTTTGAGCATGCCGCCCTGCTCGAGCCGTTGTCGACGGTGTGCCACGGCATGTCGGGCGTGCCGCTTCGTGATCGCGACGAGTCGGCCACGGTCCTGTTGCTCGGGGCCGGCCCCATTGCGTTGCTGTGGCTGGTGGCGCTCAAGCGGGCGGGTGCCGGCCGGGTGGTGGTAGCCGGGCGAAGGCCGTTCAGGCTCGAGGTGGCCCGCAGGCTGGGCGCCGACGCCGTGCTGGGCGAGGACGACGACCTGGAGGCTTCGCTTGCCCAGCTCACGGGGGGCAGGGGGGCCGACCTTGTGGTGGAGTGCACGGGCAGCATCGAGGTATGGGAGCAGGCGCCGCAACTGGTGGCCCGCGGCGGCAGCGTGGTGTTGTTCGGTGGTTGCCCGGCCGGTTCGCGGGTGTCGCTTGACAGCTACCGCTTGCACTACGACGGCGTGGCTATCACGAGCCCTTTTCATTTCTGCCCGGCCGACGTCGAGGTGGCCGCCGGGCTGCTGGGCGACCCCTCGGTGGACTGGTCGCCGTTCATAACTTCAACCGCGTCGCTGGACGAGCTCCCGGCCGTGTTCGAAGACCTGGGCGCAGGCCAGCAGGTCAAGTGTGCCGTTCTTCCCCACGGGCCAGGGCCGTCATGAAGGAGCCCGCGTGAAAGTAGCCCGCTACTACGATGGCGACGACGTTCGCATAGAGGACCAGCCGGTACCCGAGCCGGGTCCGGGCGAGATACTCGTTCGTACTCGCGCCTGCGGCATCTGCACGGGCGACATCATGTCCTGGTACATGCGCCGCAAGGCCCCGCTGGTCTTCGGACACGAGCCGGCCGGCGAAGTGGCTGCACTGGGCCAGGGAGTTGAGCAGCTCGAGATCGGCGATCGCGTGTTCGTGCACCACCACGCGCCTTGCGGCCACTGCCGACAGTGCCGGCGTGGCGCGCCGGTGCACTGCCCGACCTGGCGGCAGAACGGCCTCAGCCCCGGCGGCCTGGCCGAGTACTTTGTGGCCGCGGCTCCCAACGCTGACAACGACACGCTGCTGTTGCCCGAGGGAATAGACTTCGTGTCGGCCAGCCTCGTGGAGCCGGTGGCCTGCGTGGTGAAGTCGCTTGCCCGTGGAGCCGTTGCCCCGGGCGATACGGTGGCTGTCATCGGTGCCGGGATAATGGGCGTGTTGCACCTGTTATTGGCTAAGCAACTGGGCGCGTCCGTGGTCGTGGCCGACATGGTGCCGGCGCGCCTGGAACGTGCTCGCTGCCTGGGCGCCGACGGCGTGGTCGATGTGCGCGAGGGCACGCTGCGCGAGGGAGTGGAGAAGGTCACGGCTGGCGCCGGGGCGGATGTGGTCATAGTGGGGCCGGGCAGCCTGCAGGCGATGAACGACGGGCTCGACGCGGCCGGCCCGGCGTCAACGGTCGTGTTTTTTACCTGCTCAAAGCCGGGCGACACACTGGAGATCGATCCGTCACGGCTCTACTTTGACGAGATTTCCATTGTGCCCAGCTACTCCTGCGGGCCCGCCGATACACGCGCGGCGTTGGAATACATTCGCTCGGGCGTGGTGTCGGCCGACGACCTTGTCACGCACAGGTTCCCGTTAGAGAAGGCGGCCGAGGCGCTGGCCATGGCTGCGCGCACTGACGAGGCGCTCAAGACCGTGGTCGTTATCGACTGAAAGGGTGGCCCGCCGGTTTCCGATTCTTACTTCTGCATGCCGGTGTGGAAAATAACCTCGGACTTTTCGGCAGCGGTCTCGGCCTTGCGGGCTGCATCTTCGGCGGCTGCTGCTGCTGCCTCGGCACGGGCCACGGCCTCGGCTACATCGCCCTGGTTGCGGGCCTTGCTCGAGGAGCTCTGCATGCCGGCACAGGCAGTGAAGGCCAGGGCCAGGGTAACTATCATCGCCGCTTGAATAGGTGCTTTCATCTTTATGGGACCTCCAGGTTGTCTGTTGATGCGGAGACTCCGCGTTTCTTTTAATTGCACAGGCCACGCAGGGGCGCAAGCAAAGCGTGGCCCTGCTACGGCCTTGCACTGGTGACGGGTGGCGCTTCGCGGGGTCGCGCGAGGCGGCTATCATCTCAACATGGCGGCGCGTGCGAGAGCCTCTGACTTATGGCGCCAGCCGGGCAGGTCGGCGCGCACAGGCCTGCGCCTGACCGCGGCCGTCGGGCTGGCGGCGATAGCGCTCTATCTACCCGTCATCGCTTTTGATTTGCTGTTTGACGACCTTTCGTTGCTGGGCGAGAACGGCCCCGCCGGCAGCGGAGGGCTGTTGCCCTATCGCCCGCTGAGGCACCTGGCCTGGTTGTCAGAGTACTGGCTCGTCGGGCTGCTGGGCCGGCAGGACCTCGCGGCCTCGGTGTACCATCTGGCCAACCTGCTGCTTTTTGGTGGCGTGGCGGCGACGCTGTGGTGCCTGTGCCGGAGGCTGGGGGCCAACAGCCTGCTGGCCTTCCTGTGTTGCGTGGCCTGCCTGGCCCACCCGCTGTGGGTGGAGTCGGTGGCTTACGTTTCGGGTGCCCGCGACCTGTTGGCCACGCTTTTTACGCTGTTGGCCCTGCTGGCCTGGAGCTCGGCTGACCCAGGGCAGGACAAGCCAGGGCAGGCCGCAGGAGCCGGCGGGTTGAGGGCGGGCGCGCTCGCCTTGCTGGCGGCACTGGCGGCTACCGCTTCAAAAGAAACCGGCCTACTGGTCGCGCCGCTGCTGTTGTTGATGTGGGCATCAGGCCTGGGCCCGTTGCGTCGAGGCGCCCTGGCCTGGATCGTGATGGTGGCTGTCGCGTCGGTGACCCTGGTGGTGGCTTATGGAGGCGTGGGCGTGTTGCCCGCCACCGCCGGCGTATTGTTGCCGGCGTCGTCCTATTCGTTTTGTGTAGGCGGTACCCTGGCGCTGCACTACGCGGCCGGGCTACTGGTTCCCCTTGATCTGTCCGTCGACTACCCGGCGCTGTGGCAACCCTGCGTCGGGATGGGTGCGGCTGCCTGGTTGCGCGCAGGCCTCGGACTGGTTCTGCTCGCGGCGTTGGCCGTCTCCGTGGTCCTGGCCTGGCGTAGCAGAAAGGGCGACATCGAGCGCAGGCAGGCGGCCTTCGTTGTAAGCTGGATCGCGGCTGCAGGCGTGGCGCTTGTTTTCGTTGCCGGCGTCAACGAGCCGGGCGCCGACCGCCACTCGCTGCTGTTGTTGCCGCCGCTTGCCCTGGGCATGGGCCTGTTGTTGCAACAGTTGGTGCAACAACCGTTGCGACAGTTGCCGCAACGGGGGACGCGGCAACGGGCGTGGCTGCCGGCGGGCCGTATTGCGGCCCTGCTGCTGCTCTGCTGCGTCTTTCTACTGGCGGGAGTCACTTTACGCAGGCAGCAGGATTGGCGCAGCCAGGCGGCCTTGTGGCGCTCTACTGTGGCTGTTCAGCCCAACTCACCCAGGGCGCATTATAACCTTGCCGTAGTGGCGGCTGACCGTGGCCGTCGAGGCCTGGCTCAACTGAGACTTGAGCGTCTACTCAAGCGCTGGCCCGACTACCAGCCGGCCCTGCTTGCCCGCGCGAGGCTGGCCTGTGCCGGGGGAGCGCTGCACCGCGCGGGGCATTTCCTTGAGAGGGCCGCGGGCAAGGCCGCCGGCAACACCGCTGCCGACAGGGCCGCGACCGATCGCGCGGTGCTCGCCGTTGTTAAGGACTGTCCTGGCCTGGCCTGGCCGCAGTGATTGTCGCCGCCTCTTCAGTCGGCGCCGGGGCGGTCAGCGGCCGGCGGTCGTGGTTTGAAATAGACCGGCTCCAGGCGCAGTAACGAGACAGTCGTCGGATACACGTGAAAGTGTTGGGGCGGAGCAGACTCGCTGGCCTGGGGCAGAAGCAGCTCAAAGGTGAAGTCAGCCACGTGCTCCTGTCGCGTAAAAAGGATGTGACGGTCCTGGGCGCGCTTGGCCGGCAGTGCCAGGTACACCGGCCCGCGTTTTTCGAGCAGTCGCGTCAGGCCAGCCACCTGGTTGGCTCCCCTGCGGTTGTGGGCTTGCACGGGCACAACCTCGCGCTGCCAGGTTAGCCAGAGCGGGGCAGACATCCCGAGGTAGTTGAGCCGGGAGTCGACCAGCAGCGTGGCGTCATCGGGAAGCAGAGCCGCGAAGTCGCGCAGTTGCGTCCAGGTACCGGACCAGGGCTGCCGACCCCACATGGGCTGGGCGGGCAGCAGCAGTCCGACGGCAAGCGCGACACCGGCAGCCACGCCGGCCAGTCTGCCGCGTGCTGTCGTGCTTTCGGTCACCATGCGCGACACGGCCAGCGTGGCCAGCACCACCAGCATGGGCGCCAGCACCGGAACCATGCGCCTGGAGGCCCAGGGCATGATGGTGCTCACGTGCGGGTCGTAGAACAGCAGCAGGGCCGTAAGGCCGCCGAAGACCAGGAAGAAGCCGTTGCCCGTGTGGCGCATCCGCTCTCGCCACGCCAGTCGCAAGCCCAGCGGAGCCAGCAACAGCAGCGGCCATCCCAGCCAATCAACCGTCCAACCGGGCATGTGTTCGAAGGCATCGGCCCTGCCCGCCCAGGCAAAGCCAGCGAGTAGCGCCGCCAACGTGCCGGTAGCGCAGAACCTGGCCAGGCCCAGGCGCCTGGCCCCGACCACGCACAGCGCGCACAGCGCCAGGCTGACCAGCCCGGCGGCCACCGGTTGCTTCAGCGCAGCAAAGACCACGCCTACCTTCATCCAGGTGAACGCCAGGTCTAGGGGGCCGGTCCAGGCAGCGGGCAGCAGCAGCAGCTCGGTTGCCAACAGGGCGAAGGCCGCACCCAGGCCGACCGCAAAACGAGGAGCCAGGGGCCGGCAACCCAGTCCGTGGCGGCGCAACAGGCCCCGGGCCAGCAGCGACACCAGCACGAACAGTGCAAACTCAACGCGGGCCACCGCCGCCATGCCGAGCATCACCCCCGCCAGGCCGGCGTCGCTGCTGCTGCCTTCTTCTTCCCAGCCGTCGAGCAGGGCGATTCCTGCCCAGGTAAAGAAACAGGCCAGCGGCGCCGGCAGGGCCACGTGCCCGGCGTAGTACCAGCTGGCCGAGCAGGCCAGGCCGAGCACGCCGAGCGTGGCCGCCACGGCGGGTACCCGTCGGCGCAGGAAGATCCACAGTGCCCAGGCGGCGAGCGAAAGCATGAGCCCGGAGAAAGCGCCGGAGCGCGCGGGGCCGGCCACCTCGCTGGAAATTGCAGCCCATAGCATTGGTAGGGGGTGATGGGCGGGGCGCGCCACGCTGTCGTTGTGACTCATGTGAATCATGGAGTGAGGCAAGCGCGAGAAGGGCGGTTTCCATGCGGCTCCCGGCCATACAGAGCCGAAGACCCTGCGCCGGGTAAACGTGTTGAGCCCAGTGGCCACGGGGTCGTCTTTCTCCAGCGTGCCTGAAAGGGCCAGGTGGTTGCCCGCTGCCATGTAAACGCTCGAATCCCAGGAGGCCAGCTGTGTCTGCCAGGCGGGCCAGTAGAGGCAGAGTACAAGCAGGGCTACCAGCGGACCCGCACTGGCTCTAGTTCTGCCGTCAGCGGGGTCGCGTTGGCGCAGCCCCCTGGACATGTAGCCAACGAGGCAGGTGCCGGCGTTGACCAGCAGCAGGGTGGGCAGTGAGTAAGACCCCGCGGCAACGAGCAGCAGCCCCACGGCGCTGGTCCACGCCACGCTCAGCGCCATGCGGCCGAATGCAGGGGGCAGGGCGGTACCGCGCGTTGAACGCAGGGCCTGGCCCGGTCCGTACAGCAGCAGGTACAGCGACACCGGTGCCAGCAATAGTCTGAACAGATCCGAGGGGTTCACGCGCTTGCCGGGACACTGCGGCCCGTGTCCCGCCGAAATGCTGCCCTCCGTGGTCGGTGAACGCAATAGGTGGCCAACCCTGCTGGCGACAACTGACCTCGGGGAGCCCCATGCCGCGAGCACAAAAAAAGGCGGCACCCCCCGAGAGGGATGCCGCCGGTAGACTTTGCAGTCTTGTTGGTCAGGCCAGCGAGATCGCCGGGATTATCAGCTGCCGGTTCCGCCGCCGCCCAATACAGCAAACTGGTTGCCGTCAGGGTCAGACACCACGATGGTCTGCGGTGCGAGGCTCGAGCATACACCCAAGGGGGGCAGGCCCAGGCCGGCGAGCAGGGTGTTCGTGTCGCCCTTGAACTTCAGCTTGCCTTTGCCGCAACCCTTTATGCAAGGGAATACGCTCTGCACGGGGAAGTCGAAGATGGTGATCGCGACTCCGGCCGTTATGTCGTTAACCGTAGGACGGGTAACAGACTGCAGGCTCCAGCCAGTGGCTGCAGCGCCATCGATCGGCGTAACCTCGTCGATGTCCACGATATCCTTACACTTGACCGATTGGGTCAGGTTGTAGCACTCTGCCTCTACTCCATCACTGCAAGGTATTTCGGTCTTACCCTTGTTGGAATAGCTGCACGCGCCCTTGGGGCCGAACGAGTAGGCTGAGTAAAAGAAAGGCGGGGTGCAACCAGGCGTACCACCAGTGCTCGTGGTGGTGTTGGTGCCCGGGTAGGTAACGCTACCTACGCAGGACGCAACCGCACGAACCATGGACGCTTTGATGCCCTTGGCCTTCGCCGGGCTGTCAAACAGGCAATCTTCCGCGTTGGAAACACCTGCAGTAAATGCGACCAGAGCAACGGCCGCCAGGAACATAGAAAATTTCTTCATTGCTTTTTTTCCTCCTATGGAAACGATCCGCCTGCCTAAGACTGCAAAGTCGCGGAGCAAAAGCAGCTCCGACCAATCACCCGGGGGTGGCGGTCACTCGACTAGATTTCCCTGCAGCGGTCGTAAGGTTCCAGTTGCGTCGTTTATAGTAACTTGGCAGGCCGGTTGTCAAGGCCAAAAGCCGGTTCATTCGATTATCGCGCTGTTTTTTACCCGGTTGGGGGGGTAACGGGCGATTTCTGTGCCCGCTCAGCAGCTAAATACGCGCCTGCGCGCTCAGCTGTACCGTGGTAGAATCGCGTTGCGGCCCGGATATATCGCCCCCTCGATCGGGGGGCCCACCCAACGGAATTCCAGTGAAACTGGTCATACAGATACCCTGCTACAACGAGGAGCAATGGCTCCCAGCCACCGTGGCCGAGCTGCCGCGCGTGTTGCGCGGCGTAGACGAGGTGGAGTTTCTCGTTGTAGACGACGGCAGCACCGATCGCACGGCCGAGGTGGCCGCCGAGCTGGGTGTTGAGCACGTGGTCAGGGTGCCGGTAAACCAGGGCCTGGCGCGGGCTTTTTCGACCGGGCTCGACAAAGCGCTGCGGCTGGGCGCCGATATAATCGTTAACACCGACGCCGACAACCAGTACGACGCCGCCTGCATACAGCAGCTGGTCGATCCTATTCTCAGGGGCGAGGCCGACATGGTGGTGGGCGACCGCGCGCCCTCGACCCTGGCCCATTTCTCGCCGATCAAGAAGCTGTTGCAGGCGATCGGGTCGGCAATAGTACGCGGCGTGTCGGGCACCAACGTACCCGACGTGACCAGCGGTTTTCGCGCGTTTTCGCGCGAAGCGGCGCTGCGCATGAACGTGGTTTCGGACTTCACCTATACCCTGGAGACCATAATACAGGCGGGCAAAAAGCAGCTCTCGGTTGCCCACGTGGCCGTGGGGGTCAACCCCGACCTGCGACCTTCACGGCTCTTTACGCGCACTTTTACCTACCTGACCAAGAGCCTGTCGACCATCGTGCGCATCTACGCATTGTACGAACCGCTGAGGTTTTTTTCGGCCATAGGACTGGCCCTGCTCCTTGCGGGTTCGGCCCTGGGCGCACGCTTTCTCTACTACTACCTCACCACGGGTGGCGAGGGACACATTCAATCGCTGATACTGGTAGCGGTCCTGTTGCTCGCTGGTTTCCAGACCGTGCTCATAGGCATGGTGGCCGACCTGATAGGTTCGAGTCGTCGATTGCTAGAAGACACCCTGCTCAGGGTGCGCCGGCTCGAGCTCGGCGAGGCGGAGAATGGCCAACGAGAGAATGGCCAACGCGGGAAAGAGCAGCGGGCGGGTAGATGAGGGCTTGCCTCTTTGGCACCTACAATCGCCGCCACAGCGCCAATCGCATTTACGCGAGGGCCATAGCAGCTGCCGGCTATGAGCTGGTCGAAATCCACGAGCCAGTGTGGGAGCACACCCGTGATAAGGGCGCAGCGTACTTCGGGCCGCTTGGCCTGCTCAGGGGCCTGGTAGGGTGGCTCTCGGCCGCCGTTAAGCTGACCCGTCGTTGGTGGACAAGCGGCGGCACGCCGGTGGCCGTAGTGGGGTTCAACGGCCAGCTCGACGTATTGCTGCTGCGCCTGGTGAGCCTGCGTCAAGGCCCGAGGGTGATTTTTGCGCCGCTGGTCTCGCTCACTGAGACCCTCGTTGACGACCGTGGTGTCTACTCAAGGGGCGGCATGGCGGCGCGCGCGCTGCGGTTGCTCGACAGGCTCAGCTGCCGGGCGGCCGACGTGGTGGTCGTCGACACCCAGGCCCACCGGCGCTATTTTGTCGACGTGCTGGGTGTGGCCGAAGAACGCGTAGTGGTCTGCTACCTTGGTGCCGACGCTGCGGTGTTCGGCGATGACGCCGATTCCATTGTCACTGAGCGGCCTGACGAAGCTGAGCAGCCCAACGAAGCCGAGCAGCCCGACGAAGCCGGGCGCTTGCGGGTGCTGTGGTTCGGTCAGTACCTGCCGCTGCACGGCACCGACGTGATCGCCGCTGCCGTAGAGCAGCTGGCCGACCGCGACGACCTGTCCTTCGTGTTCGTGGGAACGGGCGAAGCACGGGCGGAGTTTGAGCAGCGAGTCAGGCTGAGCGGCGCGGTCGCCGAGTTCGAGGACTGGGTAGACTACGAACAACTGCCCGCGCTCATAGAGAAGGCCGACATCGTGCTGGGCGTGTTCGGCGACTCGGTGAAATCGCGCATGGTTATACCCAACAAGGTCTACCAGGGGGCGGCCGTGGGCCGTGCCGTGATAACGGCCGACTGTGAAGCCGTGCGCGAGGTGTTTACCGACGGTCGCGACCTGGTTCTGTGCGAAGCCGAGGCCGGCGCGCTGGCCGCGGCGATAAGCTCGCTGGCGTCAACCGCGGGTCACCGTCGCAGCCTGGGCGAGGCGGCTGCCGAACTGATAGCGGGGCGCTTCGGCGACCAGGAACTCGGCCGCTGCTGGGCCGGGCCACTTTCGGGCGAAGCAACAACAGCTGAACAGACAGCCGTCGAAGGAACCGCCGTCGGAGAGCCCGCCGTCATCGAGAGCACTGCGGACGACGAAGCACTGGTGGGCGTGGTCATACTCAATTTCAACAGCGCGCGGGCCACCCTGCGCTGCCTGCTGGCCGTGACCGGCAGCGATTACGGAAACCTGCGGGTCATGGTGGTCGACAATGCTTCTCAAGCCGCCGATCGACGCGAGCTTGAGGCCGGCATGGCGGGGCGCTTTGAGGCCCGGTTGTTACTCAACGACGAGAACCTCGGCTACGCCGGTGGAAACAACGCCGCGCTCAAGACGCTGTTCGGCGACGGTTGCCAGTACGTGCTCGTGCTCAACGGGGACACGCTGCCCACGCCCACGGCCATAAGTTCGCTGGTGGCCTGCGCCCGGCGCAATCCCCACTGCGGGCCGGTGGGCCCGAGGATAGCGCGCGATTGGCCGGGCGCCCATAGTGCGTCGATAGGCGAGCGTTACTGGGCCACCGTGGCCTGGTTGCCACGCAGCCTGCTCAGGCCGCGACGACCGAGACAGACCAGCTATGAGGTAGGCGGTGTACTGGGTTGTGCCATGCTCATCAGCCGCGATTTATACAACCGCGTGGGCGGCTTCGAGGAGGCTTACTTCGCGTACTACGAAGAAGTGGACTACTGCCTGCGTGCCCGGCGGGTAGGAATGCCACCGAGGGTGGAGCCCGGGGCCGAGATTGCGCACACCGGCTGGCGCGGCTTTGGCGGCGGCATGACGGGACTGGCGGCCTACCTCAAGGCTCGCAACCTGTGGCAGCTGGGCTCGCGCCGGCTGGACCTGCTCGAGAAGCTAGTGTTCGTGCCCGGCTACTTTGCCATGCTGGGCCTGAGCATGCTGGGCTACCTGTTCAGGGGCAGGATAAGCGTGCTGGTGGCCATGGGCAGGGGCGCCGCCGCAGGAATGGGCGGGGAAACCGGCCGCCCGCCTGATTTTGTGTTCGAGGCCGCGGGGGTTCCCGACGCGGACCGGCCTGCTGGCGGCGGCGGGGAGCAGCAGGAGCCGTTGCTGTGAATGTAGCCCTGTCAGCTGTGGCCGGCACCCTGGGCGGCCCGGCCACTTACGCGGTCGAGCTGGCCGGCGCCCTGGCAAAAGAGTTTCCCGCCGACGAGTACACGGTTTTTACTGACCACCCGGACGCCTTCGGCGGCCGTGTTGAGACCGTCAGGGTGCGCCTGCGCAGTGCCTGGGAGCAGCCGCTGTGGGATCACCTGTGGATGCGCCGCGCCCTGCTCGGGCACCCCGCCGAGCTTTTTCACGGTACCAAGGGCGTGTTGCCGGGCCTGCTGGGGCGCCCGGGCGTGGTGACGGTGCACGACGTAGCCCACCTGGTCTATCCCGAGAGCTTCGCCCTGGCCCAGCGCCTGCACCTGGCCCTGGAGACCCCGCGCAGCATAAGCCTCGCCAAGGCGGTGCTCACCGATTCACAGAGTACGGCCCATGATCTTGCCAGCCACTACCCGGCCGTGAGCGACAAGGTGGAGGTGGTGCCGCTGGGTGTACCTGCGGCCGGAGTGCGACCGGGCGACGACGAGATCGAGGCCTGGCGACGCGAGCAGGGCATAGGACCCCGGGTCATCGGCTACCTGGGCACGGTGCAACCGCGCAAGAATCTCGACCTGCTGGTCGATGCTTTCAGCAGCCTGTCGGCTGGCAGTGACTGGCAGTTGCTGGTCGCCGGACGCTTGCGGCCGGGCTACCGGCCGGCGTTTCTTGACCGCAACCTGCCCGGGGTTCGCTACCTCGGGCCCCTGGACGACGAAGAGATTCCGCTGTTTCTCGGCAGCCTGCGCTGCATGGTTTCGCCATCTTCGTACGAGGGTTTCGGGCTCACCTTTCTCGAGGCCATGGCCGCCGGCTGCCCGGTGGTCGGCTTTGCCAACAGCTCCATACCCGAGGTGGTGGGAAACGCGGGCCTGCTGGTCGAAAACGAAGACTCGGCGTCGCTGGCCGCGGCCATCGGCCGCCTGCTGGAGGACGATGAGCTGGCCGAACAGCTGGCGAAGGCCGGCCTTGAGCGCGCCGCGAATTTTACCTGGTCCAACACCGCCCGTCTCACCCGCGCAGTCTACGCCCGGGCGCTGGCCGCTGGCCGGGGGCAGCAGTGAAAGTCACCGCGGTAGTGCTCGACTGGAACGGACACCAGGACACGCTGGCCTGCCTGCGCAGCCTGCGTGAAGTGAGCGGCCTGGACATCGTAGTGGTCGACAACGGCTCAAGGCCGCGGCTGGCGGAGGCCTGTGGCGACGAACTCGTCGGTGTGACCCTGCTGGAGAACGATCAGAACCTGGGTTACGCGGGTGGCAACAACGTTGGACTGAAGCGCGCGCTGGCCGACGGGGCCGAGGCCGTGTGGGTGCTCAACAACGATACCGTGGTCGATCCCGAAGCGCTGGATCTCCTGCTGGCCTGCCTTGAGCGTCACCCGCGGGCCGCGGCCGTGGCGCCGGCCGTGCTTTCAGCCGACGATCCGAGCCGCCTGTGGGTGGCCTGGGGCGAGGTCAACTGGTTGCAGAGCCTTGTGCGCCTGGTGGGGCAGGGACGCGAGTATGGCCCGCGCTGGCAGGGCGAGCGCGAGGTGCCGTGGCTGCCCGGTTGCTCGGTGCTGTTCAGGCGCGCGGCCTTGGAGGCGGTGGGCCTGTTCGACGAAAACTATTTTGCCTACCACGAAGACGTCGACTGGGCGGCGAGGGCGCGAGAGCTGGGCTGGAGCATGCACTACAGCGGGCTGGCCACGGTCGTTCACCGGGGCAGCGCGAGCAGTGGCGGCTACTCGGGCTTCAAGCGTTACCTGAGCGCTCGCAACAGCGTTCTCTATGCGCGGCGTCACGGCAGTTTTCAGCAGCGGGTGCTGCTCGCGGCCGCCATAGTACTCACGCTGCCTTTTCAATACCTGCGCCGCCTGGCCACGGGCGAGCAGGGCGGGGTGTTGCTCAAACTACGCGGCTGGCTGGACGGCCTCGCTGGCCGCCCCATCCCCTTCGAGCAGCTCCACCTCCGCTAACCAGACCGGGTCTCATCAGCGGAAAAGGTACCCGGTCTCATATAAAAAACCCTGCGGGTATGTTCTGCATGCGCTAGGCTGTATGGGATAGTCAGATTCTGCGCCCGGGCGCTAGCGACATGAAAAAGATAGTCTGCATACCGACTTACAACGAGGCACCCAACGCCGCCAAGATCATTTCGGCGGTTCTCGTGGTCGACCCCGAAAACGAGGTTTTGATCATCGATGACAACTCGCCCGACGGCACCGGTGAGCTTGTTGATCGCATCGTGGCCGAGAACCCGAGGGTTCACGTGCTGCACCGTCCCGGCAAGCAGGGTATAGGCCCGGCCTACAAGGAAGGCTTCGCCCGCGCGCTGGACCTTGGCGCCGACCTCATCGTGCAGATGGACGCCGATTTTTCGCACCCGGTCGACGCCCTGGAAAAGTTCTACAAGCATATCGAGAACTACGACGTTGTGCTGGGCTCGCGCTACATCGACGGCATCACCGTGGTCAACTGGCCCATGGGGCGGCTCATGCTGAGCTACTTCGGCAACGTGTACGCACAGAAAGTACTGGGCGGCCTGCCGGTTATGGATGCTACCGGCGGATTCAAGTGCTGGCGCCGCGAGGTGCTCGAGGCTATCGACCTGCCGGGCGTGCGCTCTAACGGCTACGGTTTCCAGATCGAGATGAACTACCGAGCCTGGCGACTGGGTTACCGCCTGCACGAAACGCCCATCATCTTTGCCGACCGCAGGGAAGGCACGTCCAAGATGAACAAGAAGATCGCGATCGAGGCGCTGGTGGTGGTCTGGTGGCTCAAGCTGGCCGACTTGATGGGCCGACTCGAGAAACCCAAGCTCGTCCGGGTCGACGGCCCGGGCTCATCCTGAACGAGGCCGCGGCGACGTGCCCCGCCGCCTGCTGATACTCAACGAACGCGATCCGCGCAATCCCCTTTCGGGAGGCTGCGAGGTCTACCTGTTCGAAATCTTTTCGCGCCTGGCGGCCAAGGGGCATCACGTCACCTTGCTCGCCGCCACCTTTCCCGGCTGCTCGCGCGAAGAAACAATAGACGGCGTGCACGTACGCCGGCTTACCAACCGCTACGCTTTCTATTTCAAGGGGCCGTTGGAGGCTCGCCGGTTGGCGCGCGCGGGCAGCGTTGACGTGGTCATCGATGCGCTGTCGAAGCTGCCGTTTCTCAGCCCCTGGCTGGTGCCGGCCCCCTGCCTGGCGCTGGTCATGCACCTGTTCGGTACAACCGCTTTTGCCCAGGCTCCGTTTCCCGTGGCGCTGGTCACCTGGCTTTCGGAAAAACTCATACCGGCCTGCTACCGCAGCACGCCCATGGCTTCTATCTCACCGAGCACAAGGGATGACCTCGTTGACCGCGGGCTGCCCTACGAGATGGTGGCCATAGTCCCTTGCGGCATAGACCACGGACTGTACAAGCCGGTTGCCGGCAGCAGCTCGGTGTCGCCGCTCATCGGTTGGCTCGGCCGTGTAGAGAAGTACAAGCGGCTGGACAACATGCTCGAGGCCATGGTCGGCCTGCGCAAGCAGATCCCCGACGCGCGGCTGGTGGTCATCGGCGACGGTGGCGCCCTCCAGGAATCCCGGCAACTGGCTACCCGCCTGGGCCTCGACGACTGCGTTGAGTTTGTCGGCTTCGTGTCGGCCGAGCGCAAGGTCGAGTTACTTGGCCAGGCCCACGTGCTCGTGAACTCCTCGGAGAAAGAAGGCTGGGGCCTGACCGTGATAGAGGGCAATGCCTGTGGCACGCCCACGGTCGCCAGCAACGTGCCCGGTCTGCGCGACTCGGTGGTCGATGGCGAAACCGGCCTGCTCTACGAATACGCCGACGTGGCGGCCATGGAGTCGGCCCTGCTCAAGGTGCTGACCGACGCCCAGCTTCGCCAGCGGCTCGGGACCGCGGCCTTGGAATGGGCCGCCCGCTTTACCTGGGACGCGGCGGCCTGCGACGTTGAAACGTTGGTGGAGCGATCGCTGCACGGTGGCGGGGCCCCGGCCTCCCTGGAGTTGCAGTCTCCGACGTTCTGAGCTTTTGCGGTAAGGGACAGTGGTGCGCGAGATTGATACAGAACAGCGCGGCAGCGGGCTCGCCTCGGTACTGAAGGCCGGGCTCGTATTCGCGGGCGCGCTGGCCTGGCTGCTGACGCTGCGCGACTTCGGCTTCCAACTGGAAGACGAGGGCCTGCTGCTCATGCAGATCGATCGTTACGCTGCGGGGGATCTCCCCTACAGCGATTTCCAGACCGGCTACACACCCGGGTTTTACGGCTTGTGGGCATGGCTGACGGCCTGCCTGGGCAACTCCACCGTGGCTGTACGCAGCTGCCTGGCTGTGGTCAACGCCGCCAGTGTCACTGCACTTTACCTGCTCGCGCGGCGTGTGGCCGGTGGATGGATTGCCCTGCTGCCGGCCTTGTTGTGGCTACTGTGGATACCGATTTATCCCGGCGAGTTCGCGTCCTTTAACGTTCCTTACCCGGCGTGGTTGTCTACCCTCGCCTGGCTGTTGATGGCGCTGGCACTGGCGCGCCCCGCTGGCCCGGGTTCGGCTGCGAGGTCGGCGTCGTTGATATGGCCAATGCTCGCCGGCGTGGCGGCCGCGGCCTGCTTTGCCGTCAAGCCCAACTCGGGGGCGCTGGCCGTGGCGGGGCTCTCGTGGTCGCTGGCGCTCAGCTGTTCTCGACCACGCGCGCTCGACACCTTGATGGCGGTTGCCGCTTCGGCGCTGGGCCTGGCCGTGGTCGCCTCGGCGCTGTCGCTTTCGTGGAACGGCGTGGAGCTGCTCGTGCACGGCCTGCCCTGCACGCTGGTGGCGCTGCTCTGCGCGCGCTCGACTCGAGGCAACAACGATCCGCGCGCGGACAGGGCGGCCCGTGCCCTTCCCGTGGCGGCGCTGGCCTTCGCGCTGCCCACGCTGGGGTGGGTGCTGCCGCTCGTGGGTCGCATAGGTCTTGACGGGCTGCTGCGCGAGGTGTTTTTTCTCGGTTCCGACTTGGGCGAGGTCTGGTACTTCGGGCACACCTTGCCCAGCGGCAGGACGCTGGCCATCATGCTTGCGCTCGCGGGCCTGGCCGCGCTGGGTCGGCAGGCGCGCGCGCGGCGACTGCCGGCAGCTGTTCTGTCGGCCCCGGGTCTCCTCGCTGCTGCGGCTGCCGCGGCCGGCGGCTTGGCAAGCGCGATCGCGTGGTTGTTGTCAGCCAACAGCGGCGTGCTCATGCCCGAGTCGCTGTTGGCTTCGCTGGTGTTCGAGCTGCGGGAGGCCGCGCCCTGGTGCTCGTGGATGGTCGCGATGGCCGGTGTCGTTTACGTGTGGCGATGTCGCGGGCCGGCCCAGGCGAGCACGCTCGCGATCACGCTGCCCCTGGCGCTGGCGATGTACGTGCAGTTTTTTCCGCGTGCTGACTTCATGCACTGGATAAACGCTGCGCCGTTGCTGATGGTGGTCGCCACGGCGCTGCTCGCGCGTGTTGTTGACGACTGGAAGTCTGTTCCGTGGCCAACTCCATCGGCAGGACGTACGGCGGTTGCCGCAACAGCTGCGATAGTGGTGACAGCGGTGCTGCTGCTGGGTGCAAGTTCATGGATGGAGGTAGCCCCCGCGCGTCGCGCGCCGGTGGTCGATACGCCAACGGTTACGGCCTGGGTTGAAGAAGGCGCCGACGACGACCTTGAGGCGCTGGCCGAGACCGCCGCTTACCTGGCAGCCAACAACCAGTCCGGAAAACCCGTGCTGGCCTTTCCGGCCCTGGGCGCTGCCCTCTACGCCGCCGGCATCAAGAGCGCCAGCTCGCACGACTACTGGTACCCGGGTGGCAGCAGTCGCGAGGATGAGCAGCGAGTGGTCGCCCGTCTCAAAGAAAACCCCCCGCGCCTGCTGGTTACGCTCAACGACGGTTGGCGATTTTTTCACGGAGCGGCGGCTCACTACCAACTGCTGAGCAATTTTGCCAGGAGCCAATACAAACTGGTGGCCAGGTACGGCCGCTTCGACGTGCTGGCCTTGGAACAGGGGCGGGATTCGACGAGCGAAGCCGCCCTGCCTCTGCGCGACGTAGCCCGCCCGCCCCGCGGGCAGATGCAGGACTGCGTGGAGCCGCGCCTCGCCTTTCGCAGGCAGGCGGCGGTACGATGGATGCATGGCGTCTCACCCAAAGAGGCCTCTACCGCAGAGATACCCTCCGATGAGCGCGACGCGGTGCTGTTGCTGCGCGCGCTCAGGGACGGGGGCTCGATGAAAGCCGCGGCCTGGCTGGTTTCGGGCTATAATGACTCACGGCCGAGGGTCCGCAACGAGGCACTGGGGGCCATGCAGCAGGTACTGCGTCGCCACCGTGGGAGCCTGGACCGTTGGGCCGGTGACTTTCGCGCGGAGCATCTCGTGCCCTGGACGACGACGTTGGCGCGAGAGGCGACGAGACTGCAGGCGGACGAGGAATCCGTAGTGGCCGAGTTTGCCGCGAGTGTGCTCGCCACGTTGGAGTGATTGATAGGCTACTCGAATCCACGATTAAAGAGGAGAACGCAGCAATGTCTTCAGATAAGTTTACCGGCGAGAGGCCAGGTTGGGGAAAAGACTTCGACTACGACGAGGCCCGCCACCTGGCGGCCTATCGCCACGCGGCCGTGCTGGCCGAGGGCAAGCGCGTGCTGGATACCGGTTGCGGCGAGGGCTTCGGTACCCGTACCCTGGTCGACACCGCTGCTTCTGTGGTCGGCCTTGACTATTCCGAGCAGGCCATCGAGCAGTGCCGCCGCGCCTGGGGGCGTCCCGGCCTCGAGTTTCACCGTGTGGACTTGACCGAGCCCGGCAGCTTTACCGACACATTTGATCTCGTGATCAATTTCCAGGTGGTGGAGCACATAGAAGATCCCCGGCCGTTTATTGAAGGCCTGCGAGCCAGGATCGCACCGGGTGGCTGCCTGTTGCTGACCACTCCCAACCGTCTCACGACTTTCTCCGAAAACCCCTACCACGTGCGCGAGTACACCGCCGACGAACTCACCGAGTTGCTGTCGGGCGTGTTCTCCAGCGTCGAGATGTCGGGCACCTTCGGCAACCAGAAGGTCACCGATTTTGATGCGGGCCGTGAAAAGGCGGTCAAGCGCATCATGGCACTCGACCCGCTGGGACTGCGCAAGCTGCTGCCGTCGTCGCTGATCAACTTTGCCTTCGCCAGGCTGTCGGTGCTCGTCCGGCGACAGGCCCGCGGCAATATCGACGGCGGCGCTGGTGGTGGAGATGGCATAACGATAGACGATTTTTCGATAGGCAGCCATGACATGGACAAGGCACTCGATCTCGTTGCCCTCTGCCGTCCCTGAGGCAGGCAGAGCGGGCGGTGAGGGACCAGCTTGCAACGAAGTGAACAGGTAACACGCGGCGCGTGGATGGGCCTGTTGGTGCAGGCGGCGGACAAGATCCTGCCGGTTGTCATCGTCCTTTACCTGGCCCGCGCCATCGACCCCGAGTCTTTCGGCGTCTACAGCTTTCTCGTTGCTTATCTAGCCCTGTTCCAGGTCGCGGTTGAGTACAGTCTCGACGCGGTGCTGGTCAGGGTCTTGAGCCAGCAGTCCGAGCCATCGCCCGCTACCTTGCACGCGGGGCTGGGGCTGAAGTTGTTAATGTCGTTGGCGGCGGCCGCTGTCGCGACCTTGTGCGTGGGCCCCTTGTCGGGTGGGCGCGTGCCGCTGGATCTTGCCGCCTGCGCTTCGCTGGGCCTGCTCACGGGGTTGGGTGGCGCCTACCGTTCCTGGTTTCGCTCCAATCTCGAGATACCGCCGGTGCTGGCCCTGGCCTCTGCGCGGGCCTTGTTGCTGGCGGTGGGCGTGGTGGTGGTCGTGCAGGCCGGCGCGGGCCTTCGTTCTGTTTTCCTCGTCATGGCAGCGGCCAATCTCGTGGTGTTTGCCGGCGTGGCGCTGGCCGTGTCACGCGAGCTCAAGCCACGTTTTGTTTTCGACCGTGGGCAGTGGGGCCTTCTGCTTCGCGGTGCGGTACCACTGTTTTTTAATGGCTTTGCCATCATGCTCGGTCTCAAGGCGGGACAGGTTTTGCTGCTGTCGATGCGCGGGCCGGTGGAAACCGGAATGCTGGGCGCGGCGTCACGCGTGGCCGAGGCCTTCAGCCTGTTGCCCGAGGCCCTGATGATCACCGTGTATCCGCTGATGGCCTCGCTTCATATAAAGAGCGACGGTGGGGCAGGGCAGCCAGCGGACACGCGGCTGGAAGAGACTGTGGAAAAATCCACGCGCTACCTGCTGCTGGCCATCGCCGTGCCGGTGGCCGTGTGCATGGTGGCCGGTGATCTTATCATGGGCCTGTTGTTCGGCGCGGGTTATGCCGAGGCCGGCCCGGCGCTGTCGTTGCTGGCGGTGATGGCCCTGCTCAGCGCCACGGGTACCGTGGTTACCTACCTGCTTGTGTCGGTGCACGCCGAGAAAACGCTATATCGCAACACGATGGTCTTCGCGTTGCTCAACGTCGTGCTGTCGTACTTTTTCATCACGCGGGCCGGATACATGGGTGCCGCCGTTGCAATGATAGTCAGCAGCGCCATGTCGCAGGTCAGTCTTGCGCTGCTGCCCCCCACGCGCGCTTATACCCGCCTGTGCCTCGCGGCGGCCTTGCGGCCTACGCTGGCGGTGGCCTGCGGTGTCGCGGCCGGCCTGCTGGCGGGATACGGCAGCCTGGCGGCGGTGGCATGGTCGGTCGTGGCGTGCCTGCTGGCGCTGCTTGTCCTCAGGGTGTTGACGGCTGAGGATATCGCCTTCATACGTAGCAGCCTGCGTTGGGGCCAGAAATCGTGACCGAATTTTCGACCAGCTCTTCGTCTGATTACGGGGCCGTCTGCAAACTCTGCGGCTGCCAGGACACCGTGCTTTACCACGAGCAGGGCTATCGACGCCTACTTTCCTGCCGGGGCTGTGGCTTGTTGTTTGCCCATCCGCTGCCCGACGAAAGAGAGAAAGAAGAGACCGAGCGACAGGCTTACGTGGGCGAAGTACTGCCCGAGGCGGCCGAGTTCTTTGAGAGCTGCAACGCTGATTTTGTTGAAGATGAAATCGTGCGCGGGTTTCGCCGCGTGCTCCGTCTGCTGGAGCAGGGGCGCGGTCAGGGTCGACTGCTCGACGTTGGGGCGGGAACTGGCCTGTTCATGCACCTGGCACGGCAAAAGGGCTGGCAGATCAAGGGGCTCGATCTTTGCGAACTCAGCCGCGAGAAGGCGCTCGCCGAATTCGGCGTGGAGGTAGACGTGGGTGACTTTTGCAGTGCGCCCTACCAGCCTGGGAGTTTCGACTGCATGACCATGCTCGATGTCCTCGAGCACTCGCTGGACCCGGGGGCGTTTCTCGCCCGCGCGCTGGAGTTGCTCAAGCCCGGCGGGCTGCTTTACGTGGCCGTGCCCAACCAGCGTTCGCTGTTGGCCACCCTGGTTGATCGCTGGATATGGCTGGGCTTACCCGCGAGGCGCTGGTTTCTCGAGCGGCTGTACGTGTCGCCACATATTTTTTATTTCCACCCGCGCTTGCTCAAGCGTGCCCTCGAGGACGCCGGCTTCGAGGTAGTCAGCGTGCGCGGCGGCAACGTGTACCTGGGTCGCTACCGCCTGCCATGGTGGATGCGCGTGCCGCTGGAGGTGATACTCAACCTTGGCACCCTGGTCGGTCGCAGCGCGCGCATACAGGTGCTGGCCAGGCGGCCGGTGGACTGACGCCGGGTTTCGCTCAGCTCAGCGCTCGCGCTCAAGCAGCAGCACTTCTCCGGCAGAAGGCGGCAGCCAGCGCTGCCACTGGCGTCGGTCAGCTACCCGGTAGCCTTCGAGCGCCGTGAAGCTCACCACCCAGCGGTCGTCTTCTACCCACCACCAGCTTTTCTTTTCCGGCGACCTGCCCGGGGTGGCCTCTTCTATTGTGGGCCAGCTGCGCTCGAGTGGAGCCAGCCGCCAGCCGTTGTACTCAACGCCGCCGTCTATTTCGGTCGCTGCTACGCCCCGGGTCTCCAGCTCCCCGAGGAGCTGATGGCGCGCGCGGTTCCACTGCATGTAGTCGTGGCTGCCGGCCACCGAGTAGAAGGTCATCGCGGCCAGTAGCGCGAGCGACAGGCCGGTGGCCGGCGTCCGCCTTTGGCTGTCGTTGTCGGCCATTGCGAGCAGCGCCAGCACGAAAGGCAGGGCGGGCAGAAGGTAGCGGTCAAAGTAGAAGTCGGCCTGCAGCAGGCTGCCGCCCAGCAGCAAGGCGGCCGCCAGTGACAGGAGGCAGCGGGCTGGAGTATCAAGCGCTTCACGCAGGCTTAAACGGGTGGGCAGCAGGCGGACGAACAGCAGCGTCGCCAGCAGCACCGACGCGGCGCTGATCGCGGTCCTGGCGGCAGTACTGCCATCAAAAGGCGAAGCCATGCCGAGGAACAGCGTGTCCCTGAGGGTAAGCGCACCCGTGCCGCCGGCGTGAAGCAGGTTGGGCAGCGCAAATCCCGCGCCGGTCCTGGACGCGAACAGGCAGGCGGCCACTGTCAGCAGCAAGCCGGCAGGCAGGCCTATGCGCAGCAGTCGGTCTCGGCTCAAGCTGTTCCGGATCACCATCGGCGCAGCCAGCAGGCCGAGCGTGAGCCAGGCCCGCAGCGCGACGTCGGCAACCCGCAGCGGTGAGGCCGAGGCTATGTCGCTGAGTCTTATCGCAGCGCCGGCTGGTGCGCCTTGCCAGTTGAGCAGCCAGGCGTAGTAGGCCACGACGCTTGCCAGCGGCAGCAGCAGGCAGCGCGCGGCAGCGGCCACGCGCGTCAGGCGACCCGGAGGAAAGCGCCAGGCGGTGGCCGTGGCAGCTACCGCAAGCAGCAGCACGTTCTGTCGCATGAGTACGGCCACGACCATGACGGCCGCAGCGGCGAGCAGGGAGCCGGGTTTGTCGTCCTGCAGCCCGCGCAGGTAAAGCAGCGCTGCCCAGAGGCACAGCGCCAGGCAGGGGATTTCGGTCATGAAGGTGAAAGACAGTCCGAAGTACAACGGCGAGAAGGCCAGCGTGGCGGTGGCCAGCAGGGCCGAGTTGCGCGCAGCGGGGGCGCGCGAGGCTTATCTGCTCGAAGAAGAGCAGCGCGCCAGCAGCAGGTGGAACGCCACCAAGCCCGAAGCGGCGAACAGTAGGGTACCCAGCCGCAACAGTTCAAAAGAGAAACCGCCCGCGAGGCACACGAGCGCACCCCAGGCGGCGTGTGCGAGCAGGCTGGGGGCGGCCCAGGGCAGCAGGTCGAGTCGGCCGTTCTCACAGAGGCTTTTTGCCGCCCAGGCGTAGGCCCAGTCGTCGCCCAGGGCGAAATCGCCGGCTGGGCCCACCAGCACCACGGCCGCGAGCCAGGCGAGTGTCAGCAACAACGGCGCGGTCCGGGGAAGGCTCGGGGTATTGGTTTCTACTTGCACGGCTTCAGTGTGATACGGCTGCAGCGCCTACCTTGCTATACTATACGTGTCCTTGCGCTTGGGTTCATGCTGTGGCTGTTGCGGCTGCTGGATCGACCGGGTGCGAAAGGGGCTATTGACGTGGAAGACGAACTGACAACTGGCCGCGCAGTGGCGGATCGGACGAACTTGCGGACGCCCGAAATCGACTGGCTCAAGGGCCTGGCCATACTCGGTGTCATACTCATTCACGCGGCACCGCTCAGGGGCACCGTCGTGCACGAGTACCTGGTCAACAGGGCGGTGCCGGTCTTCCTGGTGCTGTTCGGCATGAACGCGGCCACCTGGTGGCGGCACCGTAGCGGCGAGCCCTTCGTGGCCAATCTGCGCCAGTGGTACGTTTCGCGCTTCCACCGACTGGCCCTGCCCTGGTGGTCGGCGTTGGCCCTGTGGTGGCTGTTCTCTTTTGCATACGCGACATCGACTACCCCGCCTCCGGCGCCGCGTTTCCTGGTCGTGACTTTTCTGGGCTACGCGCCCTGGGTGGGGACCTCGTGGTTCGTCACGCTGGTCATCCAATTCATCGTTGTGTTCCCACTGCTGTACTGGCTGCTCCTGCGCCTGGGGCCTGTCGTCGGGGCTGCGTTGGCCGGCCTGGTAACCGTGGCCAGCCACCTGCTGGTGCTGCACGTACTGGGCTTCATGCAGGCCTTGCTGCTGCACTCTGCCCCCGAGGGTGGCTTTTACTACATGCACATATTCGGTCTGCAGCACTTGTGGCCGGTGGCCTGCGGGGTGTACCTGGCTTCTGCCAATTGGCAGGACGGGCCACGCTGGCCTGGCGCCGCCGCGGCGGTGTGGCTGGTCGGGGTACTGCTTCACTCCACCATGGCCGACTCGAAGTTAACGGCCGCGGCGCTGATGCACCTGCTGGACGTGCCGCTGACCGTGCTGCTGCTACGCGGGATGGCGATCTTCAAGCGAATGGCCCGCGGGGGCAACCTGTTGGCTTGGTGCGGTGAGCACAGCTGGGGGATTTATCTCGGGCAGATGGTCGTGCACACTTCGTTGTTGGCGGTGGGCTGGTGGGGGCCGCTCGAGGAAGTCGTCTTGCGGCGCTGGGCCTACGCGGCCGCGCTCACGGTTGGAGCGGTGGGCCTGGTAGTCATGGGTAACGCCTTGCGGCAGCTACGGACAGTCCGTGACTGACCTTCCACTTGGGCCGGGAGATCAGTCCAGGCGCCGTCGCAGCATGGCCAGGGCCCGCCCCGCCATTTCGCTCACGTCGGTGTCCGAGTCCAGTTGGGCAAGCGCCAGGTGATCTGCGTGGCCGGCGTTTCCGGTTCGCCCCAGCGCCCAGGCGGCGGCCAGTCGAATGGCGGGATCTGCGTGACTCGACATCGGCACCAGTTCGGCTGCTGAGCGGGGTCCACCGTAAACCGAGGCAAGCCAGATTGAGCTCTCCAGCCTCGGCCCCTCGCCGCGATGTATCATGTCGGCGAGCAATTGGTCGGCTTCGAGAGTTTCTTTCAGCAGGTCTTCGGCCACGCGCATGACCATCCTGTCGTCGAAGATCATCAGGTTATAAGCGGTGTTCAGGAGGTCGGACTTATTTGCGCAGCCGTAGCGCGCCATCGTGCGCAGCGCGAGCATGCGCAGGGTGAGGTTGCCGTCGCGGGAGATCGCCGCGAGCGATGGCCTGCAAACGATCTTCCGGCCTGGCGACGAGTGCTCCAGTGCCTCTGCTCCCAGCGTGATCGCGTAGTAGAGCAGCGGGCGTTTAGTTTCGGGGCGGTTCAACCACTGCAAGGAGCGAGCGAGTTGATGCGTGCTGAGATCCTGCAGCTCGCTGTCGTTTTCGGTTTGCAGGCGGCCGAACCAGAAGGACTCGTTGACGTGGCGCGCAGCCATGGCGGACAGTACTCTTTGCGCCGGCAGCGCGATGGCTGCGTCTGCTGAGTCCACGAGGCTCAGCAGATCCGGCGCAGAGTCGGCGGCCACGCCTCCCCCTATCCTGCGCAGCGCCAGGATGTTCTCCCGGGGCGACAACAACCCCCCGGCCACTGCGGCTACAAGATTACGCGCGACCGTTTTGTCGCGGGCGTACCTGTAGGCCCACACCACCTGGTTTCTCACGGCCCGGTCGGGGTCACCGAGCAGCTTGCTCAGCGGCGGGTAGTCGCTGCCCAGGTGAAAACCCTCAAGCTGTTTCACCGCCTCCAGTCGCACCGCGGCGTCGGGGTCGGTCAGGCGGCCCTTGAGTTCCTGGTCGAGTTGGTCGGGCAGGGCGGCTTCTATGCTGCTGCGCGGCAGGTCGGGGCCATCTCCCGCCGGCCCCAGGGTCTTGTGGGTAAGCACAACGTAGCGGCCGAAGCGGGCGTAAGGACGGTAGTTGCTTTCGATGTAGTGCTGCAATTGGAAGTAGTAGAGGGCCGCCTCCGAGAAGAACAATGGGTGCCAGTGGTAGACGACGACGAATCTCGGTGGCGCCGCGTCGAGGTCGGAGATGACCTCGGCCTCTACCTCGCGGCCGGGCCAGCCGGGAAAGAAATAGCCGTGGCGGGTTGTATTCGGGCGACCGGCCAGGAACGAGACCACGTCGAGTGACGGAAAGGTAAAGATACGTTCGTCTTCGGTGGTGTTGTTCCTGACGAACTTTACCAGGGCCGACAGGTCGCCGTAGGTGGCGGCTGCGCCCACGTTGTTCCATATGGGCGCGCGCTCTGAAACCAGCCGCACGGCTTGCGGTCGCGAGGGCAGGCCGCCGTCCAGGTCAACGATAGCGCCCAGCGAGTGGCCGGCCCTTATAGCCCCGATCGCGAACAGCGGCGCAAAAATCAGCGTGGTTATGGTCGCCGCGGGCAGCCGGCTGCCGCGGCCTTGCTCCCAGCGCCTGGCCAGGCCCTCCAGCAGCACCACCCCGAGCAGCAGCGACACCGGGGCCGAAGTAACCCAGTGCATGAAGTCGGTCCTCGGGTAGATCTGCATGTAGAGAAAGACGGCGCCGGTGACAAGCACGGTGGCGTTGAGCGAGGGCGCCCGACAGTCGTCGTCGGTGCCTATGCTGCGGGCCCACACCCACAAGCCCAGCCAGTGGGCCAGGATGACGGCTACAAAGGCCGACGGCTCCACTACCGACATGACCGCGTTGTAGAAACCCTCGGGCATTGGTCGGCCGGCCAGCAACAGGCCACCGGCAACACTTGCCAGCGCGGCGGCCAGCAGCAGGAACATGTCGGTAGGCATGACCCGGCGTGCAACCCGGCGTGGCAACGCGCGCGCGAGTATCACCAGGCCCAGGCCTGCCAGGGCACCCAGCAGTACCGGGGGGTGCGAGATGAAGTAGAACTTTTCGAAGTCAGCCCCGAAGAACAAGGCCCGTTCGAGAAAACGCTGCGGGCCCAGCATGCGGTAGTAGTAAATCATCCACGGTGCGTTGACGGCCAGGAAAGACAGCGCGAGGGTGGCAGCGCACATCACCAGCGACGGTATTTTTCCCTCGGGCACGGGCACCACTGCGGCCCTCCACGCTACCAGCAGTGAGGCCACGGCAGCCGGTGCGAGTAGTATCCAGAACTCGCGCAACCCGGCCCTGCCGCCGAACACCACCGCCAGCCCCAGCAGTATGGCCAGCCACCAGCCCCACCACAGCAGGCGGTTGAGCCTGACCTTCCATCCAACGGCATCGGGTGCGCCCTGCATGGGCAGTACGGCCAGCGTCACCAGCGACGCGGCCGCCAGTTGAAACAGACCCACGTTGGGCTTGAAGGCAAAGTTGATACCCGCCAACACGCCCGTCGCCAGCAGCCAGCGCAGGCCCTTGCCCTCGCCGAACTTGAGCAGGGCGAGCATACCCCCCAGCCACAGCGGCACGTTGTACCACACCGGGTAGGGGATGTTGGAGGAGGCAAACTGGCCCGGGTGGATGGGTACGGAGGCGAGGTAGAGCAGGGGCGCGGCCAGCGACAGCCAGCGTCGACGGGTGAGCTGCCAGCCCAGCAGGTAAAGCAGCGCCATGGTGACGGCCAGCGTGGTGGCCAACACCCAGCGCCCGGCCAGCAGGGAGTGTCCCGAGGCTTTCATGATGGCGCCGTGCAGCAGGTAAACGCCGGGCGTGTAGCCTATGTGGAAATCCTGGTAGAGACGGTCGCCGGCGGCAAAGCGCGACATCTGCGATACCAACGCGCCCTCGTCGGCAAAGTTGATGCCGTAGTCTACGAAGGATCCGAAGTACAGGAGGCCGAGCGCGAAGCTCAGTATGGCCATGCGGTATGGACGGCTGGTCATGGTCGTTTTGATTCTACCCTATTGGCTCTCGGCTACTGCATATATCCGAGGGCGCGGAGCTTTTCGTGGGTTATCGGGTCTATGCTCGTGGGGGCGGTCTTCGTTTCGTGCTCTTCGTTACGTTTTCGGTAGCCGTTGACCGCTTCGTGGTAAGCCGCCACGAGATCGGCTTGCGATGCGGCTATATCGCGAAGCTCGCCGGGGTCCGCCCTGCGGTCAAAGAGCTGCCTCGCACCGGTGGCCGCCGACTCTATGTAGGTGTAGCGTTTGTCCCTGAGGGCCAGGCCGTCGTAATTGCAGTTCATAAATTCCAGAGCTGCGATACCGCTCTCTCCGGGGGCTAGCCCTTTGCAGGAGTTCATATTTTTGCTCAGTTCGCTGAAGACCGGGTTGGCTGAGGCACTTGTTTCGACCAGCGGATTTTCTATCAAAGGCGTGAGATCGCGGGCCGGCGCGTTATAGAACGGTGGTGGTATGCCGGCCAGCGCGGCTACGGTCGGCCCCGCGTCGGCCAGGCCCACCGGCACCGACACGCGCAGGCCGGCCGGCACGCGTCCGGGCAGCCTGAAGATCAGTGGTACCTGCAGGGCCTGGGTGTACAGGGTCTCACCGTGGCCCATATAGCCGTGCTCGCTGAACTCGTCGCCGTGGTCCGATGTTATGACCAGCAGGGTGGAGTCGGCCAAGCCCAGCTCGGCCAGCTTAGCCAGGAAGTCGCCAAGCTGGCGGTCCACGGTCCAGGTCTCGGCGTCGTAAAGAGCTTCGATTCTTGTCAAGTCACTGGGAGCCAGAGCGATCTTTCCTGCGTTGTACGCAAGTTCGACCAGTGGATGGTAGGCCTGCTCGAACCTACCTTCATAGCTTGGCGACAGGCGGAGCAATAACAGCTGGGTTCGTTCGTCGCGGGCGGGAGCGTAGGGCGCGTGCACTTCGTAGGTGTGCACGAACATAAAGAAGGGCCCGGGCGGACGTTGCTTCAGCCAGTTGGCTGCTTTACCGAAGGTGACCGATCCTGCCCCGGGGAAGAGGTCGTTTTCGGTGACCTCCGGGCCATTGTCATAGCTGTCGAAGCCAACGTCAAAACCATAGGCGCTGCTCACGAACGCATTTTCGGTGAACGCTACTGTGCGGTAGCCCTGTTCCGCGAAAGCCCGAGCCAGGGTGGAGGTGTTTTGCGGTATGCGGGCGTCCTCGCCGGGCAGCAAGCCGTGCTGACTTGGAGTCAGGCCGGTAAACAGGCTCGCGTGGGCGGCGAGCGTATTGGGAAATGGTGACCAGACCTGCTCGAACAGCGCTCCCTCATGGGCCAGGCGGTCGAGGTTGGGAGTCAGGTTGCGGCGGTTGCCGTATACCCCGAGCCGGTCGGCCCTGAGCGTGTCGAGCGAGACCAGTATGACGTTGGTCGCCGGGGTGGTCGTATCGAACAGGGAGTCGGTCGCTGCGGAGCATGTCGCCAGCGGTTGGCCCCACAGCGCCTGCGAAACGGCGTCGCCGCTCAAGCGCAGGCTGAGCGTTTCAGGGGCGGGGCTGGGCAGCGTGAACTCCAGTTCGCGCCAACCCCAGGTTGGCCCGGTCTCCAGCTGGGCGAGCAGGATCTCTTTGTCATCCGGGTACAGACCGAATACGCTATAGATTGCCGTTGCCGTTTTGCCCTGGTTAGCCAAGGGGACACGAAGTCGGCAGCCGGCCTCAACGTCGATAGCGAGCACGGCGAGTTCTTTTTCATCCAGCACGGGCCTCGACTCACGACCGGAGAGTTCGTTGCCGATAGCCGTGCCGACCCGGTAAGTGCGCAGGCTGTCCGGGGAACCACAGGCTGACATAGTAAGGCTCGCTACCAGTAGCAGTGGCACGGTACAAAAGGGTGAAGCCGGGGTTTTGCCGTTTTTTGTAGCGTCGCGTCTTACAGAGCCCAAGAGTTATTTTTCCTCCTAACTGATGCCCAATGCCTTGAGCCAATTTTCCGAAGCCAGGACGGCGATGGAAATATTTTCCTTCGAGTTTCGCCAAGCACGCTCGGCGAGAATAGTATGACGCAAGCTACTATCTAACGCTATTGACTTGGAGTTCTTACGGTTCGGGCGCTGAAGTAAGCGAGCCGCCTGGCGAGGTCCACACCAGGGGCGCTCGAAGAATTGCTCGTCGACGAGGCGCACCAGCTCCTGGTTCGCCGAATCTTGATCCAAAAGACGATAGCTAGCTTAACATCCTGTCGGAAACCCGGTGCAACCTATTGGGCGTATTGGCGGGCTATTGATTACATTCCCCTGACCTGTATTGTACGGGCTGGGTGTCTGAGGCTTGAGGAGGAAATTGACAGCTATGCGCTACGACCAACACGCGGTTCGATTCGGGGAATCGGCGATGGCTAGATGGGTAACGGTTTCACTACTACTCGTGTTTTTTGCCGCTGCCGCGGCTTGCAACAGGGATATCCCCGTCGACGATACTATCTTGGAACAGGAATCTCTGTATTCCCAAAATAACGAAGAGGTTATTGTACGACATTTCTTCCAAGACGCTGCTGACGGTTTTTTCGTCGACATCGGCTCCTACCAATGGAAGGCCGCGAGCACCACTTACTACTTGGAAGAACATCTTGGCTGGTCGGGAATCGCTGTGGATGCACAGGAGCAGTACAGAGCGGGCTATGAAAAGAACCGCCCCAATACCAAGTTTTTCAGCTTCTTCGTGTCAGACCAGTCCAACCTGAAACAGCCTTTCTTTCTTGCGGGGCCGGTCTCTTCCCATTCTAAAGAACACGTGAAGTTGTTCCCACGATTCGCGGAGGCAATTGATGAACTGACTGAGATCGAGGTTGAGACGATAACACTGGATGACCTGCTGGCGGGCAACAATGTATCCGAGATAGATTTTCTCTCTGTTGACGTTGAGGGCGTGGAGAGAAAGGTTCTCGACGGATTCAGCATCGGCAAGTACAAGCCTGGGCTTGTATGTGTTTCTGCCGGGATTGATGTCAGGGAAGAGGTACTGGGTTACTTCGAAATCAATGATTACGAAGTAATTAACCAGTACGAGGCCTACGATCCTGTTAACCTGTTTTTCCGGCCAGCCCGCTGAATGCGTCCGCTGGAACGGGCACGGCTGATCATACCCTGGCATGGAACATTAAGAGGTGGATCCCATGTGGGGCAGCCGAGGCATCCCACGAGGCTCTGTTCCCCGCGAGGGTGATCACTATAGCCTTCGTCCTGACCGGCGCGTTTTGAACGGCTGTGCCCGATGTCAAGCCTTGCCGCGCTCGTCACCTGTAGCCTGAGTGTTGAAGCAGTATTAGTTCTCGGGAGCACGCGACCTGATCATTTTTGACCGCACTGTGCCGCCGGGTATCCGTTGGTGCTGGCGACCTGCATAGACAGGGGCGGCGTATTGTCTGCCACTCCCTTAATAATTTACACTTGGCGACCGGCGAAGTGCTACACTGTGGGTGCCGGTGTGGGTTCTGGTTGATCTGGCCCGCTTGCCGGCTTTCTTGGAACCCTTTCAGCCGAACAGAGATGTCTCATTCCCCAGTTAAAAGACTTGGCATGACCAGTGCCGCGGCCGTGGTCATGGGCAACATGATAGGGGCCGGCGTGTTCACTACTTCGGGTTTCGCGTTGGCCGATCTCGGTGATCCCAACATCGTGCTGGTGGCCTGGGTAGTGGGCGGAGTGCTGGCCATGTTCGGCGCGCTTTCCTACGGTGCGCTCGTGCGCCGCATGCCCGAGTCGGGTGGCGAGTATCTCTTTCTATCGAGAGCCGTGCACCCCGCCGCGGGTTTCATGGCCGGCTGGGTGTCCCTGCTCGCCGGTTTTACCGCCCCCATTGCAGCAGCGGCGCTGGGCCTGCAGGCCTACGTGGCCTACTCCTTCGGTGTCACCGTGCGCCCCGAATGGATAGGCACCATCGCCATACTGGCAGCGGGCCTGATGCACGGCTTACGCGTGCGAGATGGAGTCCTGCTGCAGAACATCGCGGTTGGTCTGAAGATGATAGTGATCGGCGGCTTCCTGGTATACGGAGCGTTCGCGCTTCCCGATCTACCGCCAGCGCTGGCGCCGGTTCCCGCCTTTGAGCTTGGAGCTTTCGCTGTTACCCTTGTGTGGATATCTTTCGCGTACTCGGGATGGAACGCAGCAGTTTACATTGCCGAGGAAGTATCAGACCCGGAGAAGACGATTCAGCGTTCGCTTATCCTCGCCACCGCCACGGTTACGGTGGTTTACCTCGGGCTCAACGCCATTTTTGTTTACTCGGCACCCATCGAGATGTTGGCCGGCAGGGCCGAGATCGGCGCGGTCGCTGCCGAAGCGCTCGGCGGCGCGCCTCTCAAACGCGCGGTGTCGGCCATCGTCGTACTTGCCCTCTTTACTTCGATTTCTTCGATGATCATGGCTGGTCCCAGGGTCTACGCGAAGATGGCAGACGACGGCTTGTTTCCGGCGTTCTTCAAGGCAGGGGCCAAGTCGCCGGGCGCCGCGGTCGCGCTTCAGACCGGCCTCGCGTTGGTCGTTCTATGGTCCACCGGCCTGGCCCAGTTGCTGGGCTACATAGGCTTCACCCTGGGCTTGTCGGCCGCCGCTACGGTGGGGGCATTGTTGAAGATCCGCCTGCGCGAGGGTGCCGAGAGGGTTCCCATACCGGGTTTCCCCTGGGTGCCGGGTATATTCATAGCGTCCACCCTGCTTATTGCTGGTTTCATGGCGGTGAGGGAACCGATGCAGGCGGGGCTGGGGCTGCTTACCGCGCTGGTAGGACTGCCGCTTTACTTTTTTGCGAAACGAAGAGCTGCTTGAGTCGTGGCTGGGCCCGTGGGAAGGTTGCAGGGTCTGTCTTACAGGAGATTGTAAATGCACTACGAGTGCTCCCTGCCGGAACAACGTTTATGAAAGACAACGAGAGCATTGTGATCGATGTGTCGCGCGAACGCCTGGTGATGACTCACAACCCAGCTGGATACCTTAAGAGAGTCCTCTAAGATGAAAAAGATCTCCACACAAAAGATTCACCTGGCCATTCTCCCGATGTTGGCCCTTACGCTGGCCTGCACGGCTCCGACCATCGAGCGAATCAATCTTGACGACTACGAAAGCAAGGTTTTTTCGCAACACGGGGAAGACGGAGTGATCGAACAGATCTTCGAGATCATCAAACCCACTAACAAGTACGCGGTCGAGTTCGGCGCGTACGACGGTGTGACGATCAGCAACACCCGCAAACTGATCTTAGACGGCTGGGCAAGTTTCCAGATCGAGGGGCACCCCTACCGCGCGAAATTACTAGCGAAAGAATATGAGGACAACCCGAAGGTCACGACGTTGGAAGCGTGGATTTTCCCGGGCAATATCGAAATTCTCTTCGAGGAAGCCGGGGTTCCGAAGGACTTAGATTTTCTCGTCATCGACATCGACAGTAATGACTACTACGTCTGGCGGGCGATCCAGTCGTTCCGACCGAAGGTGGTCATGATCGAGTCCAACGCCTCCTTCCCTCCGCCCGAGCTGGCAGTGATAGATTTCCACCCATTCAACTATTGGGATCTGACTAACTACGTCGGAGCTAGCTTACAATCGATGTACAACCTGGCAAAGACAAAGGACTATGAATTGATTCATGTCATGCGTACTGGGCCCAACATCTTCTTCGTAGACAAGCAGTATTACGATCTCTTCGGCATAGAAGACAATTCGCCGGTCAAGATGGCGCGCCCACTCGTACGCGTACTGGGAGACGAGAAAAGCTACCCAGAAGAGAAGAAAACATTGAAGGTCGATGCCTTTGAGATAGAAAAGAAGTGGATCGAACGGTGATAGAGGGTGACTGGTTACGCGCCCGCGCGGCCAAGGCTGCTCCCCCCGCAAGATTACTTTGCCAATGGCCGTGTAAGGCATACCCCCGCCATGCGGCCACGCAAGTCAGGTCGGTGACCCCCAACTGATTGGAGCGGGTCGCCGTGAAGTCGCGCTTCACCAGGTCGGCCGGCCGTGCCTGCGACGCATCGGCCCATTCCAGGCCCATCTCGCGCATCAATCCCTCCACCGTGTACAGCGTGCCACTCCGATCTCTTCGCGGCTGAGCTGTTGCCATACCTTGCGCACGCCGTACACCCGGAAGGTTGCTTTCCAGGCGCGGCGGATCTCCTCGCGCAGCTTTGTATCTCGATGCGCACGCACAGGCAGTCGCGAAGGATCAATCCCTCGCGCCTTGCGCTCGTTGTGTATCGATGGGGCAATCGGCAACTGCCGGCAGATCGGCTCGACCCCATATTGGCCGCGGTAGTCGTCGATGAACGACATCGTCACTTCTGTCGGCGGTCGCGTGGAAGTGTTACAAATATCGGGCTACAGGAGATTGCAGATGGGGAAGGTTTTTTCCGTTACATCATTAGCGGTGTCATTGATGATCGTTGTTGCTGGTTCAGGCTGCAAAGAGGAAGTGCCCGCTCCCTCCGCGGTTGGAGAACCCGTGGCAGTTGAAGAGTCGGCAGCCGAGTCGGTTGCAGCGGAAGCCACCAAGCCCGCAAGGCGGGACATCGACGAGGAACTCTGCATTCGTGACTTCTTTCAGGACCGTCGCGACGGTATCTTCCTGGACGTGGGCTGCGCCTTTCCGCAGCGCAACAGCACGACGTTTTATCTTGACAAGCACCTGGGGTGGACGGGGATTGGCGTCGACGCAGTGGCTGAGTACGCGAAGCACTGGGCCAGCCATCGACCCGGCACTAGGTTTTTAAACCTGCTGATCTCCGATCACTCCGACACGGAGGATACTTTCTATCGAGCGGCCTGGTGGGAAGTGTCGTCGGCAAAAAAAGAGATGGTCGAAAAGCCCGGCGGTCGTGACAAACCCTACAATTACACGGAGATCAAGGTTCGTACCATAACGATCGACAAGCTGCTCGAAGACAACGGGATTGAGAAAATTGACTTCATGTCAATGGACATAGAGGGCTTCCAGATGACAGCGTTGGCGGCGTTCGATATCCAGAAGTACCAGCCCGAACTGGTCTGCATAGAGGCCTATAGGCCCGACCGCCCCAGGATAAACGCCTGGTTCGAAGAGCGTGGCTACAAGCGTATTGATCGCTACCTCAAGCATGACCACATCAACTGGTACTATACGCCTGCTGACAACCCGGCCCTCCTGATTGAATAACGGGTCCCGGGGCCCTGCCTTGCGGGCCCTGCCGTAGGTGACGGCCAAGCAGCGTCGGTTTCGCTGTTACTCGATATAGATGTAAAACTGCGTTGCGTTTCCGGTTCGAACGCAGTTCAGTGGGGCGAGCCTGCTTCAGGGCACCCGAAGAGAAGCGGAACGTGAGCTCGACGACCATACGCCGCCGGATATCCGGTGGGATTCTTGCGCTTCTCTTGCTTCTCGCCGGAGCGGCGTTCATCACACGGAGTGCATGGCTGGCGGGCAACCAGACGCTGCTTGAACTCGAGCATAGCACCCGACTGGAGTTCGCACGCCACGGAAAAGCAGTCGACCTGGAAGTTCCGAACATCCCGGGGCTGAAGATGTTTCTACACCCGAACGATTCGGTGATTACCTACCGAATACTCGCGGGGAAGGTATGGGAACCCAACGAGACCCACTGGGTGTCTCGTTTTGTCAGGCCGGGGGACGTCTTCGTCGATATCGGGGCGAACGTCGGATACTACACCCTGGTCGCGTCCCGACTCGTTGGCGATACGGGCCATGTCTACGCTTTCGAACCGGATCCGATCGCGTTCTCGATTCTTGAACGCAACGTCGCCCTGAACGGCATCACGAACGTCACTCTCGAACAGAAAGCCGTATCGAACGAGAAGGGAAGCATCCAGCTCTTCCTGTCCGAGAAAAACAAAGGCGATCATCAAATCTACGAAGGTAATGAAGAACGCCGAGCGATCGATGTCGAAGCGGTAAAACTGGACGATTACTTCGTGGACTACGAC
>LWDU01040323.1_pt1 | contig 75364 bp, 69 predicted proteins | sample 727161 | NCBI WGS metagenome assembly LWDU01 (sample SAMN04566230, study PRJNA314399) | hydrothermal vent metagenome | isolation source: deep sea hydrothermal plume seawater | place: Mexico: Gulf of California, Guaymas Basin | collected 2004-07-11 | reverse complement strand
CTCATCGTCACAACCAATGCCACAGTCCGCGTCTACGAACTCAAGGCGCGCATCAAGGCTGGTGTTGCCCAGGTCGGTGCCAGCATAAAGAGCTACGCTGTTCACTTCCACGTCGGTGCCGGAATCGGGATCCATTTCCGTCAGGTTGGCTTCCAACGCGACATCCATGCCCGCCAGCTCGCTGGACAGGATCAGGTTCAGGATGGTCACATCGACAACGTCGCTTTCCTCGGAAAAGAGTCCCGAGAGGCTGAAATCAACGTTACCGGCAGCACCGCCGACCGAGCCGATCAGGCCCTTCTCGTCGTCGCTGTCGTTGCCCGGCCCAACGCCATTGACCACGCCCAGCATGATGTCCAATCCGGACGTGCTGCTGCTCACGGTCACACCGTCGTGGTTGATGGGCTGCAGGCCCCATGCAATCGAACGGCTGATGTTTGCGTTGCCCCAGGGCTCAAGCACTTCGTAACCTATGGGCGTATCGATACGACCAGCCGTTACTGATGCGCTGCCAGCGTCGTAGGTTACATTCGCGGTCATCACTTCCACGCCGTCATCCGACGAGCTGGAAAGATCACCGATGTTGAGCTTGGCGCTGTAGCTCACGTCACCGCTGCCGCCCGACAGGCCGATCTGCACGAGGTCGATGTTAAACGACTCGTTACCGCTGTCAGACTGGTTGGCGTACAGGAAGCCGTTGCCACCTGAGTCCGGATCGTTGACGTCAAACACGTACGAAGCCGAAGCCCCGATGCTCACGTCAGGTCCGTCCGCCAGCGCGACGCTACCCGTTGCAGCCAGGAATACCCCGACCGTTATTATTGTTATGAATTTTCTCATTCCTATGTCCTCCTTAAAAGGGATTAAATCCCTACACCCCGTTTTCTAGTTTCCGACTACCAGTACCTTCTCATGACTCCCCCCGGCCAGTGCCCCCTGGGGAGAACCACCGAAGAAGGCCCGACAGATCAATATGACCCGCCGCGCCCTTGGCCTTGCCGACCAGCCTGCCTCTCTGCCTGGAAGCCCGATAATCGGAAATCCAAAGCAGAACGACACGCCATCCGGAAATGCCGCTCCATCCAAGGTGCCTATCCGGGCAACTGATTTCAACTGTCGGGGGAGATTTTTTCGATACTTTCCATGACGCAACGCGCGTGTTGTTCGCGTGCCAACAACAAAGCGTTAGAAATTCGTCACTTGCGCGTACGTCAAGGGAAAAATCCCGCCACGAGCCTTTTACGCCGCGCGGCCGCGGCCGGCCAACAGTTCGGCCAGGCCGAGACACAGGCTGCCAAAAACGAGCCCCATGGGCAGTCCCATCGCTGTTCCCGCGCCCAACAGCATGTGCCTGGGCTCGGCCATGCGCAGCTCGGTGGTGTAGAGAACGTTGCCCGGGTACTTCTCCAGCGCCCGCAGGGCCTTGTAGTAAGGCTCATCGCCGAGCAGGCCGCTCCAGCACGAAACGCTGGCCACCAGGCCCAGCGCCACCAGCACGCCACCGAAAGTCCTCAAGTACATAGCCACGGTTCACCTCCCGACCTTAAAGGTCCCTCCAGTACACGCGAGGCAAATCACCCTTGCGCCCCTTCCACTTCGAAGCCGGCACCCGCCCGCGCTCGACCTCGACGAAACCCTGCCGCTCAAAGAACTCGCCGGCGGCCCGATCCGCGGTGCAGGCAAAGACGGCGCGCAGCTTCAACTCGCGCGCCCTGCCGAGCAGGTGGGCGAGCAGGCGAGCACCCACCCCTCCGCCCTTGAACCGACTTATGGTGTACAAACCCGAGATCTCGGCCAGGCGGCTGCGACGATAAGGCGCGGTCCTGAGCGCGGCCACCCCGGCCAGGCGGTGGTGCTCGAACCAGGCCCCGTAAGCGCTCTGCAGCAGCTCGTAGCGCTGCTGCTCACTGCGAGCAAGCAGGTAACCCTCGCGCTCGCCCTTGGCGAGCAGGCGCAAACCGTCGGTGTAGTCGTCCACGCCCAGGCGCCCGAGCCTGCAGTAGGTATGAGCGCTGAGCAGGGTACCGCTGCCCCGGTAGCTGAACAGCTCGGCAGCGCAGCCCTCGGCCGAAGTCAGGTTGATGGCCTCCACACCGTCGCCCAACGCAGCCAGCATCAAGCCGAGTTCGGCGTGACTCCAGCCACCTGTATCCCGGTCGCCCGCCAGCAGGCGCTTGAGACCTGCCGCGCTGACGAAGGAGCCGCCAGCCCCCTGCCCGGTCACAGCCAGCCCGCCCCTGCCGTCGACAAGCACCACCTTGCCTATACCCAGCCGCGAGGCCAGTTGCAGCGAGAAGGCCAGGGATTTCACGGCAGCGGTCCGGGGCCGCTTCACCCTGACCAGCCGGCTCTCTACCAGCCGCGCAGCCAGCCGCGCCAGCACCGGGCTACCCTCGGCGAGGTCGCGACTGCCCGGGCCGACCGCCGACCGAGCCGCATCCGACACCACGACCACCATGCTGCGATTGGCGACCAGCTGGTCAACCACCGCCTGCACGGCTTTTTGTGGGCCCGGATCGGCCAGGTGGAAAAGGATGGCCCTGCCGCGGAAGGCCTGCAGGTAGAACTGCTTCTCGCCGGGCGGCGGAAGCTCGCTGCTCGCTGTCTTTTCTTCGGCCTTGCTCATATCGGCTCTCGCTGCGCCCCCCATCCCGGCAGACGAGGGATTCTTGCATACGCTCGCCCTCGCTTCTACAACCCCAAGCGTGAAGCGCACCGCGAACATTTACTTGACGTCGGCGGCGGCCGTCTTGTTCGTCCTTGTGACAGCCGCAGCTGGGCCCCTGGTCGAAGCTGCCTTGGGGGCCGATGGCGGGCAGCTATCAGGCCAGCTGTTGTCCGGCCGGATGGGTGCGGTGGCCGCCGAGCACCGCCTTGCCTCCGAAGCGGGGCTCGAAATACTCGCCCTTGGCGGCAACGCCATCGATGCCGCCGTTGCCGCGACGCTCGCCACCGGCGTGGTCAACCCCTCGTCTGCGGGACTGGGCGGTGGCGGCTTCATGCTCCTTTGGTTGGCCGATGGGCGGGGCGCCCGCGCCCTCGATTTTCGCGAGACCGCGCCGTCAGCGGCCCGGCGTGACACTTTTATGTCCGAAGGCCTGGCCGACGACGCCAGCCGCCGTGGCGGACTGGCGGTTGCCGTACCGGGTGAAGCGGCTGGCATGGCCTGGGCTCTGCAACACTACGGCAGCCTCTCCATGGCCGAGGTGGCCGCCCCCGCCATACGGCTTGCCGAGCAGGGCTTCAAGCTCGAAGCTCACCTGTCCGACTCCCTCGCCCGCCACCGCGACGAACTGGCGGCCAACCCCAGCCTGGCCTCCGAGTTTCTCCATGACGACGGCAGCCCCTTCGCCGAGGGTGAGACGCTGAGGCGGCCCAAGCTGGCGCGCACACTGCGCGTGCTGGCCGATGAAGGCCCCTCGCCGTTCTACAGCGGCCCCATCGCCCGTGACCTGCTCGCAGCCCTGCGCGCGCACGGCGGCATCATGAGCGAAGAAGACCTACGCGACTACCGGGTGATCGAACGCGAGCCGGTCGCGTTCGCCTGGCGTGGGCAGACCGTGCTGGGGATGCCCCCGCCCAGCAGCGGCGGTGGACTTATTGGCCAGGTGCTGGCGGTGCTTGCCCCCTACCGCCTGGCCCAGCTCGAACACAACAGCGCCAGTTACAGCCACCTGCTGGCCGAAGCCATGCGCGCGGCCTTCGCCGACCGCGCCCGCTGGTACGGCGACCCCGCTTACTTTGATGTTCCCTTGGCAAGGCTGCTGTCACCCAGGCACGCCGACTGGGTGCGCTCACGGCTGAGCGCGGTAGCGCCCGTCCCCGCCCGGACCTGGGGGGGCTCGGTGACCAGCGACGATGCCGGCACCTCGCACGTGTCGGTCATCGACTCCCAGGGCAACGCTGCGGCCTGCACGAGCAGCGTCAACACCGGCTTCGGCGCCATGCTGGGAGTCCCCGGCCGCGGCTACCCACTCAACAACACCATGGACGACTTCAGCCTCAGGCCCGGCCGCGCCAACGTCTACGGCCTGGTCGGCAGCGAGGCCAACTCGGTGGCCGGCGGCAAGCGTCCGCTGTCGAGCATGTCGCCCACCCTGCTGGTGGCCGACGGCAAGGCACGAATGGCGGTGGGCGCTTCGGGTGGTCCGCTCATCATCAGCGGCACGCTGCAGGCTCTGCTCAACGCAACCGAGTTCGCCAAGGGTCCGCTCGACGCCATAAGCGCCCCGCGCCTGCACCACCAGTGGATGCCGGACCTTCTCATGCTCGAACAGGGCGCCGGGCAACACCTGGCCGACAGCCTGCGCCGGCGCGGTCACAAGCTGGTGGTGGGTAAACGCGCGGCGGCCGTACAGATGGTCGTGCGGCGCGACGACGGAACATTGCTGGCTGCGTCTGACCCACGCAAGGGCGGCGTCGCTGCTGCCCGTTGATCGGCCGTCAGACGCCGAAGGGGTGCTCGAGAACCAGGGTGCGCAATCGGTCCTGGCCCAGCGAGACCACGTCCACGGGCACGCCCGTAAGCTCTTCGATCCTGGCCAGGTAGGCCCGCGCCGTGCGCGGTAGATCGTCGAGGCTTTGAGCAGCGCCTAGGTCTTCGTCCCAGCCCTGCATCTGCTCGTACACGGGCTCTACCAGTTCGAGGGCCGCCACCGTCGAAGGCACGTCGCAGGGCTCGCCGGCCGGGTCGCGGTAGCCGGTGCAGATGTTGAGCGTTTCGATACCGGTGAGCACGTCGAGCTTGGTCACCGTGAGACCGTCGACGCCGTTGATGCGTACCGCCTTGGCCAGCAGCACGGCGTCAAGCCAACCGCACCTGCGGGGCCTGCCCGTGGTGGCACCGAACTCGCCGCCGGTCTCGCGCATGCGCTCTCCCACCTCGTTGTCGAGCTCGGTGGGAAACGGCCCCGACCCCACCCTGGTGGTGTAGGCCTTGGTGATGCCCAGCACGCGGCCCACCAGTGACGGTGCTATGCCCGCGCCGGTGGCGATGGCCCCGGTACCGGTATTAGAAGACGTCACGAAGGGATAGGTGCCGTGGTCAACGTCGAGCATGAGCGCCTGGGCGCCCTCGAACAGCACCTTGCTGCCCGACCTCGTGGCCTCGTCGAGCCAGCTGGAAGTGTCGGCCACCAGTTCCAGCAAGCCGGCAGTACTCTCGTCGAGTTCGGCCAGCACCGAGTCAAAATCCAGTGCACCTTCGCCAAGCATGGCCTCGAGATAGGCGTTCTTCTCAGCCAGGTTTTCTCTAAGACGCGACACGAAGCCGTCGCGGTCGAGCAGGTCGCCGGCCCTTATTCCGATGCGCGCGACCTTGTCCTCGTAGGCCGGGCCTATGCCGCGGCCGGTGGTGCCTATCTTACCCTTGCCGCGCTTGCGCTCGCGGGCCTGGTCGATGGCCTTGTGGTAGGGCAATATCAGGTGCGCTTCCTGGCTCAGCATGAGGCTGCCCGGCTCGACCAGGTAGCCGCGGGCGCGAAGGCTCGCGAGCTCGGAGGCGAGCACGCCGGGGTCCACCACCACGCCGCCGCCTATGACACAGGTGGTGTCGGCGTGCAGGGCACCCGACGGCACCAGGTGCAGCACGGTCTGCTCACCATCAACCACCAGGGTGTGGCCGGCGTTGTTGCCGCCCTGGAAGCGAACCACCACGTCGGCGGCCTCGGCCAGCAGGTCAACGATCTTGCCCTTACCCTCGTCGCCCCACTGCAGGCCAACCACGGCCACGCTGTTGGTATTGATATTCACTGTTCTTGGATCCGCACTCGCGGGCCTACAGGCAGACCATGCGCGCGCCGGTTATCTCGGGCAGGGCCCGCAGGCTCTCGAGCTGAGCGGCGTCAAGGGGGTCGTCCACGTGAAAGAACGACACGGCCTCACCGTCAACGCTGCCCAGCACCACGCCCGAAATGTTGATGTTGGCCTCGCCCAGCAACGCGCCCACGCGTCCCACCACGCCCGGCACATCCTTGTTGTTGAGTATTAGTATGTTGCCCTCGGGGATGGCCTCGAAGTAAAAATCGTCGAGCCGCACCAGGCGCACCGTCGCGCGGCCGAACACGGCGCCCGAAATGACGTGCCCGCCGGTCGGGCCACTCAAGCGCACGGTGAGCGAACTCGCGAAGGCCGAGCTCGCACGCTCGCGCACCTCGACCAGGCGCACTCCGCGTTCGCTGGCTATGGACTCGGCGTTGACAGCATTTACCGGCGCGGCGAAAAAGCTCGAGAGCAGGCCCTTGAGCACGGCCGCGCTCACCGGGCGGGTGTCTTCGAGGTCGGCCGCCTCGCCGTGGTATTCCACCGTGACCTCGGTGGGGGCATCACCCTCGGCCAGCTGGCCGTGCAGGCGGCCCATGCGCTCGGCCAGCAAAAGATACGGCGCGATGCGCTCCGCCATTTCGACCGAAACCGACGGCAGGTTGATGGCATTGACCACCACCCCGTCGACCAGGTAGTCGCGCACCTGCTCGGCCACGGCCAGGGCCACGTTGAGCTGGGCCTCTCCGGTGCTTGCTCCAAGGTGGGGTGTGGCCACCACCGCCGGGTGCTCCACGAGGCGAAAATCTGTGGGCGGTTCTTCGGCGAACACGTCCAGGGCCGCGCCAGCTACCTTGCCCGACTCGAGCGCCCGCAGCAGCGCTTCTTCGTCGACTATGCCACCCCTGGCGCAGTTTACTATGCGTACGCCGTCGCGCATGGCGGCGAAGGCATCGTCGCCCACCATGCCGCGGGTGTCGTCGGTGAGCGGGGTATGCACGGTCAGAAAATCAGCCCGCGCGTACACTTCTGCGAGCGTCGCCAGCTCCACGCCCAGCCGGGTAGCGCCCTCCTCGGTGAGAAAAGGATCGTAGGCCAATATCTTCATCTTCAGGCCGCGCGCGCGATCGCTGACGATGGCGCCTATGTTTCCAAGCCCCACCACGCCCAGGGTCTTACCGCAGAGCTCGGTACCCACAAAGTCGCTGCGTCGCCAGTCGCCCTGCCTGAGCGTGGCGTTGGCCTGCGGTATGTGGCGCGCCAGTGCCATCATCAGCGACACGGTGTGCTCGGCGGTGGTGACGTTGTTGCCCCCGGGCGTGTTCATGACGACCACGCCACGGCGCGTAGCCTCGGCGACGTCTACGTTGTCCACCCCGATACCCGCGCGGCCCACGACCTTCAGCTCTGTTGCAGCATCCAGCAGCTCGGCCGTGACGCGAGTGCCGCTGCGTATGACCAACCCTTGGGCGTCGGCTACAACAACGGCGAGATCTTCGGGCGACAGGCCGGGTTGGTAGTCCACCGACAGCCCCGGCGAAGCCTCGAGTATGGCCAGGCCCTCGGGCGCCAGCTTGTCCGAAACAACAACCTTGCAAACCTCGGCCATGCTAAGCGTACATCTCCATGAGCAGTTTCTGGGCAGCGGCCGTGCCGCGCCCGAATTCGACCTCGTGGCCCAGCCCCGCCAGCGCCATTTCCAGCGCCGACAGCGCCACCACCACGTCAAAGGTATCGGCGTAGCCTATGTGGGCCAGGCGCACGATGCGGCCCTTGAGGTGGCCCTGTCCGCCGGCCACGGTCACGCCCATGGTATCGCGCAGGTACTTCGTGAGCGCGCCGCCGTCCACCGTCTCGGGCAGGCGCACGCCGGTGGCCGCCGGGCTGGGAGCGTCGGGCGCCAGCAAGTCCAGGCCCATGGCCAGCACGCCCGCGCGCGTGGCCCGCGCCAGGATGTCGTGCCTGCGGTACACCTGCGGCCAGCCGCCGGTAGCCTCCACCAGTTCGAACACCGCCGCCAGTCCCGTGACCAGCGACACGGCCGGTGTGTAAGCCGAAGTATCCTTGGCCAGCGCGTCGCGTTCGCGCGCCAGGTCAAAGTAATAGCGCGGCAGGTCGGCGTTCTCGTTCGCGCGCCAGGCCTTCTCGCTCAGGGCCACCAGGGCAAGCCCCGGCGGCAACATCATGGCCTTCTGCGAACCGGTAACGAGCACGTCTATGCCGCTGGCGTCCATGGGCATGTCGGCCACGCCCACCGAGGTTATGCCGTCCACTATGAGCAGGCAGTCGCGGTCGCGGGTCAAGGCGGCCAGCTCGGTCACCGGGTGCAGCACCGTGGTCGAGGTTTCGCTGCCCTGCACGAGCACGGCCTTCAGGTCGTCGGCCTGCGCGAGGATGGCTGCCACCTGGGCCGGGTCAACGGCCTTGCCCCACTCGACATCCAGCGCTGTAACGCGGAGGCCGTAGCGCAGTGCTATTTCTTCCCAGCGCTCACCGAACTTGCCGCCCTTTACGACCAGCACGTGGTCGCCGTGGCTCAAGGTGTTGGTGACCGCGGCCTCCATACCACCGGTGCCCGTGCAGGCGAGCATCATCACGGGCTGCTCGGTGGCGAACATGGCGCGCGCACCGGCCGCGGTTTTGCCGAACAACTCGCTGAACTGCGGCGTGCGGTGGTGAATGATGGGCGCGGCCATGGCCAGCTGCACCTCGGCGGGTACCTGGGTGGGCCCGGGGGCGAGCAGATGGCGCTTGAGTATCGTTGTAGTCATGGCGTGGTCCGAACAGGCCGGATGGCCACGCGCTGAGGAGTCTACGCGGCAGGCGGGCCGGCTGTTGCCGGTATGGCTAATTATTCCCCGAGGGGGTGGATGTCAACCGGGCAGGGGTCAACCGGTCCCGTATAAACCGGCCAGGGAGTACCCCCGGGGTCTTGACGGCAGGCCGGGGGCCGGTCAACGTCTAGTGCGGGTCTTTGCGTCCGCAGGGTAAACAGCACCGTAAGCGTGCGCGGGGCCGCCCTTAATACAGTGATCAGCCCCCGCACAGCCATCGCCTGCGCAAGTCTCTTGCTCGCCTCAGTGTCAGGCGCCACAGCCCTGGCCCTGGAGAGCGCGCCGGCACCGCTTGTACCGGCAACGCTGGAGATGAGCCTCCGCGAGGCCGTGGCCACCGCTGTAGCCGGTAACCCGGGCGTGCTGGCCCGCGCCCAGTTACCCGTGGCCACGCGCAGCGGCGAGCTGGAAGCACTGGCCGCCTGGGAGCCGGTGATAAAGCTCGAGCTGGGCTGGGACAGCAGCAGCCTGGTGCCGACCAGCGCGCTGGCCGGTACGGAAGACGGCGACTCCGTGCTCAGCGAAGAGCAGGCGTCGGGCTCGCTGTCGTTGTCCAAGCTGCTCAGGAGCGGAACCACGCTGGACCTTTCGCTGGCCGCCGCCCGGCGCGAAACCAACTCGTCTTTCCAGGGCCTGGTGCCCGAGTACCGCCCCAGCCTGGGCCTGGGCCTGGAGCAGCCGCTGCTGCGCAACCGCTGGGGCATGCAGGACGAAATTACGCTGAAGCTGGCACGCAACGACACCGCAGCCGAGCGCGCACGCTTTGCCGCCGACCTCGCCGACTTCGTATTCGCCATCGCGGGGGCCTACTGGGACGTGGTGCTGACCGAGTCGCGCAGTGAGGCCGCGCAACTGGCCCTGCAGCTTGCCCGCAGCCTGGCCGCCGACGCCGAAAAACGCGTGCAGGTGGGCATGCTGGCGCCGGTAGCCGTCAAGGAGGCGCGCGCAGAAGCCGCGAGCCGTGAGGAGCAGGCCCTGTCGGCCGGCAACGAAGTCCGCCTCTCGCTGCTCAGGCTCGCGCACATGGTAAGGGCGGGCGACGGCCGCCGCCCGTTTGAAATCCAGCCCGCGCACGGCCACGAGCCCGTCGCGTCGCAGGCAGACCCCGAGCGCTCGCTGGCGCTGGCGCTGGCGCGCCGACCCGAACTGCGGCTGGCCCGCCTGCAACGCCAAAACCGCGTGCTCAGCGTGGGTAAGGCGAGAGACGACCGGCTGCCGTCACTGTCGCTGTCGGCCGGTTACACGCTTCTTGGCGCCGGTGGACGCGCGGTACCCATAAGCCCCTTCGGCAGCGACGAGGTGGTGAGCAGCCCCTTTGGTGGCAGCTGGTCGGAAGCTATCGACCTGTTGGCCGACGGCGACTTCAACCGCTGGTCGGTGGGATTGAGTTTTGAGTTGCCATTGGCGCGCAGTGCTTCCCGGGCCCGGCTCGATAGGGCCCAAGCCAGGCAACTGCAGGCCGACCATGAACTCGAAGATCTCGAATCCACCGTGATCCTGCAACTCGACCGCGCCCGCGCCGACCTGGCCTCGGCCTGGCAGCGAGTGCAGGCAGCCCGGCTGGCGGTAGAACTGGCCGACGAAAACCTGCACGACCAGCGCCGGCGTTTTGAAGAGGGCATGGTCACGACAACCGACGTGCTGAGTTTTCAACAGAAGCTGGCCGACTCCATGGCCGCCCGTACCCTGGCCGTGACCGACCACGCGCTGGCCGAGGCCAGTCAGCAGCGCGCCCAGGGCACGCTGCTGGAGCACTACGGAGTCAAACTGGAAGGCGACGAGCAGCAGGCCCGTCCCTGGTGGGCCTCTTTCTGACCAGCACGCGGCCTGCTCTCGAGCCAGCGCCGAGACGAGCCCGGGGGGTCAGGACAGCAGGTTCATGAACTCCTGGCGGGTGTCGCGCTCCTGGAACACGCCCAGCAACGAGCTGGTCACCACCGAGGAGTTGGGCTTCTGCACGCCGCGCATACGCATGCACATGTGCTCGGCGCGTATGACCACGCCCACACCCAGGGGCTTGAGCTTGTCCTGGATAAAGCCGGCGATCTGCGAGGTCATGCGCTCCTGCACCTGCAAGCGCCTGGCGTAACACTCCACGAGGCGGGCCAGCTTGCTGATGCCCACTATGTGCTTGTCGGGGACGTAGGCCACGTGGGCGCGCCCGTAGAAAGGCAACATGTGGTGCTCGCACAGCGAGAAGAAATCGATGTCGCGAACGATTATCATCTCCGAGTAGTCCTCGGTAAACAGAGCGTCGCCAATCACCTCGTGGGGGTCCTGCTGGTAACCGCTGGCCAGGAACTCGTAGCTGCGCGCCACTCGCTCGGGGGTCTTGACCAGCCCCTCGCGGTCGGGGTCTTCGCCCAGCGCAACGAGGATGTCACGCACACTGTCTTCAATGCCGGCCACGATCCTAGCCGCCCTCGCCGCCCTCGCCGTCCTCGCCCTTCACGCGCTGGTACTTTCGGTAGTCGTAGCCGGTGGCCATGGCCATGAGCAGGCTTTCCATGCCGCCTTCGACTTCGCGCCTGAGCACGCGCAGGCGTTCGAGATAACGCCTGAAGTCATTGTTGATGCGCTCGCCTTCTTCCCTACCCGCGTCAAAAAAACGGTGCAGGCTGACCACCCCGAACTTGAGCGCCGCAAAGCGCATCTCGTTGGGAAACGAGTCCCACTCGGCCAGCGACAGGGTCCTGATCGATTCGTAGCCCGCCATCAGCGCAGTAAAACGGTCGAGCGAGTAGCTGCCGTCTACAAAACACATGGCGTTTACCGCCGTGGCGAGGTCGAACACGTACTTGCCTCGGCTCGCGTCCCAGAAGTCGGATATACAAGCGACCGACTCACCCTTGAACGATATGCAGTCGAGCGCCAGCCCGCCGTGGATAAATCCCTTGGGCAGCTTGGTCTCAAGGTAGTTGCCCAGGTACTCGGTCTCCTCGTCGAAGGTGCGCACTATTTTCTTGAAGTACGGCGGTATTCGTCGGCGCACCTCGGCGTAGGTCTCAAACACCTGGTCAAAACCCATGCGGCTGTCAGCGCCTTTCTTGTAACTGCGACACAGCGTGTGAAATTCGCCGATAGCGCTGCCCGAGCGGTAGATGCGTTTCTCGGTCAGCCCGGCCTCGTCGCAGAACTCGGCCTGGGGATGCCTGGTAACCACCAGCAGGTAGTCGCCCCGTTCGGCAAACGGTCGGCCGCTGCGCTGCACGACCAGCCTCGGGGAGGCGAAGCTGTGCTTCTCAAGGAAGGCCATGACGTCCATTTCACGCCTCAGGTCTACCTCGTCGTCCACCAGGTAGACGTCCATGTTGTAAGTGGTTTTGCCGGTAACGAGCCGATAGCGCCTGAAACCGCGCTGTTCTATCGCACCGCTGCCATCGACCAGGCGGCCGAGGCCGTATTCATCGGCAACGTCGGACAGGGCCTTCCTGTCCAGTTCAAGCGCAGCGAGCAACATCAGTGGGGGCTCGGCGGATCCCGGTCGCCGAACGAGGAATCATTCATCCCTTTGACAGGCAAGTCAATATTTTACCCTTGACGTTTTCTGCTTGCCGGGCTGCTTTCTACGGCGTCGTGGCACCGCAAAACTGCACGCTGGCGAGATATTTTTTTACCTCGAGCTCTACCCGCTCGTCGTCCCAGCCCAGGTGCTCAGCCAGCAGGGCAGCGGCCGAGCGGGCCAGCTGCTCGCTGACCTGGGCGCTCTCGAGCGTGACATGCGTGCGCCTGGTCAGCGCGTCTTCGAGCGACATGGCCATCTCCTGGTCAACGGCGTGCACCAGCTCGGCCTTGAGATCGGGCGTATCGTCGACCAGACCGGTCGCCAATTCCTCATCGCCCCTGACCAGGGCCGACACTTCGGCAGCCCTCGCCCCGTAGCGCCAGCGCACATGCTCTTCGCCCGACCCCGGGGCCCTGTGCATGGCCGCGCCGGGCTCGACGCCGGCCGCCCCGGGCAACGGCACCTGGGCTGTGCGGCAGCGGCCTACCGGGCGGCCCACCCATCGGGCCACGCGGTTCACTATTCGCTCGGCCACGTGCCTGTGCGTGGTCAGCTTGCCCCCTCCCAGCGACACCAGCCCCGAGGGACTCTCGAACACCTGGTCATCGCGGCTCACGTCGGACTCGTCAAGCTCGTCTTCAGGCTGCACCAGCGGGCGCAGGCCGGCGTAGCTGCTCACGACGTCGCTGGCCAGCAGGTCAGCCATCGGAAAAGCCCGGTTGGCGCTGGCCAGGATGTAATCTACGTCTTCTTTCTCAACCGACACCTCGGCAGGGTCGCCCTCGTACCAGGTGTCGGTCGTGCCCACGAGCACGCGCGTCTGCCAGGGAATGGCAAACATGACGCGGTTGTCGCCGGCGCCGCGTATGACCACCGCGTTGTTTACCGGAAGGCGCGCCCGATCGAATATCACGTGAGCGCCCTTGGTCGCGCGCAGCCTGGGCGGCGTGCCACCGTCGTCGAGTTTTCTCAGCGCGTCGAGCCACGGTCCACTGGTGTTAACAAAACACCGGGCGCGCACGCGGGCTTCGCGCCCCAGTTCAAGATCACGTACCACGGCCGACGCCAACCGACCCGTGCTGTCCTTGTCCAGGGCCACGACCTCAGCGTAGTTGAGCACCGCGGCCCCGCCCGAACGCGCAGCCAGCACAGTTTCGACGGTTAGCCTCGCGTCGTCGGTCCAGCAATCCCAGTAGACGGCGCCGCCCTCGAGACCCTCCGACAGCAGTCCGGGCTCTTCGGCCATGACCTCGGCGGCACCCAGCCCGCGGTGCGTCTCCACGTTGCGAAAAGCAGCCAGCATGTCGTAGGCCAGCAGGCCGGCCCGCATCTTCCACAGGGGGAGCGAATCGTCGGCGTAGATGGGGAACAGAAACCTCTGCGCGCGCACCAGGTGGGGCGCGATGCGCGTGCGCAACAAGTCGCGCTCGCGGCAGGATTCAAGCACCAGGCCGATGTCGCCCTGCTCCAGGTAACGTACCCCGCCGTGAATGAGCTTGGACGAGCGGCTGCTGGTGCCCGACGCGAAATCGGAGCGCTCGACCAGCGCCACCGACATGCCCCTGAGCACGGCGTCCCTCGCCACCGCGGCACCGTTTATACCTCCCCCTATGATGAGAAGATCAAAAACCTCCGACTGCAATTGCTGCCAGGTGGCTTGGCGATACTCCGGGGAATTGGAGCCCGGTGAGGCCGAATCCTGCCCAGCGCCGCTCATCGCAGGCCCATCATTTTGTGCATCTGCACCGACACCCGTGTGTCTGCCACCCGCGCGGATGCTTCCGCGAGCAACTCTTCCATGAAGGCCGCCGGACGCGCCGCCTCGTTGGACCCGGGGTCGGCCAGCGGCTGCAGGTAAAGCGTGGCTGCCGGGGCATAACGGGCCACCAGTTCGGCCCCCCTGACCACGTCTTCACGGCTGGTGACCGCGTCCACCGGCATCTTGACGTAAAGCTCGACCCCGTCGCAACCCGAAAGAAACTCCTCGTGTTGCTTCCAGAAGGAAGCCTCGCCGCTGTTGGACGGCAACTTCACGTCGGCCGACACGACGCTGAACGATGGCAACAGCCGATCCAGCCCCCGGGCGATGGTGGCGTTGGTCTCAAGCAGGCAGGGCCGTCCAGGGGGCGAGGCCTTGAACCAGGCCTCGAGAAAATCAGCCTGCAGCATGGGCTCGCCACCGGTTACTGCCAGCATGGCTATGGAAGGGTCTTCGGCGATGAAGCGGGCCACCACGGCGGCCAGTGTTTCTACCGATACGGGATTGTCGAGAAACTTGCTCTCACCGCCAGGAAAGTCGACGCGGCAGTGCTGGCTCTTTTCGAGCGAGTCGGGAGTGTCACAGTAGCCGCAGCGCATGTTGCAGCCCGACAGGCGCACGAACAACTGCCGCTGCCCGGAGTAACTGCCCTCGCCCTGCAGCGAGACGAAGAGTTCGCTCAGCCACCCGTTCACCCGCGGGGCCCGTCGCTTACCCGGATCTGCCGCTCGCATGAGCCCTCGTGTTTGTGGGATCCGGCCATCGTCAACGCAGACTAGCACGAACCCTGCGGGCGGCTAACAGCTGCCGCCGTAGAACAGCAGGGCGGTCGACCGGTGAGCTCGTATCAGGAAATTTCAGGTTCGCTTTCGCCGGGGGGAACACGTGCCGACAGGCTATCGCCACCATCGGTGTGCATGGTGCGCTGGGCCTGCTCGTACTCATCCTGGCAGGTGACGCAAAGCTCGCTGAAGGGCATGGCCTTGAGCCGCGAGGGAGAGATATCACCCTCGCACTCTTCGCACTTGCCGTAGTCACGGCTCTCTATGCGCAGCAGGGCCTCGTCCACAAGCTGCAGCTTGCGACGGTCCCTGTCGCCGAGAAGGAGGTTTATCTCTCGATCGCGGTCGTCGCTGGCAATGTCATAGGTATCGCGACCCTCGCCGGCTTCGCCTTCGCGCCCTTCTTTCATGTCCTGCTTGATCTCGCGCAGGATGTCACTGCGCATCTCAAGCAAAAGTGCTTCGAATTTATCTAGTTCTCGCTTTCTCATCAGTCTCTACCGCCCACCGCAAGGCATCAGGTGCCCGTATTCAGCGGCGTAACCTAGTTCCGGCGGCCTGCGGCGTCAACAGCCCCTGCCCGCGATGGCCTCCAGCCCCCCTGCGACGCCCGCGGCACCGCAAAAAGATCGTAACCGTCAGAACCCGTAACCGAGACGTCGAGCATGCCCGCCGTCGGGACCCCAGGCACATCGCCCAGCCAGGTCACACCGTCAACATCGGGGCCCTGCCAGCTCGTGCGCCCGTAGCAGTTGCCGTCGCCGTCGCGCCCGCAGACCAACACGCGCTCGGGCTTACCCACGCGGGCGGCCAGGTAGCCCGCGCGCAGGCCTTCGTGCAGATCAAGCAGGCGGTCGCGCCTGAGCCTCGCCAGCTCGGGAGCCACCTCGTCGCCCAGCTCCATTGCCGTTGTGCCTTCTTCGCGCGAATACTCGAACACCGATAGGTGCCCAAAGCGCTGCTCCTCAACGAAGCGACACAGCCGCTCGAAGGCCTCGTCGGTCTCGCCCGGAAATCCCACGAGGAACGACGACCTCAGCACCACGTCCGGAACCTTGCTGCGAACCCTGTCGAGCAGACGACGGGTGGCGTCCGGGTCGGCGGCCCGACGCATGCGTTTGAGCATCTCGCGGTCGGCGTGCTGAAGCGGCAGGTCGAGGTAGTTGCACACCGAGGGTAGCTCTCGCATGGCATCGAGGGTCTCGTCTACCAGCGTGGTCGGGTACATGTAAAAACAACGCACGCGCTCGAGCCCCTGCAACCCGTCTAACTGCCGCAGCAACTGCGACAATCCGTCGCGCTGTTTCCTGTCACGTCCGTAAGCGCTCAGGTCCTGGGCCACCAGGTTGACCTCCAGCGCACCAGCGGCCACCAGGCCGCGAACCTCTTCGACCACGTCCTCCACCGTCCTGCTCTCGTGGCTCCCCCTGAACGACGGAATGGCGCAGAACGAACACTCGTGGTCGCAGCCCTCCGAGACCTTGACCCAGGCCCAGCCCTGCGAGAGGTCGACTTCCCGCGCCGCGCCAGCGGCCGGCAGATAGTGACGCTTACCCGTAAAGCTGCTGCCACCGGGCGCGTTGAGGGCCTCCACAAATCGATCGAGGTCGCCGGTGCCCACCATCACGTCGATCTCGGGTATGGCCTGCGACAGTTCCTGGCCGTAGCGCTCGGCCATGCAACCGGTGACCAGCATGCGCGGCGAGCTGCCGTTAGTGGTTGCGGCTGAATCGCCAGCGGCCAACCCGAGGATGGTGTCTATCGATTCCTGGCGGGCCTCCTCTATGAAGGCGCAGGTGTTCACCACTATGGTATCGGCATCGGCCGCCGCTCCCACGATTTCGTGGCCCGCCGCGCGCGCCTGGCCCAGCATGTACTCGCCGTCCACGTGGTTACGGGCACAGCCCAGCGGCACGAAAAAGATTTTCTTCCTGTCTCCCACGCCGCCGCTCATCTGCCAGCGCCACCCTCGGCACCGGTGCCAGCCGGGCTGGCGGCCTCCGAATCAGAAGCATCCGGTTGCTCGATGAGGTCAACGCCGGCCGGAACTTCAAAGTGAAACAGGCGCTCGGCGAGCACGGTGTCGAGCTCCAGGCCGGCCAGTTCCATGCGGGTCACGCTGCCCACGGCGTCGGTCAACTGCAAGGAAACCGGTCGGCAATCGGGCTGCCGCAGCACGATCTCCACCGTTTCGGCCGCGGCATGTTCGGATACGGGCGCCTTTTCCAGGCGCAGGGTAACGAGCTGCCCGTCGGACTCTAACACTTCGGACCGGTAGCGGGACTCGAGCAAGTCGGTGTTGCCCATCAGCGCCACCAGGCCCCCGCCGCCAAAAGCGCGCCCGTAGTCAAGCCGGTAGACCTGCTCGAGCTCGTGCTGGTGTATCCACAGCGAGGTGCCGTCGCCTACCACTGTCTGCCGTTCGCCGGCGGTGTAATCCCAGCGAAAATGATCGGGCGCCGCAAAATAAAACCGGCCGCCGGTACGCACGGGCTCCTGTATGCCCGGCACGTGCACGGCCTGCGAAAAATCGGCCGCGAGCGTGGTCGTGTTGCGCCAGAACTCTCCGTAGCAGGACAGCATGTCGTGCGCGTCGGCAGAAGAAACGGCCGACGAAACAGCCGGCGCAGTCAGTAGCAGCGCCGCCAGCAGGGCCAGCGATACGAAGCGGGCAGTCAGGCAGGCGGTATGGCCTGGGCCAACACCTGTCGCGGCCGCGACCCGTCGGCCGGACCCACCACTCCGTCGCGCTCCATCTGTTCCATGATGCGCGCCGCACGGTTGTAACCGACTCCCAGTTGCCGCTGTACCCACGACGTAGAACCCTGCCCGTGGCGGGTAACCACGTCAACGGCCTTGTCGTAGAGCTCATCGAAGAAGTCCGGTTCGCCCTCGTCCTCGTCGTCGCCCGACTGGCTGTCGAGCAGCTCCATCTGGTACTGCGGATCGCCCTGCTCCTTAATGAACTCAACGACCTCATCGATCTCGCGATCGCTGATGAAGGCCCCGTGCAGACGCGCCAGGAACGAAGTGCCGGGAGCCATGTAGAGCATGTCGCCCATGCCCAGCAGGCGCTCAGCCCCGACGCCGTCGAGAATGGTCTTGGAGTCATGCCGCGAGGTGACCTGGAAAGAAATGCGCGCGGGAAAGTTGGCCTTGATCAGCCCGGTAATTACGTCGACCGAAGGCCGCTGCGTGGCCAGTATCAGGTGTATACCCGCCGCCCGCGCCTTTTGCGCCAGGCGCGTGATCGACTCTTCGACCTCGCGGCCCACCACCATCATCAGGTCAGCAAGCTCGTCCACCACGACCACCACCCGGGGAAGATGCTCGTGCGGGCTTTCTTCTTCGAGCTCGTACTCCTCTTCTTCCTCTTCCTCTCCTTCCTCGTACTCTTCCTCTCCTTCCTCTTCCTCTTCTTCCTCGTACTCTTCGCCCTCGGCAAGCTCGAGCTCCTCTTCCTGCTCTTCCTCTTCTTCCTCGTACTCTTCGTACTCTTCTTCGAGCTGCTCGGCCACGCGCGCGTTGTAGTCGTCGACACTGCGAACCTTGAGCTCCTTCATCAGCTCAAAGCGACGGTCCATCTCGCGCATGACGTTGGCCAGGGCGGCGGCAGCTTTCCGGACGTCGGTCACTACCGGTACCAGCAAGTGGGGAATGCCCTCGTAGATCGACAACTCGAGCATCTTGGGGTCGATCATTATGAAGCGCACGTCCCTCGGCGTGGCCTTGTACAGGATGCTCATGATGATGGCGTTCAGTGCCACCGATTTACCCGAACCCGTAGCGCCAGCCATCAGCAGGTGGGGCATCTTTGCCAGATCGGCGTAACGCGCCACGCCCGTGGTGTCCCTGCCCACGACCACCGACAGCGCCGAAGGCAGGCCGCGAAACTCTTCGCAGTCGATCAGGTCACGCAGGCCAACGAGGTCGCGGTGACGGTTGGATACCTCGATTCCTACCACGTTCTTGCCCGGAATCGGTGCCACGATTCTCACGCCGTGGGCCCTCAGGGCCATGGTCAGATCGTCGCAGAGATTCACTATGCGGCTCACCTTGATGCCGGCGTCGGGCTCGAACTCGTAAGTGGTAATAACCGGGCCCGAGCGCACCGCGGTGACGCTGCCCGACACCCCAAAGGTAGACAGCTTCTGCTCGAGTACCTTGGACAAGGCTATCAGCGTGTCCTCGTCGACGTCCACGTCGGCCTCGTCGGGATCGCCCAGCAGATTGACCGGGGGAAGACTGTAGTCGTTGTCGTCGACGCTGAAGTTAAACTTCTCCTGCTTGTCGCGGCCCTTCGATTCCTCGCTCATGCGCCGGCGTGCCTCGGCCACCGACTCGGCGCTGCTGGTGATCTCGAGTATGGCCCGGGCCTTGCCCTCTTCGAGTTCGGCGTGGCCATTAGAAGCTACGTCGACCGCAACTTCATCGACACCGAAGCCAATCGCGTCGGTGTCGGCCTCATCAAGGTCGGGCTCGTCATCTATGGAGAAGACCATTGGCGCGGCCGGCTCCTCGACCTGCTCGCTACGCGACAACGCCGCGGGCGGGGCGGGGCGGGACGGCATGCGCGGCATACGAGGCCGGTGCGCCCGCGCGAACTCTCCCAGGCCCGAGGCCGCGCGCTCTATCTTCTCGCCCATGAAGTTACCCGCGCGCAGCACCGCGCTGCGAACCAACAGGGCAAAGCGCGCGAGAACCCGCGAAGGCGCGGCGCCGGTGAGCATAATAAAAATCCAGCCGGCAAACGCGGCCAGGATCACCGAGCTGCCTACCATACCGAAGGCCTGCCTGGCCAAGGCAGAAAGAAAACCACCAACCCAGCCGCCGGCTTCGGTCGGCACTACCCCCTGCCGGTAAAGACCAAGGACCACGGCGCCCTCAAATAACAGGGCAACCGCGCCCACCAGCCGCACCGGCGACACGGTGGCCGTCTGCCTTGCAAACAAGCCCACGGCACCGGCGACGAGCAGCGCGGGAAACAGGTAGCTGGCGTATCCGAAGCACTGCACCAGTGCGTGGGCCACGGTGTAGCCCACCACGCCCACCTGGTTGGTCGCGGGCGAATCGGGTGAGTAGGAGTAGAAACTCAGCGCCAGGGCAGCCCCGAGCGCCGAGCACAGTATTGCCTCCACCTCGTGTACGAGGCGCGACTCGGTCTTCCTGTTCCTTGCGGGCCGTTTAGCCACTACCAGTCAAAACTCCCAGGTACAGGCCCAAACAGCCTGTAACAATGCAGTATAGCGCAAAGGGCAGCAGCCTTCCCCTCCTGATGGCACGCATCATTATTGCTATGGCCAGCCAGCCGGTCACGGCCGACGCGGCGACCCCTGCCAACACCGGCGTGAAACTCGTATCAAGCAGGTGTACCAGCTCGTCGAGCTTGAAAACTACCGCGCCCAGTATGGCCGGAATCGACAAAAGGAAGGCAAAACGGGCCGCCAGGTCGCGGTCGAGCCCTCGCCCCAGGCCGGCAGTGACCGTGGCCCCGGCCCGCGATATGCCCGGCAACACGGCCACCGCCTGCAGGGCGCCTATGACCAGAGCGTCCAGCGGCCGCATGGCATCGGCTCCCTTGCTCCCGGCCGCCAGCCTCGAGGCCCAGGCCAGCATGCAGGCTGTAATCAAGAGGCACAGGCCCACCACGGCCGGCGACGAAAACGCGGCCTCTACCTGCGCGGCGAACAGCAGGCCCACGACCACTATGGGCAAGGTGGCCAGGGCCAGCAGCCCGACCTGTCGCCGGTCGGGCGAATCTCCACCACCCAGCGACAGCAGCAGGCGCAGCAGGTCAGCCCTGAAATACCCCAGCACGGCCAACAGCGTGCCCACGTGCAGCATGACGTCCAAGGCCACGGGCGACTCGACAGAGCTGCCGAACAGCCGGCGGGCCAGCACCAGGTGGCCGGAACTGGAGACCGGTAGGAACTCGGTCAATCCCTGGAGGATCCCCAGCAGTACTGCCTGCGCTGTGTTCACCCTCTACAACCACCACGCGGGCTGTCCCGCTGCGCGATTTTATAACCGCCCGGCGATGGGAACAAGCCTCCTGCCACCAGCAACGGTCTTCCTGCACAGCGGGCTTTCTTTACAGCGCGCTTCCTGCACAACTGAGCACAGCCATATCATTGACAACGGGCAGGGCCGGCTCTAGCCTCCCACAAAGGCATCAGGAGGCTCTCCATGGCATCAGTAAACAAGGTAATTCTCATCGGAAATCTCGGGCAGGACCCCGAATTGCGCAACACGAACAGCGGCAAGGCCGTCACGACCATGCGCATGGCCACCACCGACGTGTGGACCGACCAGTCGGGAGAGCGGCAGGAACGCACCGAGTGGCACAGTGTGGTCGTATGGGGCCGGCAGGCTGAAAACTGCGTGCAGTACCTGCAGAAAGGGCGCCCGGTATACGTGGAAGGCCGCCTGCAGACCCGCAAGTGGCAGGACAGGGACGGAAACGACCGCTACTCTACCGAGATAGTGGCCGACCGCGTCCAGTTTCTGGGCGGACGCAGCGATGGCGACGCGCCGCGGGCCAGCTCGGACAGCAGGGACGACGTGCCCAGCTTCCCGTCCCAGCCGGAAGCCGGCGCGGGCTCGGACGTACCCTTCTAGTGCGCACGGCTGGCTGTTAGCCGGCTGGCTACTCCCAACCGGAATCAGCGAAAGAAAAGTAGCCGTCTCGGCCCACCACCACGTGGTCGAGTACCGGTATGCCCAGGATTTCACCGGCCCGCCTCAAGCGCGCCGTGATACGCCGGTCTTCGCTGCTGGGACCGGGATCTCCGCTGGGGTGGTTGTGCATAAAAATCACCGCGGCGGCAGCTTCGCACACCGCTGGGCGGAATGCCTCGCGGGGATGAACCAACGAGGCCCCCAGCGAGCCCTCCGAGATCATCGCCTTGCGCAACAGCCGGTTCTTGCTGTCGAGCAGCAGGCCGTAGAAACGCTCGCGCTTGAGCTCCGATAGCAAGGGGCCGAAGTGTTTGAACACCTGCTCGGACGAAGTCAGGGCGCATCCGAGCTTGAGCTCCCGAGAATGGACCCGGCGGCCAATCTCCCAGGCAGCCTCCAACCTCGAGGCTCGCGCGTTGCCCAGTCCCGGCACCGAGCAGAGCTCGCTCGTACCCACACCAGAAAGCCTGCGAAGGTCGCCGAACCTGGCGAGCAGTCCACGCGCGAGCTCAAGAGCGTTGCCCGAACTTGCGTGGCCGCTTCCCGCCAACAATGCCAGCAGCTCGCCGTCGCTCAGCGCCGCGGCTCCTACCTCCCGCAGGCGTTCGCGCGGAGCCTCACTGTTGAGCCAGGTGTGTTTTGGGGCCGCGTGCGACACCAGCGTAGACTAACCCCACTTGCCCCTGCCGCAAAGCAAAAACGCGTCAGTGCGGGACATCAATTACAGCAAGGTCATCACCGTGGCGGCCAGACTGGAGTCGTCATGGAAAGGAAAAACTCCTGGCTAGCAGGAATCAGGCGCGCTGGTAGTGGCCGCTTCGCCCGCCGCTCTTCTCCAGCAGGCGAACCTCTCCGAGCACCATGCCGCGGTCGACGGCCTTGCACATGTCGTAGACCGTAAGCCCCGCGAGGGTGGCGGCAAGCAGGGCCTCCATTTCGACCCCCGTGCGCCCGTTGACCACCGCCGTTGCCTGCAGGCACAGCACGCCAGGCCGTTCGGGGTCGGTCTCAAAATCAACCGAAACCGAATCGAGTCCAAGCTGATGGCACATGGGGATGAGCGTGTGGGTCTGCTTGGCCGCCATGATGCCGGCAGTGCGCGCCACCGCGAGCACGTCGCCCTTGGGCAGATCGCCCGCGAGTATGCGTTCAAGGGTGGAGGGCTGCATCTGCAGTTCGGCCGCGGCTACGGCCTCACGCCGGGTCGCGTCCTTGCCCGACACGTCGACCATGCGTACGCGACCCTTCTCATCTGTGTGACTGAACTCTTTCAACCCACGCTCTCCCGCTTGCAAACCACCGCCAAACTTCATACATCGACCGCGACCCTGCCGCCAGTACGCGGACTTGAACACGGCCCACAATAAACGGAAAAGAACTGCACATGGCTACACAACACAGCAAGGTAATCATCCTCGGATCCGGCCCGGCGGGACTCACTGCGGCCATATATGCTGCCCGCGCCGACCTCGCACCGTTGGTAGTAGAGGGCAGCCAGCCCGGCGGTCAACTGACGATAACCACCGACGTAGAAAACTACCCGGGGTTTCCCGAAGGCGTGATGGGGCCAGACATGATGCAGAAGTTTCGCGACCAGGCGGCGCGCTTCGGCACCGAGTTCGCTACCGGCGACATCGAGTCGGTGGACCTGTCCCGGCGACCGTTCACGCTCAACTCGCCAGACATCACCTTTACCTGCGACGCACTGGTAGTCGCCACCGGGGCGACCGCTCGCTTGCTCGGGCTGGAATCCGAAACGCGGCTCATGGGTTACGGCGTGTCTGCATGCGCCACTTGCGATGGCTTTTTCTTCAGAGATCGCAAGGTGCTGGTCATCGGCGGCGGTGATTCGGCCATGGAAGAAGCCACCTTCCTGTCCAAGTTTGCCAGCTCGGTGACCGTGGTGCACCGACGCGAAGGGTTCCGTGCGTCGCAGATCATGCTCGAACGGGCCCAGGTCAATCCGAAGATCGACTTCCTTCTCAACCGAACCATAGACGAGATCCACGGCGACGTGGCCGAGGGCGGCGTCACGGCAGTGACCCTGCGCGACACCAGTGACGGTGCCAGCGCCGGCTCGACCGAACGCGTGGACTGCGACGGGGTCTTCATGGCCATAGGGCATTTGCCCAACACCGCGTTGTTTGACGGCCAGTTGGACACCGACCAGAAGGGTTACGTCGCCACCCGGCCCGACTCGACCTACACCAGCATTGAAGGCGTATTTGCCTGCGGCGACGTACGCGACAGTGTGTATCGACAGGCCATCACCGCGGCCGGAAGCGGTTGTGAAGCCGCCATAGACGCCGAACGCTGGCTGGCCGAACAGGAGTAGCCGGCACCCGTACCAGCCCGGCTGATTACTTGTCGGGTTGCTTGCGCTGTTCCTTACGCGAACCCTCGGAAAATTCCTCGGGCGGCTGGCGCAGCAGGCGTAAAGCTTCTTCCTCGCTCATGGCAAAGCCTTCGGCCTTGGTCGTGGCGCAGAACTCCACCGCTATGCCGCTGGGATCGACCGTGTAGATGGAGCGGCACCAGCCGTGGTCAAATTCTACTAATGGCTCAACCCCGTTTCCCTCAAAGCGCTGCTTGAGCTCGAGAAGGCGTTGCTCGTTTTCAACGCGAAAGGCAACGTGGTTGGCCCAGGGCGGCAGGCCCACGGTACTGGACAGGTCGGTCGCGTAGTCCTCCTTTTCACCCACACCGTTGAGCTCAAAGAAACCCAGCGAAGCGCCCCCACCCATGTCGAAAAAGAAATGGCGAAACCACCCATCGCCGCTCAGATGGTTTTCTACGTGGACCAGCGGCATGCCGAGTTTGTCGACGTAGAACTTTCGCGTGGCCTCCGGGTCCCTGGTTACGAAAGCGACGTGGTGCAGTCCGGTTGTTGTAGTCAAACCTTGATCCTCCCTGGTCCGGCCAAATGTAGCCCACCAGCCGACATGATTCCACGGGCGGGGTACCAGGCCCCTGGTCAGACCCTTACGACAACGCCGCGCTCTGCGAGATAGCGCTTGCACTCGGCTATTGAGTACTCACCGTAGTGAAAAATCGATGCGGCCAGCACCGCGTCGGCGCCGCCCGTGGTCACGCCCTCGAGCAGGTGCCCGGGCCCGCCCACTCCGCCCGAGGCTATGACCGGCACGCCCACCGCGTCGGCCACCGCGCGGGTAAGCTCAAGATCGTATCCGTCGCGCGTACCGTCGCGGTCCATACTGGTGAGCAGTAGCTCCCCCGCTCCCAGTTCTTCCATACGGCGGCACCAGGCAACGGCGTCGATGCCGGTGGGACGGCGACCGCCGTGGGTGTAGATTTCCCAGCCGTCGTTACCTGCCTTGTCCACCAGCAACTCGGGCCAGGTCCCGGCCCAATCCGGTGCCCCGTCCACGCCGCCACCGTCTTCGGCAAGTTCGAGGTGTTGGTCGCGCCTGCGCGCGTCGACGGCCACCACCACGCACTGGCTACCGTACACGCGGGCAGCTTCGTCCACGAAATCGGGGTTGATGACAGCGGCCGTGTTGATCGAGACCTTGTCGGCACCGGCCCGCAACAGAGCGCCCAGGTCTTCGACCACGCGCACGCCGCCTCCCACGGTCAGCGGCATGAAGGCCTGCTCTGCCGTGCGCGACACCACGTCGAGCATGATGTCGCGTTTCTCATGGCTGGCGGTTATGTCGAGAAACGTAAGCTCATCGGCACCCTCGGCGTCGTAGCGCATGGCGCACTCCACCGGGTCACCGGCATCGCGCAGGTCAACAAAATTGACTCCCTTCACGACACGGCCGTCCTTGACGTCGAGGCAGGGTATTATGCGCTTAGCCAGCATCGGGTATCGGTACTCGCGGCCGGTATCAGCCGGCGGCCTCCGTCAGTCTGGCCAGCGTTACCGCGCCGTCGTACAACGCGCGCCCGACCACCACGCCATCTATGCCGCTGCCGGCGACCTCCCGGAGACGCTCAACGTCGGCCACGCCGTGCACACCACCCGATGCCACCACGGGTACGGTTACCGACCGCGCCAGTCGCGCGGTGGCCTCCGCATTGACGCCGTCGCCGGTTCCGTCGCGGTCGATGTCGGTGTAGACAATGCCGGCCACACCGGCGTCCTGCATGGCCATGGCCAGCTCGAGCGCGTCGCAACCACCGTCGTTGAGCCAACCGTCGACCGCCACGCGACCCGAGCGAGCGTCGATCCCAACCCAGACCCGCCCCGGCCATCGGCGCGCAGCCTGCTCAACGATGTCGGGGGCACGGACAGCCACCGTGCCCAGTATCACCCGCCCCACGCCAGCCTCCAGCCAGCGCTCCACCGTAACCAGGTCGCGTATGCCGCCGCCAAGTTCGGTAATAAAATCGTCGCCCGCGCCTGCGACCACCGCGAGTATGGCTTCTACCGCCCGCTGGTTGTCATCTCCCGCACCGCGGGCGCCATCAAGGTCAACCAGGTGCAGGGCTCGCGCGCCCTCGTCTATCCAACGTTGGGCCATGGCCGCCGGGTCGTCGGAAAAAACGGTCTCTTGCTCGTAGTCGCCCCTGAGCAGGCGCACGCAACGCCCAGCGCGTATGTCTATGGCCGGCAGTACCAGCACGTCAGGAATTCTCGCCGGCCGTGCCCACGAAGTTGGCCAACAGGCGCAGCCCGGCCGATTGGCTTTTTTCGGGGTGAAACTGGGTCGCTAGCAGGTTGTCGCGCGCCGCGGCGGCGACAAAACTACCGCCGTAGTCACAAGCAGCAGCCACCACCTGCTCGTTGTCGCTGAGCACTCGGTAGCTGTGCACAAAGTAAAATCGCTCGTTGTCGGCTATGCCTTCAAAGTAAGGAGAAGCACCGCGCAGCTTGATCTCGTTCCAACCCATGTGCGGCACCTTGAGCTCCCGGGGCAGGCCCTCGAAGCGGCTCACGTGGCCCGGCAGCAGGCCCAGCCCCTCTACCCGGCCGAACTCGTCGCTGTGATCAAAGAGGATCTGCATGCCCACGCATATGCCCAGGAAAGGCTTGCCCGAGGTCGCCGCCCGGCACACGGCCTCGCGCAGCCCGGCCTCCTCGAGGTTACCCATGCAACGAGCAAACGCGCCCACGCCGGGCAGCACCACCGCCTGTGCGTCGGCCAGATCCGAAGCGCTCGAGGTCACGCGCACGCTTGCGCCTACCTTCTCAAGCGCCTTGGCAACGCTGCGCAGGTTGCCAACGCCGTAGTCGACGACCGCTATCACCCGCCGGTCATCCCCGCGCCGGTCATCCCCGTAACCGGCCCTTGGTGGAAGGGACGCCCTTTACCCTGGGGTCGCGCGCACAGGCCTGCCCCAACGCTCTCGCGAGCGCCTTGAAGGTGGCCTCGATCAGGTGGTGGGCATTGCGACCGTAGCGCTTGTTAATGTGGAGGTTCATGCGGGCCTCGTTCATCAGCGCCTGCATGAAGTCGTTGACGAGATCGACCTCGAAGTCGCCCACTCGGTGCTGGCGTATCTTCAAGTCGTAGACCATGAAGGGGCGACCGCCTAGATCGACGGTGACCGCCACCAGTGCCTCGTCCAGGGGAATTTCGGCGTGGCCGTAGCGTACGATGCCGGCCCTGTCACCCAGGGCCTTGTCGATGGCCTGGCCCAGCGCCAGGCCCACGTCTTCGACGGTGTGGTGAGCGTCGACGTGCAGATCGCCCGTGGCCTTGACCTTGAGGTCGATCAGGCTGTGCCGTGACAGCGAGTCGAGCATGTGGTCGAGAAACGGTACGCCGGAATCGATAGAGCCCTTGCCGCTGCCGTCAAGTACGAGGTCAACGTTTATGCTGGTCTCGCCGGTCTGTCGCGTTACCTTTGCCCGGCGGATACCTGTCTTTCGACTGCTGGTCGCCACTTACCTTCCTCCCTTGCGGCCGCTGCCCGACCGCTGCTTTTTCGTTGCCGCCGCTTTTTTTTTCGCCGCCGGTTTACCGGCAACGTCGTCCAGGCGCAGGCGGACCGCGGCGGCGTGGGCCGTCAATCCCTCGGCCTCCGCGAGGCGCAGCACCGTGGGGCCTATCGCGCCCACGCCACCCACGCCCATGTCAATAATACTGCTGCGCTTGACGAAATCATACACTCCCAGGGGCGAAGCAAAGCGCGCCGAACCGCCGGTGGGCAGCACGTGGTTGGGGCCGGCCGCGTAGTCGCCGAAAGGCTCGCTGCTCATCGCACCGAGGAAGATAGCCCCCGCGTTACGCAATCCGCCCAACAGTTCGCGCGGCGCGGCGGTCATCACCTCGAGGTGCTCGGGAGCGATCTCGTTGGCCAACTCCACGGCCCGTGCGAGTGACTTGACCACCAGTATGCTGCCGTACTTCTTCAACGACGCCGCGGCGATTGCTCGACGCTCCAACCCGGCGAGCTGGCTTTCGAGCTGCTTCGCCACGGCAGCAGCCATGCGCCGGCTGGTGGTGATGCACACAGAGGCGGCCAAGGGATCGTGCTCGGCCTGGGCCAGCATGTCAGCTGCCACGTAGTCGGCACGCGCGCTTCCGTCGGCTATGATCAACACCTCGGTGGGACCCGCGATCATGTCGATATCGACCTTGCCGAAGAGCAGACGCTTGGCCGTAGCCACGTAGATGTTGCCCGGGCCCACGATCTTGTCCACGCGCGCGATGCTGTCGGTGCCGAGCGCCAGCGCGGCGATGGCCTGGGCACCGCCCACGCGAAAGACGCGGTCGACGCCGGCTATGGCAGCAGCAGCGAGCACGGCTGGCTCCACCGTGCCCCCCGGCCCCGGCGGGGTCGCCATGACCACCTCGTCTACACCCGCCACGCGCGCCGGCACCACGTTCATCAACACAGTGGACGGGTAGGCAGCACGGCCACCGGGTGCGTAGACTCCCACGCGGGCCAACGGCAGCACGCGAACCGAGTTGCGGGTGTCGCCCTCGCGCAGCTCGTAGCCACGCGCCAGCTGCGGTTTGTGAAACGCCACTATGCGGCGGTGAGCCGCACGCAGGGCCGCCCTCAGCGACGCCGGCAGCGACGCCAGCGCCTCGGCGATCTCGTCGCGCCCGACCTCAAAACCGTCGGCGGCCAACGTTACACCGTCGAACTTCCTGGTGTAGCGAGCTACAGCGCGGTCGCCCCCGCGGCGCACGCCGGCGATGATGGCCACCACGTCGCGCTCCACCGACCCGCCCTGCGCGTGCCGGCCTTCGAGCAGACGCAGGCGTTTCGTGGCAGCAGCACCTCCGTCTATCAGCGGTTCAATAATCATTGTCGCTCCGTTTCAGTGCCCGTGTCAGTACGGCCCTTCCATGTCCACGCGCTCGACGTCGGCACCCAGGGTTCTCAGCTTTTCTTCTATACGCTCGTAGCCACGGTCCAAGTGGTAGACCCTGAGTACGTCGGTCTGGTAGTCGCCGGCCAGGCCTGCGAGCACCATGCTCACGCTGGCCCTGAGATCGGTGGCCATCACCGCTGCGCCACTCAGGCTCACCCGACCTCTGACCAACGCGCTGTTGCCCGACAGCGTGATGTCGGCGCCCATACGCTGTAGCTCACTGACGTGCATGAAGCGGTTCTCAAAGATGTTCTCGGTCACGATCGCCTCGCCGTCGGCCAAGCACATGAGCGCCATGAACTGGGCCTGCAGGTCGGTGGCAAAACCGGGGTGCGGCGCGGTGGACACGTTTACTGCCGAGGGCCGCTTGTCGCAGCGCGCGGTCATACCGTCGCCATTATCGCGCAGCACCACGCCGGCGCTTTCCAGAGCCGTTACGAGCTCGCGCAGGTCGTCCGCGCGAGCGCCTTTCACCGTTACTTCGCCCCTTGTCATTGCCGCCGCTATCAGGAAGGTACCGGCCTCTATTCGGTCGGGTATAACCCGGTGAGTCATACCCCCCAGCCGCTCCACGCCCTCTATCTCTACTACCGACGAACCAGCGCCCGATATGTTCGCGCCCATTTTCTGGAGCGCACGGGCCAGGTCAACGACCTCGGGTTCGCGCGCGGCGTTTTCCAGGCGGGTGCTACCACGCGCAAGGCTGGCAGCCATGAGCAGGTTCTCGGTGGCGCCCACCGAGGGTTTCTCCAGTATGATGTGCGCGCCCTTGAGCCCATCGACCGAAGCCTCCTCGTAGCCGCGCACGGTCTCTATGCGCGCACCCATCAGCCGCAAGGCCGACAGGTGCACATCCACCGGCCGGGCGCCTATGGCACAGCCGCCGGGCATCGACACGCGCGCGCGACCGAAGCGGGCCAGCAACGGGCCCAGCACGAGAAACGACGCTCGCATGGTCCGCACCAGGTCGTAGGGGGCCTCCCACTGGTCGACTCCCGAGCAGTTGATGGTCATGCTCGAGGGGTCGTGGCGCTCAACGCTCGCGCCCAGGCGCTCGAGCAAGCGCGCAGCCGTGCGTATGTCGGCCACGTTGGGCAAGCCCGTGAGGTGACAGTCGTCGTCGCTGAGCAGGCAGGCAAACAGCAGCGGCAGCGCCGCGTTCTTGGAACCCGCCACCTCCACACTGCCCTTGAGCCTGCGCCCTCCCTGTATGCGTATCATGTCCACTCGATCGCTCTTCAGTCGGGCCTGATGCCAGTTACCACCCTCTCGCGGCCCGCGAGATCGCGCTTGAGCTGTAAGTCGCGCCAGCCGCCGGCCTCGAAGCGTTCGACCACCTGCCTCCACTGGCTGCCCACTTCTACCATCAGTTGCCCGTCGCCTTTGAGGTAAGCAGGCGCCTCGTCTACCAGGCGACCGACCACCGACATGCCGTCGTCACCACCGACCAGCGCCGTCATGGGCTCCCACTGTCGTACTTCGGGCTGCAAGCCGCCGTACTCCTCGCTTGTGACGTAAGGTGGGTTGCTCAGCAGCAGGTCAAAGGGTTGGCTATCTTCGGCCACGGCGGCAAAAAGATCGCCGCGGCAGAACTCTATCCTGTCTGCCACCGAATGGGCCTGGGCATTCACGGGCGCCAGTTCGAGCACCGAAGCCGACGTGTCGGTTGCAAGAACATGTAGGTCGGCTATTTCGCTGGCAACAGATATGGCCAGGGCCCCCGAGCCGGTGCCCAGGTCGAGCAGGCGGGCACCGGGATCGCGGGCCCTCAAGAACTCCACGGCCAGCTCCACCAGCAGCTCGGTCTCGGGCCTGGGAATCAGCACGCGCCGGTCGACGCGAAAATCCAGCGACCAGAATTCACGCGAGCCCACTATGTAGTGTACCGGCTCGCGGCCGGCGCGACGTTTGACCATCTCGCGGTAACGTCCCACCTCGTCGGCAGCCAGCGGTCGCTCATGGTTGGTGTAGAGCTCCACCCGTGTCATGCCCAGCGCCGTGGCCAGCATGAGCTCGGCGTCTATACGCGGACTCTCTATGCCCTTCCCCTCCAGGAAATCAGTGGTAACCGCGAGGTACTCGCCAAGCAGCCTGGGTGGCGCCGCGCTCTTGCCAGTGGCGCCAGCGCCGCTCACGAGCCGTCCTCCGCCACCAGGCGCGCAGCCTGCTCGGCGGCGGCCAGGGCGTCGACGACATCGTCGATCTCGCCGTCGAGAAAAGCTTCGAGGTTATGCACGGTCATTCCGATGCGGTGGTCGCTGATGCGGCCCTGGGGGAAATTGTAGGTGCGTACTCTCTCCGAACGGTCACCGCTGCCCACCATGGCGCGGCGGTCGGCGGCCTGCGCCTGATGGCGCTTCTGCTCCTCGAGGTCGAACAGGCGGGCCAGAAGTATCTTCATGGCTCTGGCCTTGTTCTTGTGCTGGGATTTCTCGTCCTGGCAGGTCACCACCAGGCCGGTGGGCTCGTGCGTAAGCCGCACCGCCGAGTCGGTGGTGTTGACCGACTGCCCGCCGGGGCCAGAGGAACGGTATACATCCACGCGTATGTCGTTGTCGGCCACCTTGAGGTCCAGCGGTTCGGCCTCGGGCAGCACCGCCACGGTTACGGCCGAGGTATGTATGCGCCCCTGCGACTCGGTTTCGGGCACCCTCTGCACCCGGTGCACGCCCGCCTCGCGACGCAGGCAACCGTAGGCATCGCGACCCAGCACGTTAACCACGGCTTCTTTTATGCCGCCCTTGGAACCGGAGTTGGCCGACAATGATTCGACCTTCCAACCGCGACGCTCGGCGTAACGCTCGTACATTCTCAACAGGTCACCGGCAAACAGGGCCGCCTCGTCGCCGCCGGTACCGGCACGTACCTCGAGCACCGCGTTGCGCCGGTCGACCGGATCACTGGGCACGAGCAGGACCTTTATGCGTGCCTCGAGGTCCTCTACCAGCGCACCCAGGCGCCCACCCTCCTCACCGGCCATGGCGGCCAGGTCGGCGTCGGTGTCGGCGGCCAGGGCCTGTGCCTCTTCGAGCTCAACCGCCGCGCGGCTGCGCTGTCGCGACAGCTCCACCAGCTCGCGCAACTCGGCGTGCTCGCGGGAGAGATCAGTGTAACGGGCGCGATCCTGCACCACCTCGGGCGAGGCGAGCAGCTGCTCCAGTTCGTCGAAGCGTCCCTCGATGGCTTTGAGCCGATCGAACATGGCGGGTCGTGCATCCCGGCTACTTCTTGTCCATGCCGTAACGGCGGCGGAAGCGCTCAACGCGACCCGCCGTATCGACGATCTTCTGCTGACCGGTGTAGAAGGGGTGGCAGGCCGAGCAGATTTCGACGTGAATCTTGTCGATCGTTGAGCGGGTCGTAAAAGTATTGCCGCAGGCGCAGACAACCTCTATCTCGTTGTACTCGGGGTGTATTTCAGCCTTCACCGTAATCTTCTCCGTAAAACCGGGCCGCCGCAGCCACCCCAAGGGTGGGCCCGGTGCTCGTGCATGACCGGGCATTTATACCTGTACGCCCGTGTTTGGCAAGGCGGGGCTTCAGCGCACGCGGGCGACGGCCTGCTCCCAGCCCTCGTAGAGCTCTCGGCGGCGGGCCGGCTTCATCGAGGGCCGAAACACGCGGTCGGTGCTGCGCGCGGCCTCTATGTCAGCCGCCCCCTTCCACACACCCGTTGCGCGACCCGCCAGGAAGGCCGCCCCGACTGCGGTGGTCTCAACCACCCTGGGCCTGTCCACCGAGCCACCGAGCAGGTCAGCCTGGAACTGCATGAGAAAATCATTGGCTGCCGCGCCGCCGTCAACGCGCAGCACCCTGGGTTTGCGACCGGCGTCGGCCGCCATGGCGTCGGCGAGATCCCGCGACTGGTAGGCCAGCGACTCGAGCGTGGCGCGTATGACATGGTCAGCCGTCACCCCGCGGGTGAGCCCCACCAGCGCTCCGCGCGCGTCGGGGTCCCAGTAGGGCGCGCCCAGGCCCGTGAAGGCCGGCACCAGGTAGGTGCCCAGTGTTGAATCCACGCGGCGGGCGGCGGCCTCCGAATCGGCCGCGTTCTTCAACAGGCCCAGCCCGTCCCTGAGCCACTGCACGGCCGCGCCGGCTATGAACACCGAGCCCTCAAGCGCGTAGGCGGGGCCACCGTCGGGTGCGCAGGCCATGGTCGTGAGCAGGCGGTTGCGTGAAGTCACCGGCTTGTCGCCGGTGTACATGAGCATGAAGCAACCCGTGCCGTAAGTGTTCTTTATCATGCCCGGACGAAAGCAGGCCTGCCCGTACAGCGCAGCCTGCTGGTCGCCGGCCACGCCCGCTATGGGTATCTCGGCGCCCGAGAGTACCGTCGTGCCGAACACGCCCGAGGATGGGTGCACCTCGGGCAGCATCTCCATGGGCACGCCCAGCGCCCGGCAAAGGGTGGCGTCCCAGCGACGGCGACGGATGTTGAAAAGCATGGTGCGCGAAGCGTTGGTGTAATCGGTGGCGTGCACGCGGCCGCCGGTGAGCTTGTAGATCAGCCAGGAATCGATGGTGCCGAAGGCCAGTTCGCCGCGCTCGGCCCTGCGCCGCGCGCCCCTGACGTGATCGAGTATCCACGCAACCTTGCTGCCCGAGAAGTACGGGTCGAGCACCAGGCCTGTTCGTTTTCTGACCTCGGGCAGGAGTCCGTCGGACTCAAGGCGGCGGCAGTGATCCGCCGTGCGCCGGTCCTGCCAGACAATGGCCCGGTGAATGGGCTCCCCGGTCTGCCTGTCCCAAACAACTGTCGTCTCGCGTTGGTTGGTTATGCCTATAGCTGCCAACGCAGAAGGCTTGATGTCGGCCTTGCGACAAGCGCGCGCCAGCAGGCCTCGGGTCACCTTCCAGATCTGCTCGGCGTCGTGCTCCACCCAGGCGGGGCGTGGGTAGTACTGGGTGAACTCGGAGTACACGCGTGAGCGCACGCGCCCGCGCCCGTCGAACACCATCACTGTAGAACCGGTGGTTCCCTGGTCTATGGCCATTACGAATCGCGACATTGTTCGTCCTCCAGCTGCCGGGCGCCCGGAACGTGGTTTATCAGCCGCGCGATAAACCACAAGCGGACAATACCACCCATGCACGGGCCCCGATTGCAGGGCGCGCCCGGGTCTACTAATGACAACGGGTGGCCGCGCGCTTTGTATACCTCACGGGCAAGGGCGGCTGCGGCAAGACCCTGCTGGCCGAACTGCTCGCCGAGGGTGCCCGGCGCCGCGGCATCCCGGTGCTCAGGCTATCGCTCGACGACCGGGATAAAACCGGCAATGTCGACGGCGAGCCACATAAGCCTACTGCGACCCGCACTCTTGTGCTCGACCGCCGCACAGCCCTGCGCGACCTGCTGGCGTCACTGTTCCGCCTGGGATTTATCGCCGACCGCCTCCTCGACAGCAGCAGCTTCAGGGCCGTGGCAGAGGCCGCCCCCGGCGTGACCGAGCTGGTCACCCTGGCGTGGATAGAGCAGATCGGTTCGCGCCTGCCCAAGGGTCTGGTTGTTGTCGACGGGCCGTCTTCTGGCCACGCGGCGGCCCTGTTGCGATCGCCACAGACGGTGCTGGGCCTGGCCTCCTCGGGCGCCATCGCCGGAGCGGCGCGCAAACTCGAACAGCTGCTAACCGACCCCCGGCGCTTCAGGTCGTTGGTGGTGAGCACGCCCGAAGATTTCTCGCTCAACGAGTCGCAGTTGCTGAGTACCGAGCTGGCCGAGCTGGGCGTGGCCGCCCTCCCCCCGGTGCTCAACGCTGTTTACCCGCTGCACGCCAACCCGGCGCAACTCGCATGGCTGCAACAGGCGGCCGACGATGACCCCGCGCTGCTACCGGCACGCTGGCAGCAGGCGCGCGCCGAGCGCCACGCCCGTGTGCTGGAACAACTGGAGAACGCCCGGCGCAACGCCATTGTAATCCCCTTTCTATTCGGCGGTAACGGTCAGCAGCCCGGTAACCAAAGGATGGCTGCCGCCGAGCGACTCAGCGGACGGGTGCTGGGGGCGTTCTCGTGAGCGTGACCGACCCCGGTACAGCCCGACCGAGGCTACTGGTGTTCGCCGGTGAGGGTGGCGTGGGCAAGACCACACTCGCTGCCGCCACTGCCTTGAAGGCCAGCCTCTCGGGCCTACGCGTGGCAGTAATGACCATAGACCCCGCCCCACGCCTGGCCGACGCGCTGGGGTTGGATCGACTGGGCGACGAGCCACTGCTGGTGGGTAACGGGGAGCCCGACAGCGGCAAAACCGGCTCGTTACACGCCCTGCGCCTGGACACCAGCGGCACCTTTGATCGGATGGTCGATCGCCTCGCTGACGACAACACGGTGGCCGAACGTATAAAGGCAAATCCAGTGTACCAGGCCGTGGCTGCTTCCACCGGCAGCTCGGGCCCCTACATGGCCTTTCAACGACTGCACGAGCTGGCCGAAAGCAAGCTGTGGGATCTCATCGTAGTTGATACCCCTCCGGCCCTGCACGCCGAGGAGCTGTTGTCGGCGCCGTCGCGCATGGCCGCACTGCTCGAAACACGCGCGGTGGCCCTGCTCGTGGACCCGGCCCGCGCCGCAGCCGGCCGAGGGAGCCGGCTCGCACGGGCCACGGCTACCTTGCTGCTGGGCATGGTCGAGCGCGTGACCGGAGCTGCGTTGCTGGGGCAGGTGTCCAGCTTCGTGACCGACTTCGCGCGTATGATGGAGAACATGGTGGAGCGTTCGCGCGACATTGAGACGCTGCTGGCCACGCCTCCAAGCTGCTTTGCACTGGTGGGCAGGGCGTCCGTCGCTTCGGCCAACGCGACGCTGGCCCTGAGAGAGGAACTGCTGGACCGCGGCTTTGCGGTAGCACCCATAGTGGCCAACAGGCTCACGCCGCCCGCCACTGCCGCCGGGAGATCCAAAATCGACCTGTCAACCGACGCGCCGCCGGGATGCGCCCAACTGCTCGAACGCATCAACGCCGAGCTGGGCTTATTGCGCCAGGCCGAAGCCGAGGTAACAGCGCGGATCGAAGACGCAACCCACGCGGCCGTACTGCGAGTTGAGGACCTGGTGGTTGAAGCCGGGTCGCTTGAGGACCTGGCCCTGCTGGGGGCGGAGCTTCCCGATCTGGACGATCTGCTCGCCGCCGCCGTGCGCGCCGAGTAAGGCGGCGCTACTTTTTGGCTCGAGCCCTGCTTGGCCGCTTTGTGGCCGAGCCTTTCTTAGCCTTCGACGCTGGTTTACTTGACGCCGCCTTCTTCGACGTCGCGCCATTACCAGCCTCAAGCGCCTCGCTCAGCGTGTCGAGCTTGCGGTTGAGGTTGCGTAGGCTGCCCTGCACCGTGTCGAGCTTGGTCTGCAGCTTACGGTAGTCTCTGCGCGAGGGTAGGTTGGCCATTGACAGTAGGGCATCGAGATTGCGATCCACCGAGGCGCGGGTCTTCGCCGCCCCCTTGGCAGCTCCCTCTATGACCGAATCGATCGTTTCGCGACCCACGAGGCCACGGACTTCGCCCAGAAGGGTTCCAAATCTTTTTTCCAAGCTACCAGTGTCCATCTATATCCCCCAAGCCGCGCTCGACCGCCGCAGCTGCCCGATAAGTATAGCTCCCCCCCCCATGGGGGCAAATCCATGCCCGTTGATTTGCCCCGTGGCGCGACTGCTGCTAATTCTTTCTGCTGTCGCCCGACCGTGTGCGGGGCTGACAGACCCACCGCGAAGGAGCCCCGATGAGCAGCCGAATCCTCAAAGCTACGACCCTGTCGGTGTTGGCCTGCGGCCTGCTGGCGATCACGCCCGTGCCGGCCGATGCAGCCGGACAAGCACAGTACTTTCGTACCGATACGCCCCAGTTTCGCGCCAGTGCCACGCTTGGCAAGCAGATGTTCGAGGCCTACCAGTGTGCCCTTTGCCACGCTACGCGCGCGGGTGAGCCGCTCACAGACGACATCATCGCTCCCAACCTCATCCTGGCCAAGCACCGGCTTCGCCCCGAATGGATGCTGCAGTGGCTCATCGACCCGCAGAGCCTGCAGCCGGGCACCAAGATGCCCAACTTTTTCAGCTTCAACGAAGACGACGACTGGAACCCGATCTACTCCGACGCCGACGCCCACGAGCAGTACCGCATCATCGTCGCCCTGCGCGACTACATGATGGTGCTGGGCACCGACTTCGATTTCAACGAATAAGCCTGCACGGCTCGCTTGAAGCCGGCCGGCTTCAAGAAATCTCGACAAGCAGGAAGGAGTTGTGGTTGGCGGGTTGCTCGTAACCCCGCCGCGGGTCATCGGCCGGGCCCCGCCTCCAACACGACCGTAGCAACGGCCATCGCGCGCTCGTGGGCCAGCGACAAGTGTATGCGACCAACGTCGAGTTCCCGGGCCACCTCGGCCACGCGCCCCAACAATTGCAGGCAAGGCGCGCCCGCGGACGAGTGCACCACGTCTATGTCCTGCCAGGGAAATCCCCAGGCCGGCCCACCACAGCTTCCCAGCGCCTTGAGCAGCGCTTCCTTGGCGGCAAAGCGCGCAGCGTAAGCCTGTTCGGGGCGCGAGCAACCATCGGCGTAGTGACGCTCGCCGGGGGTGAACACTCGCTGCTTGAAGCGCTCGCCGCGCGCACCGTTGGCCAGTATCACTCGCACGCGCTCAACGTCGACCAGGTCCACACCCGTGCCCAGCAGCGCCATCAGCAGGCCCCGCAGACAACGCAGCTCGAAACGTCGCAGGGCTCGGTCTCAAGGGCCGACTGCGAGCGCCGCCGCTCCAGCCAGAGATAATCTCGGTCTATGCCCTGGTCGATGAAATCCCAGGGCAGCAACTCCTCGCAGCCATACTCGCGCGTGACATAGTCGTCGGGGTTGATGGCCGCACGCCCCCGGGCCATCTCGCGCAGTAAGCCCCACCACTGATCCTTGTCGGCCCTCGCCAGGGTCTCAATGATATCGGCCACGCGCCTGTCGCCCCGCGACAACAGGGTCTGCAGGTAAGCCTCCCGCGGCGAGTCGGCGTCGACCTGCACGTTGGCAAGCCGACCCAGCGATCGACGCAGCCGCCGCAATACGTCCTTGAGCTGGGACACGGGCATCATCGCGTCCCACTGGAAGGGCGTCCAGGGCTTGGGTACGAAGGGGTTGATCGAGACCTTGACCGAACCCACGCGCCCGCGCTCGCGCCCGGCGCTGAGCAGGCGATCGCGTATGGTCGTGACCAGCTCGACGATGGCCTGGCGGTCTTCTTCCTCTTCGCCCGGCAGTCCCACCATGAAGTAGAGCTTGAGCGACTCCACACCGTCGGCGGCCAGCATGTCGGCCGCGCGCAGTATCTCGGCTTCGCTCAAGTTCTTGTTGATGACCCGCCGCATGCGTTCCGAACCGGCCTCGGGGGCAACGGTGACCGAGCGCGTGCCGGCGCGGGCCAGGGCGGCGGCCAGGCCCGGCGTTATGACATCTGCCTTGAGAGAAGACGGCGACACGCGCGCGCCCAGGTCGGCGATGTCCGAGCAGGTGCGAGTGATGCCTGGATGGCTTGCCATCTCGGCGCCCACCAAGCCAACCTCCCGGCTGTGTTCAAGCCCGGCCTTCGCATCGGCCAGCACCCTGCCGCTGTCGCGATGGCGCACGGGTCGGTACATGAAGCCCGCCGCGCAGAACCGGCAGCCCCACTCGCACCCACGGCTGGCTTCGACCAGGAACTTGTCACCGAACACGGCGTCGGGAGCTACCACCACGGTGCGCGCGCCCGCATCGTCGAGGTTTTTGACGTAGCGGCGCAGCACCGTCCCAGCGGCCCCCTCCCTCGCGCCGCGCTCAGCTAGTCGCCCATCGGTGCCGTACACAGGATCGCAGTCAGACGGCCGGTAGGCACCGGCCACAGACGAAAGCGCGTCGAGCACCGCCGCGCCGCCTATGCCACGCCAGGATTCAGCCGACCGAAAAGCCTCGGCCAGCATCTCCTCGGCCTCGCCCAGCAGGAAGAGGTCCATGAAGGGCGCCATGGGTTCGGGGTTGAGAAAACAGGCCGGGCCGCCGGCCAGCAGCAGCGGCCAGGCTCGATCACTCGGCTCTCGGACCTCGCGCCTCGCGGGGATACCCGCAGAGTCGAGCATGGCAACCACCAGTGGGTAATCGCTCTCAAACGACAGCGAGAACGCCACTATGTCGAAGTCGCCGGCCGAGCGCCTCGACTCGTAGCTGAGCAGCGCTTGGCCCGGCTCCGGCTGGTAAGCCCGCTCGCAGACCACGCCGGGCGTGGTGGCCAGTATGCGGAACACGGCCTGGAAGCCGAGGTTGGCCAGCGCCACTTCGCGAGGGCCCGGGTAGGCCAGACACACCGACACCGCGCCGAAGCTGTTGGGCTTGAATAGAAGTTTTTCGTCGGGGGCGCTCACCGGCGGGCCAGTCTACAGCCGGTGGAGCCCCTTTGGAAGCAGTCGCGGGCCGGTCATCCCGGCCCGGCAGGTCAGCGGTTGGGGCGTTGAGCTCGTTCTTTCCAGCGCCTGAGGTAGGCCGGAATGTCGAGAGAGCGCGATTCGCTGCGCGCGGGCGCCACGTCCATCGCCGGTGCCGGGTCGATCTCGGGCGCGCCGTACTGGTTTTCGGCCTGGTCCAGAGTGGCTTCGCCCTCGCCCGGCTCCATGCTGAAGTCCGAATGCTGGTCGGGACCCGCCAGTTCAGCGTCGTCGGGCAGCACGGGCGCAACGCCAGTGAGGCCGTTGGCCAACGAGGTCAGGGGCTGGTCGGCCGAGGCACGCGGGCCGTCGCCCGGCAAGTTGCCCAACATCTCGGCGCTGTCCTGCTCCTCTTCGCTGAGCGAATCGCCGAAGCCGGTAGCGATAACGGTTATGCTCACCTCGTCCTTGATGGTTGAGTCGTGCACCAGGCCGACAATTATGTTGGCGTCCTCGTGTACCTGCTCTTGCAGGAAATCGACGGCTTCGTTCATTTCCTGCATGCCAAAATCGTCGCTGGCGGTGATGTTGACCAGCAGCCCGCTGGCGCCTGATATCGTGAGGTCTTCGAGCAGTGGGCTCGATACAGCGGCCGTAGCCGCGTCGAGTGCCCGGGTGTCACCACTACCGGTGCCCGCGCCCATCATGGCAAGACCCATCTCGGACATGATCGTTCTCACGTCGGCAAAGTCCACGTTGATGAGGCCGGCCTCGGTTATGATCTGCGAAATGCCCTTGACGGCCTGGAATAATACGTCGTCGGCGAGACCAAAGGCGTCGAGCGCGGTGGTACCCCGCTGTGATATGTCGACCAGCCTCTGGTTGGGGATAACGATGAGCGTATCTACGGCCGCGCGCATCTCGCGCACGCCTTCCTCGGCCTGTCGCTGTCTCTTTCGTCCCTCGAACTTGAACGGGCGCGTCACCACGCCGACGGTCAGGGTGCCCAGGTCACGGGCTATGCGAGCTATGACCGGCGCTGCCCCGGTGCCCGTGCCACCGCCCATGCCGGCGGTAACAAATACCATGTCGGCACCCGAGACTTCTTCGCGGATGAGGTCTTCCTGCTCGAGGGCAGCCTTGCGACCTATTTCAGGGTTGGCGCCGGCGCCCAGTCCCTTGGTCAGCTCCGCCCCGATCTGCACCTTGACCGGCGCCTGGCTGGTGCCCAGCGCCTGGAGGTCGGTGTTAGCAACTATAAAATGTATGCCGTTGAGTTGGCCCTGGATCATGGTGTTGGCCGCGTTACCGCCGCCGCCGCCCACGCCCACTACTACTATCCTGGCCTTACCCTCGTCGCCGTCCGCCAACTCGATCATCCACCCCTCCTCCACTGCGGCCCGGCCGCAAACGAAACTCACCTACAGAAAATTTGCGCCGAGTGCGCCAGGAAGCATCAAGAATACACCACGGCGAGCCGCTGCGCGACCCCGCGGCAGTGCAAAGCTCAGAACAATTCGCGCCACTTGCGCTGAAGCCAGCGTGGCAGAAAACGGGGCGTCGCGCCGGCGTTTATAATATCGCGGCCCGGCAGGTCGTGTACCAACCCTATCACCGTGGCCCACGACGGGTCGTCAACCTCCTCGGCCAAGCCGCCCAGCTGCGCGGGTTCGCCCAGGCGCACCGGCAGGCGCAGCACCCTCGAGGCGACGTCCACTATGCCGGGCATCATCGAGCAACCACCGGTCAGCACCACGCCCGAAGTCAGCTTTTCGCCCTGGCCGGCTTCTTCGAGGCGTTCGAGGACGCCCTCAAATATTTCTTCGAGCCTCGACTCCACGATGTCGGCCACCAGTGCCCTGCCCACCAGGCTGGGCGAGCGGCCACCGACACCGGCCACTTCGATCTCCGAATCCGAATCGACCAGCAGGGAATGCGCGCGACCGTGGCGTTTTTTGAGCGCCTCGGCCTCGCCCAGGGAAGTCTCAAGACAGTGGGCAAGATCGCTGGTTATATGATCGCCGGCAATGGTGCTCACCGAGCTGTGGGCGACCGAGCCGCCACGGTAGACAACCAGGTCGATCGTACCGGCGCCCATGTCCATGAGCACCACGCCCAGGTCTTTCTCGTCGTCCGAGAGCACGGCCTGGGCCGAGGCCAGCGAAGAGGCCACCATGTCTTCCACGCTCAGCCCGGCGCGGTTGCAGCACTTGAAGACGTTGGCCACCGCGGTCTCGGCACCACTTACAAGATGAAGGTTGACCTCCAGCCGCACGCCGCTCATTCCCACCGGGTCGCTCACTCCCGATTGGCCATCGACCACGAAGTCGCGACAAAGCGTCTGTTGTATTTCCTGGTCTGGCGGAAGAGGCACGGCCTGGGCCGCCTCTATGACCCTGCGCGCGTCGCCGGCCGACACTTCGCCGTTGTCCACCGCCGCGACCCCGTGACTGTTGGTCCCACGCACGTGGTCGCCCGACATCGACACCGACACCGAGCGCACCGAGGTGCCGGCCATGAGCTCGGCCTCGGACATGGCCACCGCGATAGCATCGGCCGTGGCCTCAACGCCGACAACGCGGCCGGCCGTTATGCCGTTGGACAGCGCCGTACCCACGCCCAGCACGTCAACAGTACCACCCGGGCCGCGCTCGGCTATGATCATGGCGACTTTCTGTGAGCCTATATCGAGGCCAGCAAATATCTGCGGAGTCTTAGCCACGACCGCCACCCGTTCCCGGCCCGCCCGACCTGGCTCTCGAGGCCAACGTCGCAGACAGCGCGCGTATTTTTCCACCGCGGGCCTTCACCACGACTACTCCGTCCATGGCCAGGTCAATGTGACTGACCTGCTCCAGGCCAGAACCAAGTTCTCCGAGTACGCGCGACAGGCGGTTCAATCGCGCGCCCGAATCACCGGGCAAGCCAAGTCTGATAGATACCAGATAGCCGTCCAGGTAGAGCCACACTTCACCGTCGGCGTCCAGGTTCACTTGCGACAGCGGCAGCTCGCGAGCGTTGGCCTCGTGCACCACCGCCACGGCAGCCCTGAGCCGGTTTACCCTCGCGCCCCTGCTGTCGATGTCCTGCCAGCCGGTCACCCAGGGAATGTCGGGCAGCGCCGAGCGATCCACGCCACGATATACTGCGCCGCTCTCGTCGACCAGCCACGGGCCACTGTCGAGCATGGTGGCGGCCACCGGTCGCTTGCGCAGCACGCGCAGGCGCACCTCGGCCGGTAGCCTGCGTTCGAGGTCTACGCGTTCGACCCAGGTGTCGGACTCGAGCTCGCGAATGGCTCCCTCAAGGTCGAGCCGCCACACGCTGGTGCCGGCGTAGAGTCCGGCGCGCGCAGCCAACCTGCGCGGGTCGGCCGCCTCAGAGTCACAACTCACTCTCACCGATTTCAATTTGAAGTAAGGATGATCGGCGAAGGCCGGCCACGCGAAGGCAGATATGATCCACAGGCTGACCGCCGTGCACGCCACGAGCAGGCCGCCTCGCACGGTTTTCTCGCGAGCCGCTTTTTCCCGCTTTGTCAGTTTTCGTTTACGCGCCGCCACCGTCTTTACCGCCACCGTCTCCACCGTTCACTTCGCAAACGCTCACTTCACCACTCACCGAGCATGCGCACTTCTGGCTCCAGCCACACGCCGCTGCGCTCCCACACCGAGTCCTGCACCAGTTGCATCAAGCGCCGCACATCGTCGGCCCGGGCGTCACCCAGGTTGACTATGAAGTTGGCGTGCTCGTCCGAAATCCGGGCCTGGCCCACCTGGGTGCCCTTGAGTCCCGCACGCTCGATGAGGCGACCAGCGTACTCGCCGGCCGGATTACGAAAAACAGAGCCCGCGTTGGGATGGCCCACCGGTTGTTTCTTTCTCCGCTTCCTCTGCACCACTTCCACCGCGCTCCTCAGCCTTGACGTGGAAGAGCGCAACAACACGAATCTCACTGAGATTAGCACGCGGTCGGCCTGCAGCGCCAGCTTACGGTAAGAGAACTGCAAGTCGTCTGTGCCAATTCTGCTCACCTGCCCCTCGCCAGCGGCCACTTCGATCGATAGTATGGCCTCGCCCAGCTCGCCCCCGAAGGCGCCGGCGTTCATCAGCGTCCCGCCACCCACCAGGCCAGGTATACCGGCTGCAAACTCCAGTCCGCCGTAGCCCGCGTCCACGGTTTCGCGCACCAATCGGGCCAGCTTCGTGGCAGCGCCAACCTCCACGGTGGCCTTCTCACCGCCCTCGTCGACCCAGCGGATGTAATCGAAGCCCTCGCCCAGCTTGATTACCAGGCCGCGCACTCCCTTGTCGGATACCAGCAGGTTGGTGCCGCCGCCTATAAAGGTCACCGGAACGCCGGTGGCCGACGCCCGGCCCAGGGCAGCCGAAAGCGACCGCCGATCGTTGGGCGCAACGAAGAGATCGCCGGGGCCGCCTATGCGCCAGGAGGTGAGCCGCGCCAGCGACCGCGACCTGTGGAATTGCACCTCGTCCTCGGCCAGCCCGAGGGCCAGGGCCTCGAGGCGTTCAGCCGGCGAGTCGAGCAAGGATTTCGGGACCCAGGCACGTTATGTCACCGGCCCCCATAGTGATCACGAGGTCACCGGGGCGGGACAGTTCGGCCACTCTGGAGGCAAGCGTCTCGTCAAACGGAAGGTAGCTCACCGGACCGTCGTGCAGCCGCCCGATGGCCTCCACGAGTAGTTGGGCGCTGGCTTCTTCGAGCGGCTGTTCGCCGGCCGCGTAAATGTCGGTGACCACCACCTCGTCGGCGTCTTCAAAAGCAGCCGCGAAGTCCTTGAAGAGGTCGGCAAGGCGGCTGTAGCGGTGGGGTTGAAAAACGGCCAGCACCCGCTGCGAGAAACCATCGCGGGCGGCGCCCAGGGTCGCACGCAGCTCGGTGGGATGATGAGCGTAGTCGTCTATCACCGTCACGCCGTTGCACTCGCCCTTGACCTCAAAGCGTCGCATGATGCCCTCAAAGGCCGACAGGGCTTTACTGCAATCGGAAAAATCCATGCCCAGCTCAAGGGCCGTCGCCACCGAGGCCAGGGCGTTGAGCACCGAGTGACGGCCGGGCATGGCCAGCTCGATTGCGCCCAGGGCCACGCCGCGGCGTATGACCTCGAACGAGGTCTTGAAGCCATCGCGCGTTACTTCTACCGCGCGCAGGTCGGCGTCGGCCGAAAATCCGTAGGTAACCACCCGCTTGCGAATGCGCGGGAGCATGCCACGCACTTCGTCGCTGTCAACGCACAGTATGGCGCGGCCGTAGAACGGCACGCTGTTCACAAACTCCACGTAGGCGTCGACCAGTCGCTCCATGGTGCGGTAGTGGTTCATGTGCTCACGGTCGATGTTGGTGACCACGGCAATAACCGGCCTGAGAGCCACGAAGCTACCGTCGCTCTCGTCGGCCTCGGCTACCATGTAGCGCGAGGTTCCGAGCCTGGCGTTGCTGCCGCCCAGCGACTTCAGGCGACCACCGATGACCAGCGTGGGGTCGTAACCGCCCTCGCCCAGCACCGCCGCCATCAACGAGGTGGTGGTTGTCTTGCCGTGTGCGCCGGCCACCGCCACGCCGTATTTCAGGCGCATGAGCTCGGCCAGCATCTCGGCCCGGCGTATGACAGGAACCCTGAGGGCACGGGCCTCCACGACCTCGGGGTTGCCGTCGTCGACGGCGGACGACACCACCACGACGTCTATGCCCGAGTCGATCGAGTCCGCGCTGTGCCCGTAACCGATGTCCGCGCCCAGCTTTTCGAGCCGGCGCGTGACTTCGCTCGTGCGCAGGTCGGAACCGCTCACGCGGTAGCCCAGGGTGAGCAACACTTCGGCGATGCCGCTCATGCCTATTCCCCCCACGCCCACCAGGTGGATGTGTTCGCGCACGCCGGCATCCAGGGCGGAACCAACGCCGGGAAACATGTGATCCCAGGGTTGGTACTGTCGGCTGGGTTGCGAATTGCCCATCAGGATACGGCGAGGACTTCTTCGATAACTTTCAGCACCCTTTCTCCAGCCCCGGGCCGCGCCGATTTGCGGGCGGCTTGGGTCATGGAGTCTAGCCCGTCGTCTTCGCTTAGCAAGCCGAGCAGGTGTCGCGCTGTGGCTGCTGCCGCGCGCTCGTCATCGACAACAGTGATCGCGGCCCCCAGCTCCTCGAGCACGGCCGCGTTGGCCGACTGGTGATCGTCGGCCGCCCAGGGATAGGGTAATAACAACGAAGGAGTCGCCGTGGCCAGCAGCTCGGCCACCGTGGTGGCACCCGCCCGGCACACCGCCACGCGCGCGCCTGAGTAGGCAGCCGCCATGTCCTCTATGAAGGGCACGACGCGAGCCTCGATGGAGGCGGCCTGGTAGGCGGCGCGGGTCTCGTCCAGCCCGGTCTCGCCAGCCTGGTGAAGTATGGGCGGCAACTGCACCCGCGACGAGATCGAAGCCAGGGCCGTGGTCACCGCCCGGTTCAGGCTCACCGCCCCCGCGCTGCCACCGAGCACCAGCAGCGTGTCTCCCCCGTCCGTCGACTCGGCGCCATCGGCCAGGTCGAGTCCTTCTCGCAGGGGGTTACCCGTCCAGCTACAACGACCAGCGGGAAACGCGTCGGCGCTTTCCTCGAAGCTGGTGCAGACCCTGGCCGCGGCACGCGCCAACAGCTTGTTGGTCAATCCCGGTTTGCGGTTCTGCTCGAGCAGCACCACAGGCAGGCCAGCCAGGCGCGCACCGAGTACGCCTGCCGCAGAAGCGTACCCCCCCAGGCCCAGCAGCACGCCACAGCCGCGGCTCTTGAGTTCACGGCGTGCGCCCAGTGCCCCGCGGGTCACGCTCAGCAGCGCGCCGGCGGCCGCCCGCGGATTGCGACCGGCCAACGGTTGCAGCGGTTGGCACACCAGTTCGAAGCCGGCCGGCTCGACCACCCTTGCTTCGATGCCGCGTTCTGCGCCGAGAAAAAAAATGGAGGCGTCCGGATGGCGCCTCCTCAACAAGCGGGCAACGGCCAGGCCGGGAAACAAGTGCCCGCCCGTACCTCCCCCGGCTATGGCCACGTTCATCTTTCGCGCAGCTCCCGCGAAAGCGACATAAGCACGCCCACGCAGGCCAGGCTGAAAAGCATCGACGAACCGCCGTAGCTCACGAACGGCAACGCCATACCCTTGGTGGGCAGCAGCCCCAGTACCACTCCCATGTTGAGCAGGGCCTGCATGGTCAAGGCCATGGTCAGACCGGCGGCCAGCAGTTGGCCGTAACGATCGGGGTGGCGATAGGCTATGCGAAATCCACGCTGGGCCAGCAGGCAGAAACAAAGCAGCAACACGCCCGCGCCCAGTATCCCCGTCTCCTCGCCCACCACCGAGAAAATGAAATCGGTGTGCGCCTCGGGCAGCCAGCCGGTCTTCAATCGCGAGCTGCCCAGGCCCACACCGGTCCAACGCCCCGACCCGAAGGTGATGAGCGACTTGTTCAGCTGCCAGTTGCTTCCCAGCGGGTCGGCATCGGGACTGAGAAAGGCCAGCACCCGCCTCACGCGGTAAGGTTCAAGCGCTATCGCAGCGGCCGCTGCCGCCGCCCCAGCCGTGCCCATGGCCACCAGCCATGCGGTGGGCAGTCCGGCGATCAGTAGCATACCCATGCCCAGTGCGCCGATGAGAACCGTGGTGCCGAAGTCGGGCTGCCGCATGAGCACCGTGGTGATGACGGCCAGCAGGAGGCCAACTATGGCCACCTCGCGTTTCCAGCCGGGGCCGTGCTGTCCGTGCGCGGCCAGTACTGCGGCGGCGAACACCACGAAGGTCCACTTCACCAGCTCACCCGGCTGCAGGTTGACCGGACCCAGGGCAATCCAGCGACAGGCACCGTGCGTGCAGTGGCCCAGGCCCGGCATCAGCGGCAGGCATAGCAACAGCAAGGAACCCACGAGCAGCCAGGGAGCCGCCCTCTCGAGCAGGTCGGAACGGCAGCGCGACAGGCCGAACATGAGCGCAACCCCGAGCACCACCGAGACAACGTGCTTGATAAACATGCGGTAGCTGTCGCCGTAAGTCTGCCGCGAGAAAAAATACGTCGTGTCGAGCACGAAGAGCAGGCCCGCAACCACCAGCAGGCCGACGGCAGCAATCATCCACGGGTCGGGCCTGTCCGAGGCCCGTACGCTCACCCTCTTACGCTTTGCTGTCGCCATCCACCCGATCCCTCACCGCCCGATCCCGGCTACCCAACCCCGCGCCAACTGTTCAAAGCGACGGCCACGTTCAGCGTAGTCCGCAAACTCGTCAAAACTCGCGCAACCCGGGGCCAGTAGCACCGCGTCGCCAGCCTCGGCTTCTTCCACCGCCACGGAAAACGCCTCCTCGAGCCCAGCCGCCCGCACCACCCGCAGGCTGCCCTGCAGGTCGTCGTCTATTCGGCCGGCGGCTGCCCCGAAGGCGATCACGGTCTTTATCCTAGCACCGCTGGAGGCGACCTCCGAGAAGTCTGCGCCCTTATCCACACCGCCCATCAGCAGCACCAGCTCGCGGTCCAGGGCAGCCACGCTGCTCAACACCGAGCCGGTGTTTGTGGCTTTCGAGTCGTTCCAGAACTCTATCCCATGACCCACGCCCACCGACACGAGCCTGTGCGGAAGTGGCTCAAAACTACTCAGCGCTTGTTCGAACTGCTGGCCAGAGAGGCCCGCCAGTCGCGCCAGCAGGGCAGCCGCTGCCGCGTTCTCGAAATCGTGGGCAACGCGGGGCCAGTGGTCGGGCAGTTTTACCGTCCAGCCGTCGGCAGCCGTAACCGTGCGCCCTTCTGCCTGCCAGCAGACCCCGCCGTCCCCCGCGGGCAGTGGCGAACGGCCGAAGCTGCTGCAGTCGGCCGCCGAGGGATCCGGCACTCCGCCGCAGCCGTCGGCGCGGGCCCTCTGGGGCCAGTCCTGGTCGCGCCCTATCACCGAGTGACGCGCGCGCGCAAAGACAGCCAGCTTGGCGGCGAGGTAGTCCTGCATAGTGCCGTGGCGGTCGAGGTGGTCAGGGGTCAGGTTGAGCAGCACGGCCAGGTCGGGGGCAAAACCGCTCACGCGCTCGAGCTGAAAGCTCGACACCTCCACCACGTAGCAGTCCCAGGGCTGCTCGTCTTTGCCGGCCGTCACCACCGCGTCGCTCAGCGGAGTGCCGAGGTTGCCACCGGTGAACACTTTGCGCCCGCAGGAGCCGAACACGTGCCCAAGCAGCGCGGTGGTCGTGCTCTTGCCGTTGGTCCCGGTCACGGCGTACAACGGCGCCGGCCCGAGCAGTCGCCACGCGAACTCAAGCTCAGAGATAACCTCGACGCCGCGATCAAGGGCGGCGAGCATCAGTGGGTGGTCGGCCGGCGCACCGGGGCTTACCACCAGCGCGTCAACTTCGCCCAGGCGCGCAACCGCCCCTTCGGGCGCCACCATCTCGGCTTGCTCGCAGGCCTCGCCGCTGTCGTCGGTCGCCAGCACCGTGATTCCGCGCCTGAGGGCGGCGCCTACGGCCGCGCGGCCGCTGCGACCGAGGCCGAGAACAAGTACGCGCCCCGGAGCAGCCACCGCAATCGGCTTCGTCGTCGCCACAGCCAAAGCCCTTCAGCGCAGCTTGAGCGTGGACAGCGCCATGAGCGCGCACAGCACCGAGATGATCCAGCAGCGCACGATGATCAGCGGTTCGGGCCAGCCCTTGAGCTCATAGTGATGATGTATGGGAGCCATGCGGAACACCCGCTTACCCCTGAGCTTGATAGATCCGATCTGCACTATCACCGACAAGGCCTCGGCCACGAAGACGCCGCCGGCCAGCACGAGCACCAGCTCGTTGCGTGTAATGACGGCCACCATCCCCAGCCCACCACCGAGGGCAAGCGAACCCACGTCGCCCATGAACATCTGCGCCGGGTAAGTGTTGAACCACAGAAAGCCGAGGCTGGCCGTGACCATCGCCGCGCACACAACCGTGAGCTCGCCGGCTCCCGGCACGCCGGGTATGAGCAGGTAGTCAGATATACCCGCGTGACCAGCCGAGTATGCAAAGATGGCAAAGGTAACAGCGGTGGTCATCACCGGCCCTATGGCCAGGCCGTCCAGCCCGTCGGTGAGATTGACAGCGTTGGAGGTGCCCACCACCACCAGCACCGCGAAGGGGATGTACCACAAGCCGAGGTCGGGGTGCAGGTCCTTGAAGAAAGGTATGGCCAGGGTGCTGTCGAAACCCGGCCTGAGGTACATGGCCAGCATCACGCCGCCGGCGATCAGGGCCTGCCAGGCCAGCTTGCTGCGCCCGCTCAGTCCCTCGTTGCTGCCCAGGGAAATCTTGCGAAAATCATCCATGGCGCCGATCGAGCCGTAGCCGGCTATGACCACCACTGTAATCAACACGTAAAAGTTCTGCAGGTCGGCGAGCAGCAGCACCGGGACGAGCAGCGACATGATGATCAGTATGCCGCCCATGGTGGGCGTGCCCTGTTTCACCGCGTGCCCCTCGGGCACGTACTCGCTCACCGGCTGGCGAATCTGCCCCGCCTTGAGTACCCGGATAAGGCGCGGCCCGAAGACGAAGGCGAACAGCAGCGCGAGCAGGGCCGCCGCCAGGCTGCGAAAGGTGATGTAGCGAAGAACGTTGAGCAACGGCAATGAATCGGCAAAGGGTAACAGCAGGTTGTACATCATTCCCTGGCTCCCAGCTGTTCGAGCTCGTCTACGACGCGGTCCATCGCGGACCCCCTCGATCCCTTGACCAGTACCACGTCGCCCGCGCGCCAGCACCTGGCCACCGACGCGGCCACCTCGGCGTGGTCGGCGCAGATCGCCACCCTGTTGGCCGCCAGGCCCGCCGCCAGCGCACCGTCCACCAGCGCCTCGGCGTTTGCTCCCAGGACGCACAGCAGGGCCGGCGCCAGGTTGGCCGCCGCGCGCCCGGCAACCTCGTGCAGCCGGTCGGCCTCGCTTCCCAACTCGAGCATGTCGCCCAGGGCCAGCAGGCAACGCCCCTGCCCGGCTGCATCGCCTATGGTCTGCAGGGCGACCTCCAGCGACGCGGGGTTGGCGTTGTAGCAGTCGTCGACAACGGTCACGCCGTTGGCCAGCAGGCGGGGTTGCATGCGCATGCCCGGCACCGGCGCCGAGCCCAACCCCTCGGCGACCTCGGCCAGGCCCAGTCCCAGCTCCACGCCCACGGCCGCCGCCGCCAGCGCGTTGGCCACGTTATGGCGACCCACCGCCTTTATCTCCACCGCGCAGCGCTCGTCGCCGTGCACGAGCACAAAGCGCGACCCCCTCAGCCCCAGCCCTTCGATTTCGCAGGCCATCGTCTGGCCCTGCTCGCCGTAACCAACGTGGCGACCAGAAAAACGGGCAGCCTGCTCCACGACCCTGGCGTCGTCGAGGTTGACCAGGGCTGTCGCCCCGGCCGGCAGGCCGGCAAACAACTCACCCTTGGCCGCGGCCACGCCTTCTATGGAGCCCAGCCCTTCGAGGTGCGCGCTGCCCACGCAGGTCACCAGCCCCAGCGTCGGCGAGGCAATTTCGGTGAGGCGGGCGATCTCGCCCGGAGCATTCATACCCATTTCAAGCACAGCCACGCGGTGGCTCTCGCCCAGCTCAAGCAGCGTGGTGGGCATGCCAATGAGGTTGTTCAAGTTGCCCTTGTTGGCCAGCACGGCGTCGGCGCCGTAAGCCGTGGCCAGAACGGACCTGAGCATTTCCTTGGTGCTGGTTTTACCGTTTGACCCGGTCACCGCGACCACCGGCACATCAAAACGGCCACGGTTCCAGGCCGCTAGATCGCCGAGCGCGTGCAGGGTGTCGTCGACCTCGAGAAACAACACGTCGCGGCGGTCACCGCTGCGGCCGCGCAGGCACACAACGCCGGTGGCGCCGCCCGCTATGGCGCTGTCTACGTAATCGTGACCGTCAAAACGATCGCCGGTGAGCGCCACGAAGAGGTCGCGGGGCCTGATGCTGCGACTGTCGGTCGAAACGCCGGCAAACTCGCGGTCGTCGGCCCGCGGCCGCGAAGTGGCGCTGCAAGCCGCCGCTGCGTCGAGGCCGGTCACTCGCCCGCCTGCGCCGTCGCCCGTGTGCCGTTGCCGGGCCGTCCTTGGTCGAGCACCTCGGCCACCACCAGCCTGTCGTCGAAGGGAGCCCTCACACCGTCGGTCTCCTGGTAATCTTCGTGTCCCTTGCCCGCCACCACAACCACGTCGGCGGGAGATGCCATGCCTATGGCCGAGCGAATGGCCGCACCGCGGTCGGCCTCGCGCAGGTAGCCACTGCCCGTCGCGTGCTTCAACAGCGACATCGACGAAAGCGTACCCTGCTCAATGTCGTCGAGAATAGTCTCGGGGTCCTCGGTCCGCGGGTTGTCGGAGGTCAGCACGGCCACGTCGGCCAGGCGGCCCGCCACCTCCCCCATCATGGCGCGCTTGCCCTTGTCGCGGTCGCCGCCGCAGCCGAACACCACCAGCAGTCGGCCTTCGACCTGGCTTTTGAGCGCCCGCAGGGTGCGCTCCAGCGCGTCCGGGGTATGCGCGTAGTCCACCAGCACCACGGGGCCGCCTTGCCCCACGCGCTCCATTCTTCCGGGCACCGGGGCGCAGTCGGCTAGGCCACGGACTATGCAACCATCGTCTACGCCCATCGAAGATGCCACGGCAATGGCGGCCAGCATGTTCGACACGTTGACCGCTCCCAGCAGACACGAACGTATGCCGAGCCGACGCCCCCGCAGGTCAACCACCGCGCGTATGCCGTCGAGACCAAGCTCGAGCTGCCGCAGCGTTACGCAGGCTTTCTCTCCCTGCACGGTCGACCAGGTCCAGGCCTCGGTAGAGGACCCCAGCCTGCCGAGAAGGCGGTGGCCCCAGGGGTCGTCGTGGTTTATTACGGCCACCGAGTCACCGGCCAGGTGCTCGGTAAACAACAGCGCCTTGGCGTCAAAATAAGCCTGTTCGTCGGCGTGGTAGTCGAGGTGATCACGAGTGAGGTTGGTGAACACGGCCGTGTCAAAACGGCAGCCGGACACGCGCTGTTGTTCGAGCGCATGCGACGACACCTCCATGGCCACGGCCTCGCAAGCGGCGGCCCTGAAATCGGCCAGCGTAGCCTGCAACTCCACGCAGCCGGGCGTGGTGAGAAGCGCCGGGCGCGCGAAGGTCGAGCAGCGGGCGTCGAGCGTACCCATTATGCCCGCCTCGATCCCAGCCGCGCGCCAGATGCTCTCGAGCAACCACGCACAGCTCGTCTTGCCGTTGGTACCGGTAATGCCCACCAGGGCGAGCTCGCTCGACGGGCGACCATAAAAAGCGTCGGCCAGCAGGCCGGCGTTGCGGGCCGTGTTATCGCAGCGCAGCAGGCGCGGCCGGGCGGGCAGCGATCGGTCGGCCAGCACGGCCACCGCGCCAGCCTCGAGAGCCTGTTCCACGAAGCGAGCCCCGTTGATCCTGCTACCGGGCAGGGCGAGAAAAAGATCACCGCTCGAGACCTTCCGCGAATCATTGCAGAGGCCGGCTACCTCGGTGTCAAGACCGACGACAGGGTCCACCAGGTCGCTGGCGGGTATGGCCGAGATTAGACTTTTGAGCAACACCGGCCTCAAGGTTGCAATTCCGGAAGAAGTTGCAACCGCACCGGTGTGGCCGCCGCCAGGCGGGTGCCGGCCGCGGGTTGCTGGTCGGCCACGTAGCCGCTGCCCGAGGCCGCTATATCGCAATCGCATCCGTCGAGCATGTGCAACGCCGAACGCATGCTGAGGCCCTCGAGATCGGGCATGAGGTCTTTGCCCCCCGCTTGCTCGGCCTGCGGACGCACGCGCCGGCGCAAGCGAACCATCACAGGTTTTTCTTCGCGGGGTTGGTCGCGACGGATCTTGAGATAATCGAGCCCCGACTCGGCTATGCGGCGAAACACCGGCGCGGAGACCACGCCGCCGAAGTGATTGCGCACCGGCCGGTTAACCACCACGGCCATGGCCAGACGCGGGTTGTCGGCGGGCAGGTAGCCGGCAAACACCGACGCCCACCAGCCGTTGGCATAAGTACGATCCTCGCCTATCTGCTGCGCGGTACCGGTCTTACCGGCCACCCGCACCCCGTCAACCGCCGCCCTGAGAGCCGTGCCACCTGGTTCGACCACCGACTCGAGCATGGCAGTGACACTGGCCGCCACCTGCTTGCTCACCGCCCTGCCCTCCACGACAGTCTCGTCGGGTACCTTCACCGTGCCGTCTGCCGCTACCACTGTCTTGACCAGGCGCGGCTTCATGCGCACGCCGCCGTTAGCCAGCGTGGCGTAGCCCACCGCCAACTGCAGGGCCGTACTCCCCATCCCCTGTCCAAAGCTGATGTTGGCCAAGCGCACCGGCCGCCACGAAGCGGCGGCCGCGAGCTGTCCGCTCACCTCGCCGGGTAACCTCACGCCGCTGCGCGACCCGAAGCCAAAACGCTCAAGGTAGTCGTGCAGGCGCTCGGCGCCCAGCTCGACACCGATCTTGGCCGAGCAGATGTTGCTCGAGTACTTGATGATCTCGGGCACCAGCAGGTCACCGTGCGGGTGGTAGTCGTGTATGGGGCGGCCACCATAGCGCCAGAGCCCATCCTCGCAGAAAAAACTGTCTTCCTCGCTGACGACACCCGAGTCGAGTGCAGCCGCCACCAGGAAAGGCTTCATCGTTGACCCGGGTTCAAAGTTGTCGGTGACTGCCCGATTGCGCCGATCGGCCGGGTCCGACAGCCAGGGGCTGTTGGAGTCGTAGTCGGGCAGGCTGACCATGGCCAGTACGTTGCCCGTTGAAGGCTCCACGATGACCACGCTCCCGCTTTGCGCGTCGAACTCCTCGAGCGCGGCCGCCAACTCGCGGGCGGCGATGCTCTGCAGGTTGGAGTCGAGCGTGAGCTGTACGGTATCGCCCCAGTTGACGCCGGCGAGATCGCTCTCGTTGTAGAACGGTCGCTTGTGTATATCGCGGCAGACCCGGACGCTGACCGGCTTGCCCTTTATGTACTCGTCGAACTCCAGCTCCACGCCTTCCATGGCCCTGGAGTAGCTGTTGGTGTGGCCGACCACGTGTGAGGCAAGGCGGCCCTGGGGGTAAATTCGGCGCTGTATCTCGCTTTGCGAAGTATGGACTTCGAGTCCGGCAATGCCCAGTCGGCTCGCGGCGGCTGCCACGTCGAGGCTCACCCTGCGCGCCAGCCACTGGAACTTGCCCGGCTTGCCCTTGAGCAGTCCGTCCACGCGGCCGCGTTCGAGGCCCAGCACGGGCGCCAGCAGGGCGGCGTGGGACGGATCGTAGCGGTACTTGGTGCTGCTGCGCGAAATGCTGCGCGTGGACAGGCTCGCGGCCAGGGTGGCGCCGTTGCGATCGACGACACGCCCGCGAAACGACACCAGGGCGGTCTCTGAGCAGGTCATGCGCTGCGCCTTGTCGGCGCGTCGCTCGCCCTCCAGGGCGGTGAGAGTGAACATCCTGGCGAACAGCGCCACGGCAAAAATTCCGAGGCAGGAACCCACGAACGCGAGTCGACGCCCAAATCTACTACGGTCTGTCATTCATTTCCCTGCTGCGCCCCACGCGCGGTTTCAGCCCCAGTTCGTCGTCCGCGCGATTGCGCATGCGTTCGAAGCCGCTTTCGCGGTCCACGGCTACCCTGAGCCGCGTGTGCTCGTGACCCAGCTCGTCGATCAGCCCGCGCGTGCTTTCGATCGCGTAGCCGAGATCCATAACCTTGGCGCGCACCATCACCTGCGACAGTCCCGCGCCGAGCACCAGCGCCGCGGCCACGGCCAGGCGCACGCGCGTACCGGCAGAGGCAGGGTCAAAGGCCCGCCGCGCCCACCAGGCGCCGATTTTACCCCGTTTCGCTTTACGCCGTGCCACCGGTTGTCTCCGCGGTCGTGCTCCGCTCCGTTATTCTCTCAACAACCCTGAGGCCGGCGCTGCGGGCGCGGGGATTGCGCTCTATCTCGTCGCTGCCGGCGACCTGGCGCTTGCCGAGCAGGCGAGTACGCGCCTGCCAGCCACAGTTGCACACCGGTAGGTCGGGCGGGCACAGGCAGTCAGCCGACCACTGCCGGAAAGTCCTCTTCACTATCCTGTCTTCGAGCGAGTGGTAGGAGAGCACCGCCATGCGGCCGGCTGGCCTGAGCAGCTCCCAACCCTGGTCGAGCAGGGTCGTGAGTTCGTCGAGCTCGCGGTTGACCGCTATGCGCAGCGCCTGAAAAGTGCGCGTGGCCGGGTCGTGCCCCGGGCGGCCGCGCAGCCCCGCCTCGCGCACAGCCTGGGACAGGTCCGAGGTGCGCGCAAAAGGCGACAGCGCTCGCTTGCGCACCACGGCGGCGGCCACCCTGCGCGATTTACGCTCCTCGCCGTACTGGTAAAAGATATCGGCTAATTCGGATTCGGAAAGTTCGTTGAGCAGGTCGGCTGCGGTGGCGCCGGTGGAACGGTCCATGCGCATGTCGAGCGGGCCGTCCTTGCTGAAACTGAATCCGCGCTCGGCGTCGTCCAGCTGTACGCTGGATAATCCCAGGTCTGCTACCACCGCATCCACTCCATCATCCCACCCCAATCGCGCCAGCTGCTCAGCCGCCAGCGAGTAGCTGTCGTGCACCAGGTGCAGGTGGCCAGCCTCGCTCGCCATCCCGGCCCGGGCGCGTTCAACCGCCTCGCGGTCGCGGTCCATCGCCAGCACCTCGCCACCGGGCCCACAAGCCTCGAGCAGGCGGCGGGTAAAGCCACCCTCTCCCAGTGTCAGGTCGAGCGCCCTACAACCCGGCCGCAAGCCCAGCGCCTGCATAACCTCATCAATCATGACGGGCGTGTGGGTGCCGATATTCAAACTCTCGTCGTTCAACTGCGCTCACCCGAGACCGCAGGCTGCCCGGCGGGTCGATAGGCCACTGCCCCCCAGTCTATAACACCGGTGTACAGTTTTAAGCCCCGCGCCCCCAGGGCGCGCACAACTGTTCTTCGCTGTTTCGAGGGGAGTTCAGAAAGAAAAATCGCCGAAGAAGGAGGGATCCTGCCTGGCCTCGTCGAGCTGGCGACGGCCGTTTTCCCAGTCGGGCTGGCTCCAGAGCTGAAACTTCTGCAGGTCGCCGGTAAAAACGGCTTCCTTGGCCAGGCCCGCGTAATCCCGGAGTTCCGCGGGCACCAGCACCCGCCCCTGGGCGTCGATCTGCTGGTCCTGGGCGGGATGAACGTAGAGGCGCTTGAAATCGACGGTCCTCGACTCGAAGGGCGGCATTTCGCCCAGGCGGGCCTCCAGGCGCGCCCACTCGCTGAGCGGGTACAGATCAAGGCACCTGAACCTGGAGTCCAGGGCCCTGGTCAGTACTACCGCGCTGTCGCCCAGCTGGGCAAGCTGCTCACGAAAACGACGGGGGATCGCAATGCGCCCCTTGTCGTCGATTGAGTGTGCAAACGTGCCTCTGAACATGAGTCAAAAAAAACGTGGGTGGCCAACCTCCCGAGAGATTGTCCACATTCCAGCCCCCGACCGATTCCAACCAAGGAGACCTTTCCCCACACAGCCCCACAACCACCCACAAGTTCCGTTTCTATCCCACTTCAACACCGGAAGGCAAGTGGTTTTCTCTGGCTTGTGCTCGTAACGGTTTTTCCCAAACGCGAAAGCTAAGTGTATTCGCTTTGTTAGAGAGTGGGCCACTGTGGGGAAAAAAAATTGCCGGCAGGCCCGGGCCGCTCAGTCACAGGGGGGGGGCAGGAAAGAAAGGGGAAAAAAACGGAGCCGGCCTGTAAGCCGGATTCTGTCCGAACACCGACCCGTAAAGGCGGTGCTCGGGGCAGTCATTCATCTGGGCCGCCGGTTGCCCGGCGGCTCGTGCGACCTTACCCAGGGGCAAAGGACGGGCCGTCCGCCCCCCTATTTGGTCTTGCTCCAGGTGGGGTTTACAAAGCACCCGCCGTTACCGACGGGCCTGGTGAGCTCTTACCTCACCGTTTCACCCTTACCCCGGCCTTGGCCGGGGCGGTTTACTTTCTGTTGCACTTTCCCCGCCTCGCGACGGGCCGCTGTTAGCGGCCACCCTGCCCTGAGGAGTCCGGACTTTCCTCCCGCGTACGAGACGCGAGCGACTGCCCGGCCAGCTCCGTTTCACCGACTGCATACAACGGAAAGCCCCCCGCTGTCCAGCCCCGCGTATGCGGATAGGGATCAGTCCTCCGGTGAGACCAGAAAAAGAATGCGCTGACAGCTGGGGCAGTGGTTAATCGAACGTGAGCTCCGGATATCGATGAGCACCTGCGGCGGTATGCGCACGTGGCAGCCCTTGCAGGCTTCGCCTTCCACTTCGACCACGGCCAGCCCGGCACCGCGCTTGAGCACGGTCTCGTAGCGCTTAAGCGCCGACGCCTCGATGGCACCAGTCACGAGCTGTCTTTCCTCGGCTGCCTTTTCCAGAATCGCACGCAATTCGTCAATGCGCCCGCCCTCGTCCTCGACCTGCCTGTGGTCGGCCTGCTCCAGATCCTCGCGCTCCTTCCGATGCACGAGCAAGCGGGCCTCGACCTTCTCGATCTCGACCTCGATTTCGTACAGCTGCTCTTCGTGTCCTTCTATGTCGCGGGAGAGGTCGCGAAGCTCGATCTTCGAAGCGTCAAACTCCCTTGCAGAGGCCACTGTGTTCTGGCGTTGCTTACGCTCGCGCAGCTTGGAGTTGAGATCTTCGAGTTCGCGCTCGAGCAGGGCCCGCCGGTGCACCAACGCGGCTCGCTCGGCTGCCACCGCGCTCTCGCGCTGCGCGCATTCGGCTATCGCCCCGCGACGCGACGCCAGGGCGCCTTCGTGGCGATCGACCTCGCGGCGTTGTTCGGCAAGACCGCTGTCGGTCTTCTGTAGTTCATAGAGTTTTTTGAGCTCTGACGTCAATATACTTCTGATAGACCAGTCGCCATAAAACCAGTGGTGGGCCCACCAGGACTCGAACCTGGGACCAATGGATTATGAGTCCACTGCTCTAACCAACTGAGCTATGGGCCCGAAACGAGGAACGTTTCAGCCCACGAACCCTTTGAGCTTACGGCTGCGACTGGGCAACCGAAGCTTGCGCAGGGCCTTGGCCTCGATCTGCCGTATTCGCTCGCGCGTGACGGAAAAACGTCCCCCGACCTCCTCCAAGGTATGGTCGGTTTTTTCTCCAATTCCAAATCGCAGCCTCAGCACCTGCTCCTCCCGCGGGGTCAGCGTGGCCAGAACCTTGCGCGTATGCGTCTGCAGGTTCTTGTTCACCACTATGTCCGGGGGGGCGATAGCCCGCTTATCTTCAATAAAATCACTGAGATTGCTCTCTTCTTCGTCGCCGATGGGAGTTTCAAGCGAAATAGGCTCCCTGGCGATCTTGAGCACCTTGCGCACCCGGTCGGGGGGCAGCTCCATGAGGACCGACAGTTCCTCGATCGAAGGCTCGCGGGCGTGGTCGAGGATAAACTGCCGCTTGGCTCGGATGAGTTTGTTGATCCACTCAATCATGTGCACCGGGATGCGGATGGTGCGCGCCTGGTCGGCAATGGCTCGGGTGATCGACTGGCGTATCCACCAGGTGGCATAGGTCGAGAACTTGTAGCCGCGCTTGTAGTCGAATTTTTCGACGGCCTTCATCAGGCCGATGTTCCCCTCCTGTATGAGGTCGAGAAACTGCAAGCCGCGGTTGTTGTAACGCTTGGCTATCGAAACGACCAGGCGCAGGTTGGCCTCGGTCATCTCGGTCTTGGCCGTCGTCGTATCATCGCGGGCCTGGTTGATGCTTCGCCAGAGCTCGTCGAACTCGGAAACGGTGAGCCCGGTCAGGGCTATGATCTCCAAGGTCTCCTCCTGGCACTTGCCGATGTCCACGGCCAGCTTCATTGCACCCTCGACGCTCAAGCGCAGGGTTCCACAAATGCGCTGGTCGCTGGTCTTGCCCTTGCCTAGATTGCCCACGAGTTCTACGACCTGCTCGGGGTCACGCCCGGTCTTACGCCGCGCCTTCTCGAGCAGACGCCGGCGCCGGCCCAGGCGCGAACGCGCGGTCGCGATTTCCTCTACGACCGAATTGAGCTGGCTGCTATGCAGCGGAATGTCGCGCAAGCCCTGGAGAAATCCGTTGTTGAGCCGGCGTGCGGATGCCAGCAAGCGCTCCTGGTCCTTGTCGTCACTGCCGTCGGCCCGGTCGAGGTTGCGCTCAATGCTGTTGGCCTTGCGCACGAGCTTCTTAAGCAACACTGTGAGCTGCCGGTTGAGCTCCTGCTCGCCCTCGTTGGCGACCATGCCCTCCGACGCTGCCTCGCTGGCTACCAATTCTTCGGGCTCATCGCCAACCGGGGCCTCGGCATCCGCAGTGGGCTCAACAGCCACGTCCTCGGCATCGAGTTCATCACCGGCCACCACCTCGGCGGCCAGGTTTACAGCATCATCATCCGGGGCATCATCATCCGGGGCATCATCGCCCTGGGATCCGGCCTCCAGGCCCACGACACCCTCGGCACCCTGCTCGCCCTCGCCTTCGCCTTCGCCCGAAACCTCGCCCGAAACCTCGAGATCGGGTTCGACCAGCTTGACCACCGAGCGAACACGAATATCGCCGGCCTCTACCAGCTCCAACAGCGCGCGCACCCGGTTGCGACCAAAGGGAGACGAAAAGACAAGGTCAAACAATCGGTTAGAGCCAGCCTCTATTCGCTTGGCAATGGCTACTTCTTTTTCACGGGTGAGCAGCTTGAAGTTGCTCATGTCGCGCATGTACATGCGCACGTAGTCGACATCGCCCTCGCGATCGCTGGCCCCGACTTCTTTCTTCTTGCCGGTCTTGCTGGCGGCTGACTTGGCGGCCGCCTTGCTCTCAGCTACCGCGCGCTCGCCTTCGCTGGTATTGTCGGCGAGCAGGACGTCGTTTTTGCGCAGAGCCTCAAGCATGCTTTCGATGCCGCTCACGCTACGGTCGTCCTCGCTTCCCGCACCGAGCACGACGTTGACGTCCTCGTAGGTAACAAAGCCCTGCTTCTTTCCCAGGGTGAGCAATGACCCGAGGGCCTCGGCGCCTACTTCCGGGGCCAGTTCTGCCCCACTGGCCGGCGCCCCAACAGGTGTTGCGTCGCTTTTGCTGCTACTTGCCATCTGACATCCGGCTGGATTTCCAGTCTCCCATCCCGGGGATAGGAGCAATATCCGAGCCAGCCTCCTCAGCCCGCTTCAGTTCCAGCAGGCGTTGGCGGTTTATTGCTTTGCGCTGCCGTCTTTCCAGGCCCGACAGGCAGTCGCCCAGGGCTCGCCGAGCCACGGCGGTATCGGAATATACCCCCTCGTTGAGCCTCTGAGCCACCCGCGCCCCCAGGTCCGAGGGCAACGCGGCCAGCTGGTCGGCGGCGTCGGCCGGGCTGCTGGCCTGCAGTAAATCGCCCGCAACCTGCCGGAACGGCCCGTCTTCCATGCGGTCCAGGGCCCCGGCCTCTACCACCGAGGCGGCCAGCGCCGAATCACTTAGCAGCAGGGTCACCAACAGTTCGTCCAGTCCCGCCGCCCCTCCAAGGGACTCGGCGCCCCTCGCGACGCGCTTCTGTGGCATGGGCGCAGCCTGCCCCCTGAGAACCTTCTCGCTTATGCCCGTCCACACCGAAGCCTTGCGCAGCAAAAGGTCATATTCGAACGGGTCCTGCACCTTTTTGAGCAAACTTGACAGGTCGCTGGCCGCCCTGGCCATGGAGGCCGTATCGGCGGCCTGGCCGGTAAGCTGCCGCAGCCAGGTGTCGACCAGCGGGCCAGCCCCGCCCAGCAGTTGCGCAAGAGCCTCCACGCCGCGCTCGCGCACAAAGCTGTCGGGATCGGCGTCGGCGGGCAACGACAGGCCACGGGCCCAGACGCCGGCCTCCATGAACACCGGAAAGCTGCGCCCGGCTGCCCGGCTGCCAGCCTCGTCGCCGTCAAACAGCGTGATCATCTCCGAGCTGAAGCGCTTGAGCAGTTTGACCTGCTCGGCGGTGAGCGCCGTGCCGCAGGTGGCCACCACGTTCTCCATTCCTGCCTGGTGCAGGGCGATGACGTCAGTGTAACCTTCAACGAGCAGCGCGAAACCCTTGTCCCTCACGGCGGTGCGGGCAAGGTCGAGCCCGTAGAGAACCCTACCCTTGTGATAGACCGACGACTCCACCGAGTTTATGTACTTGGGGCCCTCGGCTGTCTCGCCCTTGCGACCGGCAAAGCCGACCACGCGACCCTGGTTATCGCGCAGCGGAAAAATCAACCTCGAACGAAACGAGTCTACCGTTCGGCCCTGCCGCCGCGTGACCAGGCCGAGCGATTGCGCCTGCTCGAGATCGGCACCCTCCTGCTTGAGCCAGCGCAACAGGCCGTCCCCTGAATCGGGCGCCGCGCCAAGCATGAAACTGTCGGATGACTTTTCGTTGATGCCGCGCGCAGCGAGGTACTCGAGCCAGGACTCGCCGGCCTGGGTCTCAAGCAACACACGACGATAGTAACCGGCCACCGAGTCGAGCAGGGCAAACAGGTCCTTGCGCACTGGGCCACCGGCCGAGCCCCGTTCTTCGGGGAGCTCTATGCCGCAACGGTCGGCGACCTTGCGCACCGCCTCGGGAAAACTCAGCCCCTCGAGCGCCATGATGAACTTAAAAACGTTGCCGCCTTCGCCGCAGCCAAAGCAGTGATAGAAACCGCCATCGTCGTTGACCGAGAATGACGGGGTTTTTTCTTCGTGGAAGGGGCACAGGCCCTTCAGAGAGCGGCCGGCTCTCCTCAATTCGACGTGCGACGAGATGAACTCGGATATGCGCGCCGCTTCGCGGATCTCGTTTATTTTGTCCTCAGCAATCAAGGGTGACCGTCGTGGCCGACAGAGACGAACCAGTCCTGTCCCTTATCCATTGCCACGGCGAAAATGCCAAGTGAAACCCGTGCAAGGGCATCGCCTACCTGCGACTCCTGCACGCGCACCTGCAGCTCTTCGGCTACCCCGAGAAAACGCCCCGCAAAAGCGTCGCGGGTTTCGGACACTGGTACTGAGCTGCGCAGCAGTATCACTGCGCTGCCGAGCACCAGGGCGCCCTTGAGCACACCGAAGCCCATGCCCGCGAGCCTGTTCTGCGGCGACACGGCAATCGACACCCAGAAGCGTTCTACCAGCGTGTTGGCTATCCTCAAGCCTAAGACCACCGGGAAAAACAGTGCGAGAAAGGCCAGGCTGATGGTGAGAAAGTAGGGCATGGTGGCGCGAACGGCGATGCCCTCGGCCACGGCCGGGCAGAAACGAAACGCGACCGCGCAGCCCGCCACTATGGATACCAGCGAGAGCAGTTCGTGAAAAAATCCCCGCGAGTAACCCCGGAGGGCCGCGAAAAAAAGGAGCAGGAGAAGCCCGACATCGACGATGTTCATACCAACCTCCACACCGACCAGTACCGGCTGTTAAGCCCCTGCACGGGTCATCTACAGGCGTTTACTCTAGCACGGGTTGACACCTCGCGCCCCACATGGGATTCGCCCGGTTCCCCTTTTACCGATGAATCGCCCAGCCTCAGGATCCTACGTCTGTAGCCTGCTTGCCGTCTTTGCGCTGTCCCTGTACGGGTGTAGCTCGATGATAGACGCAGTCATGCCGCAGCGCGGCGAAGAAAAACTCAGTACCTGGACACTCGACAACGGAATGCAGGTGCTGGTGAGCGAGGATCATTTTGCGCCCGTGGTCGCGCTGCAGGTCTGGGTCAAGGCCGGCGCCGCCGACGAGCTGGACCCCGAGGCCGGCGTGGCGCACGTGCACGAGCACATGTTGTTCAAGGGCACCTCGCGCCGCGGCGTGGGCGAGATCGCCGCCGAGGTGGAAGGCTCCGGTGGACGCATCAACGCGTGGACCTCCTGGGACCAGACCGTTTACCACCTCGTGCTGGCTTCGCGTCACGCCGAGCAGGGGCTCGACATCCTGGCCGACGCGGTACGCAATTCTGCCTTCGACCCCGAAGAGCTCGAGCGCGAACTGGGCGTCGTCATGGAGGAGTACAAGCGCAGCCAGGACATGCCGGGAAGCCGCGTGTTCAAGGCCATGTTTGCCAAGGCCTTCAAGCAGCACCCCTACGGCCGACCGGTCATAGGCACCGAGGAATCAATAACCGGGCTCGACCGTGAGAAGATCCTGAGTTTCTTCGGCAGGTTCTACTCGCCGGGCAACATGGCGCTGGTGATAGTGGGCGACGTCAAGGCGCGCGAGCTGCGGTCGGTGGTCGACGACCTCTTTGGCGACTTCGAAAACCGCCCCGTTGAACGTCCCAGCCGGGCCAGCGAACCCGCGCAGGCCGGCACCGAGTTCGAGGCCTTGCACATGGACGTGAAGGAGTCGCACCTCGCGCTGGGCTTCCACGTGCCCGGCGCCAACCACGAAGACGTAGCGGCACTGGATACCCTGGCCTGGATACTGGGCGGTGGCGAAAGCTCGCGCCTGTACCGGGAGCTGGTGGCCGAAACCCAGCTCGTGAACGGCGTCAACACTTACGCCTACACCCCCGCTGACCCGGGCATGTTCGTGGTGACGGCGTCGATGGACGACTCCAATCTCGTGGCCACCCTGCCCGCCCTGCTCGAACAGATCACGCCCCTGCTGGCCGGCCCGGTGGGCGCCGACGAACTCAGGCGAGCGCGTAAAAACCTGCAAACCGACTTCATCTACCAGCGCCAGACAGTGCAGGGCCAGGCCCGCGAAGCCGGCTACCTGCTCACCGTGCACGAAGACCTCGACTTTGACCGCCGCTACATCGAGCGACTCGACTCGCTCACCCTGGCCGACCTGCAGCGGGTGGCCCGGCGTTACCTCGTGGCCGATAACCTCACGGTGGTGAGCCTGGTGCCCACCGGCAGCGAGGTGGTACTGGACAAGGCCACGGCCGTGGAAGCGGCCCGCGTGCTCTCGGTAGCCGTGCAATCGCAGGCCGACGAAAAGGCCGAGGCCGAGGCGCGGCCCTCTGCACCTTCGCGGTCAACCACCAGGCACGGGAGGGACACCGAGCCGCGGCTGGTCACGCTCGACAACGGCGTCAGGATCATCGTGCAGGAGCACCACGAAGCGCCGCTGTTCTCCATCCGGGCGGCCATGCGCGGTGGCCTGCTGGCCGAAAGTAAATCGGACAACGGAGTATCTACCTTTACGGCCGAGATGCTCACCCGCGGGGCAGGCTCAATCGACCGCGAGCAGCTGGCCCGGCAGGTCGAGACCATGGCCGGTGAGCTGGGCGGCTTTTCGGGTCGCAACTCGCTGGGCGTGAGCGGGTCGTTCCTGTCGGGATCGTTCGACGAAGGCGTCGAACTTTTTCTCGACGTACTGCTGAGGCCCGACTTTCCGGACGACGAAATTGAGAAGACCCGCCACGAGTTGCTGCAGGTCATCGACAACAGGGAAGACGCAACGAGCCACCTCGCCTTCGAACTGGCCTGGCGCACCGTGTACCCCTCGCACCCCTTCGGCATGACGACCGTGGGTGAAAAAGAAACAGTGCAGGCCATGGACAAGGCCGCGATAGAAAACTTTTACCGTCGCGCGCTCGACCCCACGAGCCTGGTCGTGTCGGTGGTGGGCGACGTGCAGAGCGACGACGTGCTCAAGCGCCTGCGGGCGGCGCTTGAGGGGCTCGAGGCACCCGCCGACGCCTTCGTGCAGCCGCCGGCTGCCGATGCGCCCGGGGTGGTGCAGAAAGTGCGCAAAGCGGTACCGCGCGAACAATCACACGTGGTGGTGGCATGGCCGGGCGCCGACCTGCACAACAGTGACAGGTTTGCCCTCGACATTCTCGACGCGGTGTTGTCGCGGCAAGGCGGCCGACTGTTTCGTGAACTGCGCGATAAGCGCGGACTGGCCTACAGCGTGACCGCCTTCCACACCGAGGGCATGGCCCCTGGACTGTTCGGCGGCTACATAGCCACCGACCCCGACAACGAACAGCCCGCCATCGATGGGCTGCTCGAACAGCTGGCCTTGGTAAGAACAGAACTCGTTGACGGCGACGAACTGGAACGCGCCCGGCTCTACCTGCTGGGAAGCCACGACATCGCCCTGCAAACCAACGGCGCCATTGGCGACGAAATGCTGTTCAACGAACTCTACGGACTGGGCTATCTCAACGGCCGCCAGCACGCCGAGCGCATGAACGCGGTCACTCCCGAGGACCTGCTACGGGTGGCCCAGCGCTACCTCGACCCCGAAAAAGTCACCATCGCGGTTGTCGGCCCCTGAAGGAGAGGGCAGGCCTCCCCTCAGTTGGTCAACGCCGCGACGGCCGCCGCCGGGTCGTCTGAAAACACGGCGGCCACGCCGAGATCGCGCAGCCGCCTGACCTCGGCCTCGTCGTTGGCATTCCAGGTCCAGATGTCCAGCCCGGCCTTGCGACAACGCGCCATCAGCTTCTTGTCGACCACCGACACGTGCGGATGCAGGGTGGCTGCGCCCAGGGTGGCCGCGGCCTCAAAGGCACCCTCCTCCTTGTTGGGCACATAGAGCACGCCCACCCGCGCCGCCGAACTGCGCTCTCGCAACAGTTGCAGGCAGTCCCAGCTGAAAGACGAAAACACCACCGTCTCGAGCGCCGCGTGCCTGTTGACGGCAGCCAGGCAGCGCTCGACCAGGGCCGGGTCGGCCTGCTCGGTCTTCAGCTCCAGGTTGAGCGTGCAACGGTCCGAAAACTCGGCCAGCAATTCGTCGAGCAAGGGCAGGCGCAGTCCGGCAAAAACAGGGTCGAACCAGGAGCCCGCGTCCAGGCGCCTGAGCCCGGCCGTCTCCAGACCGGCAACCGAGCCCGAGCCGTCGGTGGTGCGGTCCACCGTCTCGTCGTGTATGACCACCGGCGCACCGTCGGCGCTCAACTGCACGTCGAACTCGAAACCGTCGGCCCCCGCCTCGAGCGCACGCGCGAACGACGGCATGGTGTTCTCGGGCCTGTCGACCGTGGAGCCGCGGTGACCAATGACCAGCATGCGTGCAGGGCTAACCGCCTCCCCGCGGCGAAGCAAGTGCCAAGCCCGGCGGCTTTGTCTGCGAGCGGCCCGCTGTTAGCCTGCCCGCATGGACACCGACCACAGCTGGTACGAGCTGGTGCTGCGCAGCAGCCCCGGGCAGGTAGACCTGCTCACCGGACTGCTGGCCGAGCAGGGCTTTGCCAACAGCGAACTGCGGGGCCAGGACAGTAGCGAAGCCGAGCTGGTGGTCTACCTGCAGGCGGCCGGCGCCGCCCAGGCCGCCGGCATGTCACGCGCGCTCACGGCGTCGTTGCCCGCCGGCATGGTGACCGCGGCCGCGCCCAGGCAGATCGACAACAGCGCCTGGGCCGACAACTGGAAAAGCTTTTTTCCGCGCCTGCCCATAGGCAAGCGACTCGAGGTCATTCCTCCCTGGGAGCAGGCGGCCCCGGAGCGCGACACGGTGATCATCAACCCCGGCCTCGCCTTCGGCACCGGCCAACACGCGACCACCCGCTGCTGTCTCGAGCTGCTCGACCTCTGCCTGCAAGCGGGCGACAGGGTGGCCGACGTGGGCTGCGGATCGGGCGTGCTGGCGCTGGCGGCGCTGCGCATGGGCGCCAGCAGCGCGCTGGCCACCGACAACGACCCGGTGGCCGTCACCACCACGCTTGAGAACGCGCGGCTGAACTCACTGGAGGCCGGACTGGAGACCCGCGTGTGTGACGGCCCGCCCTCAGGGGGACTGTACGACCTTGTTTTTGCCAACATACTGGCCTCCACCCTGGTCGGCATGCAGCCCGCGCTGACGCGCTGCGTCGCACCCGGGGGCAGGCTGATCTTGTCGGGCATCGACGACGAGCGCTTGCCTATTGTGCAAACAGCGTTTATCAAGCCGGGTTGGACGGCGCTACACTGCCTGCAACACGACGGCTGGAGCAGCATCGCCATCTGCCGCAAAGAAGCATCGACATGATCCACTCGGCTACCACATCCTCACCACCAAAGACGCGCATCTTCGTGGGCGACGATCGCTTGACCGCCGACCGAGCCGTGCTCACCGGCCCGGCCCTGCACCACGTGCAGGCAGTGCTCAGGTTGCAGCCCGGCGACGAGCTGGTGGTCTTCGACGGCAAGGGACGCGAGGCGCTGGGCGTGCTCGAGCTGTTCCAGGGTGAGACCGCGGTGGTGCGTATAGTGGAGGAGATAGACAGCAGCACCGAGTCGTCGCTCGACCTGACGATCGCCCCCTGCCTGGCCAAGGGAAAGAAGCTCGACCTCGTCGTCGAAAAAATCGTGGAGCTGGGCGTGGACCGCGTCTGCCCGATAAGCAGCGACCGCAGCGTGTCGCGTCCGCGCGAAGACACGGCCGTCAACAAGGTGGAACGCTGGCGTCGCATCGCCGTGGCCGCCGCCGAGCAGAGCGGGCGCACCCAGGTGCCCGTGGTCGAGCGCATACGCAGCTTTGAAGAGTTCATACCCACCCGCCCCGACGACACCCTGGGGTTGATATTCACCACCAACGCCGACCACGACCCGCCCGCCACCTTGCGACAGCGCTACCCCAACACCCACAGCGTAATAGCGGTGCTCGGCCCCGAGGGAGGCTTCTCCGACCAGGAACTAGAACTCGCCGACCAGCACGGGTGGATCGACGTCGGCATGGGGCCGCGGGTGCTGCGCGCCGAGACCGCCTCGATAGTGGCAGCCGCCGTGTGCCAGCACCTGTGGGGCGACCTCGGACGTAAACCGCCGGTCATTCCCGCCAGCGCTGCCGGGACCAGCCGGCCTCCGGTGGCCAGGTAGCCAGCCCGCAGGTAGCCAGCCGATCATGAAATTTCTCTTCGTCATGGACCCGCTCGACGGGATAGACATCAGCATGGATACGTCTTTTGTCTTCCTGGCCGAGGCCCAGTCGCGCGGCCACGAAAACTGGTTCTGCCAGATTGACCAGCTCCTGTACGACGACGGGTTGGCGGCCCACACCGCGCCGGTAACGGTGAAGCCCGTGCAGGGCGAACACTTTGAACTCGGGCAGTGGTCGGACCAGCGCGCCGACGACTTCGACGCGATCTTCATGCGCAAGGACCCGCCTTTTGACTCGGATTTTTTCTTTGCCACCCAGCTGCTCAGCCTGGCCGACCCCGCGCGCACCTTCGTGTTCAACAATCCTGCGGGCCTGCGCGAGATAAGTGAGAAGCTGAGCATCCTGCGTTTTCCCGATCTCGTGGCCGAGACCATAGTAACGGCTGACCCGCAACGCGTGCTGGCCTTCATGCAGCGCCTGGGCGAGGACGTGGTCGTCAAGCCGCTTGACGGCTGCGGCGGCCAGGGCATCTTTCGCCTGTCGGCGGGCGACCTCAACATCAACGCAATACTCGAGCTGTCCACCGACAACGGGCGCCGCCAGATCATGGCGCAGCGTTACCTGCCCGCGTCGCGCGAAGGCGACACGCGCCTGGTCTATCTCGAAGGCCGTGCGGCCGGTGCCATGCGCCGGGTGCCGCGCGCAGACGATCTGCGCGGCAACCTGCACGTGGGCGGCAGCGTGGTGGCGGCCGAGATCGGCGAGCGCGAACACGAAATCTGCCGCACGATAGAGCCCCTGCTCTCCGAAGCGGGCATATACTTTGCCGGCCTGGATATAATCGGTGGACTGCTCACGGAGATAAACGTGACCAGCCCCACCGGCCTGCAGGAAATCAAGCGACTGGGTGGTGCCGACCTCGCCGCCGAGGTCATCGACCTGGTCGAGCGCCGCTGCCCCTCGGGCCACTGAGCCGCGCCTGGCGGACAGCAGCCTGCCTCCATACGCCCGGCGGCGTGTTGACCCCCCCGCCCTACACCGTTAGAAAAGTTGCGCAGGCAGGTTACGCCGGCCACCGCGCGTGGCCTGCGCGTTGCCCTCACGCCCAGGTAGCTCAGTCGGTAGAGCAGGGGACTGAAAATCCCCGTGTCGGTGGTTCGATTCCGCCCCTGGGCATCTTGCCCGCAGCCCGTGGTTCAGGGCGAATCGGTCCAGGTGACGCCTTGCGCGGCCGGGCTCGCTTAACGCCGGCGTTGGCTAATCACCTTGTAGCGTCGAACTGGTGGTGGTTGAGCAGTAGGGCCGGGGTACGGTCAGGAATTCGCAGGGGACATAGGTCGAGAACGGGGCCGAACTGCTGCTCGTCGAAGTAACAGATGTCGAAGTAGCAGACGTCGAAATGGTAGTGGTCGTCCCCTCGTCACAGCCCGCAAGGCAGGTGGCCAGAAAAACGCCCGTGGCCAGAACAGCGAACTTATGATTGTATCCGTGCATCTGTTTACCCCCTTTCGGCAAGCGCAACAGGACTGTTCAGGCCTCTATTTACTCCCGCGAACACCCTCATACAAACACCCGGTCGTCCCGCCCTGGCCCGCGTCGCAGGAGGGCTGGAAGGCCTGCCCGCACCTTGGTCGACGGTCAGAAACGGTAGCGACAGCGGCCACCGGGGAGAAAAAAGAGCCGCGAGGCAAAACAGCGCTTGCGCCGGCAGCAAAGCCCGGCTATACAATTAACCTCTGATGGTCGCCCTTCCGGCGACTGGCGGCGCACAGCAGGATCGCTTCTTTAGGAAGATCGCGCCGCGTTTCAATAAATCCACACCCTTCTCTGTTGTACGGGTCTGAATCTACCGGTGGGTACACCGAATGTGTACGTCCATCCACGAGTTAATTATTTCCAATGAACGATACTACTTCTATTACTGACGCCTCTATCCCTGACACTTCCCCTTCCGACCAGGTTATTCCCGACATGCCTGCCCCCAACCACGGCGGCTCTCCCGATACGGTGACCACTTTTGAGCAGCTGCCGCTCGACGACACGCTTCGTCGCAGCATCAAGGAGGCCGGCTTCGTCACGCCCCGCCCGGTACAGGCGGCCACCATCCCGTCGGCGCTCGAAGGCTACGACGTACTGGGCCTGGCCCAGACCGGCACCGGCAAGACCGCTGCCTTCGTGCTGCCCATACTGCAGCGCATCGTCACCGACCCCCGCCGCGGTCCGCGCGCACTCATACTGGCGCCCACCCGCGAGCTGGCCATGCAGATACAGGCCGAGACCCGACTGCTGGCAAAGTTTACCAAGGCCAAGGTCATCACCGTGTTCGGCGGCGTGTCGGCCGGCAACCAGATCAGGGGACTGAAGGCCAAGCCCGACATCATCGTGGCCTGTCCCGGGCGCCTGCTCGACCTCTTCGGAAGGGGCTTCGTTGACCTTTCGCACGTGGAGACGCTGGTCATCGACGAGGCCGACCACATGTTCGACATGGGATTTCTTCCCGACATCCGCAAGATCATCGCCGCTTTGCCCGATGACCGACAGAACCTGATGTTCTCGGCCACCATGCCGTCGGCCATACGCAAGCTGGCCAACACGGTGCTGTACAAACCCGAGGTCTTCGAGCTCGAACACGCCGCGCCCATCGAGACCATAGAGCACGCGCTCTACCCGGTGGCAGCGACGCGCAAGGTAGACCTGCTGCTACACCTGCTCGACGGCGACGACTTCAAGTCGTCCATCGTTTTTTCGCGTACCAAGCACAGGGCCAAAAAACTCGCCGAGCAGCTGAGCAACAAGGGCCACGAGGCCGTGGCACTGCAAGGCAACATGACGCAGGGCCAGCGCGATCGGGCCATGAAGGGTTTTCGTGAGGGGCGTTTCAGCGTGCTCGTGGCCACCGACATCGCCGCCCGCGGCATCGACGTGGCTGGCATCTCGCACGTAATCAATTTTGACATTCCCAACACGCCCGACGCGTACACCCACCGCATTGGCCGCACGGGCAGGGCCGAGCGCAGCGGCAAGGCCTACACCTTCGTTGCCAGGGAAGACGCGCAGCAGGTCAAGGCCATAGAGCGAAAGCTGGGCGTGAAGATCAAGCGCCGCGTGGTCGATGGCTTCGAGACGCAACCCGACGACGAAAAACGCTACGTCCACGCGCAGCGCAACGGCAAGCACAACTCGTCGGGCGGCGGGCCCAGCAAGTCCACCCACCCGCAGCGACACGGCCGCGATTCGAACAGCAAGGGAGCTGGACCGGGCGGCGGACGCCGTCGCACTAATCGGGTCGCAAGAGCGTCCTGAAGCGACCGGTTATCGGACACGGTACTAGGGAACCAGAAAACAGGAGCCATGTTATGAGATCTGGAACAATTACAGCCGTTGCACGGATCGCGACCGCCAGCCTTCTGGCAGTACTGGTGGCCTCGGCCTCTTACGCGCAAGACAGCGACAAGGAGTCCAAGGTAGTAAAGGAAGGTAGCAAGGTCTCTATAGAGTACACGCTCAAGCTCGACGACGGCACGACGGCCGACAGCAGCGAGGGCCGGGCCCCGATGGTCTACACCCAGGGTAGCAACGAGATCCTGCCGGCCCTCGAAGCAGCCCTGCTTGGCCTCGCGGTAGACCAGAGCAAACAGGTAAAACTCTCATCCTCAGACGGCTACGGTGAAATCGACGAAGAGGCCTTCCGCCAGGTCGAGCTGTCGCTGATACCCGAAGAAGCCCGCGAAGCCGGCACCACGCTGGTGGTCGGCGCGCCCGACGGCAGCCGTCGTCCGGTGCGCGTAGTCGAGATCAAAGACGAAACGGCCGTGATTGATTTCAACCACCCGCTGGCGGGCCAGAACCTGACCTTCGACGTCAAGATCATCGCCGTCCAATAGCGCCCGGCGGCGCTGACCTCCGGCGCGATTACCGGGCGGGCGCCGCCTTGTCTCATGCCGGTCGCGTAACTAGGCTGTGCTTTCGCCCGTGAAAGCACTACTGCCAGCACTGTTTGCCGCAACTTTCTTCTCCCTCGGCCCAGCCGCCGACACCGCCTGGCCGTCTGCGCCCGAGGCCAACAAAGACGGTTCGGACGCGACGCCCATCGTTGCCCAGGACCCGCACGGCGTGGTCGAAAGCGTGCGCCCGGAGCTCGGCCCGCACGCTCTGTGGGTGGGCGACCGGCTGTTTCGCCACAGCATACTGTTTGACGGCGACAGCGGGCAGGCGCTGGGCATGGTAGACATCACCGCCTCGCTGGGCGGGGTGGCGCCGCACACGTCCTACTCGAGGCGCGAGGTCTACGTGGTCGAACCGGTATACGACCGCGGCCACCGCGGCGAGCGTACCGACTACGTGACCATCTACGATCTCCACACGCTCGCGGTCACGGGCGAGATCGAACTGCCCACGCACGCTACCGAGACCGGCACCGGCATAGCGCTGTCGGCCCTGCTCGACGACGAGCGTTTCCTGGTGGTGCTCAACCTCGTGCAGTCAGGTTCAGTGACCGTCGTTGACCTCGAACAACGACGCTTCGCGGCCGAGATACCCGTGGCCGGTTGCTCGCTGGTGTACCCCACCGGGCGGCGCAGCTTCGGCATGCTCTGCGGTGACGGCGCCGCCTTGGCCGTCACCCTGGCCGACGACGGCAGCGCCGCCGAGACCAGGCGCAGTGAGCCCTTCTTCGACGTGGTCGCAGACCCGCTCAGCGAAAAGGGCGCGCGCGACGGTAGTCGCTGGCTGTTCGCTTCGTTCGACGGCTACCTTCACGAGGTCGAGTTTGCCGGCGGCAAGCCCTCGCTGGTGGCGCGCTGGTCGCTCATGACCGACCGAGAGCGTACCGATTCCTGGTTGGTGGGCGGCTCCCAGCACCTCGCGCTTCACCGCAACAGCCGCCGCCTGTACTCGCTCGTTCACCAGGGTGGGCCCGGCTCTCACAAGGACGCCGGCAGCGAGATCTGGGTCTATGACCTTGAAAAACAAGCACGCGCGGACACCTTCGAGATCCCGGCACTGCTGCCGGCCTTCCTGCGCCCGGTGCTGGGTCTCGAGCCGGGTAGCCTGGCCTACCGCGCGCTGAGTTTTTTTACGCCGTCAATGGGAGCCCACAGGATAGTGGTGAGCCAGGACGACGAGCCGCTGCTGTTCCTGCGCCACGGTGAAATCGGCGTCATCGGCGTACTCGACGCGCGTGACGGCCGCCACCGGCACACCATAGAAGAAGCGGGCATGACCGGCGGGGAGATCCGCATTCCGTGATCACCATGGCCGAGATCGATCCCGTGCTGGCGCTGGCGCTGAGGGCCTGCATGGCGCTGTTGTTCGCCGCAGCAGCGCTGCACAAGCTGGGCGACCCGATGGCCTTTCGCTCGGTGCTCTCGGATTACCGTCTCGTGCCCGACGGCCTGGTCACGCCCATCGCCTGGGCCACCGGCGTGGGAGAACTGCTGCTGGCCGTGGCCTTCCTGTTGCCCGCGGCCGGGCTGCTGCCCGCGCTTGCGGCGGCCGCGCTGCTGACTGTCTACTCCTGCGCCATCGCCATCAACCTGCTGCGTGGCCGGCGCGACCTTGACTGCGGCTGCGGCGGACCACCGCAACGCCTGCACCCCGGCCTGCTAGGCCGTAACCTGGCGCTGGTGGCGGCCGGACTGATGGCCTGCGCGCCCACGTCGGCTCGCGCACTTGGCTGGCTCGACGGCCTGTCATTCCTGGGCACGGTGGCCTGCGCCAGCCTGCTGTGGGCGGCATCCAACCGGCTGATGTCCTTGTCATCGCCCAGTGGAGAGGAGGCCTGACGCCGTGCAGGCCCTGGTCATAACCAACGTGCTGCTGTGGGTCTGCGTGGTGGCACTGGCGCTGGTCGTGTTCGCGCTCTCGCGGCAAGTGGGCCTGCTGCACGAACGGGTAGCACCGGCAGGCGCGCTGGCACCCGCCAAGGGACCGACCGTGGGCCAGCCGGCGCCGCGACTGTCCCTCACCACGCTCGATGGGAGCAGCCTGGAACTGGGTGCGCCCAGCCCCGACGGACGCGACACGCTGCTGTTCTTTCTCTCGCCTACCTGCCCGCTCTGCCGCACCCTGCTGCCCACCCTGCTGCGGGTAGCAGCAGACGAAGACGCGAGCGCACGCGTGGTACTGGCCGGCGACGGCGACCCTGACGAGTACCGCCGCTACGCCAGCGCCAACGGGGTCTCGTCGCTGCCGCTGGTGGTATCAACCGAGCTCGGCCTGGCCTGGCAGGTTTCAAAACTGCCCTATGCGGCCCTCGTGGACGGCGACGGACTGCTGCGCGCCCGCGGCATGGTAAACACCCGCGAGCACCTCGAGAGCCTGTTCGAGGCGCGACGCCTGGGCGTGGCCTCGGTACAGGAGTATCTCGAACTTGAGTCGGCCGAACTTGAGCCCTCCGGCCACGAGCTGGATGCACCCGCAGGAGAACAAGCTCTATGAGCAGGTTGGACCGTTGGATGGAAAACAGCTCGCGCGCGCTCGCGCGGCGCAGTGGGCGGCGTAGTTTTCTCGCCCGCCTGGGCCACGTGATAGCTGGGGGCACCGTGGCCGGGGTCGCGGCGTTGCCACTGTTGCCGGTGGCCCGCGGACAAGCCTCCGACGAAAGCCCCGGTTCACGCGCTGCCGCCCCGCCCGAAGACATTGAAGGCCCCGAGGGCGACCCCAACCACTGCGACTACTGGCGCAACTGTGCCATCGACGGATTTCTATGCGGTTGTTGTGGCGGCAGCGGCACCAGCTGCCCGCCGGGCACCGAAATGTCGCCGGTGACCTGGATAGGAACCTGTCGCAACCCGCTGGATAAGAAAGACTACCTCATCTGGTACAACGACTGCTGCGGCAAGAACCCCTGCGGCCGCTGCTTCTGCAACCGCAACGAGGGGGAACGGCCGGTCTACCACCCCTACCGCAACAACGACATCAACTGGTGCGCGGGCGCGCAGTCGCAGGTCTACAACTGCTCCACTGCCATGATCATCGGACTGGCGGTAGAAGGGCAGCCGGAGAAATGAAGTCCCGCTTACCGGCGCTGCTCGTCACTGCCCTTATAGCCACCGCCGCTGCTGCGTCGCCGAGCCAGGCAGCCACCGACAACAACGCGCAGGTTCGCAACGACTACCTGCTCAGCTGTGGCGGCTGCCACCTGCTCCAGGGCCAGGGATCACGCGCGGTACCCTCACTTGCCGACACCGGCCGCATCTTCGCGCTGCCCGGCGGCCGTGAATACCTCGGGCGCGTGCCCGGCGCAGCCCACTCACCACTGGACGACCAACGGCTCGCAGCCGTACTCAACTGGGTGCTGTCGCGCTTTGGTCAGACGACGGCCGACCCGCCTTACACGGCCAGTGAAATCGGGCGCCTGCGGGCCCAGGCCTACCTCGACCCGCTGGCCGCGCGTCAGCGCGTGCTGGCCGGCAACGACGGCAACGACGGCAACGACGGGTAGGCTACAGACTCGCAGCGAGCTTGAGCGCGCCCAGAGCGCCGGTGAACTCGCCATTGTCCGGCACCACCGCTCGCAGGCCGACGGCTGCCGACACCTCGGTGAGCACGCTCACCAGTGCCGGGTTGTCGCGCAGCGTGGCGCCACCGTACACCACCGTGTCCACTCCCGCGGCAGCGGCCATGCCGTGACA